>RCMZ01000732.1_pt1 | contig 14131 bp, 15 predicted proteins | sample 2041141 | NCBI WGS metagenome assembly RCMZ01 (sample SAMN09708263, study PRJNA481090) | Wastewater metagenome, whole genome shotgun sequencing project. | biome: sewage; isolation source: Davis station wastewater (DW) | place: Antarctica: Davis Station | collected 2010-03-01
AGCTTCTTGATTTTCCTCTTCATCCGCGTCTTCGGCTTCGATTTCATCCTCGCCTCGGCCTGCTCGAAACTGGTGAATATCGCCACCAATATCGCCGCGCTGGCCTTCTTCATTCCCGCCGGCCACGTGGTGTACGCGGTGGCCGCGCCTATGGCCGTGTGCAATATCCTCGGCGCGCTGACAGGCACCTGGATCGCCGTGCGCCGTGGCGCCGCCTTCGTGCGCATCCTCTTCCTCGTGCTGCTGGTGCTGCTGATCGTGAAACTATCCTACGACATATTTTTCAAGTAATTGCCCGTACGTGGAAACCTAGCCATGAAAACCATTCAGGGTGTGCTGTGGGACAACGATGGCGTGCTGGTCAACACAGAGCAGCTGTTTTACGAAAGCAACCGCGACTTGCTGGTGCCGTACGGCATAGACTTGACGCCGAAGCAGTTCTTCGACTGGTTCCTGGACAATAACTACGGCGCCTGGCATGTGCTGCTGGGACAGGGCCACGCCATCGAACTGGTCGACCGCCTGCGGGCCGAGCGCAGCCGGCTGTTCGCCCGGCGCCTGCGCCAGGCGCGCCAGCTGGCCATGCCCGGCATCGGCTCCGTGCTGGCGGCGCTGCGTCCGCATGTGGCCATGGGTGTCGTCACCAGCGCGTATGCGCAACATGTTGAGATCAGCCATGCGGCCACGGGGCTGCTGCCGCATTTCGACTTCGTCCTGACGCGTGAAATGTACGGCGAAAGCAAGCCTGCGCCCGATGGCTATCTGCTGGGCTTGCAGCACCTGGGCCTGGCCGCCACCGATTGCGTGGCCGTGGAGGATTCGCCGCGTGGCTTGCGCGCCGCCAATGCGGCTGGGCTCGAATGCATCGTGTTGCGCAATCACATGAACCGCGATTACGCGTTCGACGATGCCTTTTGCGTGGTCGACTCGGTGGCCGAGCTGGGCGCGGTGCTGGCCGCCTTCGTGCCCGGCATGGCGCTGGCGTGCCAGCCAGGCCAGCAATTAGAGGCCTCCCTCTGATCCGTCTCGCCGGCATGCCATTACAATTGCCTATCGCATTTACCGGCACCGCCCCACGATGACACTCCCGCAGTTGCACTTTGCCCACGCCAACAGTTATCCTGCCGGCACCTACCGCAAGCTGTTCGGCTTGCTGGGCCGGCACTACGCCGTGCAGGCGCTCGACATGCATGCGCACGACCCCGCCTACCCCGTCAGCACGGGCTGGCCCGAGCTGGTGCGCGAGTATATCGACGACCTGGAACGCCGCTACAGCGCGCCCGTGATCCTCGTCGGCCATTCGCTCGGCGGCATGCTCAGCGTCATGGTGGCCAAGCAGCGGCCCGACCTGGTGCGCTGCGTCGTCCTGCTCGATTCGCCCGTGGTGGCGGGCTGGCGCGCCTTGCTGGTGCGTCTGGCGCGCAACACGGCGCTGGGCGAACGCTACTCTCCCGCCCGCTTTTCCGCCCGGCGGCGCAAGCTGTGGCCCGACGCCCGGGCGGCATACGAACACTTCGCCGCCAAGGAGATGTTCGCCATCTGGGCGCCGCAAGTCTTGCGCGACTATATCGACAGCGGTCTGGCGCCCCATCCGGACGGCGTGCAGCTGCGCTTTACGCGCGAAGTGGAGACGGATGTCTACCGTGGCTTGCCGCATCACATCGGCGGCCTCGTCAAGGATGGCTTGCCGGTGCCCATCGGCTTTATTGGCGGCACGGCATCGGTGGAATGCCGCCAGGCGGGCTTGAAGGCCACGCGCAAGCTGGTCGGCCCGTTTTTCCGCCAGGTACCCGGAGGCCATCTGTTTCCCATGGAAAATCCTGAACTGACGGCGCAAGTGGTGCGCGAGATGATCACTTCCTTGCTGGCGAAACAATAAGCCATCGCCGGGGATTTTCACCAGGCAAGGGCCAACAGCGGCGGATTTTCGCGTAAAATCCTGCCATTCGGGCCGCGCCTGCAGCAGGCGCGCCGGCCCAGCCATTCCGATATTCTAGAAAGATACCCCTGCGATGACGATTAAAAGCGACAAATGGATACGCCGCATGGCGGAAACGACGGGCATGATCGAGCCGTTTGAACCGGGCCAGGTCAAGGAACGCGACGGCAACCGCATCGTTTCCTATGGCACCTCCAGCTATGGCTATGACATCCGCTGCGCCGACGAGTTCAAGTTGTTTACCAACATCAATACCACCATCGTCGACCCGAAGGATTTTGACGCGAACAACTTCGTCGACGTGTCGGGCAAGGGTTATTGCATCATCCCGCCGAATTCGTTCGCGCTGGCCCGCACGGTCGAGTATTTCCGCATTCCCCGCAACGTGCTGACGATTTGCCTGGGCAAGAGCACCTATGCGCGCTGCGGCATCATCGTCAACGTCACCCCGTTCGAGCCGGAATGGGAAGGTTATGTGACCCTGGAGTTTTCCAACACGACGCCGCTGCCCGCGAAAATCTACGCCAACGAAGGCGTGGCGCAAGTGCTGTTCTTCGAATCCGATGAAGTGTGCGAAACCTCGTACAAGGACCGCGGCGGCAAGTACCAGGGCCAGGTGGGCGTGACCCTGCCAAAGACCTGATGGTGTTTTGCAGGGGCGGGGCGCCAGCCCTGTCCTAGATCTGACTCAGCAGCCAGGCTTTCAGCGCGGCGGACGCCTGGTACAGCGGCACATGACCGCGCAGCAGGATTTGCGCGCTGCGCCGGTAGGCCGCGCTGCGAATGGCGATGTGGCCGGTAGCCGCATCGCGGCGCGCCACGATGGTGGTGCCGAGGATGCCGGCCGGGTTGTCGATGCCGATGTCGATATCGGCGTCGTCGCTTCCCACGGATGGCACGCCGCGCGCGGCAGCGTGCGCCACCGTTCCCGCTATCAGGCATGCGGCCGCCAGGCAGCAGCCACCGGAGACGGCCAGCGAGGCGTGGCCCGTCTGCGGCGTGAAGTAGCGCACAGCAATATTTCCCTCTCCTGACGCCGGCCCCACGATGCAGAATTTGGGGATGGTTTCGCTGCGCGCCAATTCTTCCAGCGTCATCAATTCGCCATCGCGCCTGCGCAAGCCCATCATGAGTCCCGCCGCGCTCCACACTTGCCGGATGGCATCCATGAAGACCTGGTCCGCTTCCAGCGCCGCGATGGGTTCATGCGCCGTCTTGCCGAACTGTTGCGCCGATGCGATGACCATGGGCACGGCCACGTCCACGCAAGAGACGTCATAGCCGAGAACCTTGTCCCGCGCTTTGCCCGTCGGCAGCAGCTGTCCCGTCTTCGCGCCCACGGGGTCGTGCATGAACAGGTCCACGCGGGGAAAGCTGCCTGGCACGCCGGGAATGCCGGCCGTCGCAAAGCTGCCGTCGCGCTCGCGCGCCATGCGCGAGGTGGTGATGACGCCCGTGTTCGTGTTGCGGATATCGATGGCGTGCGTGCCGATGGCCAGCGCCTCGATGACGCCGCTGTCCAGCCCCCACAGTTGCAGGGCGGACGACATATTGCCGCAGTTCACGCTCCAGTCGATATCGGGATGCCCGCCGGCCAGCTGCGCCAGGGTGCTGACCAGGCGCGCCTGTCCCGCATGCTGTTCCACGTCGGCGAGAAATACCTTGTTGCTGGTGGGCGCGCCGCGTCCCAGTCCCGTGATTTGCCGGTTGCCCGGCAGCTGGCCGGACTGGGGCGCGCCCATCAGGTGCCGCAGCAATTCTTCGCGCAGCGCCAGGTCGGCCGGGACGCAGGCCGCATGCAGCACCAGCCCTGTCGAGGTGCCGCCACGCATGTGATGCACGGGAAACTCGATCACGCCGCAGCGCTGGCGGGGAACGAGGTCGGGCAGGGCCGGCAGCAAGGGCGTTTTCATAGTTGATCAGGCGCAAGGAAGGAAGTGTCAGTGTGCCAGCCTTTCGTGCTTGTGCGCAAGCGTGCAGGGGATGGGAAGGCCGCCGTCTTTACCTGCCTTTACGTGGCTTTACACTGGCCGCACTACGTCCGCGCCGGCCCTTGCCGTTAACTGCAGTATCGACATACACAGGAGGCAATATGGTAGCGGCAATCGGTTCAGGCGGTTCGGTGAGCGCGGCGGGCAGCGGCAGCGCGGGCAGCGCCACGCAGATCGCGGCGCTGCAAAAGCAGATCACGGCGGCGCAGAAGCAATTGACGGAGTCGCAAAAGGGCGAGCAGACGGACGCTGCGCAAAAGCTGCAGCAGCAGCTGGCGCAGCAGATCCAGGCCTTGCAGGCGCAAATTGCTCAGCTACAAGCGGCGGCTGCGCAACAGGCGGCGCAGAAAGACACGCAAACGTCCAGCAGCGCCGATACGACGACGAGTCCCGTCAAATCGGCCTCATCGACCCTGGGCAGCATCATCGACACCCAGGCATAGCGCGGGACCATGCCAGGCGGGCTGGAAGGTCAGCCTGGCGTCTTCACGGGCAACAGCATTTCCACGCACAGGCCGCCACTGTGGCGCAGGCTGGCGGCGATGTGCCCGTCATGGGCGCCGATGACGTGCCGGGCGATGGCCAGGCCCAGGCCATGGCCTTCCGTGCTGTGCTGGGTATTGCTGGCACGGAAGAAGGGTTCAAATATGCTGGCCAGGTCGGCCTGCGGCACGCCCGGCCCACGGTCCAGGACGGCAATGCGCAGTTGCTGGCCGCCGTCCTGCAGCGCGATATCCACCTGTACGGTTTCCCCATCCGGGCTGTGCTTGACGGCATTGCGCACCACGTTTTCCACGGCGCGCGCCAGCAGTTCGGGCTGGCCCGTGATGACGGTGTCGGCACCGGCCGCATTGCCCGTGATGTCGATGGCGACGTGGCGCGGCTCCGCCTCATAGCGGGCATCGTCGACGATATCGTGGACCAGGTCGGCGATGCAGATGTCTTCGCTATGCGCTTGCACGGCCCCCGCTTCCAGCCTTGACAGGGTCAGCAGTTCACCGATGAGCTTATCCATGCGCTCGCTTTCACGTTCGATGCGCTGCATCGAGGCGGCCATCTTGTCCGGCTGCTGGTGCGCCAGGCCGATGGCGGCCTGCAGGCGCGCCAATGGCGAACGCAGTTCGTGCGAGACGTCGTGCAGCAAGCGCGTCTGGCTATCCATGAGGTTGCGCAAGCGTCCCGTCATGCGGTCGAAATCGCGGCCCAGATTCGTCAGTTCATCGCCGCGCTTGCCGCTGGTGTCGAAGCGCGGCGCCAGATCGCCGTTCGAGGCGGCCTCGAAGGCCTGCCGCAAGTCGCGGATGGGGCGCGCAAAGTACCAGGCCAGTAAAAAGGCGAACAGCAGGCTGGCGGCGATGGCCGCCGTGAGGGGAATGAAGGTGCGGTAGGGACTGTCCATGCGCGGACCGGGCGGCATGCCGCCCATGCCGCCCATCTCGCGTGGCTGGCGCTGGTAGTCGGGGCGCGCTGACGCGGCGCCTGCCTCGGCGGGACGGGGACCCGGCGGCATGCCGCGCGGTCCCGTCATCGTCACGGCGTTGAGCGTGTCGCGCGCGGCGCCGGCCTCGGCATTGCGAAAGCGTTCGGACGAGGGCAGGAACAGCAGGTAGCGCACGCCATCGCTGCCGTCCGCCTCGCGCACCACAGGGTGCGGCGTGTCTTGCGCCAGCAGCGCGCGCGCCTTGCCCAGCATGGCGGGATGGACCTTGCGGCCCATCAGTTCGTGTCCGTGCGCATCGACGGCAAACACGCGCATGCGTCCCATCTTGCCAAGGAATTGCTGCAAGGCCTTGCTGCCGCCCGCCTCGAGGGTGGCGCTGGCCGCTTCGATGGCCATCTGCGCGGGAGGGCTGGTGTCGATGTCGAGCGCCCGTTCCTGCTGCGCGGCCCGGTTTTTCAGCCAGAACGTGCCGCCGATGCCGATGGTGGCCGTGACTTGCGCCAGCATGATGCACAGGAAAAATTTCCAGAACAGACGGCCCACGCTTATTCCTTGATCAGTTGATAGCCGAGCCGGTACACGGTCTGCAGGCAGGAGCGGCCATCGGCCAGGCTGCCCAGCTTGCGGCGCAGGCTGCTCAGGTGCACGTCGATATTGCGGTCGAAGCGGGCCATGGGCCGTCCCAGTCCCAGCTCCGACAATTGATTCTTGCTCACCGGCTTGCCTGCATGGCGCACCAGCACTTCCAGCAGATTGAATTCCGTGCTCGTCAGTTCCAGATGCGTGCCGGCCCAGGACGCGCGGCGCTGCTCCGGCCACATCGTCAGCTGGCCCACGGCCAGCGGCGCCACGCCCGCGGCATCGTGCGGCACGGCTTGGGCGCGGCGCAGGATGGCGCGGATGCGCGCCGTCAATTCGCGCGGCGTGCACGGCTTGGTCACGTAATCGTCGGCACCCAGTTCCAGGCCCACGATGCGGTCCGTGTCATCGCCGCGCGCCGTCAGCATCAGGATCGGCAGGTTGCTGCCGGCGCGGATGCGGCGCAGGGTTTCCAGGCCATTCATGCGCGGCATCATGACGTCGAGGATGGCGATGGCATACAGGCCCGTCAGCGCTTCGGCAGCGCCGCTTTCGCCATCGTGCACGGCCTTGGCGTCGAAGCCTTCCTGCGTCAGGTATTCCTGGAACATGCCGACCAGCTCGACGTCGTCGTCTATTAACAAAACCTTGCTCATGCCTGTGCTTTTTCGGGTGAATATCGCCCGATGATAGCAGTCAAACGGGGCTGTTCAGCGGTGTTTTACCCGCTTTTACACACTTCTGCTTACATTCCGACGCTTTCCTTTACGCGCTTTTACGCCGTCCTAACGTTGCTTTACACGCCAGACGCCGACAATCAAGGCTGATCGCCACCAAAGGAAAGTCCGATGAAATATCTGAGTATCGCCGTATCCCTGTTGCTGTTGTCCGCCTGCAGCATGCCGCTGGTGGCTTTGGCCCAGCAGGCATCCGCGCCCGATGGCCCGCCGCCGCACGCCATGGACGGGCCGCCGCCCGGCCCCGGCTTCGGCCCCGGCTTCGGTCCCGGTCCCGGTGCCGGTGCCGGTCCCGGCCCCCAAGGCTTGCCGCCTTTTTTGCGTGGCATCGACCTGAGCGAAGCGCAGCAGGACAAGGTCTTTGCCGCCACCTATGCCCAGGCGCCAGTGCTGCGCGAACAGCAGAAGATTGCCTTCAAGGCCAATGCGCAGCTGCGCGCCATGGCCGCGTCCAGCGCTTACGACGACGCGCAGGCCGGCGCGCTGGCCAGCACGGCGGCGCAAGCCATGGCGACGATCAGCTTGCAGCAGGCGCGGCTGGAGCAGCAATTGCTGGCCGTGCTGACGCCGGAGCAGCGCAGGCAGGCGGAGCGGCAGCACGACCAGCACCCAGGCCCGCGCCGTCCCCAATAACACGCCAACACCACAGGGAGTATCAACATGAGCATCAGTGCCTTGAGTTCCAGCAGCGCCGCCAGCCAGTTGAGCGCATTCAGCCGCCTGAGCGGCGGCAGTAGCGCCAGCAACACCAGCGGCGTGGGCGGCACGCCGCAAAAACCCGATGATGGCGCCTTGCTTGACGCCATTTCCAGCGCCTTGTCCGCGATCGGCGTGAGCGCCAGCGATGGCGAGAGTGACGGCACGACGGATGCCGCCGCCAGCGGTACCGGCGGCAGCGACGCCAGCCAGGCGCTGGGCGCCTTTTTGCACCAGTTGATGGGCAGCCTGCACGCGCAGAGCGGCGCTGCGGCCGGTGAACAGGAAGAGGGCGGCGCACCGCCATCCGGGCCGCCGCCCGGCGGTGGCGCGCGCGCTGGCGGCCCTGGCAATATCGAATCGGACTTGCAAAGCCTGCTGCAAAAGCTGTCCGCCTCCGCCAGCGACGGCACGGAAAGTACGGATAGCAGCGACAGCGCCGTGACCGACCTGCAATCGAGTTTTGCCAGCCTGATCAGTGCGCTGGGCGGCGATGCCAGCGGCAGTGGCGGCAGCAGTAGCAAGCTGAGCAGTTTCCTGCAGGCGCTGTCGGGCAGCCTGGGCGCGGCGAATGCGGGCGGCAGCCTGTCTTCCAGCGGCAACCTGGTCAATACAACGGCCTGAACCATGGAACGCAGGCTCGCCCTTGTCGTCAGGAAAGTGCTCTCGGAACGGGGCACGCAGGCCCTGTTCCTGTGCGCCAGCCTGAGCCCGGCGCTGGCGGGCTTGCCCCACTTGTTGGAGTATGTATGGACTTACATGATCACGGCTTGGCATCCGACCTCGAAATGATGGGTCGGCTGGCGGCCGAACGGCGCCAGGTCTTGCGCTGGCTGCTGGCCGGCGCCGCCAGCGTGCCGCTAATCGGCTGCGGCGGGGGATCGGACGCCAGCGGCGCGGCGGCTGGCACCGGCAGCGGCACTTCCGGCACGGGCACGGGGAGCGTTGCCACGCCCGTCCCGGGCGCCTGCACGGTGATCCCCGAGGAAACGGGCGGCCCGTATCCGGCCGACGGCACGAACACGAATGGCGGCAGCATCGTCAACGTGCTGAACCAGTCTGGCGTGGTGCGCAGCGATATTTGCGCCAGCTTCAATGGCGCCAGCGGCGTGGCGGCAGGCGTGCCGTTGACCATCAAGCTGCAATTGCTCAATGCCAACGGCAGTTGCTCCAGCCTGGCCGGCTATGCCATTTATCTGTGGCATTGCGACCGCGAAGGCCTGTATTCGCTGTATTCGAGCGGCGTGACGGGGCAGAATTACCTGCGCGGCGTGCAGGAAACGGATGCGTCCGGCAACCTCAGCTTCACGAGCATCTTTCCCGGCTGCTACGCGGGGCGCATGCCGCACGTGCATTTCGAGGTCTATCCCAGCCTGGCCAAGGCGGTCAGCGCCTCGAACCGCATCAAGACTTCGCAGTTCACCTTCCCCCTGGCGACCTTGAACGAGGTCTACGCCGCCAGCGGCTATGCGGCCAGCGTACGCAATCTGGCACAGATCAGCTATGCCAGCGACAACGTCTTCAGCGATGGCACCAGCCTGCAGATGGCCGGCGTGACGGGCAATGCCACCGAGGGGTATGTGGTGACGTTGACGGTGGCGGTGAACGGCTAGCTTGCGGTCATGAAACCCAGGTCGCGCCGGCTGAAGTTGCCGATATTCGGGAAGACGCTGGCCAGCTGGCTGTCGGCCACGCCGAACCACTTGGCCAGGGTGGCGCCGTACTGGTCGACCGAGGTGGTCGGCAGCAGGGCGCCGGAACCCACGTCCAGTTCATGGCCCAGGCCCGTCGTCGGGAAGGCGCCGTAGATGTCGCGGCCCTTCACGGCACCGCCGACGACAAAGTGATGCGCGCCCCAGCCGTGGTCCGTGCCATCGCCATTGCTGCTGAAGGTGCGGCCGAAATCCGAGGCCGTAAACGTCGTCACCTGGCGCCGCAGGTCGGCGCCTTGCAGCGATGCCAGGGTGCTGTCGAAGTAGGCCAGCGCATGGGCCAGGCGGGCCATCAGGTCCGCATGCAGCACTTTTTGCCGGTCATGCGTGTCGAAGCTGCCCAAGGTCACATAAAACACTTGCCGCTTCGCCCCCAGGGCGCCGCGCCCGCCGATGATGCGCGCCACCGTCTGCAATTGCACGGCCAGCGGATTGACGCCTGCCACGCCCGTGTTCGGGTTGATGTAGGGCGTGGGATTGGACACGCCGCCGGGACCGGCCGCCAGCATGGCGCCGCTGAGGACGCTCTGGCTCGAGATGGCGCGCTGCACCACGGCCACGTGCTCCTGCTCGATCAGGTCGCCGCCGGCATCGTTGATGATGGCTTGCAAGGCGCTGGCGCCACCCGCGCTGCCGAACAGGTTGCCGCTCAAGCCACGGATGGGCACGGCGCCCGCTTGCCCCACCTGGAACTGGCGCACCTGGCGCCCGCTCAGAAAAACGGTGTTGCCGGCCGCCGAGACGGCAGTGAAGGTGGCATTGCTGTTGCCAGCGCCCGCCACGTCGCCGATGCGTCCGCCCCAGCCCGTGCTGGCCCCTTCCGGCGAGCCCGACTGCCACGCCGATTGCTGGTCGCTGTGCGAAAACAGCTTGGGCGGCAAGGCCACGCTGCCTGCCTTGTATTGTGCCAGGGTGGCGGGCTGGATCAGCGTGCCGACGTTGGCCACGATGGCGGCGCGGCCATTGTCGAACAAGTCCTTCAACGTACCCAGCTGGGGATGCAGGGCAAAGGCGCGTCCGGCCTGGGCCGTAGCGGGCACGACAGGCAGTACGCCGCCCGTCTCGCCCACGCCCGGCAAATGGATGGAATCGTTGCCGCCGGTGTTACGCAGGCGCAGGTATTCATTCCAGGACGTGTTGTCCGTGGCGAGTACCGTATTGAAGGCGTCGTTGCCGCCTGCCATGAACAGGCACACCATGGCCTTGTAGTCACCCGCCGATTGCGCGGCGGCATTGCCCATGGCGGCCAGGTTCAGGGCGAACGGCGCGGCAGTGGTGCCGGCCAGGCTCAGCATGGAGCCGAGGAAGCGGCGGCGGGAAAATGGGAAATTTTGCATGATTGACCTTATTTTTGCACCAGATAGGCGGGCGAGGCCATGGTCAGGAAAATGGCCAGCTTGACGCGGTTGGCCTGCGCAGTGGCGACCTGCGTGGCGTTGCTGGCCGTGGCGGCCGGGATGGCGATGCCATTGACGGCGGTGGTGATTTGGCCCCGCAGCCTGGTTGGCATGCTGCCGTGCGTCAGCAGCAGGTCGATGCGGTCCAGCAGGGCGCCAGGATTGGCCGCCAGTGCCAGTTCGCGCGTGTAGTCGGGTTTGACCACGCGGGCCTCGCCCACACCGCTATTGACGGCTTCCTGCATGAAGTTCAAATACCCCGTCACCGATGGCTCGGCCGTGATCTGCAGTTCCGGCGCCACCAGTCCCGCGCTGGCGAGGGCGGAATTGGGCGGTACATACGACGGCCGGAAAAAACTGAACACGGAGGACGGGTTCAACGGGCTTTGTCCCAGGCCGTTCAAGGGATCGTCGAGGTAGTAGATGCTGTAGGGGCCGCTGGCAGGCTTGACATCGAAGGCGCGCATCCAGTTTGCCAGACGCAGCAGGGGCTCGCGCAACTTGCCTGTACGTAAGGTGGTCCCGGCGGGCGCCAGCGCTTCCGGATCGAGCAGCACGGCGCGGATGACGGCCTGCATGTCGCCGCGCACGCCGCTGCCATTGTTGGCAAAGGCGGCCGCGACCCGGCCTATGTAGGCGGGGCTGGGGTTGCTGCTGACGAGGCGCTGGATCAGCTGGCGGCCAAAGAACGGACCTGCATTCGGGTGGTTGAACAGGGTATCGAGCGCGACTTTCAGGTCCGCCTGGCCGCTGGTGGCGCCGGAAATGGACTTGCCCAAAAAACGCTTTTCGCCGCTGGAATGAAAGGCTGCATAGTTCTGCATCGGTTGCCAGTCGCGGTCCGGGTCGGGCGTGCCGCCATAGAAACGCGTGGAACTCTGGTCCGGCCCGGCCCAGCTCCAGCCGGTAAATACGCGCGCCAGGCCTGCCACGTCGTCGTGCGTGTAGGTTTCGATGGGCTTGCCGCCGGACAGTTTCAGGCTGCCGTCCGCATTCAGCTGGTACAGGCCGATGGAAAACAGTTGCATGACTTCACGGGCGAAATTTTCATCGGGCGTGCGCGTGGCTGACTCTTTCTGGTTGCGCAAGTGCGACAGGTACAGCCCCATCATCGGGTGCAGGGCCACGCCTTCCAGCAGGTCGCGGAAATTGCCGAAGGCGCGCTGGCCCAGCATGTCGTAGTAGCTGGCCACGCCACGTACTTGTGGCTGCACGGCATCGTTCTGCATGGAAATAACGAAGATCTCGGACAGGGCGAAAGCCATGCGCTGGCGCAATTGATCGTCGCCGCGGATGCCTTGCTGCCAGAAGGTCTCGTAGACTCTGGTAAAGCCGACGCGCTGTCCGCCAGCGGCCTGTGCCGCCAGCATGCCGTCGATATATTTGCGATGCAAGGTCTGCGGCTTGGAAAACTGCGCGGTGAACCAGGCGTCGCTGTCGCTGGCGGCCAGGGCATCGATGGCCGCCATGTTCGGGCCGAAGGTCGCGCGGCCCAGGAAGCGCGATGCCTGCTGGCGCGTAAAGGTAACGGTCTGGCCCACAGGCGGCGTGGTCAGGGGCGGCGGCGGAACGGTATCGCCAGGCGGGTTGGCTGGTGCATTCGGATCGGCAGGCGCGACAGCTGCTGGCGGCACGGCCGGCGTGTCCGGTTTCAGGATGGAGCCGCTTTGGCTGTCGCCGCCGCCTCCGCCGCAGGCGGACAGCAAACTGATCAATAGCAAGGCCAGCACGCGGCGCAAAGTTGGATGGGTCATTTAGTTTCTCTCGGGCAATCAAATTCTGGCCCGGTAATTGTAGAGCGAAGCGACCGAAATCGCGTTTCCAATTCGACATTTACGTCTTGTTCATCTTTTCATTTGTGCGCGATTTACCAGGCGTTGGCGCAATTTCGCCATGTTTTCGCTGAACTTTATTTTTTACAAATGGAAAATATTTTCAACTGTTTTTGCCCTTTGTGGTGGATAGGCGACGTAATCATTCCTGCCAATTAAGCTTGCCTGAAAGCTCATCTTGTCAACGAAATTTGCTTCGCCGGAAACCATGGTTTTTACGCCATCGGCGAAACGCCGTTCGCCGCTGCCCGCCGCCATCCCCCTGTTTTTGCTGGCACGGCCCTTGCGATAGCAGGGCATGGGCCGCGAGCCTTCCCTTTGCCGGAGCCTGCCATGACCAGCCGTTTGCTTGCCTATCGTCCCGAGATGGAATTGCCCGAGGCCGTGGGCACCTTGCCCCTGCAGCAAGAGGATGAGCTGGCGCTGGCGGCGCAGTTGCTGGAAGTGGCTGCGCCAGCGCAGTTCGACGCCTTTCTCACGCGCCAGCTGGACGCCACCCTGGCCGGGCAGCAAGTGCGCGGCACGCCGCTGGAACCCCCGCTGCGCCAGCTCCTGCGGCAGGTGGTGGCGCCCATGTTGCCCCTGCATGGCGCGGCGGCGCAGGCGCGGCGCCAGCATGTCGCGCGCGTCTTCGGCATGGAGCTGGAAGGGCTGAGTCCGGAAGACAAGGAATTCGAGCTGGCGCGCCACGTCGTGCATCTGCTCGATGCCGTGAACACGGAGCTGGCGCAGCACGGCGCAGCTGGCGGCATGGCCGCGCGCGCGCCGAAGGCGCAGGTGGAAATGGCCTTGCTGCGCGTGGCGCGCACCCTGGCGCCTGGCTTGCTGCGGCAGGCGGCGCAGGCGTCGGCGCAGATCCCGAACGGCGGCCGCTGGCGCCGTGAAGACGGGCACATCGTCGTGCTCGATTGTTAGCCGGAGGCACACGCCGTCCGGCACTGCAGCATTAGTGGGATGTCAACCGAGGTGTCACTTTGAGGAGTTCATCATGCATGACATAGATCGTACGACCCTGGAATACGGGCAAGAGATGTCCGGCTTTGAAGCGGAACAGTTCGAATTCGGCCAGGGAGAATGGAGCGGCGAAGGCGCTTCCAACGCCATGTTTTCCGAATCCGAAGAGATGGAACTGGCCAATGAATTGCTGTCGGTCAGCAATGAAGCGGAGCTGGAACAGTTTCTTGGCAACTTCCTGCGCAAGGCCGCGTCGGTGGCGGGCGGCATCATCAAGTCGCCCGTGGGGCAAGCCATCGGCGGCGTGCTCAAGGGCGTGGCGAAGAAAGCCATCCCCCTGGCGGGCGGCGCCATCGGCGGCTATTTCGGCGGCCCCTTGGGCGCCAAGATAGGCAGCGGCCTGGCTTCGGCGGCCGGCAATGCGCTGGGCCTGGAAGCGGAAGCGTCATCAAATGAAGACCGCGAATTCGAGGGTGCCAAGCAGTTCGTGCGCCTGGCCGCTGACACCGTCAACCGCGCCGCCCAGGCACGCGGCAATGGTGATCCGCGCGCCATCGCCCAGGCGGCGGCCAGCGCGGCGGCGCGCCAGTTCGCGCCCGGCCTGCTGGGACGTCCCGGCGGCCAGGTCGCCACGCAGAACGGCAGCGGTGCCGGCGCCATGGCGCCGGCCGGCGCACGCGGCCAGGGCGGCATGCGCCCGGCCAGCGGACGCTGGGCGCGGCAAGGCCACAAAATCGTCCTGTACGGCGTCTGACATCATGGCCATCGGCGCTTACGCTGCCTGGATGCTGGCGCAGGAGGCGCGCTCGCTGCTGACGCGGCTGGCGCGGCTGGAACCGTTCGCGCTGATCGA
>RCMZ01000733.1_pt1 | contig 14120 bp, 11 predicted proteins | sample 2041141 | NCBI WGS metagenome assembly RCMZ01 (sample SAMN09708263, study PRJNA481090) | Wastewater metagenome, whole genome shotgun sequencing project. | biome: sewage; isolation source: Davis station wastewater (DW) | place: Antarctica: Davis Station | collected 2010-03-01
GGAGGCGATCCAGGCCTGAAGGCGATCGTGCTTCGCGCCTCCGCAACAGCTCCGACCCGAGAGGCTCAACGCGTTTTTACACGGCCTCGACTCATTTGGAACATCCGGAAGGTCTGCTTTCGGCACAGCACCCCTGCATGCAATTGTCTGGGATAACTGGCCGGCCTTCGTTAGATTTCCGACATGACGACGACAGCGACCAGGGCTCAGTCCACGACCGGAGCCATCCGTGACCTTATTCTATCTGGTGAGCTGAGACCGGGCGCGCGCCTGCAAGCTCAAATGTTGGCGGATCGTCTCGGTGTGTCGCGCACGCCGATCGTCGATGCCCTAACCGCCCTTCACAAGGAGGGACTGCTCGAATATGCTCCGCACCGCGGTTATTCTGTTAAACCTTTCGGCCTGTCGGATTTGATGGACGCTTTCGATGTCCGGATGACCCTTGAGGGTCTCGCCTGCCGGGTCGTCGCGGAGCGTGGCCTGTCCACTGACGATATGACAACGCTGGAGGGCAATCTGGCGGAGACCGAAACCCTCCTATTCGGATTTGAATGGTCTCACACGGTCCAAGATGAGTGGATGCGCCTGAACTACGTGTTCCACGATCTCTTTCTGCGCGCCGCCGACAACGACTATCTCACCGCGGGCGTAATGAGCACGCGCGCCGTTCCCTTGGTGCATGACGCCGAGATGAAGCCGATCCCGCGATCTGATTTCACCCGCCTGTTGCTGCGGGAACAGTCCCAGCAGGCCTTTCGGGACCATCAGAGGATCGCAGAGGCCGTTGCGGCCAATCAGAGCGGGCGAGCGGAGAATATGATGCGCGAGCACATTTTCACTAATCGCGAAGCCATCCGACGCCATCTCGCGCCGCGTTTCGGCTTGGGTGCCTCGACCGCTTTGACGATCGGGGAAGAGCCCGACGCCTAATCAGGCGTGGGCGGTCGCGCCGCTTGGGTCGATTTGCCGGCCTGACGCTCTGCCAAGGCCAGACGAGCGGCCTCGCGCCCGGCGATGCGACCGAAAACCGCGCCCCGTGTGAGGCCCGCCCCGCCAGGATAGTTGTGCCAGAACAGGCCGCCGACTATCTCGCCGGTGGCGTAGAGGTTCGTCATAGGCTGGTTCTCGTCGGACAAAACCCGCGTCGTCAGGTCGGTGCGGACGCCGCCATAGGTGAAGGTGATCCCGCAGGTGACGCCGTGGGCGACAAAGGGCCCATGTTCGATGGGGCGCGCCCAGTTCGATTTGCGCGGCTCGTAATCCTTGACCGTACTCAGCCCGTCTTTGACGAACGGATCAAACTCGCCCGGCCGGCAGGCCGCGTTGTATTCGGCAACGGTGCGGATCAAGGCCGTGGGCTCGATACCCAAGGCCAGAGCAAGATCTTCAATCGTGTCCGCGACGACGGCGCGACTTGTCTTGTAGCGAGGTTCGAGCAGATGGAGCGCCTTCTGATCGAAGATCTGGTAGGCGATCCCCTGGGGCTGTTTGCGGATTTCGTTGCCCGTCTTGGCGTAGGTCAGGGCGAAGAGATCTTCGCCCTCGTCCAAGAAACGCCGCCCCTCCACATTGACCATGATCGAGAAGGGATACGAGTATCGAGAGGTCTGATTGTGGGCGTTGAGGTCACCTACGTCGGGGGCGTGCATGTCCTGCGGAGACGAGTGGCAGCCGCCGATATGGCCGAAGGATTGGGCGCCGGCCGCCATCGCGCGGTCCAGCATGACGCCGGTGTTGAACCGGGTGCCTCGAACCTTCACCAGATCCCAGCCATCGCCGAGATAGCGGCGTCGCATCGCCGGGCTCGCCTCGAACCCCCCGGAGGCGAGGATGACCTTGCCGTGGAAGTCCACGAAGCGATCGCGCTGCCGAGCTCGGACACCGAGTATGGTGTCGCCTTCCGCGATCAGATCGCAGGCGGGGCTTTCGTACAGAACCTTGATGCCGGATCGCTCCACGGCGGCCCAAAGCGCGGCCATCAGGCCGACGCCCTCCTTGTGCGCCCGAAGCTCGGCTCCGAGAGGGAGGGGAAGCTTTGCGCCGCCCGAGGCATCGCGGGAGAAATACTTGCCGACGTTCAACTCCCATTGGACGCCCTGATCCCGCATCCACTGGACGGCCGCCAGGCTCTCGGAAAACAGGATATCCATCTGTCCCGGATCACTGCGCCCTTGCGAGGTCGACATCAGATCGGCTTCGTAAAGTTCGCGCGTATAGGCGCCGACCTCGACAGTCGCCACATCGGCCCTGGCCGCGTCGCACAACAGTGGCTCCAGGTCGGCCATTCCGTTGTGAGCGATCCGGAAGATGGCGCCAGCGAAACGGCTGTTGCCGCCACGCTCGGCCTTCGTCGAGGCGTCGAGGATCAGCACGCTTGCCCCTTCCTCATGGGCGGTGAGGGCCGAGACCAGGGCGGCGTTGCCGCCGCCCACGACGATCACGTCAAACGCGGTGTCCATCTTCATCGCCGGGACAGCGACTAGAGGCGATAGCGAAGGGTGACGCCGTAGGTCCGCGGCGCTCCGTAACGCGAATACCCGGAATCGCCGACGATCAGGGTGTTCTCGCGGTAGAGCTGGTCAGACAGGTTCTTGCCCCAGACGCTGATCTCCCAGTTGCCCACCGTCGGCGTGTAGGTAGCGCCGATGTCCACCAGGGTATGCTCTGGCTCGCGCGCGGGGGCGATCGTGTTGTCAGGATCGAAGAACAGCTCGCCTTTGTATTGAGCCTCTGCACGCAGGGCGATCTCGCCGACTGATCCGATCGGCAGCGTCAGCTTGCCGCCCACCGTCAGGGTTTGTTCGGGAGAGCGAGGCAAATGGGCGCCGCTGAAGTTCGTAGTACCGCTGATAAATTCGTCATAGGTGGCGTCGAGGAGCGAACCAGCAGCCCAGAGTTCGAGACCCTCGGTGGGTCGTGCGGTCAGTTCGACCTCCAAGCCTTGGATTGTGGCTTGGGCGGCGTTGCGGGTGACATTGATGACCGAACTCGGATCGGCAGGGTTCAAAAGGATCCGCTGACGAACTTGCAGGTCCTCGTACTTCATGACGAAGGCGGCGACATTGGCCTGGAGCCGCCGATCCAGCAGAGAGAACTTGCCGCCGATCTCGTAGTTGGTGACGAATTCGGGATCGTAGGGGACCGCCGCCGAGGCACCGTTGTCCGCCTGTCCCTGGAAACCGCCCGCCTTGTAGCCACGCGATATGGTCCCATAGACCATGTTGCGATCCGTGAGCTTGTAGCGAACGACCAGACGTGGAGTGATGGCGTCCCAGTCCTTGCTGACGTCGAACGGAGCCCAGGGCTGACGTGTGCTGGAGGCGGGGATGGCGCCGCCCAAGTTGCGACCCTCGACCGTCAGATCCTTGTCGTCGCGCGAATAGCGGACGCCAGCGATGATGGTCAGGGGTTCGAACGGCTTGTACTCGACTTCGGCATAGCCGGCGACGCTTTGTGAGGTCACATCCTGGATGTAGTTCAGATAGGTCCGGGCGCAGGCCGCTGCGGCCGTCGATGAGATGCATCGATCCGTGCTTTCCTCGCGCGCCACGTCCTCGTGGAAATAGTACAGACCAACCGACCAGTTGACCTTCCCGTCGAACAGTTCGTTGGACAGTCGGAATTCCTGACTGAACTGTTTGGCGTCCTCGACGATGAAGTTCGTGGCCTGGACCTTGAGAATGTCGGGCAGGCCGCTCGCTTCGTCGAGCAACTCCCAGTCGCTTTTCATGAAGCCGGTGATGGAGGTGATCTGGCCGATCGGCGATTTCCAGGCGACATTGGCGGAGGTCCCGTAGATGTCGCGGTCGAAATAGCCGTCCCTCTGTCCCTGGACCCGCCGCGGGTCTGGGTCGAACGGGATGTTGCCGAGCGCCGGATTGTTGAACCGGGCCAGGCAGGTTGGACCACAAGGATTCGGGGCGCGGGCACTGCCGAAGTCGCGGTTCCAGGAGCCGTTGGCGCGCAGGATAACGGTCACGTCCTCGTTGGGATCGTAGCGGAGCGCGCCCCGGACGGAGCTCACATCGGTGGCTTCGACGCGATGTCCGGTGAAGGTGTTCAGCGCATAGCCGTCATGCTCCGAATGGGTGACGGCGAGACGACCGGCAAGCTGGTCGCTGAAGGGGACATTGATGAAGGCCCGGCCTTCGAGCAGGTCATAGCTGCCGACAGTCGCCTCGACGGCCGCCTTGTGCACGAAGGTCGGCCTCTGGGTGATGATGTTGACCGAGCCGCCGACGACGTTGCGGCCGTAGAGCGTACCTTGCGGTCCGCGCAGAACCTCGAGCCGCTCCACGTCGAAGAAGTCGGCGAGCATGGCGCCGCCACGACCCACATAGACATCGTCGATGAAGACGCCGACCGATCGGTCTCCCGCCGCCGCGTCCTCGGTTGAGCCGATACCCCGGATGAAGAGGTGGGGGTCGCCGGCGCTGGCAGAGGTGTTCGTGAAATTGGGCGTGCGGGCCGCGATTTCCCCAACCGTGGTAATCCTGGCGTCCTTGATCGTCTCGGACCCGTAGGCCGAAACCGCGATCGGCACGTCCGAGAGCCGTTCGGAACGGCGCTGAGCAGTGACGACGATCTCATCGACCGTGCTCGCCTCTTGGGACGCGGTGCTCGCGGACGGATCCACAGTTTGTGCATGGACGGCGCCGGACGTCATCAGGGCCGCGACACTCGCCGCGACGCGAAGAGCCAGTTTGTTGGTCATAGTCTCTCTCCCCGCTCGCCGATCGTCGCTTTGGTGCGGCTTGTCCTGCTCGAGCAAAGCCTCTCTAGCAGATCAAATATTGCATGCAAGTTCGAAACAGCGGGCTTCCAAATCTGCTATTGTTGTCGTATTTCTACAAAACTGCATGCACGCGGCCAAAAGAGCGGCGTGGGAGGAAGCTTCATGCTCTTGGCAGTCGGGCATGACATTGAAATCGGATCGGGGATCGCATGACCGAGTTGTCATTGCGCAAGACAACGCGCCTTCGCAGGCTGATCGAGGACGCGGGCATGCTCATCATGCCGGGGGCCTATGAGCCGCTGGGCGCGCGCCTCGTGGAGCGTGCGGGCTTCGATGCGATACAGATCACCGGCCTTGGCGTCTCGGCGACGCAGCTGGGAATGCCGGACTATTCCATTCTGGCGATGAGCGACATGGTCGCTGCCACCGCCACCATCGCCAACGCCGTCTCCATTCCGGTGATGGGCGATGGGGACACGGGCTTCGGCAATGCCGTCAACACCTGGTACGCGGTGCAGGCCTTCGAAAGAGCGGGTGCCGCAGGGGTTAACCTGGAAGATCAGGTGATGCCCAAACGGTGCGGGCACCTCGACGGCAAGGAGGTCATCTCGCTGGACGAAGGCGTCACCAAGATTCGCGCCGCCGTCGATGCCTGCGTGGACAAGGACTTTGTGATCAACGCCCGTACCGACGCCTTCGCGGTGCATGGGGTCGAGGAGGTCATTCGTCGGGGAAACGCCTATCTCGAAGCGGGTGCCGCGATGATTTTCGTCGAGGGTGCGACTTCGGCCGAGGTCATTCGTGCGGCCGTTCAGGGCATCAAGGGACCGGTGGGTGTCAATATCGTCCAGGGCGGCAAGTCCGACGCTAGCCTGGACCTCAAGGACCTTGAGGCCTTGGGGGTCGCGCGCGTCAGCATTCCCGGTCTCCTCCTGTTCGCCTCTCTCAAGGCGATCGATGATGTTCTGGGCGAGGTCCGCTCATCCGGGGCTGTCGCCGGCGTGGCCGACCGGATGTACGGGTTCAGCCAAACTCACGCTCTCCTGGGCACAGGTCAGGTCAATGCGCTCGAAGAGCGATTTCTCGCGCCGCTGAAGGCCGCGGACAGGGCCGCGTGAGGCGATGACCGGCCGCACCCTGCACGACAAGCTCTGGGATCAGCACAGGATTGCCCTTCTGGACGACGGTTCGGAACTCCTGCACATCGACAGGATCGCACTGCACGAGCGGTCCGGTCCAATGGCCCTCAAACAACTAGGCAACAGCGGGCGAACCGTTTTCGATCCGACCTTGGTGTTCGGTACGCTCGACCACGCGATCGACACCCGCCCCGGGCGATCGGAAGCGACCACCCTTATTCCCAGCGGGGGCGAGTTTATCCGAACCTTTCGGGAGGAGACTCTCGCCTCGGGTATCCGTCTGTTCGACTTCGGCGATCCGCGGCTCGGCATCGTTCACGTCACCATGCCGCGACTTGGCGTCGCTCTTCCGGGCCTCTCCTTCGTTTGCGCCGATAGTCACACCGGAACGATCGGTGCTCTGGGCGCGCTGGCCTGGGGTATCGGCATCAGCGAGACGGAACACGCGCTCGCGACCCAGACCCTCAGTCTGCGACGCCCGAAAACCCTGCGTGTGTGGATCGAGGGCGCGATCGAAGGTCCGGTCGCGGCCAAGGATATCATCTTGGCGTTGATCGCACAGATCGGCGCCAATGGCGGGGTTGGCTATATGGTGGAATTTGCCGGTCCGGCAGTCGAGTCCCTGTCGATTGAGGGGCGGATGACCCTGTGCAATATGGGCGTCGAGTTCGGAGCCTGGTCGGCGATCGTCGCACCGGATCAGAAAACCTTCGACTATGTCATCGGACGAGAGTTCGCGCCGAAGGGCGAGGCGTGGACTGTCGCGCTTTCGAGTTGGCGGGAACTGAAGTCGGATGTCGACGCGCAGTTCGACCGGGAGGTCCGTCTTGAAGTGACGGATCTGCCGTCACAGGTCACCTGGGGCACCAGCCCCGAACATGTCTCGGCCATCAGCGGAGCCATTCCTTTTCTTAAGCATGTGGCTGATCCCGTCGCGCGGGACGCCGTGGAAAAGGCGCTGGCCTATATGGGACTGTCGCCCGGACAGGCGCTGGCGGGCGTGCCGATCGACGCCGCCTTCATCGGCTCGTGCACGAACGCCCGGATCACGGATCTGCGCGCGGCGGCGGCCGTTCTCAAAGGGCGTCGCATCGCGTCGCGACTGACCAAGGCGCTGATCGTGCCGGGTTCGGCAGCGGTCAAGGCCGAGGCCGAGGCCGAGGGGCTGGACCAGATTTTCCTAGACGCCGGATTCGAGTGGCGCGAGCCGGGGTGTTCGCTCTGCTTCTACGGCGGCGGCGAACAGTTCGATCCCGGTAGCCGTGTGGCCTCCACCACCAACCGCAATTTCGAGAATCGGCAGGGGCCGGGCATTCGCACCCATCTGATGAGCCCGGCCGCCGTGGCCGCCTCCGCCGTCGCTGGCGCCCTGACTGATCCCGGCAAGGCGATTTCCGCATGAGAAACACGCCGCTCAGAACCCTGTCCGGTGCGGTGGCGCCGCTTCTGCGGGCCAATATCGATACGGACGCGATCTTTCCGTCGCGCGTCAAATTCGGCGTCGATGACAAGGACACTTCGCGCTTCCTGTTCCGGGAGTGGCGGTTCACGCCAGAAGGGGAGGAGCGTCCCAATTTCGTTCTTAACCAGCCGGGTCGCCGTGACAGCGTCTTCCTGATCGCCCTGGATAATTTCGGATGCGGCAGTTCGCGCGAGATGGCGCCGTGGGCGCTGCGGGATTTCGGGATCCGATGTGTCATCGCGCCAAACTTCGGCACGATCTTCCAATCGAACTGCTATCGCAATGGCATCGCCCCAGTCGTGCTGGCCCGCGCTGAGGTGGAGCATATCGGCCGAGAGGCGGAGGCGAATACGGCCTATCGGCTGAGCCTTGATCTCGACGCCATGACCTTGGTCACACCCGCAGGCGCGGTGCTGGCGTTCCAGATGGAAACGGCGCAGCGCCGCATGCTCGTTGAGGGGTTGGACACCATTGGCCTGACTCTGACCCATCGCCCGGAGATCGAGGCCTTCCGAGAGCGCGATCGCGAACAGCGTCCTTGGGTCTATCTCTGAGATGATCGCTCTGAACGCCGCATTGTTTGAACTGGATATCGCTTGACCGCCTTCCTCCCTCTTGCGCTGGCGGGCTTCGGCTGTCTCGCGACCTTCGTTGTGCTGATCATGACGCGACGTTTGTCGGCAGTGACGGCCCTGATTCTCGTTCCCATCGCGTTCGGTCTTCTCGCCGGTCTGGGTTTCGGGGTGGCGGACCTGATGGTCGAGGGCGCGCGGTCAGTTCTTCCGACGGTCGTTACCCTCGTCTTCGCACTGCTGTATTTCGCGGTGATGATCGAGGCTGGCCTGTTCGAGCCTCTGGTCAAGACGATCATGCGATGGGCCGGCGCCCATCCCGCCCGTGTCACCATCGCCACGGTCCTCATTCCCGGCATTATCGCCCTGGACGGATCGGGAACCACGGCGGCCCTGGTCGCGGTCGCCGCTCTGGGTCCGGTTTACGATCGGCTGGGCATGAACAAGCTGATGCTGTTCACCCTGCTGATGATGGCCGACATCCTGGCGCACACAGTGCCTTGGGGTTCACCCACTATCCGGGCTGCGACAGCCATGCATGTCGACCCAATGGTGCTCTATGCGCCGATGATAGTTCCCCTGTTCGCTTGCTTCGCCTTCCTGATCGGGATGGCCGTTTATTTCGGTCGGTCCGAAAGCAAGCGCCTCGCCGCCGAGGGCTTCGTCCCGCCGGAGCCGGTCGCCCCCGCCGAGGTGGAAGGCGTGAAACCCCGACCGTGGATCTACGCCGCCAACTTCCTGCTGACCGCCCTGCTTGTCTTTGGCATGGCGGTCGCCGGCAAGGCCTTGCCGGCGGTCATGATGGCCGCATTCGCTGTCGCGGTCGTCATCAACAGACCCCGGTCGTCGCAACAGGCCGACCTGCTGGCGCACCACGCGGAGCGGGCCCTGACGATCGCGCTGCTGGTGCTCAGCGCGGGCGCCTTCCTCGGCATCATGAGCAAGAGCGGCATGATCGAAGCGATGGCGGCGGCGACCATGGCCGCCATGCCTCCGGCGATCGGTCCCTATTTCGCGGTTGTCGTTGCCCTTCTCAGCATGCCACTGACTTTCTTCCTGTCCAATGACGCCTTCTACTTTGGCTTCCTGCCCCTGCTGGGTCACATGGGGATACAGTTCGGTTTGACGCCGGAGGAGATTGCGCGCGCGTCACTGATCGGCCAGCCCGTTCATGGGATCAGCCCTATTTTGCCCGCCCTCTATTTTCTGTGCGGCCTGCTGAAGATCGAGGTTCAGGCGGTGCAGGCGTTCGCTCTCAAATGGGCGATTATGCTCTCGCTGGTCTTCCTGGTCACTGCGCTGCTCGTCGGGGCCTTCCCGCTCTCGGCAGCCTGGCGCTAGTGGGCGCGGTCCCCCAGCGAAAGAGGTCCGGATTAGGACGCCCGTCCGCTCGCCCCGGACTGATCCAATGGACAGCCTTGACCGCACTTACGGCTGCGTTGGTTGCCGGGCTTGTTTGGATTCAGGCGCCCGCGGCGCTCCTTCTCGGGCCGCTCCTTGTGGGTCTGCTATTTGCGCTGTGCGGTACAGGGTTGAGACCGTCTCGCCTGGCGAAGTCCTGCGCGCAGGGCGTGATCGGCTCGGCCGTTGCAATCGTGCTCGCTTCAGCTGTCGGGCCCGAACTGCTGCGCCAGGGAGGTCTCCTCTTGGCGATCGGCGTTGCGACCCTGACCCTCGCGATGGGGTTGGCCTGGACCTTCACCCGGTTCGGTTGGCTTTCCGGCGCGACCGCCGTCTGGGGCATGGCTCCGGGTTCGGCGACGGCGATGATCACACTGGCCGATGAGGCGGGTGCGGACCCGCGCACGGTTGCCTTGATGCAATATACGCGGATTCTAGTGGTTGCATTCTCGACCCTGACCGTCGCGCACTGGATGAGCCATGTCGTCATCAATCAAGCCACCCGCGGATGGTTGCCGGCGCTCGAGCCCCGGCCAGTCGTGTCGATGCTCGTGCTGGCGGCGAGCGGCGTGGTTCTCAGCGTCTGGACCCGCATCGGAACCCTGCCCCTGCTTGTGCCGATCCTCGCCGGCACGGCTCTCGGCGCTGCGGGCGTTAAGTTTGCGACGATCCCGCTGGTCACCGCCGCAGCCTATGCGGTGATCGGGTGGAGTATCGGTCTTAGTTTTTCGCGTTCCAGTCTGATCGACAACCTGCGGGCGCTCCCGGCCATTGTCTCGGGCGTGGCGATCCTGGTCCTGGCCTGTGCCGGGGTAGGCGTGATCCTGAGCCGCGCGTTTGGGATCGATCCTTTGTCGGCCTACCTTGCCACAAGTCCAGGCGGCATCGACGCGATGCTGATCATCGCCGCCTCGGTCCATGTAAATCTACCGTTTATCCTGTCCGCGCAGCTCGTTCGGTTCTTGATGGTGCTCGCCTTGGGGCGGCCTCTGGGAACGTTCATCACCCGTCGCGCGACGATGCGCCTTTTCGGCCAGCAGACAATGTCTGTCCCCGCTCACGTCAGAGCCCCAGAATGACCTATCGCTCCCCCGTCCGGGATATCGCCTTCAGCCTGACCGCCATCGCCGGTATCGACCAGGTCGCCGCAACCGGCGCCTTTCCCGACTATGATGCGGACCTGATGGGCGCGATTCTGGAAGCGGCGGGCTCGTTCTCGGACGGCGTGCTGGCCCCGATCAACCGCTCGGGCGATCTGCAGGGCGCCAAATACGCCAACGGCTCGGTCACCGCCGCGCCCGGCTTCGCCGACGCCTATCGCCAGTTCGCCGAAGGCGGCTGGACCGGCCTGACCGCCTCAGCCGAGGCCGGCGGACAAGCCCTGCCCAAGGCGCTGGAGCTGGCGGCTTATGAGACCGTCCAGGGCGCCAACATGGCCTTCGCTCTGTGTCCCATGCTGTCGCTCGCGGCCATCGAGGCCCTGGAACAGGTCGGCACCGAGCATCAGAAGACCGCTTATCTGCCGAAGCTGGTCTCGGGCGAATGGACCGGGGCGATGGTCCTGACCGAAGCGGGCGCAGGCTCCGACCTGGGTGCCCTGACGACGACCGCGACGCCGAACGGCGACGAGACCTATGCCCTGAACGGCCAGAAGATCTTCATCACCTGGGGCGACCACGACGCGACTCCCAACATCGTCCATCTGGTGCTGGCCCGCCTGCCCGACGCCCCCGCCGGCCCCAAGGGCATCAGCCTGTTCCTGGCCTCCAAGTTCGAGGTCAAGGACGACGGATCGCTCGGCGGCCGCAACGACTTCCGCCCCGTCGGCATCGAGCACAAGCTGGGCATCCACGCCTCGCCGACCTGCGTGATGAGCTACGAGAACGCCCGCGCCGAGCTGGTGGGTGAACCCAACAAGGGCCTGGCCCATATGTTCGTGATGATGAACGCCGCCCGCGTCGCCGTGGCGGTGCAGGGCGTCGGCGTCGCCGAGGGCGCCTATCAGCACGCCCTGGCCTATGCGCTGGAACGTCGTCAGGGTCGCTCGATCTGGACGGGCGAGGCCAATGCCCCGATCATCGACCACCCCGACATCCGCCGCACCCTCGGCGTCATGAAGGCCAAGATCGAAGCCGCCCGCGGCATCTATCTGGCCACCGGCGTCGCCGCCGACCTGGCCAAGCACGCCGCCACCGAGGACGAACGCACCGCCTGGAAGGGCCGCGAGGACCTGTTCGTGCCGATCGCCAAGGCCTGGGGCACCGACGTCGGCTGCGACGTGGCCTCGATGGGCGTGCAGATTCACGGCGGCATGGGCTTCATCGAGGAAACTGGCGCGGCTCAGTATTACCGCGACGCCCGTATCACCCCGATCTATGAGGGCACCAACGGCATCCAGGCGATGGACCTGGTCGGCCGCAAGCTCTCGCAGGACGGTGGGGCATCGGCCAGGGCCATCATCGCCGACATGAAGGCGACCCTGCCCGCCCTCGGCAAACTCTATTCGGGCAGGCCGCTCGAGCGGTTCCAGACAGCCATCGAGGCCGTCGAGGACGCGACCCTGTGGCTGCTGGACGCCAAGGCCGATGCCACCCGCGGTGCGGACGTTTTGGCGGCGGCCGATGCCTATCTGAAGCTGCTGGGCGACGTGATCGGCGGCTGGACGCTGGCCAAGGGAGCCTTGGCCGCCAAAGCCCAAATGGACGCAGGCGAAGGCGACACCGCGTGGCTGGAAGGCAAGATCACCCTGTACGAGGTCTATGCCGTCAACGTCCTGGGCCACGTCTTCAGCCGCCTCGCCGCCGTCGGCCAGGGCGGACCACTTTTGGAACGCGTCACACGCGCGGCGTTGGGCGCTTGAGAAACAGGACTGGAACGATGCTGGGTTTGATGCAGGACTGGCCGCTGACGGTCGACAAGATTCTGGACCATGCGAAGACTTGGCATGGCCACCGCGAAGTGGTGACCCGGTCGCTCGAGGGGCCGATTGTCCGGACGACCTATGCCGAGATCCACGGCCGGGCCAAACGGGTGTCCGACGCCCTGCTGAACTGGGGCGTGAAGCCCGGCGATCGTATCGCCACCCTGGCGTGGAACACCGGCAAGCACGTAGAGGCCTGGTACGGCATCATGGGTATCGGGGCGGTGTGTCACACCCTGAACCCGCGCCTGTTCCCCGAACAGCTGATCTACATCATCAACCACGCCGAAGACCGGATGATCTTCGTCGACCTGACCTTCTTGCCGCTGCTGGAAGCCATCCTGCCGCATTGCCCGACGGTCGAGCGCGTCATCGTCATGACCGGCGAGGCCACCCTGCCGGCGACCAAGCTGCCTCGCGCAGAAGCCTATGAATCCGTCCTGGAGCAAGCGTCCGGAGACGTCGTCTGGGGCGGCTTCGAGGAGAACACCGCATGCAGCCTCTGCTATACCTCGGGCACGACCGGGAACCCCAAGGGGGTGCTCTACTCGCACCGCTCCAACTTCCTCCATACCCTGCTTGGCCTCCAGTCGACCGTGCTCGGTGCGACCGCGTCCGAGGTCATTCTGCCGGTCGTCCCGATGTTCCACGCCAACGCCTGGGGCATTTCCTTCGCCGGCCCCGCTGCGGGATCGAAGCTGGTCATGCCGGGTGCCAGGATGGACGGCGCTTCCATCTATGAGCTGATCGTCACCGAGGGCGTGACCTTCTCAGCCGCTGTGCCCACGGTCTGGCAAGGGCTGCTGACACACCTGCGCGAGCACAAGCTGCAGATCCCGACCGTCAAACGCGTGTTGATCGGCGGCTCGGCAGTCCCCGAAAGCCTGATCCGCGCCTTCAACGACGAGTTCGGTATCGAGGTCGTCCACGCCTGGGGCATGACCGAGACCTCGCCGATCGCTTCGGTCTGCGTCATGCCCCCTGAACTGGCTTCGCTGTCGTTCGACGACCAGATGGCCTGGCGGGTCAAGCAGGGGACGCCGCCGCTCGGGGTCGAGCTCAGCCTGGAGGACGAGGATGGAGCCCCCCTGCCGCACGACGGCCGTACGTTCGGGCGATTGCTCGTTCGGGGCCCGACGGTGTCCAAGGGCTACTTCCAGGAGGGGGGCGGTTCCGTCTTGGACGAGAAAGGCTTCTTCGACACCGGCGATGTCGCGACCATCGACGAACAGGGTGTCATGCAGATCACCGACCGGGCCAAGGACTTGATCAAGTCTGGTGGCGAGTGGATTTCCTCCATCGAAATCGAGAACGTGGCCGCCGGTCATCCCAACGCCCTGCTCGCAGCGGTTATCGGGATACCGCACCCCAAATGGGACGAACGCCCGCTTCTGGTAGTTCAACTCAGACCCGGCGCTGCTGCAGACAAGCAGGACCATCTCGACTTCTTAGTCGGCAAGATCGCCAAATGGTGGATGCCGGACAATGTGGTTTTCGTTGATGACATCCCGCTGGGAGCCACAGGTAAGATCGACAAGAAAAAATTGCGCAACCAGATGGCTTCGGCGGCGATGTTTCCGACCAGTGCGTAGTGTCGGTAGTCGGTGGCTGGAGTAAGGTCGCGCCGGTGGATCGATAGCGATGTGTTTTCTAAGCGCCATCCCAAGATTCCTCCTGAATTTTTCGGTGCCCATCGTCAGAAAGCCCTACGACAGCGACCATATTCGCAGGGCGATGGCGACGTTGCTGGCGGCCTCCAGCCGGCTGTTCGCCTAGGATCAGGACCTATTAAATCGCTTGCGCAACCGGCAGTGCTCTGATTCCAGATTGGGATCAGGAGGCTTTGATGAGTGATCTTTTGTGGTTGTCGGACAGGCAGATGGCTCGGATC
>RCMZ01000734.1_pt1 | contig 14118 bp, 5 predicted proteins | sample 2041141 | NCBI WGS metagenome assembly RCMZ01 (sample SAMN09708263, study PRJNA481090) | Wastewater metagenome, whole genome shotgun sequencing project. | biome: sewage; isolation source: Davis station wastewater (DW) | place: Antarctica: Davis Station | collected 2010-03-01
CCGTCCAGAAGCGGGTGGCCAGCACACTGTCGGTGCCAAAGGTGCGCGCGCGGGCATTGCCGTCAGAGAGAATGTCTCCCACGATAAAGGCAGCACGCGAGTCCAGTGCCGGCGCCCCCTTCGCCTTGCTCCCAGCGGGCGGCGCAGCAAAGGTCACGGGCCCCATGCGCCCGCCGTTGGCCAGCGTGCGAAATGCATTGGTCAGGTGCAACAACGGCACCTCAGGGCTGCCCAAGGCCAGGCTGTAGCCAAAATAGTCGCCGCTTTCACGCAGCGGGAGCCCGACGGCGCGCAGTTGGCGGTGAAACGCATCGGGGGTGACCATCACGAGCGTGCGCACTGCGGGCACATTCAACGATGCGGCCAGTGCCGTGCGCACCGACACCCAGCCTTTGAACTGACGGTCGTAGTTCTGCGGAATGTACAAACCACTGGCCGTGTTGATCTGGGCGGGCGAATCGTCGACCAAAGAGGCCGCCGTCAGCCGCCGCTCGGCCATCGCCTGGGCATACAAAAACGGCTTGAGGGTGGAGCCCGGCTGGCGCAGCGCCACCACCCCATCGACCTCGCTCGCCTGGCTCAGCGCGCCCGACGAGCCGACCCAGGCCAACACAGCGCCCGTGGCATTGTCGAGCACCACCAGCGCACCGTCTTCTGCATTGCGCCCGTGCAACTCGCGCAAGTGCTGCTGCAGCGTTTGCAATGCAAAACGTTGCAACGGGGCGCGCAGCGTGCTTTGCACACGCTCGGGCACCCCGCCCCCGGGAGCGCCCTCTGCTGCCCGCTGCCGCAGCAGATAGCGTGCGAAATGGGGCGCGACCCCTTCGCTGGCATCAAACGCCCGGCGTTGCAACGCCGCCGTGGTGAACATGTCCAGCGCGTCACAGTCCACGCCGGGGGGCGCCACGCCCTCGCTGCCGGTTTGCGGGGGAGGGTCTGGGCGCCGAACCGGCGTCTTCAGCCCTTGTTGTGCAGGCGGCTGGCGTTGCGCCTGCGCCTGCATGTCGCGCAGCACCCCACAGGCACGCCGCGCCACCAACGCTGCGCGCGCATTGGGCGCACGCACCAGGGCGGCGGTCACGGCCGCCTCGCGGTCATCGAGCCCGTGGGCGGCTTTGCCAAACAGCGTGCGGCTCAATGCATCAACGCCCACCAGCTCGCTGCGAAAAGGCACCAGATTGAGATACGCCTCCAGAATCTGGTCTTTGCCCCAGCGGCGGTCCAACACCTGTGCAGCCACGGTCTGCCCCAGCTTTTGCACCACCGTGCGCCCACCGGGGCCCTGGCGCCAATCGCCATCGAGCAAACCAGCCAACTGCATGGTGATGGTGCTGGCGCCGCGTGTGCGCTGGTTCCAGAGGTTGCCCCAGGCGGCAGCCGATGCAGCGCGCCAATCCACCCCACTGTGCTCAAAAAAACGCTGGTCCTCACTGAGCACCAGGGCCGTTCGCAGCGCAGGCGACACATCGGCCAGCGCAACCCATTGCCCGCGCCGCACGCTCGCATCGGTGCGCACACGCTGCAACACCTCGCCTTCGCGCGAGAGCACCAGCGTGTCGGAGGATCGAAAGTCACGCCGCACTTCGTCGTAAGACGGCAGCGCCCAGGCCGCAGGCACGCAGGCCGCCAGCGCCAGCGCGCCGGCCTGAGCACGCATGCGCAAGGTGAAGAAGAAAGAGAAGGAGAAGGGAAGAAAAGCCACGCTGGTTTGTAGCAGACGCCAGAGGTCGCGGCGCACGCAAGTGGCCACGAAGGCCTCCGAGACCGCTGAGCGCAATGCAGCCACGGCTCGACACGCCCTGACGCACCGGCTTTCCACTGTCTCTCCCACAGCGAAACGACGGGCATCAATCATCAAAAATGAGAGCTGCTAGCGCTTGCTGGACAATGCCTGAACGCTAAAAATCACCAAAAAAAATGCCATTGCAAGGCAGCCAGCCTAAAAGGACAGACGCTCGCTTTCAACAAACACAAGGACATCGGCGCCATCATTTCCGCAGAAGGGCGACGCTTTCTGTTTCACATCAGTGACTGGGAGGACGTCGCGCCGGCAGGCCAAGCGGCAGCACCACCTCGATTTAAGCAGTCAAAGGCTTCAGAAAAAATGCCCGGGCATACCAACGCACTGAAATGAAAGCGCCATCAGCGCGCCGCACGCAAGCGCACCGCATCGCACCAACGCTGCGCCACGCCCGGCACGGTGACGCACACCGCGTCATGCGTGGCGGTGGTCACGGCGCGCTCTAGCAGCTGGATGTCGGCCTCGTGCTGGCGCGCCACATGCGGGTCCTCGAAAAAGACGGCGCGGTGACAGCGGCGCTCCAGCACCAGGTCGGCGATCTGCGCGTCGCCCCCCAGCGGCCCGCTGTTAAAGCGTTGTACCCAGGGCTGCCCCTCGGGCCAGCCCTTGCTCCACGCCAGCGCGTTCAGGCGCTGACCCGTGGTGCCGGTGGCCACCCGGTGGCGAAACTGCGACAGCACATCAAAGTTGCGATCGGCGAAGTCGAGCATGGCCTGCTTGCACGCGTCGTGGGCAATCAGGGCCAGCGTCTGGGTGCCGAGGTCATGGAATCGGTCGGCCTGCGGGTCGCGGGGCAGCCCGGCGTGGATGCGCTCCATCTCGATCCAGTCGCGTGCGCTGGCCACGGTGGAGAGAAACGGCTTGCCATGGATCACGCACTGCCGCTTGAGGGCCAGCGCCTCGGGGAAGATGGACGAAGGGTCCACGGGGTCGGTGAGGTAGATCGCGCCATCGAGCGTGCGCTCCACCCCCATGCCCACCACCTCTGCCACCACTTTCATCAACCCGCCTTCGCGCCCATAGGGATAGCGCACCAGCGGGCGGTAGCCCTGAAGCATGCCCGCAGCGACGATGGCATCGTGGGTGCGCCCCACGGCATGCAGCCCCAGCTGCAGTTCGCGGATACCCGCCTCGCAGGCGCGCAGCCAAGAAAAAAGTGCCGCATCTTCGGCGTGGTGGTGCAGGCGGTTGGCGGCAAGACCCAGGATCATGGCGGGGGACTTTCAAAAGACAGAGGGATCCGGGGATCGTAAGCGCGGCGTGGCTCAGCCATCGGGGTGCTCGCGGTCAAACCGCCCCTCGGCTTCACTCAGGTGCCGCAGCAGCACGTGCGACAGCAAATTGACGCCGATCCCGCCAAAGACCAGCGGCAACACATACAGCGCCACCGTGAGCTCCGAGGTGAAGACAACGTCATCGGTCAGCGAAGCCGTTTTCCGGGCCAGCGATGCCAAGGTTTGCAGCAGATACACATCCACGCCGGCTATCAGCACCAACGCCACACCAAACCACAACACGGCCAGGCGTGAAATGGACCGCGTGACCAGCAACGCGACGTAGATGCCTGCAGGCACCACCACAGAAAACACCACGAGCAGCCAGAACCGCAGCTCGAAAAAAATGCTTTGGTTCATGGTGCGCGTGCCAATCTGATGCAAACAAGCACAGTTAGAGACGAAGGGACCGGCACCGGCGACAACAATGGCCGCGATGGCCCTGCTGGTGAATCTGAAATAGGCATGGCTGAAACGGGTACTGGCGTCATGCGGGATCGGCGTGGCCGGGGGCGCAGTTGAGCAGCTGCGCGCGCTGGTCTGCCATCACGCCGCGGTGACGCTCGTAGTGGCGCAGAATGTCGACAATGATCTCCTCGCGCCGCAGGTATTGGATGTCGTAGCCCAGGCGCCCGTCGGCAAAGAAGGTCATGGGCACATACACCTCTTCGCGCGCGCCCGTGCGTGCCGCCTCTCGCACCAGAAACACCGGCACCGGGCGGTGCACGGCTTTCACGCCGTAAACAAAATCGCGCATTTCGGGGTCGGGCAGCGTCAGGCGCACCATGTCGGTGGCGCCTGGTTCGCCGTTCACCGCCAGACTGTCGTGCACGTCGGCTTCGACGCCGCGCTCTTGCAGCTCACGCGCCACGTCGTGCATGGCGGGCAGCACGGTGCTTTGCAAAAAGCTGCGCACATCGCTTTCGGTGGTGTCGTGCACGATCTGCTCCAGGCGCTTGCGCCAGTGCTGGCCGCTCCAGAAGTTGGTGGCAGGCGCCAAATCTTGCATGGAATGCGCCTGATCGGCCACCAGCCCACGCCACAGGCCATAACACAGCACCAGCATGATGAGGGCCACGGGCAACGCAGCCACCAGCGTCATCGCCTGCAGCGCCTTGAGTCCCCCCGCCAGCAGCAGCACCGTGGCCGTCACGCCCAACACCACCGCCCAGAACAGGCGCTGCCACACGGGCGAGCGCGGGTCGCCGCGCGAGGCGATGGAATCCACCACATACGCGCCCGAATCGGCCGAGGTGACAAAGAACACCGCGATCAACAAGATCGCCAGCCACGACACCGCGCTGGCCCACGGCAAGTATTCAAAGAAACGGAACAGCAGCGCATCGACATTGCCCACCGTTTGCGCCAGCGCGCCGCCTGCGATGTGTGTATCGACCCAGATGGCGCCGTTGCCAAAGGCGGTCATCCACAACAGATTGAAGGCCGTGGGCACCAGCAGCACGCCCACCACAAATTCACGGATGGTGCGCCCGCGCGAGATGCGCGCAATAAACATGCCGACGAACGGTGACCATGAAATCCACCAGGCCCAATACAAAATCGTCCAGCCGCCAAACCAGCCGGGGTCGCGTGTGGGTTCATACGCAAAGGTGCGCAGCGACAGCCGCGCCAGGCTTGAAAGGTAGTTGCCGATGTTCTCGCTGAGCGCCTGAAACAGAAACACGGTGGGCCCTGCAATGATCACAAAACCCAGCAACACAAACGACAGCGACAAGTTGAACTCGCTCAGTATGCGAACGCCTTTGTCGAGGCCCGTGACAGCGGAGATGCCCGCCAGCATCACCACCAACGCAATGATGCCCACCTGAAAACCTGGCGTGGACGTGTCCCAGCCCGTGACCTTGTTCAATCCAGCGGCCAGCTGCAACGCGCCGTAGCCCAGGGTGGTGGCAATGCCTGCAATGGTGCCCACCAGCGCAAACGCATCCACACCATGGCCGATGGGGCCGTTGATGCGGTCTTTGAGCAGCGGGTACAGCCCTGAGCGCAGCGTGAGTGGCAGGTTGTAGCGAAACCCGAAATACGCGAGCACCAAGCCCATGGTGCCGTACACGGCCCAGGCATGAAAGCCCCAGTGGAAAAACGTGGATTCGAGCGCCTCGCGCGCGGCAGCGGGCGTGCCACCGAGGGCGGTGGGGGGCTTGAGGTAGTGCTGCAGCGGCTCGCCCACACCAAAATACATCAGGCCAATGCCCATGCCGGCGGCAAACAACATCGCTGTCCACGACACGAAGCTGAACTCGGGCACAGCATCGTCAGGCCCAAGGCGAATATCGCCAAAACGGCTGGCGGCAATCAGCACCAGAAAAATCAGGAACGCGGTGACAGCGACGGTGTAAAACCAGTCGAAGTGGGCCACGACCCACACCTGCGCACCAGAAAAAAGCCGCTCGGCACTGCCGGGGAAAAACCCGCAGAACACCAGCAGCGCACCCAGCACCAGCAGCGCTGGCACCACCACGGGGGGTGCCAGGGTGGTGAAGGGCTTGGGCTCAGGGGCATCCGCGAAGGGCGCAGACGATGACGTGGGCGGCGGCATGTGTGCCGCCCCCTCCTCTTGTGACGGCACCGGAGTGGAAGGCGTTTGGGGCATGCGCGTGATCTCCAAAAAATTCGATGGCCAGCAGGCCCAGCAAGAATACGCCGCGGGGGCAAAAGAACAGCGCCCGCTACGGCCGTTTGTATGGTGCAGCGGAATGTGGCGCCACCGCTGTGGCACCGCATAGGGCTGTCTTTGGGGCCTATTGCAAGGTGCGCCCCTGGGACACCCCGCTGCATTCGCTTTATTGCAAACCGTTTGCACCGAGCTTGATTGTGTTGATTAATCAGGCTCTGTGAAGTTTGGAACCGAATGACAAGAGGCTGTGAAGGGCTTCGACACGCTCCGTGTGAACGGACATAGAGAGTTTATCGGCCCCGTTCTATGGCTTGCTGTCCTCGGGCTCTTCGTCTTGCCGCAGTACTGGCGATATGAAGAGGTTCGACGAGCCCAGGCTGAGCGCGGTGGAGCATGCCTGAGGCCTGCCTTCAATTCGGCAAAAATCAGATCATATCGGCTGCTAGCGCTTTATTGATAAGCGCTAGCAGCTATCAAATAAGAAGCAAATTATTGCTTCTGAACTACTTTCACGCGTGCATTTGGCGCTTCACCAAACATCTCTGGGGCATACAAGGCCTCTACACGGCTGGGTGGCAAGGCAAAGTCGCCCGCGTTATTCAGGCGCACGGTGTACTCCATCTTGACGGTGCCCTTGGGCAGGTACTCGTAGTAGCTGCGGAAGGACTCGAAGCTGCGTTCCTCAAACGCGGGCCAACCTGCGCCACTGCGCTTTTCGCCCTGCGTGGCGATCTCGGAATCGCGGCCCAGGCCACTGCCCAGGATGGTGGCACCGCCCGGGATGGGGTCGGTGATGGCCACCCAGGTCATGTCGGCGCTGGCGTTGACTTCCAGCGTCACGCGCAGCACGTCGCCACGGGTGTACTGGCCTGCGGGCAGCGACTTGTTGGCCTGCTCCACCGGGGTCACCGTTTTGGTGATGGTGTAGCCTGCCGCAAAAGGCGCCTTGAGCTGGATGGCCGCTACCGACTGCAGCGTGAGCCAGGGCTTGCCCGGGCCTTGGTGCGCCACCGCCAGGCTTTCTTTGCCCCCCGCCTTGGACCAGGGCAGGAACATGTCGTTGCCACGCAGCATGCCGGGCGCGGCGGGTGCGCCAAACCAGGTGGTCTGGTGGGCCGCGCCGCTGGCGTCGGATGTCTTGACGCGCTCGACCTTGCTCCAGTCCACACTGGCACTGTTGCCCGCCATCGTGGCTTTGGTGGTGCCCGAGACAGGCGTGGCCTCGAACTTGGCGCTGAATTTCTCCAGGGCCAAGCCGCCCCACAGGTTGGCCGTGGTGGTGTGCCACGCGCCGGCCTGCTGGCGGCCGATGAAGCCGTTGGCCAAACGCCCCATGTCGTCCTTCCAGCTCGGGTCGTCCATCACGGCAAGCATCAGGCGCGCGGTGTTCACGTCGCCGTTTTGCATCAGCCACCACCAGTAGTCGTCCTGCTCGGTGCTGAAGATCAGCTTGGTGCCCTGGAAGGACAGGCGGCTGCGCAGGATCTGCATGGCCTCTTGCAAACGCTGGTCGCGCTGGGGTACGTCGGCCACGCGTTTGAGCACGTTCACCCAGTCGATCACCGTGTGGGTGGGCCACTGGTTGGGCGCAATGGTGATGCTGCTGACCATGCGGCCCTGGGCCTTGCCGTAGCGCGACAGCGCCTCGAGCGCGGCGACTTTGCGCATGTCCAGGTCCTTGCGGGGGCTCCAGAAGTTGCGCTGAATGCGGCCTTCCACGAAGGCGATCAGGCCACGTTCCATGGGCGCGCGGGCTTCGTCCGGCAGGGCAAACGCGGGGTTGATGCTGGCAGCCTCGTGTGTGGCGGCCAACACGTAGGCGGTGAGCGTGTCACTGCCCCGGTTGGCATCGCCGTCGCGCGGCGGGAAGTAGTTGGCCAGGCCATCGCTGTCCAGGTAGGTGGGCAACTGCGCCACCACGGTCTGCCACAGCGCGCCGTCGCGCAGGCCCACGGCCTTGCTGGTCTTTTGCTCCAGGCAGGCAAACGGGTAGCGCGCCCACCAGTCGCGCACGCCCGGCAGGCCTTCGGCCAGCTTGGGCTGCAGCGACATCTTGAGCCCGCCCCGGCCGGGGATGGCATCCGCAGGGGGGTTCACGTCGAGGTTGAAACTTCCGTCCACCTGCACCAGCGTGGCCTGCTGCACCGTGAGCGGCACGGCGGGGATGATGCGCTGGCGGGCCTTGAGCGCATCGCGCGCGCCACCCACCGTGTCCTTGGCTTCGATCTCCCACAGGATGGATTCCGCACGGGTCTGCGCCAGTTGCGCAGGCGCCGTCACGTTCCAGGCGACCTCGCGCGCTTCCTCCGGCGGGATGTCGATGGTCTGCGGCTTCAAGTCCAGCAGAGTGGCACGCGGCGCCACCTCGACCTTCATCGCCGTCTTGGTGGTGTTGCGCAGCGTGATCTGGGCGCGGAACTGGTCGTCCTCGCGCACCAGCGGCGGCAGGCCGCTGATGATCTGCAAATCTTGCGTGGCGCGGATGCTGGCGCTGCCGGTACCAAACAGGCCGGTCGAAGCATCGGCCACGGCCACGATCTTGAAGGTAGTGAGTGCGTCATTCAAAGGCACCGTCACCTTGGCCTGGCCGTTGGCATCGAGTTGAAGGGCGGGCTCCCACAGCAGCAGCGTGTCGAGCAGCTCGCGCGTCTGCGCCCTGCCCCCGCCACCGCCAGCAGGCACGGCTTTGCGGCCGTAATGGCGGCGGCCGATGATTTCCATCTGCGCGGTGGAGGTCTCCACGCCCCAGCTTCGGCGCTGCAGCATCGATTCGAGCAGGTTCCAGCTGGTGTTGGGCATCAACTCCAGCAGCGCCTGGTCTACGGCGGCCAGGGCCACTTCGGCATTGGCTGCGGGTTTGCCGCCCGGCAGCGTGGCAGTGATGGTGACTTGGGCCTTGCCACGCACGGCATAACTTTGTTTGTCCGTCGTCACCTTCACATCGATCTGGTGGGCCGCTGTGCCCACGCGGATCTCGGCCAGCCCCAGTCGGAACGCGGGCTTGGACAAATCCACCAGCGCGGTGGGGGCCTGGTATTCCTTGCCCTCGTACCAGAACGATGTCCACCACTCGCGCGGCGCCTTGTAGCCCCAGGTGAAGAAGCTGTACCACGGCACTTCGCGCAGGCGGCCGCGCAGGGCCAGCACACTCACGTACACGTTGGGGCCCCAGTCGGGCAACACCTTCAGGCTCACGGTGGGGTCCTGCCCATTGAGCTGCACCACCTGCGTCTCGATGATGCCTTCACGCTCCACGGCCACCAGCGCGGTGGCAAAGCGGAACGGCATGCGCACCTGGAACTTGGCAGTCTCGCCGGGCTGATAGCTCTTCTTCTCGGGCAGCAAGTCGATGCGGTCGTGGTCTTCGCCACCAAACCACAATTCGCCCTGGCGCGTGACCCACACCGACGACGCTGCCACGCTGGTGTTGCCGTCCTTGTCGGTGGCCGTGACCACCAGTTCCACTTCCCCCGCCTCGTCGAGCTTGGATTCGCACAGCAGCAAGCCTCGTGTGTCGCTCTTGCCTGTGCACACCGTGCCCAGGTCTTTGGTTTCGGTCTGGTTGTCGTAGCTGTAAAAGCCGCCCACCATGCGCTTGCGCGTGGTGGTGGTGATGCGTGCAATGGCTTGCACCTGCAAAGACGTGTCTGCAGCGGGCTTGCCGTCGTGTTGCAGGGCCAGCGCCTGGAAGCGGATCTTCTGGCGGGCAGACACCCAACCCTCGGTCTTGATGCCAGCCACCACACCGGCGGGCCACAGGGTCTGCGTGCTGCGGATGGTCTGCACCTCACCATTGGGGTCGGCGTAGGTGGCTTCCAGCAACAGCTCTTGGGGTTGGCGGGCTTGGGGCACGTTGTCGATGGTGACCTTGCCTGCGCCCGCCTTGTTCAGCGTCAGCGGCAGCTTGTCGGCAATCACGCGCGCGTCCTGGCTGGCCGTGGCCTCTTCGTCGTCGCTGCTGGCGTTCGATTGTTCACGCTTGCGTGGCGGGTTGAAGCTGAAGGTGTCGTAGTCGCTGTATTGCAAGGATTTGCCGCGCACCATGGCCGACACGCGCACGGGCAGGTTGGCTGCACCGCCACCGGCCACGTAGTTGATCTGCACATCAGTGGGCACCGAGCGCACACGCACCAGCGCCTTCTTCTCGACGGGGGTAATGCGCCCCTCCAGCACCGGCAGACGGAACTCTTCCACCCGGAATTCGCCCGAGGCAAAGCTGCGATGGCTGCTGGAGCCGCCGCGCAGTTCTACCTGATAAACGCCCAATTTGGCGGCCGGCGGAATGGCAAAGCTGTTTTGTGCGCTCAAACCACCAGAAGCCGTATCGCGCCAGGCCAGCGGCTGGGTGAACTGCTGCCCGCTGCCCACATGGGTAATGGCCAGGGTCTCAGGCCGATCCGTGGGCAGACCAAAACCATTGCGCGTTTCAGAGCGCAGCACATGCTTCATCGAGACCGTTTCACCCGCTCGGAACAGCGTGCGGTCAAAAATGGTGTGCGCCCGTTGATCGGGCTCAGGGGAGCTGCTGGTGGGCACATTGAAGCGCCAGGGCTCGATGCCACGCTGCCAGTCGCTCCAGGTGAAGGCCATGTCCTCCACGCCATCGGCACCGGTTTGGCGCGCGCTCACAAAGTAGGCGTTGCCACCTTCGCCATAGTCGCCTCCATCGTTGCAGCGGCTCGGGTCCGGCGAGATGCCTTCGATACGGGCCACGCCCTGGGCGTCGGTGATGGCGTTGGCCAGTTCATTGCCCCGGCAGTCCGACACACGCACCGTGGCGCCTTGCACCGGCTGGCCCTTGTCCAGCGTGGTGACCCAGGCCAGGGCGTTTTCGCGACCGAGCTTGAAGTGCACGCCCAGGTTGGTCACCAGCGCCGAGGTGCGCACATACATGGTGCGGCCCTCGCCATGGCGTTCGTCCAGCAAAGAGTTGCCCAGTTTCTGGGAGGCGATCTCGACCACATGAAACCCTGGCGTGAGCGGAATGCCCACCACTTCGAAGGGGCGGGGGTCGTTGCTGGCGGGTTTGGGCAAATCGAGCGTCTTGACACCCGTCTTGCCCGCCAGCAGCGACACCATGCGCGACTGCACGTAGTCCTTGTCGTTGTCCAGCACCTGGGGCAGCGGGCCGGTCACATCCTGGCGCGCTTGCTTGCGATTGACCACGTAGCTGTCGTAGCGCCGCACCTTTTTGAACCAGGCAATGATGTCTGCATCAGTGCGCGGCTTGAGGGTGCTGACTTTGCCAGCGGGCACTGCACCGGCAGCGGCGCCGGGTTGCAGGCCCTGCACGCGCAAGGCCGCCTCGACGTTGCGCAGGGTCACGGGCAGCAAGGCGGGGGGCTTGTCGGCTGCTGGGCCCTCAGCAAAACGCTCCACCACGCCAAAAGGCGCCGCGGCAAATTTGGCCAGGGGCGGCATGCCGCCCGTGGCCACGGCCAGCGGAAAGTTGTCCACATTGCGCAGGGAGCGGCCCGAGGCGTCCTTGAAATCCTTGGGCAGCTCCATCGTGAACGCGGTGTTTTCCGCCAAGGGCGCGGCAAACTGCACGCTGTTGACCAGCGCATCGGCATCGGCCTTTTGCCCGTCTGTGTCGCCGTCCATCTGGGGCTTGAGGGTTTCCTTGGAAGACTTGAGGCGAATGGCGGCGGCCAGCTTGCGCGGCACAGGCGCGTTGAAGGTCAGCGACATCGGCCGGATGGGCAGACACGCGGCCTGGGCGTTTTCACGCTCACAGCTGAACTCGGCGGCAAAGGGTTCACGCACCGTGTAGTCAAACCGCTTTTCAATCGCGTTGGGCACCCCGCTGGGGGTTGCCACCCCCTTGCCAAACACGATCTGCATGCGCGAACCCGACGTCAGGCGGCGGTTGCACGCCAGCGTGGCGTATTGCAGCGGCGCCTGGGCGGCCCGCTTGTCCAGCCCCAGCGTCTTGAGGATTTCGGCGCGCTGCGGGCCGTCGATCAGACGCACCGGCACACGCTCACCCACGCCTTCAGCCGAGCACCACACATTGGCCTGCACGCTGGCCAGGGTCGCCGGGCCGTTGAACTGCAGCACAAAAAACTGCTCTTCGTCGATCTGCTGGTAGGTGCCAGGCCGAATGCTCTGCACAAACGGGCCACCACTATTGAATTGATAGCTTTTAGCGCCCGTCAGCTCTGCACCAGAGGCGGATTTGAACCCTGGTTTGACGGCCGCCGTGCAGCGCACCCCCGGAGGAAGGTCGCGCTCAAAGTCGAACACCCACTCGCGCTCGCCCGTCCAGCGGCCCGTGCCTTTGGTGGCGTCGGCGTCACTGCAATTGAGCGCAATGGGGGCCGGCGCCTTCGGGTCCCCAAAATTGACGGCAGCGGCATCGAACTTGGCCACCACCTGCCGCACCCTTGCCACTTCGCCCTGCGGGCTGAAGCTGGTGATCTGCAACGCGTGCGCCTGGGCTGCCATCAGCAACCCGCCCAGCACCAGCGCAGCGCTGGCCGGTGCTTTCCTCCAAAGTGTTTTCATTGTGTTTTTGCTCAAGCCTGCAAGGGCCTTGAGCGTAGCCGATCCGCCCGCTCAGTCGCCACCGTGCGCCGCCTGTCCAGAGTGTGAATGTGTGAGAAAGTGCTGCAGGTGCCAGCACATGTGTGCAACCTATACTCCCGCGCAAACAACTGGCGCCGCCTTGCAACACACAGGCAGCGCACCCCGCGCAGGGAGGCGGGAGCAACACCATGGCCACACGACCAATGGGCACCGACCAGCCTGCCCAAGCTGCCAAGCGGCCCGCGCCGTTCTGGCACCGGCTCAACACCTTCTTCACCTTTCCGCTGCAATCGAAGCCGCTGATGTACAGCGTGCTGCTGGCGCTGTCCAGCATGCTGTTCAAGGTGATTTTCTTTTTGCCCGACGCCCTGGGCATCCTGATCGTGGAGATCGGCATTCTGCTGGCCGCATCGCGCTACGGCTTCAAAGTCACGGCGCTGGGCTCACGCGGCATCTACAAGGCCGAAGACTACCCCTCCGAGCTGGACCCGGACTGGAAGAACCTGCCCTGGAAGCTGTTCGCCATCCTGATCGTGCAAGCCATCGCCGTGGGTTGGCTGCAGCGCCTGAACCCCGCTCTGGGCACGCTGGCCTGGCTGGCCATGTGCTTTTTGCTGCCCGCCACCCAGATCGTGCTGGTGCAGACCTGCAGCTTCACCGAAACCCTGAACCCCGCCAACGCCTGGAACGCCGTGCGAACCATTGGCTGGCCGTATCTGCTGCTGTGCCTGTTTCTCTTTCTGCTGAGCCAGGGCACCTTCATCGCGCTGGGCCTGCTGCTGCCCATCTTCAAGGGGTGGATTTTGCTGCCCATCGTCAACTGGGTGCTCATCTACTTCAGCTGGGTCATGGCCAGCCTGCTGGGCTACGCCATGTACCAAAACCACGAAGCTTTTGACATTGACCTGCTGCCCGGCGCGGGCCTGGACGATGACGACACTCCCGTCGACCGCCGCACCCCGCGCCAGATCGAGCAAGACGCCATCGACGCCCAAGTGGCCCAACTGGTGACCTCAGGCGACGTGACCGCCGCCGTGGCCATGGCCTATGAAGAGCAGCGCACCCGCAACGACGAGGTGCCCGCCCAGCGCCGCTACCACCGCGTGTTGGCACTGGCCGAGGGCAAAACCGCCACGTTGCTCGACCATGCGCAGCGCTACATCCCGCTGCTACTGCGCTCGGGCCAGAGCAGCGACGCGATCGCAGCCTTCCAGACCTGCCGCGCCAAAGACGCCCAGTTTGCGTTGCAAGACGCCACCAACACCCTGAACCTGGCCAAGGCCGCATGGAGCGCGGGCGACGCATCGCTGGCCGTGGCTGTGCTGCAAGGCTTTGACCGCCGGTTCAAGAACCACGAGACCGTACCCGCCGCCTACGAACTGGTCGCCCGTGTGCTGTTGCAGGGCCTGAACCGCACCGACATGGCCCTGCGCGTGCTGGCCACGCTGGAAGCCCGCCACCCCGACACAGACGCCACGCGGGAGACACGGTGGCTGCTGCGCAACCATTTGCCTCCGGGGGCGACGGCGGTTGAGGTTTGAGGTTTGAATTGAGCGTTAGCAGCTATTAATTTTGCAGTGATTTGACGAATGACTGCTCGCCGCGAACCGTTCTGTCTGAGAACGTCCAAGCCAGGGTGCAACCGTTCCCGTTCGGGCGAGGCCTGCCGGAGTGGTGCGCCACTCCTATCCATTCGGGCTGAGCTTGTCGAAGCCGGGGCTTGCGCGCTGACCGGGCCCCATGCCTGGTTTCAGGGCGGAGGCCGGGAGTCGCCCGGCGGGCGAGTGACTTTCTTTTGCTTCGCCAAAAGAAAGTCACCAAAGAAAAGGCGACCCCGCTGTCTGCGTCCCCAGCGCTGCGCGCTGGGGCAACCTGTG
>RCMZ01000735.1_pt1 | contig 14090 bp, 9 predicted proteins | sample 2041141 | NCBI WGS metagenome assembly RCMZ01 (sample SAMN09708263, study PRJNA481090) | Wastewater metagenome, whole genome shotgun sequencing project. | biome: sewage; isolation source: Davis station wastewater (DW) | place: Antarctica: Davis Station | collected 2010-03-01
TGGGCATGTGCTGGAGCACATCGTCATCGAACTGCTCAACCTGGCAGGCATGCCCACCGGCTTCGGGCAGACCCGCAGCACCTCCCAGCGCGGCGTGTACCGCATGGTGTTCCGCGCTCGTGATGAGCAGGTCGCCCGCATGGCGCTGGCCCAAGGCCATGCCCTCATCATGGCTGCGATCAATGACCTGCCTTTTGATGTACCGACTGCGGTGGCACGCGTGCGCACCGAGGTCGACGACCAATACCTGGGCCCAAGCACCGCATGTATCGTGACGGCGGCCACAGACCGGGGCATTCCGCATATCCGCCTGAATGACGGCAATCTGGTGCAATTGGGTTATGGCGCCAGCCAGCGTCGCATCTGGACGGCAGAGACCGAGTTCACCAGCGCCATTGCCGAGGGAATCGCCAGCGACAAAGACCTGACCAAGAGCCTGCTCAAGGCCTGCGGCGTGCCGATCCCCCATGGGCAAGTGGTTCACAGCCCCGAAGAAGCCTGGGAAGCCGCGCAGGACATCGGCCTGCCTGTGGCGGTCAAACCGTCCGATGGCAACCACGGCCGAGGCGTCACGCTGGACTTGAGCAAGCAGGCAGACATCGAGGCGGCCTACCACGTGGCCTATCCCGAAGGCAGCGACGTGATGGTCGAGAGCTTCATCCCTGGCGACGAACACCGCCTGCTGGTAGTGGGCGGCAAGCTGGTGGCAGCCGCGCGTGGCGAGGTGGTGAGCATCACCGGCAATGGCCGCTCCACCGTCAAGGAACTGATCGACACCCAGCTCAACTCTGACCCGCGCCGGGGCTACGAAGAAGAGTACCCGCTCGAAATCATCGACCTGGCCACCGACACCAAGGTACAGCTCGAACTCAAGCGCCAGGACTTCGACGCTGACTCTGTGCCTGCGGCTGGCCGCCAGGTGGTCGTGCAGCGCAACGGCAACGTGGCCGTGGACTGCACGGACGACGTGCACCCTGAGGTGGCCTACATCGCCCAGCTCGCCGCCAAGGTAGTGGGCCTGGACATCGCTGGTATCGACATGGTGGCACGCGACATCTCCAAGCCCCTGCACGCCCAAGGTGGCGCGATTGTCGAAGTCAACGCAGGCCCTGGCCTCTTGATGCACCTGAAACCCGCCGTGGGCGCCCCGCGCCCGGTAGGCCAGGCGATTGCAGAGCATTTGTTCCCCTCGGAAGACGACGACGGCCAGGCAGGCCGCATCCCGCTGGTGGGCGTGGCAGGCACGCGCGGCACATCAACCATTGCGCGCGTGGTGGCCTGGCTGCTGCACCTGAGCGGGCACCACACCGGCCTGGCCTGCCGCGAGGGGCTGTTCCTGGACCGCCGCTGCGTCGATGCCACCGACTGCGCTCACTGGGAGGCCGCACACCGCCTGCTCATGAACAAGATGGTGCAGGCCGCCGTGATCGAAAGCGACGCGCGCACCATCCTGCGTGACGGCCTGGCCTACGACCGCTGCCAAGTGGGCGTTGTCACCGACATGGACGGCGTGGAAACGCTGGCCGAATTTGACGTGCACGAGCAGGATCAGATGACCAAGGTCATGCGCACCCAGGTAGACGTTGTGCTGGCCGAAGGCGCTGCGGTCCTCAATGCCGCCATCCCCCAGGTGGCCGACCTGGCCCCACTGTCCGATGGCGATGTGGTGCTGTATGCGCAGGACGGAACACTGCCCGCCATCGTCGAGCACCGCGCCAAGGACAACGGCCGCGCCGTCTTCGTAAAGAACGGCCGCGTGGTGCTGGCCACGGGCAGTGCCGAGCATGCGCTGGGCGCCCTGTCCGACCTCACCTTTGGCCGCAACGCCGTGGTGCCTGATACCGACGCCCTGCTGGCTGCCGTTGGCACAGCCTGGGCGTTGGACATTGCCCCCGACCTGATCGGCGCGGGCATCAAGACCTTCGAGCCCGAGTTGGTCCCCACCCCTGCCCTGCGGTCGTGATGACCTCTTGTGCATTTGCCTTCGTTGTTTGACCTCACGTCCCACGACCTGAACAGGGCCCCATTGCCCTGATGGACCACTGAAAGAGACTTCCATGGATGTATCCCGCACCCGGGCCCTGCGCGGCCCCAACCTCTGGAGCCGCCACATGGCCATCGAGGCCGTGGTGACCTGCACCGAGACCGAGCGCGCCGTGGGCCAGATGGCCGGGTTCGAAGCCCGCCTGCGGGCCCTGTTTCCCGCCATTGGCGCACTGCACCCAGAAACCGGCGGCGGCGACGTCTCGCTGGCCCATGTGCTGCAGACAGCCGCCCTGGCCTTGCAGGCGCAAGCAGGCTGCCCCGTCACCTTTGCACGCACCACCGCCACCACCGACGCGGGCGTGTACCAGGTGGTCGTCGAATACAGCGAAGAAGCCGTGGGCCGCAAGGCGTTTGAAGACGCGCAGCAACTCATACAGGCCGCACTGGGTGACGGAACCTTCGATGCCGAAAAGGCCGTGGCCGATCTGCGCGAATTGGACGAAGACGAGCGCTTGGGGCCCAGCACCGGCTCCATCGTCGAAGCGGCTGTCATCCGGGGCATTCCCTACCGCCGCCTCACGCGCGGCAGCCTGGTGCAATTTGGCTGGGGCTCCAAGCAGCGCCGCATCCAGGCGGCTGAGGTCGATTCGACCAGCGCCGTGGCCGAATCCATCGGCCAGGACAAGGACCTGACAAAGCGCCTGCTGCATGCCGCCGGCGTGCCCGTGCCCCTGGGCAAACCGGTAGAGACAGTGGAAGAGGCCTGGGAAGTCGCCCTCAAGGTGGGGCTGCCCGTGGTGGTCAAGCCGCAGGACGGCAATCAGGGCAAAGGCGTCACGGTCAACATCACCGACCGTGCCCAGCTCGAAGAAGCCTACAAAAACGCCGCCGACTACGGCACCGTGATGGTCGAGCGCTTTTTGCCCGGCCACGACTTCCGTCTGCTGGTGGTGGGCGACCAACTGGTGGCCGCTGCCCGCCGCGAGCCGCCCCAAGTGCTGGGCGATGGCGAACACACCGTGCGCGAGCTGGTGGATGTGGTCAACCAAGACCCGCGCCGTGGCGAAGGCCACGCCACCTCGCTGACCAAGATCCGCCTCGATGACATTGCCGTGGCCCGCCTGGCCATGCAAGACCTGACACCCGATTCCGTGCCCGAAAAAGGCCAACGCGTCATCCTGCGCAACAACGCCAACCTGTCCACCGGAGGCACTGCCACCGACGTGACCGACGACGTGCACCCCGACGTAGCGGCCCGCGCCATCGCAGCCGCCCAAATGGTGGGCCTGCACATCTGCGGCGTGGACATGGTGGCCGAGACCGTGCTGCGCCCGCTCGAAGAGCAAGGCGGCGGCTTTGTGGAAGTGAACGCGGCCCCCGGCCTGCGCATGCACCTGGCCCCCAGCTATGGCAAGCCCCGCAACGTCGGCCAAGCCATGGTGGACCGCCTTTATGCCCATGGCGATGACGGCCGCATCCCCACCGTGGCCGTCACCGGCACCAACGGCAAGACCACCACCGCCCGCCTGATTGCGCACCTGTTCACCGCGCAGGGCCTGCGCGTGGGCATGACCAACACCGACGGCGTGTATGTGAACGGCCGCCAGATCGACAGCGGCGATTGCAGCGGCCCCAAGAGCGCCCGCAACGTGTTGCTGCACCCCGAGGTGGATGCCGCCGTGTTCGAGACCGCGCGAGGCGGCATCCTACGCGAAGGCCTGGGTTTTGACCGCTGCCAGGTGGCCGTGGTCACCAACATCGGCGCGGGCGACCACCTGGGCCTGAACTACATCACCACGGTCGAAGACCTGGCGGTGCTCAAGCGCGTGATCGTGCAAAACGTGGCGCCCACGGGCTACGCCGTACTCAACGCGGCCGACCCCATCGTGGCCGCCATGGCCTCGGCCTGCCCTGGCAAGGTGATCTACTTTGCCAGCGACCGCCACCACCCCGTGATGGTCACGCACCGCGCCCAGGGCCACCGCACCGTGTATGTGGATGGAGACTCCATCGTGGCCTCCGAAGGCTCGTGGCGCGAGACCATTCATCTGCGCGACGTGCCCATCACCCGCAACGGCAAGATCGGCTTCCAGGTCGAGAACGTCATGGCGTCTGTTGCTGCCGCCTGGGGCGTGGGCATGCCCTGGCAGACCATCCGTCGGGGCCTGTCGGGCTTTGTGAACGACAGCGACAACGCCCCTGGCCGCTTCAACATCATGGACTACCGGGGCGCCACCGTGATCGCCGACTACGGCCACAACCCCGACGCCATGCGCGCCCTGGTGCAGGCCGTGGACGCCTTGCCCGGCAAGCGCCGCAGCGTGGTCATCAGCGGCGCGGGCGACCGGCGCGACGAGGACATCCGCGAACAAACCGTGATCCTGGGTGCCGCGTTTGACGACGTCATCCTGTACCAGGATGCCGCCCAGCGCGGCCGCGGCGACGGCGAGGTCATGGCACTGCTGCGCGAAGGCTTGGCCGGCGCGCCCCGCACCACACATGTCGAAGAGATCCGGGGCGAATTCATCGCCATCGACGCCGCGCTGGAGCGCCTGCAACCGGGCGACCTGTGCCTGGTGCTGGTAGACCAGGTGGAAGAAGCCCTGGCCCACCTGGCCCAGCGCTGCACCGAAGGCGAGGCCACGGCATGACCGCTGCGCGCACACTGGCCGCCGCAGCCGTGGTAGCGCTTGCAGCCCTCACGGGCGGCGCCGCGCAGGCCGCATCGGGCGAGAAGATCGGCACCGTGGACACCGCCTTCCAGTGGATTGGCCGCGACCACGACATCATCGTGGAGGCCTACGACGACCCCGGCGTGCAGGGCGTCACCTGCTACGTGTCGCGCGCGCGTGTGGGCGGCATCAAAGGCACGCTGGGCTTGGCCGAAGACCGCGCCGAGGCATCCATCGCCTGCCGCCAAGTGGGGCCCATCAGCTTCCCAGCGCCGCTCAAAAAGCAGGAAGAAGTGTTCAGCGAACGCATGTCCCTCCTGTTCAAACGCCTGCGCATCGTGCGCATGGTGGACCCCGACCGCAACACGCTGGTCTACCTCACCTACTCCGACAAACTCATCGACGGATCGCCTCAAAATGGCGTGACCGCCGTGCCGGTAGACCGCGCCACCGCCATCCCGCTGCGCAAGTGACGACACGGGCTGGATGGCACCACGCCTGCGCGCAGGCATCAAAAAAGGGGCCAAGGCCCCTTTTTTGACTCATATCGACCGATAGCGCTAGTGCAACATGCCTGAGCAGCTATTAAATAAATAGCAATTAGCCCTGCGCCGCAATCTGCCGCAGCGCCTGCTCAAACACCTCCACCGGCTGGCCACCTTGTATCAAGTGGCGCTCATTGATGATGATGGCCGGCACAGAGTGAATGCCGTTTTGCAGGTACCGCTGCTCACGCTCGCGAACCTCATCGGCATAGCGGCCTGACACCAGCAGCGCACGCGCCTCAGCCACATCCAGCCCCACCTCGCCCGCCACCCGCACCAGCACCTCGTGGTCACTAGGGTTCTGTCCATCGGTGAAATACGCCTTGAACAGCGCGTGCTTGAGCTGCGGCTGCAGCCCCTTTTCTTCGGCCCAGTGCAGCAGCCGGTGTGCATCAAACGTGTTGTAGATGCGGCTGCGCTTGTCCATGCGGAAGGTAAACCCCAGCTCAGCGCCACGCGCAGCGATGGCGTCACGGTTCTTCTGGCTCTGCGCGGGCGTGGCGCCGTACTTTTCGTGCAGATGTTCGCCAATGTCCTGACCCTCGGGGGCCATCTGCGGATTCAGCTCAAAAGGCTGGAAATGCAGGTCCAGCGCCACCTCGCCCTGCAGCCGGTCCGCCGCCTGCTCCAGCGCCTTGAGGCCGATGATGCACCAGGGGCAGGAGACATCGGAGACGAAATCGATTTTGAGGGTGGTGGGCATGGGAAGGCCTTGGTGGACGAAAAAGCAGGATGGTAGGTGGGGCGGGATAACCGTGGAGGGATGGGGCTTACTTCGCGGAACAACAACATCTCTGCCATCAGTTAGCGGGTAGGCAGCAATTTCAGCCTTCAATGCTGCCACGCAAATTTCCGGTTCAGCCCAGGAACCGAACGCTCGTGCAACGAGTTACTTGGAATGCCAACGCTTCCATGAAAAGCCACCGACCGAACGAGCAATTTCATCGTCAAGCTGCTCAGTCACTAACACGCATGCGCGACGGATGAACATGAGTGGGATATTTGGGCTGGTCGCGCTATGGGATGCGAATGTTTAGCGAACCTGCAGGTAGTTGATTGAAGCCAGGGTACAGGTCTTACGCAACGCCAGGCCCCAAAAAACGCTGCATTCGTCGCAGCCCCAGATCAAGCGTGTTGTGAGAGGCAGGTGCTTCACGTCGTGCGTCACCAACAGCACCCAATACAACCAAAGAACGAAACTCTGGCAACCAGTAAAACATCAAAAATATAGATGTTTTTCTATAAATAAATATTGATTGTATAAATGTTTTTGCAAATCTATTCTCTGTCTTGAGCGGCATGCAGTTCGCTCCTGGCAGGCCACTGCTCCAGGGGTGTCCAGACAAAACAAACAACGGAGACAAGCCCATGGACTATCACGCAATATCAACGCAAAGGTCATTTTCACGACGTGCCCTGCTTGGATGCCTAGGGGCAATCCCAGCAGTTGCTTACTTACCCGCCGCTTTTGCGAAATCCGACTGGGTCCCTGAAAGGCCTGTGAAGCTGATCATTCCTTACGCGCCCGGCGGTGGTGCGGATGTCGCAGGACGGATCGTTGCGCAAGCCATGCAAACGATTTCCAGTCAGCCCTGGGTCGTCGAAAACCGGCCTGGCGCAGCGGGGAACATTGCAGCTGATTTCATCTTTGCCTCAAAGCCAGACGGCCTAACCTTTCAGATCACCAATCTCGACACCAGCGTTCTCAATACCTATCTGTATCCCAGCCGTAAGCTGAAGATCGACGCAGCCATTCCTTTGGCTTCGATCGCGCGCATCGGAACAGTATTGATGGTTCGACCCGGACTTCCCGTGCGGGATCTGGCGCAACTCGCGGCTGTTGCCAAGGCGCGCAGCCTCACCTACTCCTCATGGGGCATAGGCTGCAGTGCCCACGTGGGAGCGCTTCTGCTGGAGCGTGAGATGGGAATGCCAACAATGGTGCACGCGCCATATCAGGGCGGCGGTCAGGCGATGCAAGCGTTGCTCAAGGGTGAGGTCGATCTTTTCTTGGCACCCATGCCGCTTGCCATGGCACACCGGGCTGGGAGTGTCAGCGCAGTGGGTTACGCAGCCGCTCAACGCAGCGAGTTGTGGAACGACCTGCCAACACTGAAGGAACAAGGTGGGCCTTCTGTAGACCTGGGAAACTGGTTTGCTGTGTCTGCTCCACCGCATACACCGCCGACCATCGTTAACGCCGTGAGTGACTTCATCAAAGCTGCCCTGTTGGACACCAAAGTACTCGACTCATTGAAAGCGCAGTCCATGGCGCCTTTTCAATCCGATAGCGCCCAGCTTGCACGCTTCATCGCTGAAGAGAAGAAACGTTGGGGCGATGTCATCTCCGGCGCAAAACTCCACTTGGAGTGAGGCGTAGCGTTTGTGCACCTGCGGCGGCTATCAGCACCCTCATTCAACGGAAGCCAAGTTTCATGCAGCCCATCAACATAGGTAACGCGCGCATCGAGAAAGTTGTCGAAATTGCCAGCATGGATTTGGCATCCGACTGGCTCCTGCCCAATATTTTGGCCACGGACATCGAGGCTGAAATCGATTGGATAGACCCGCGTTGCATTGACAAGATCAGTCGCAAGCTCAAGCTCAGCTTCCACTCCTTCGTGATCCGAACGCCCACCCGGAACATTCTGGTAGATACGTGCAATGGAAACCACAAGGAGCGCCCTTCGATGCCCAAATGGCATCGGCTGAATACGAACTACCTGGAAAATCTGGCGCGACTGAGTCTTCGTCCCGAGGACATCGACCTGGTCTTGTGCACGCACTTGCACGCTGACCACGTTGGATGGAACACCCGGCTCGACAATGGCCGCTGGATTCCGACCTTCCCCCGCGCGCGTTATCTCATGGGCCGGCAGGAGTTCGAGCACTACCACCGTTTGCATGGTGAGAATCCGGCAGCACCTATCAACCGCGGCTCCTTTGCAGACAGCGTGCTGCCGGTAGTCGAGGCAGGCCGCGCCGTGTTCGTCGATTCTGGAGACCAAGTAGCCACCGAACTAGGCACGAATGTGCGCCTGGAGAGCGCGCCAGGCCACACACCGGGCAACCTACTCGTGCATGTCTGCCACGGCCAGGAGCACGCGATCATGTCCGGGGATGTGATCCACCACCCTATCCAGTGCGCGCGCCCTCACTTGTCTAATGCGGCTGATTTCAATGGTGCAGCAGCGCTGCAGACACGCTTGAACCTGCTCGAGAGTTGCGCAGACAACTCGAACATCCTGTTAACGGGACATTTCGCGGGCACCACTGCCGGCCATGTCGTTTCGCACGGCTCTGCATTCAGGTTCCGCTTCCGCACTTAAGCGTCCATATCCACAAGCGGACACGCGACGTCCCGCTCTATCGCTTCTGCGCCGGCCCGCTCCGGAGCAGTTGGCTGGGCATCGCTCGTTTGCATGACAAAAGAAAACGCCGCCATGGCGCTGGAGAAACAATGAACGAATACGTGGATTACATCATCGTCGGCTCAGGGCCGGCGGGGTCTGTCATCGCCAAGAGACTTAGCGAGCGAACCCATCACAGCATTTGCGTCATTGAGGCGGGATGCGAAGACAGAGATTTTTTTATTCGCGTCCCCGTTGGCTTCGTCAAAACCTTGTACGGCGGAAAGATCACCTGGAACTATCAAACCGAGACTTCTGCTGCAACTAACTACCGAAGAATTGCTATGCCGCAAGGGCGGGTGGTGGGGGGGTCAAGCTCGGTCAACGGTCTGGTGTATTCACGCGGACAGGCGGAAGATTTTGACGACTGGGAAAAGATGGGGAACACCGGGTGGGGATATGTAGATGTCTTGCCATATTTCAAACGATCAGAACGCCGCCTAGGCCCTTGCGATCCAGCCTTTCGAGGCATTGATGGAGAACTGCCCATCACCAATCCTGACTGGACTTCGCCGCTATGCGACGCGTTCATCAAAGGATGCGAAGAATTCGGCATTCCCTTCAATCCAGACTACAACGGAAAAGAACAGCTAGGCGCTGGGTATTTCCAGCGCTACATCCATAAGAACAGACGAGTTAATTGTTCCGACGCATTCCTGCGGCCGGCAATACGGACTGGAAGGGTGCTGCTCAGAACAGAATCGGTAGTCTCCGAAGTTCTTTTCGAGGGCAAGCGCGCCATTGGTGTGAAGTACATCACCCATGGCGTGACCCGTACTATATATGCCAACAAGGAGGTAATCCTCAGTGCGGGCGCTGTCAATTCGCCAAAAATACTGCAGCTCTCTGGCATAGGTGATTCCGATTTGCTTAGGCAGCATGGCGTTGTCATCAAGCAAGACTCTCCTGGCGTCGGCGCGAACTTCCGAGACCACTACACGGTACGCAGTATTACGCGCGTGCAAGGCACCACGACGCTGAACGAGCTTTCACGGGGTTGGCGCTTAGGCAAAGAAGTGCTGAAGTGGTTGACGGGAAAACCCAGCATCTTGGCGCTCAGCCCTTCGCTTGTGCACGTTTTCTGGCGAACAAAGTTCAGCCCGTCGCGCGGAGATGTCCAAATTCTTTTCACGCCAGCGAGCTACAAAGAAGGTAGCAACTACGTGCTCGACGATATGCCAGGCGTGAGCACGGGTGCTAGGCAGCAACGCCCAGAAAGCAGCGGCTACGTCCGCATCCAATCGAAAGATCCACTACAGGCACCGCTGCTGCAGCCTAACTTTCTAAGCCATGAGTTGGATCAGCGAACACTGATCGAAGCAATAAAGATCGCGCGCCTTCTCATGACGTCCTCTGCAATGGCGCCGTACTTGGAGAAAGAGTTGATGCCAGGCGGCGAGGTTAATTCTGATGACGAATTTCTGGACTATGCCAAGGCGAAAGGGACCACCGGCTATCACATGGTCGGCACCTGCAAGATGGGCCCCCGAGACGATCGGACAGCCGTGGTGGACCCGGCCTTGAGGGTCTATGGGTTTGAGAACTTGCGCGTCGCGGATGCGTCGGTCATGCCGCAGGTTCCATCAGCTAACACACTGGCCGCAAGTCTGATGATCGGCGAAAAGGCGGCTGACCTCATCTTGGCGAACTAAACACTACATCCATGACAGGAGATATTGCAATGTCTGAGCGAACGAACCAAATTCTTGCAGCCGTTTCAACACAGAGCCTGATTGCGGGCCAACGCGTGAGCAGCGGCGCAAGCTTCGCCGTCCGAAACCGTTACTCGGGAGACGCCATCGCTCAAGTTGATCAAACATCAAGGGAGCACATTCAAAACGCAGTGGGCGTGGCACGTGCTCATTTGAAGAAGGTCCCAGATGGGTACAAGCGCTCTCGCATATTGCGCAGGGCAGCAGAGATCATTCAAACGCGAACACAGGATTTCGTGGAGATCATGATGCTGGAGGCGGGGTTCACTACCACAGAGGCAGCCGGCGAGATTGCCCGTGGACTGGATACGCTGGAGATTTCGGCAGAAGAGGCGAAACGCATTTCCGGAGAAATGATCCCCATGGAAGGCAATCCGGATCAAGGGAATCGCATCGGCTTCACTATTCGCACGCCAGTTGGCGTGGTGTGCGCAATTACGCCCTTCAATGCGCCATTCAATGCGCTGCTGCACAAAATTGCCCCTGCCATCGCGGCGGGCAATGCGGTCATCCTCAAGCCCTCTGGCTTCACGCCACTGACCGCCAGTCTGATTTGTGACGTTCTTCTGGAAGCAGGCTGGCCTAGCCAGCTACTGGCACTGGTACATGGTGAAGGCGCAGAAGCAGGTGAATGGTTGCTGGAAGAGCAAGGGATCGATTTCTATACCTTTACCGGCAGCACACGAGTTGGCCGAATCATCCAGCAGAAAGCCGGGCGTCGGCGCACTCAGCTTGAACTTGGCAGCATTGCCTGCACGGTGATCTGCGCGGATGCGGATGTGGACATGGCCTTACCGCGAATTATGCGAGCGACCTTCCGCAAGGCCGGACAGGTCTGCACCTCGATTCAGCGACTGTACGTGGCGCGTTCTCGCCTTGAAGAAGTCACTGCCCGGCTAGAGCAGGCCACTCGTGCATTGAAGTATGGTGACCCTAGCAAGGCAGACACCGATGTGGGGCCGCTGATCGCGGAGAAAGAAGCGATCCGGGCTGAATCATGGATTCAAGAGGCAACCGCGTCGGGCGCAACATTGGTCACTGGCGGAAAGCGTGAAGGCTCTGTGCTCGAACCGACGATCCTGGCGGACGTGCGGTCTGGAATGAAAGTCGTCGACCAAGAAATCTTTGCCCCGGTCGTCACATTGATGTCGTTTGACACCATCTCCGAGGTGATCGAAAGCATCAACTCTACGCCCTATGGCCTCGCGACCGGTGTCTTCACTAATGACGTCAATACCGCCTTCTACATGGCTCGCAATCTCCGTGTCGGTGGATTGCACGTGAACGAAACATCCAGTTCACGCAATGACGGTATGCCCTACGGCGGCATGAAGGACAGCGGCTATGGCTTGGAAGGCCCCAAGTACGCGGTTCGCGACATGACTGATGAAAAGGTTGTGACCTTCTCATTGAGCGATCCCAGCTGATCTGCTCCGGCGCTCAAAAAAGCTGAGCGCCGCCCTCCCATAGAGATTCCTGCACATGCCACGCGCGAATCACTAGCGCTACGGCCGAAACTTGCCCGAAAAGAAGAGTTCATTCACTACAAACGCAAATAGGAGACAAACCATGAATGCGAAAAATCCGTTCAACATCAAAGTTGCGCGCCTGGCGGTCAGCGCAGTGGGACTGGCATTGAGCTTCGGTACGCAGGCGAGTGGCTATCCAGAGAAACCTCTAACTTTGATCGTTCCTTACACTGCAGGTGGGGCAACCGACGTACTGGCAAGAATGGTGGCGAAGGGCTTGTCGCAGGAACTGAGACAACCTATCGTGGTGGAGAACGTCCCAGGTGCTGGCGGTTCCATCGGTCAAACACGCTTTTCAAGAGCTGCTGCAGATGGCTACACGCTGCTCATGGGCAACGTTGGAACGCTAGCCGCCAATGGTTCTGTGTACAAGAATCTGCCTTACGATGTCCTGAAGGACTTTACGCCACTTGCATCCGTCGGTGACGCACCGCAAGTGCTTTCCGTACGCGCCGATTTTCCGGCGTCCAACCTGGACGAGTTTGCGGCCTACGCCAAGGTGCACGGTGCAAAGATGAATTTCGGTGACGCGGGAGTCGGCTCAGGAGCTTTTTTGGGAGGCGTATTGCTCAACGCAACACTGGGCACCAACGTTCCACCCGTCCACTACCGAGGCGCAGCTCAAGCGACCTCCGATGTGATGGCAGGTCAAATTGACTACACCGTAGAAAGCAGCAGTACGGCAGTAAGTTCTATTTCTTCCGGAAAGATCAAAGGTCTCGTCGTACTGAGTGCGCAGCGAGTAGGCGTTTTGCCCAATGTTCCTGCGGTCAGCGAGACCTCCTACAAATCGCTGAACTACACGATTTGGAACATGCTTTTGGTAAAAAAGGGGGTGCCTACGGACATAGTGAACACTCTCAACAACGCCATTAATAAGACTCTTGCGCAACCAGAACTAGTGGATCGCTACAAGCAGATGGGCTTGGCCGTTCCGGGTGCAAACCAACGCACTCCACAGGGTGCTGAAAAGTTGTTGGCCGAAGAGGTCGCTCGCTGGCAAAAGCTGTTAAGCGAGGCTGGCGTGAAGCCAGAGTAAAGGCCGATACTCTGGGAACTAGTGAGCGCGCGGTCAAGACTTCTCGAATGTGGAGATTCTCTTGGCCAGCGCTACGAGCTTACGGATTACCGTCTGACTCTGATCAATACCCCAAGCCGCGTTGAAGGCGATGCGTTGAAAAGCTGGAGCTCCTTTCAATACAACAAGTTCACCATTTCGCAGTTCCGACTCAATCATCGGATAGGTCATCAATCCGATGCCTGAGCCACAGCGAAGCAATTGCTTCAACGTCAAAACATCCGCGCACACATCAAATTTCGTTCGCAGATTGTTGTCCCTCGCCAGTTTGGTCAGCATGGGGTGCATCGGCGACTCTTTTGAAAGTGACCACACAGGCGTGGTGCGCATCAACTCCAGCCAGGGTACTGCAGAGCAATTCCCTTTGCGTCCAACCAGGGTTGGAGAACCGACCAGAAGGACGTCCACTGAGCCTATCGGCTCCACATGGAATCGGTCTGAAGTAAGCGACGGCGTAGCCATGAACACCAGATCCAGATGACCGTGCTCCAGCTTGCCGACACTCAGTGATGTCTGTCCCACCTCGATCTCAAAGTTCAGCTGAGGCATGACAGCCCTTGCTGCTGCAATGAACTCAGGCAACCAAGTCTGAGCGATCAACCCGGCGACGCCCATGCGAATGAGTCCTGAAGCATGAGAGGCATCGTCTAACGTATGAATGACATCTTCCAGCGCGGCCAACAACGGCTTAATTTGCTGAACAAGCTCCCTCCCTTGCGTTGTCAGATCCATTCTTCGGCCGCGCTTGTGAAACACAGGAAAGCCTAGTCTGCCTTCCAGCTCACGCATGCGCGCAGACACAGTTGGCTGCGTGGTGTACATGTGATCTGCCGCTGCCTGAAAGCTGCCAAGCTGAGCGATGTGGCACAGCGTCTGCAAGTGCAGGATGTTAATTGTTGCCATTGGCCTATAAGCCTGTCCAAGGCTCTCCCCGACAATATCCAATGCCCGCGGTCGATATAAATCTGTTGGAGCGGAAGGAATTTTGCATATCGGGGTGATGGTGATTTTGGCACCTAGTTCACCCGCGATTTCTACGCTTGGATATTAAGGCTGATGATCAATATCAGCTAGGGAAATCCTGCAAAACCTCCTGGCAAGTCGGATAGAAGCAGGTCAGCCATGGCATTCTCGCAAGCCATGAAGCAAAGCAGCCTT
>RCMZ01000736.1_pt1 | contig 14061 bp, 17 predicted proteins | sample 2041141 | NCBI WGS metagenome assembly RCMZ01 (sample SAMN09708263, study PRJNA481090) | Wastewater metagenome, whole genome shotgun sequencing project. | biome: sewage; isolation source: Davis station wastewater (DW) | place: Antarctica: Davis Station | collected 2010-03-01
CAGGCGCGGGCAACGACAGCCTGCGCGAGGCATACGAGCCAATGCTCCAGGCCAGCGGCGCGCCAAAAGCCAGCAGGGCCCCCAGCCAGGTGGCAGAAAAATCACCCTCCAGCGCCAGCAGCAGGGCCCCCACCACCCCCAGCGCCAGGCCGGCCCAGCTGGTCAGCGGCACGCGCTCGCCGCCCCATCGGGACCACAGGGCCAGCCACATCGGCATGGTGGTCACCACCGTGGCCATGAGGCCCGAGCCAATACCGAGCTTTTGCGCAAAGCCCACGCAATTCATCGCCACAAACACCATGAGCCCGCCCACCACCGCCGAATTGCGCCATTGCGCACGGGTGGGCAAGGCGTGGCCCTGCCACAGCGCAACGAGCAACATCACGCCGCCCGCACACAGAAACCGGATGGCATTCATCAGCAGCGGCGGCATGGTCTGCAGCGCAATGCCAATGGCGAAATACGTGGTGCCCCACACCACGTAGACCAGTAGCAAGGCCGCCAAAACGGCCGCCTTGCGTTGCGTATGGGGTTGCGCATTGAAAATTGCCGGCATATTCTTCACCTGACCGAATAATTTATTGAAATTCCGCTGTATTCGGAATTTTTACCAAAATCAAACCGCTATGCAAGCAAATATTCAGACAGATGACATGGACGCCAGAATTATTTCGGCGCTGGGGGCGGATGGCCGACGCTCCTATGCCGATGTAGGCGCTGAAGTGGGGCTCTCGACGGCGGCGGTCCACGAGCGCGTCAAAAAGCTGCTGGACAAGGGCGTGATCCGCCGCTTTTCGATCAGCGTGGACCCGGAGCGCGTGGGCCTGAATTTCACGGCATTTGTCGCCATCCGCAACGACGGCGGCATCCACTGCCGCGATGTGGCACCACGCCTGCGCGCCATGCCGCAGGTCGAAGAGCTGCACAGCGTGGCTGGCGAATACGACTTTCTCGCCAAAATTCGCACCACCCACGCCCGGGCTCTGGAGGACGTGATCTACGAGATCAAGGCCATTGCGGGCGTGGCGCGTACCACCAGCACCGTGGTGCTCAACACCGAGTTCGAGGACCGTCCGCTGGACCTGGGTTGGTTGACCCGCGCAAAAGACGTCTAAGAGCGGCTGAGCGGTATCCCCCCTCCCCCGCATCAACTGGCAGTCACGCCATCCATCAATGCCAGGTAGTGTGGCAAGCCCTGCGTGGCACGGCCGGGCACCTTGGCCAGATCGTCGTAGCGGCGAAGGCGAATGGCCTCCTGTACAAAAGGCTGTTTGGCAAACTTTGCACACTCCACCAGTTCATACGGGCCGCCCTGTAGCGCCAGGCTGTGCTGCGATGCAGGCGACAGGGATGCCCAATAACCCGCTTCCATCGCGCACAGATAGCGCTTGGCATCCACGTGCATGCGGATGGGCTCCAGCACCGCATCGGGCAGCACACCCCGCAGGAACGGCAGGGCCACGTACTGGTGCAAGTCGTCGTGGCGGGGGGCGCGGGCCTCGTTCACGGAGGCTGACGGCGCGAGTAGATGGCCCAAGTCGTGCAACAGGGCCGCCACCACGGTGGCGGGCGTTTCTCCCGCTTCCTCGGCCAAGTGCGCACACTGCAGCGCATGGTCGAGCTGGCTCACGGCTTCACGGCCGTATTGCTTTTGGCCCTGCTCGGTGAGCAGAAGGGCGATGGCTGCGAGCGTCAGCGACATGGTTATCTCCTTGAGTCCCTAGACCATGGTTTTGCGAATCCGCGCCGACACAAGATCGATTGCACTCACCGTGACCACGATGATCAGCATCACCGCACAGGTTTCGGCGTACTGAAAGCCGCGGATGATCTCCCACAGCACCACTCCAATGCCCCCCGCGCCCACCATGCCCACCACCGAGGCCGAGCGCACATTGGCTTCAAAGCGGTACAAGGTGTAGGAGATCCACAGCGGCATCACCTGCGGAATCACGCCGTAGATGATTTCGTGCACGGCGCTCGCGCCGGTGGAGCGGATGCCTTCGACGGGTTGTGGGTCGATGGCCTCCACGGCTTCGGAGAACAGCTTGGCCAGCGTTCCCGAGGTGTGGATCCACAGCGCCAGCACTCCTGCAAACGGCCCCAGGCCCACCGCCACCACGAACAGCATGGCAAACACCATTTCGTTGATGGCGCGGAAGGCGTCGAGCACGCGGCGCACCGGCTGGTACACCCACCAGGGCACGATGTTGGACGACGCCAGTAGCGCCAGCGGCACCGCGGTGATTACGGCCAGGGCCGTGCCCCACAGCGCAATCTGCAGCGTGACCAGCATCTCCTGCACATAGGTCTGCCACTGCGAAAAATTGGGCGGAAAAAACTCCGCCGCATAGCTGACCATGTTGCCCGAGTCGTTCCACAGATCGAGCGGGCGCATGTCGGCGCCCTTCCAGGACGCTGCCAGCAACACCAGCAGGATGCCCCACGACAGGTACCAGGCCAGGCTGCGCTTGGGCAACGTGGTGTTGGCCAGTGTGGCCAGCGAGGGATTCAAAGCAGAGGACATGGAGACACCCAGGCCGCAACAATAAACGTACGGATTACTTCAGCGACGCCAGCTGCTGGTCGATCTCTGCCAGGCGGTTCTTCTTGTCGGCATCGGCCAGCGTGGCGTCGGCCTCGATCTTGTTGCGCTTGCCGAACAGGTCCAACTGGCGAATAGGGGTGAGCTGTGCGTTGGTCGATGGCTTAAAGCCCGAGAGCTTGGAGATCTTCATCACGATCTCCTTCTCACGCGCATCTGTCTTGGCGTAGTTGTAGAAGAAGTCGCGGATCTTGGTCTTGGTGGACTCAGGCAAGTCCTTGCGCATCACCAGCGGGTCCAGCGGAATCAGGGGCGAGGTCCAGACGATCTTGATGTCCTTGAACTTCTCGGGTTGGCGCTCCTTGAGCTTTTCCAGGTTCTCGCTGTTGTTGGTGGCCACATCGACTTGCTTGTTGGCCACGGCCAGCGCGTTGGTCTCGTGGTTGGCGCTGCGCGTGATCTTGAAGTGCGTCTTGGCGTCGACCTTGTTCTGCGCAAAGGCGTAGTAGCCTGGCACCAGGAAGCCAGAGGTGGAGTTGGGGTCGCCATTGCCAAAGCTCAGCGACTTGCCGTTCTTGAGCACGTCGTCCAGCGTTGCCAGTGGGCTGTCCTTGTGCACGATGAGGTGCGAATAATAGCCCTGAGTGCCATCCGCATTGACCATCTGCGCGAACACCTCGCCATTGGCGCGGTCCACGGCTTCCATGGCCGACTTGTTGCCCAGCCAGGCCACCTGCATCTTGTTGAAGCGCATGGCTTCGATGAGGCCTGCGTAGTCAGACGCAAAGAAGGCATTGATCTTCAGGCCCGTCTGTTTGGCCATGTCGTCCAGCAGAGGCTGCCAGTCGGCCTTGAGGTTTTGCGAGGCCTCGGTCGAGATCATGCCGAAGTTGATGTCCTGGGCCAACGCGCCCGTGGTCAGACCCATCCCAAGTGTCAGGGCGGCACACAGTTTCTTGAACATATTGAAAGCTCCAGAGAAAAAATTGAAAAGAACCGAAAGGCCGTTCAGGCGGCCTGAACCATGGAGGGCGCCCATTGCGGCACGGGCGTTGGTGCATGCACAGGTGCTGTCTGAGCACCCGCTGCATCCGACAGAATCTCGTCGGCGTGCACGCCATACAGGCTGCGCAGAAGTGCGGGTGTGAGTGCGGAGGAAGGGCCGTCGTACACCACCTGGCCGTGGTGCAATCCGACCACGCGCGGGCAGTACTTGATGGCCACATCCACCTGGTGCAAAGACACGATGACGGTGCAGCGGTCCTCACGGTTGATGCGGGCCAGAATGTCCATCACCTTGCGTGAAGACTCCGGGTCCAGCGAGGCAATGGGCTCGTCGGCCAGCACGACCTTGGCGCCCTGCACCAGCGTTCGTGCAATGGCCGCGCGCTGCTGCTGCTGCCCGCCGGACAAGGTGGAGGCACGTTGCGAATGGCACTCGGCAATACCCACACGGTGAAGCGCTTCCAGCGCCAGCGCACGCTCCTGCGGCTTGAACATGCGCAGCCAGCCGCGCCAGCGCGGCGTGCGGTGCAGCAGGCCCACCAGCACATTCATCAGCACCGGCAGGCGGTCCACCAAGTTGAACTGCTGGAACACAAAACCCACCTGCGAGCGCACTTGGCGGATGTCGCTGTGGATGCGGCCGCCCTGCTGCACGCAGCGACCATCCACCTCGATCAGTGAATCGCTGGACGCGTCAGCCACCACCAGGCCTGCCACATGGCGTAGCAAGGTGGACTTGCCAGAGCCCGAGGCGCCGATCAACGCCACCATCTCACCGCGCTGCACGGTGAGGTTGATGTCGCGCAGGGCGTGTTTGCCGTTGGCAAAATGCTTGTTCAGTTGTCGAATGTGAAGTGCGGCTGGCATGGCTGCCTCCTGGGGTTAAGTCGTCTAGACAACCAGAGTTTGGTTGCAACGCATGACAGTGCTTTGACAGTTGAGAGAAGTTTGGGTGTCAGAGTCCGAGAGCGGGCGTGCGGCTAGAGCACCCGCTGCCCTTCGCGCCACACCCCACGCACCACGGCCTGGCGGCCGCCATCGGGCAGCTCGGCCATGTGCACCTGCACCAGGTCGGCCCGCAATCCAGGGGTCAGAGCGCCTCGGTCAGCCATGCCTGCGGCCTTCGCGGGGTTGTAGGTGACGGTGGCCACGGCCTGTGGCAGGGGCAGGATGTCGTCCTGCACCAGTCGCATCACCGCGCTCAGCAGGCTGCCGGGCACATAGTCGGACGAGAGGATGTCCAAGAGCCCCCTGCGCGCCAGGTCGGCCGCCGCCACGTTGCCCGAATGCGAACCACCGCGCACCACGTTGGGCCCGCCCATCACAGTGAGCAGGCCGCGCTCGTGTGCTGCCTGGGCTGCAGCCAGTGTGGTCGGAAACTCCGACATCGCGGCCCCTTCGGCATGGGCCTGCTCCACATGGGCCAGCGTGGTGTCGTCGTGGCTGGCCAGCGAGATGCCGTGCGTGCGGCAATACTGAACAAAATACGCACGGTGCGGCTCGGCGTACTGCGCCTGCAGCGTGGCAGCGTGCGCCACTTGGCGCTCGAACTTGTCGGCGCTCCAGCCCTTCTTGCCCGTGTAGTAGGTGCGCGCCTGCTCGATGTTCTCCCACTGGCGCTGGCCCGGGGTGTGGTCCATCAACGAGATGAGCGACAGGCGCGGGTGCCCGTGGAACGGCTCGAACAGGTCGATGGTGTTGGGCGCGGGCAGCTCGCAGCGCACATGCAGGTGGTGGTCGGCACGCAGCAGGTTGCGCTCGGTGCAGGTGTCGATGGTGTCGAGCACGCGGTTCCAGGCGCTGCCGCGCAGGCTGTCCACATCGGCCTCGCCCACGCCCAGCGCGTCCAGCACGGTGGTGATGCCTGCGGCGGCAATCTCGGCGTCGTGCGCCAGCAGTGCGGGCATCTCAGCCCATTGCACCTTGGGGCGCGGCATGAGGTGGCGCTCGAAGTTGTCGGTATGGATTTCCACCAGCCCAGGCAGCAGGTAGTCGCCCCCCAGGTCCATGCCTTGCAGGGCCGCAGTGGCTCCGCTGTCCAGCGACGCGATGCGTCCGCCATCCACCTGCAGGCTGCCCTGCACCACTTCGCCCGGCAGCACCATGCGGGCGTTCTTGAACACGGTTGCAGTCATGCCGATGCTCCCCGGAAGTCACCCACATTCACGCGGCGCGTGGCCACTGCCGCGCCCACCTGCGCGTCGTGAAAAATCCCCACCAAGGCCGCGCCACGCGCCACGGCCTCGCGGATCATGGCAATCACCGTCTCGGTATTGGCGGCGTCGAGCGATGCGGTGGGCTCGTCCAGCAGCAACAGCGGCTTGGGCTTGATCATGTTGCGGGCGATGTTGATGCGCTGCTGCTCGCCGCCCGAGAACGTGGCGGGCGGCAGGTGCCACAGCCGCTCGGGAATGCGCAGGCGGGTCAGCCACCGGCGCGCCTCCTGACGCGCTGCCTCGATCCCCGCAGGGTCGTCGCCCGCGTCTTCCGCCAGCGGCTCGGCGACCACATCCAGCGCCGACACGCGTGGAATGACCCGCAAGAACTGACTCACATAGCCCACGGTGTCGCGCCGCAACTGCACCAGCGCGCGCGGGGTGGCCTGCGTCACATCCACCACGGCGCCATCGGCCGCGCGCACGGTGATGCGGCCCGCATTGGCGCGGTAGTTGGCGTAGATCATCTTGAGCAGCGTGCTCTTGCCCATGCCCGAAGGGCCGTCCAGCACCACACATTCACCGGGCTGCACGGCCAGGTCCACGCGCTCCAGCACGGGCAGTTCGATGCCGTTCTGGTGGTGCAGGGTGAAGCGCTTGGTCACCCCTTGCATCTGAAGGATGGGCGTAACGGAAGGAGGCTGATTCATGGCTGCAGTACAGAAGAAACGAGGAGCTGGGTGTAGGGGTGTTGCGGGTCGTCGAGCACCTGGTCGGTCAGGCCCGCCTCGACCACCCGGCCACGCTGCATGACCACCATGCGGTGCGCCAGCAGGCGTGCCACGGCCAGGTCGTGTGTGACCACGATGGCGGCGAGTTGCATCTGCCGCGTGAGCTGGCGCAGCAGGTCCAACAGGCGCGCCTGCACCGACACATCGAGGCCCGAGGTGGGCTCGTCCATGAAAACCAGGCGGGGCTGGGTGACCAGGTTGCGCGCAATCTGCAGGCGCTGGCGCATGCCGCCCGAAAACGTGCGCGGTGCATCGTCGATGCGTGCGGCATCAATCTCCACGCGCTGCAACCATTCCGTGGCCGTGGCGCGCAGGCGGCCGTAGTGGCGCTCGCCCAGGCCCATGAGGCGTTCGCCCACGTTGGCGCCAGCGGACACATCCATGCGCAGGCCGTCCGTCGCGTTCTGGTGCACAAAGCCCCAGTCGGTGCGCGCCAGCAGGCGCTGCTGCGCTGCTGTCATGGCGTAGATGTCCTGCAGCTCGCCGCTGCGCTGGCGGAACTGCACCCTTCCTTCGTCCGGGGCGCTGCGCGCCGCAATGGCGTTGAGCAGCGTGGACTTCCCAGAGCCGGATTCACCGACCACAGCGAGCACCTCGCCAGGCCACAGGTCAAAGGAAGCGCCTTGCAGCGCTACGCGGTCTCCGTAACGCTTGCAGACGTTGCGCACGCTCAGCAGCGGCGCGGCATTTTCGAGGTGGGTCATGTGAGGGTCTCGACGACAAAACTCAGGCCGTGCTGCGCAAAGCCCAGGGATTCATAAAAAGCATGGGCGCCGGCGCGACGGGCGTTCGACGAGAGCGCGAGCTTGTAGCAGCCCGCGTCGCGCGCCTGCTGCATGGCGTGGGCCATCATCTGGCGGCCAATGCCTCGGCCCTGCTGGTCCTGTGCCACCACCACGTCTTCCACGATGGCCGAGGGCGTGCCCCGGTGCGCCAGGTTGTGCATGACGAGCAGCGCATAGGTGCCCACCACGGCGCCGTGCTGCGCGGGGTCGCAGGCCACCCACAGGCGGTAGCTGGGGTAGCGGGCGAACTGGGCCCACACGGCCTGGGCTTCTTCCAGGGTCAGCACGTCGGCCGGGCTGTCTTCAATGGCGGCATACAGCGCCAGCACGCTCTCCAGGTCTGCCTGCCGGGCTTCGCGGATGTGCACGGTGCTCATGCGGCGCCGCCTTCCACCCGCGCAGTTTCGGCCTGCCGCGCCTGGCGCTCCTGGCAGTAGTCCGAGTCGGAACACACATGCATGCGCCCACCTTGGTCATCGGTGATGACCTCATCCAGAAAGCTGTCAGTAGCGCCGCACTGCGCGCAGGCAGCGTCCCAGCGCTGCACTTCAAACGGGTGGTCCTCAAAACCCAGACTCTCCACCGGCGTGTAGGGCGGCACGGCGTAGATGCGCTTTTCCCGGCCCGCACCAAACAGCTGCAGCGCGGGGTTCATGTGCATCTTGGGGTTGTCGAACTTGGGGATGGGGGATGGCGCCATCACGTACCGCCCGTTCACCAGCACGGGGTAGTCATAGGTGGTGGCGATGTGGCCGTAGCGTGCGATGTCTTCGTAGAGCTTGACGTGCATAAGCCCGTACTCGGCCAGGCCATGCAGCGTGCGCGTCTCGGTCTCGCGCGGCTCCAGGCGCTGCATGGGCTCGGGCACCGGCACCTGGTAGACGATGACCTGGCCTTCGGCCAGCGGCGTCTCGGGGATGCGATGGCGCGTCTGGATCAGCGTGGCATCGCGCGTGCGGGTGGTGGTGGCCACGTCGGTGGTGCGCTCGAAGAAACGGCGTATGTTGACGGCGTTGACCGTGTCGTCCGAGCCCTGGTCGATGACCTTGAGGCAGTCTTGCGGGCCGATGATGGATGCCGTGACCTGGATACCGCCCGTGCCCCAGCCATAGGGCAGCGGCATTTCGCGCGAGCCAAAAGGCACCTGGTAGCCGGGGATCGCCACTGCCTTAAGGATGGCGCGGCGGATCATGCGCTTGGTGCGCTCGTCCAGGTAGGCAAAGTTGAAGTGGCCGTCCACCGGTGCGGCATCGGCAGGCAGGCCCATCACGGCGGGTTCCACGGGTGCGTTCATGGGGCTTCTTCCTCCAAAGGGGTTGCAGGATGGGCGGCAGCGGCGCGCATCTTGCGCACCAGCTCCAGCTCGGATTGAAAGTCCACGTAGTGCGGCAGCTTCAGGTGTTGCACGAAGCCGGAGGCTTCCAGGCTGTCGCTGTGACCCAGGACAAACTCCTGCATCTGCGCAGGGGACTCGACCGGCTCACCCAGTTCGTCGGCACGCAATGCGCGGTCTACCAAGCTCATGGCCATGGCCTTTCGCTCGCTGTGACCAAACGCCAGGCCATAGCCACGTGTGAACTGCGGTGGCTGGTTCTTGCTGCCCGCAAACTGGTTCACCATCTCGCACTCTGTGATCTCGATGTCGCCGATGTCGATGGCAAAGCCGAGTTCTTCGGGTTCGATCTCCACGGACACCGTGCCCAGGCGAACCTCGCCCACGAAGGGGTGCGAGTGCGAATAGCCGCGCTGCGTGGAGTACGCCATGGCGAGCAAAAAGCCTTCGTCCCCTCGCGCCAGGTTCTGCAGGCGGGTGGCGCGGTTGGCCGGAAAGCGCAGCGGCTCCCGCGTGAGGTCCGTGGGCATGGGGTCGCCCGGCGGCACGGGACGTGTCTCGATCAGGCTTTCCTGGTTGAGCAGGTCCACCACGCGCGGGGTGGCGCCGGGCGGCGTTGCCACGGGTGCTGCCGCGATCGCCGAAACGTCAGGCTCCTTGCCCTCGGCCAGCAGCGTGAAGTCAAGCAGCCGCTGCGTGTAGTCGTAGGTCGGGCCCAGCACCTGCCCGCCGGGCAGGTCCTTGAAGGTGGCAGAGATGCGGCGGTCGAGGACCATGCGGCCGGTGTCGAGCGGGCAAGTGGTGCCCAGGCGCGGCAGCGTGGCGCGGTAGGCGCGCAGCAAAAAAATGGCTTCCACCAGGTCGCCTGCAGCCTGCTTGATGGCCAGCGCGGCCAGCTCGGGGTCGTACACCGATCCTTCAGTCATCACCCGGTCGACCGCCAGCTTGAGCTGCTGGCGGATCTGCGCCACCGACAGCTCGGGTTGTGCAGCATCGCCCCGGCGCTGGCGGGCCAACAGCTGGTAGCTGTTGAGAATGGCGGCCTCTCCGCCCTTGACGGCAACGTACATGCTCAGGCCTCCTGGGGGTGGTTTGCAGCAGCCACACGGGCGGGAGCGCGGGTGGCCTGGGTGGTGCGCGGCAGACCGACGATGTGCCCTGCCGTGCCCAGCAATACATCCACACCACGCGGAAACACCACGTGGTTGGCAGCCCACTGGGCCTCGAAGTCATTGGACAGGCCTTCGACCTGCAAGGCAGAAACACCCTGGATTCCTGGGCCCGCCAGGCGCCACGCATCCGCCGCGGTGGGCGCAGCGACATAAGCCTGCGCCACATCCACCACACAGGTCGCCGACTGGTCAGGATAGGTGTCGCTACCCTGCGCCAGGCTGTGCAGCGCAGGAAGCGCATCGCCCTGTGCCACCCACACAAACCGGGCCTTCGCAGGGTCGCTCACCAGCGTGCAGCCGGTGTGAAACCGCAGCCACGCTCCCGTATCACTGGCAGCCAAGCGTGGTGAAATCCACAACGTGCAGTCGCTGTCGAGGAGCGCCAGCAGCACGACTGCCGATGCGGCATGTCCCACAGCTGGCGTCTGCGCGTCGTGCTCTACCGCCACACCGCGGCCAGGGTGCGACAGCGCCTGCAGCACGGCGCGGAACGCTGCCTGACTACCAAAGGCTTCATTCGAGAATCCGGCACCCAGTGATACCAAAGAGGTTGCGCTCATTCGGTTTCCTCCTCGTTGTCGGAACCGATCTCGCGCGCCACGGTGAAGAAATCCACCTTGGTGCTGGCAGAACGCGCCTGTCGCTCGGCCTGTGTGCTGCGCAGGTGGCTACGGATTGGCTCCAGCAGGTGCGCGTTCAGCAGAGGCTGCCGGGCCGGGTCCTGGAGCAAGGCATCGGCCAGGGCGGCCAGTTGCACTTGCCGATGCGAGCGGCCCAGCACGTAGGCCACACCCACAGTGGCCTCGGCGGCCTCAGAATCAGCCGCCACGCGCAGCGCGCAGCGGGTCACGGTGACTTCGCCAAGATTGAAGCGCTCGCCCGTGCCGCCCGCACGGCCCTGCACCATCAGCAGTCCGGTCTCGGGCGCACGTAACCAGCGCGCAGGGCGCTTGGCCTGCTCGTGCAGGGCAGATTCCAGCAACCCCAGCGGCGCCCGCGCCAGCAGCGCCATCCAGTGTGCACGGCCGAGGGGCCGACCGGGGCCTGGGTTGTCAAAGGCTTGAAACATGAAAGTGGTACCCTGAAAGTTGTATAGACAAATTGAACAACTGGCGCCAGCTTAGAGCCCACGCATGTACGTTTCATGACAACCAGCACCCTTTTCTCCGATTCCGTGCAATCACCTGTTTTGCCATCGCGTCCGGCGCGCGACAGCTTCTGGACGCGCATCGCCACCGAGCTGGCAGGCGCCATCGGCAGCGGCATCTACGCTCCCGGCGAGCGCCTGCCATCCGAGCACGCCCTGGCCGAGCAATTCGGCGTGAACCGGCACACCATCCGCAGGTCACTGGCCAGCCTGTGCAGCCAGGGCCTGGTGCGCATCACTCAGGGCAGTGGAACCTATGTCGAAGACTTCGCCGTGGACCTGGTGCTGGGCAAGCGCACCCGGCACCAGCAGGGGCTGGCACAGGCCGGCCTGCGCGGCAGCCTCGTGGTACTGGGTGAGCAGACCGTGCGCTCCACTGCCGCCTTGGCCAAGGCACTGCGCCTGCCCGCCCGCAGCCCACTGCTGGCGTTGCGCGTGATGGGCGAGGCCGAAGGCCAGCCCCTGCACCTGAGCGAGCGTTACTTCCCTCTGCCCCGCTTTGAAAGCCTGGCGGCCGTGGTGCGCGAGACCGGCTCCATCACCGCCGGGTTTGCCGCCCATGGCGTGGTCGACTACACCCGGCGCGAAAGCCGCATCACCGCCGAACTGCCCACCGCCGAGGTGGCCGCCCAACTGCGCCAGCCCGCCACACGCCCGGTACTGCTGGTGGAGAGCCTGAACGTAGACCTCGAAGGAACGCCCATTGAATGGGCCCGCGCCTGGTTTGCGGGAGACCGCGTGAAACTGACCATTGACCATCATGACCACTGAAGCCACCACCGCCCACCACCGCTATGCGGTGTATTTCGCCCCCAGTCCCGGCAGCCTGGGCTGGCTCGCAGGCAGCCACTGGCTGGGCCGTTGTGCCGCCCTGCTACAACCCTTGCAACAACTTGCCATCGAAGGGGTCGCCGCTGACGACCTGCACCGGCTCACCGTTGCGCCCCGCCGCTACGGCTGGCACGCCACGCTCAAGGCACCGTTTGCACTGGCGCCCGGCACCGACTGGATCACGCTGCACCAGGCCGTGCAGGCTGTCGCCCACAGCCTGCAACCGTTTGTGCTGCCCCCGCTGCAAGTGGAGCGCATCGACGACTTCCTGGCACTGGTGCCCCCAAAGTCGCACCCCACCAATGCGCAGATCCACGAGGCGGCGGCCGCCTGCGTGACAGCGCTGCAGCCGCTGGCCGCCCCACCGTCCGCCGCCGATCTGGCCCGCCGCCGCGCAGCGGGCCTCACGCCCCGGCAGGACGCGCTGCTGCAGCGCTGGGGTTATCCATTTGTACTGGAGGAGTTCCGCTTCCATCTGTCCATCACCGGCAACCTGGCGCAAGTGGACGCACAGACCCAGGCGCTGGTGCTCGATGCGGCGCAGGAGTTTTTCTCTGACCTGCCCACGCTCAAGTTCAACAGCCTGGCACTGTTTGCCGAGCCCACGCCAGGCGCAGACTTTGTGCTGCTGGACCACCTGGAGATGGGTGCATGACAGCCCGGCTGATCTACTGCATGGGCCCCTCGGGGGCTGGCAAGGATAGCTTGCTCGACTGGCTGCGCGCACACCTGCCTACCCCCTGCCCCGTGCACTGGGCGCGGCGCACCATCAGCCGCGCGGCGGTGCCCGGCGGCGAAGCCCATGAAAGTGTTTCGCCCGAAACATTTGCGGTGTTGCGCCATGAACAGGCGTTTGCCCTGTACTGGGACGCCAACGGCCTGGGCTACGGCATCCGACATGCGCAACTGGCGCCGCTGGCCCAGGGCGAATGGGTGCTGCTCAATGGATCGCGCGCCTATCTGACAGAAGCCCTTGTGCACTTCCCGCACCTGGTGGCCGTGCACATCACCGCCAGCCCACAGGTGCTGCGCAAGCGACTGCTGTCACGCGGCCGCGAAACCGCCGATGAAGTGGAGGCCCGGGTGCAGCGCGCATTGGCATACACGCCCCCTCCGGGCACTGCCAGCCTGGAAGTGCACAACAACGGCACGCTGAACGATGCTGGCGAGCAGCTGTTGCACGCACTCGCACAATTGCCGGACTGGCCCGTACGCGGTGGCAAACTTTCACCCTTTGCCTCCGTCCTTTTGTAGCACCCACCATGACCGCCATCACCATCTATCACAACCCAAAATGCGGCACATCCCGCAACACGCTGGCCTTGATACGCAACAGCGGCGTGGAGCCGGAGGTCATCGAGTACCTCAAGACCCCGCCCGACCGCACCACGCTGGTGGCAATGATCGCAGCCACGGGTGAACCGGTGATCAACGCCGTGCGCGCCAAGGAAGCGGTCTTCAGCGAGCTGCAACTGGGCGCGCCGGGCATCACCGATGCACAACTCATTGACGCCATGCTGCTGCACCCCATCCTCATCAACCGCCCCATCGTGGTCACACCGCAGGGCACGCGGCTGTGTCGCCCGTCGGAGAAGGTGCTGGAGATCTTGCCCACGCCCCAGCAAGGCGCCTTCACCAAAGAGGATGGCGAGGTAGTGCTCAACGCGCAGGGCCTGCGTGCCTGAAGCCGCTGCACACGCTCACGTCGCATCGCAACGCTGGACCGTGGCGCGCCTGGGCACGGCCCAGACCCTGGCCTGGGCCTCGTCCTACTACCTGCCCGCCATGCTCGCCGCGCCCATGGCGCGCGACCTGGGCGTATCCACACCCACCGTGTTCGCAGCGTTCTCGGTGGCGCTCATCGTGTCGGCACTGCTGGGGCCACTGGCAGGCCGGGCCATTGACCGTCACGGCGGGCGCCCGGTGCTGTTGGGCACCAACCTGCTGTTTGCCGCCGCTCTGGCGGGCATGGCGCTGGCGCAAGGCCCGGTGGGCCTGTTTGCCACCTGGGTGCTGATGGGCGTGGCCATGGGGTCCGGCCTGTACGAAGCCGCGTTTGCCACCGTGGTGCGGCTGTATGGCCAGGGCGCACGCGGCGCCATCACAGGCATCACGCTGATTGCCGGTTTTGCCAGCACGGTGGGCTGGCCATTGTCGGCCTGGATGGAAGTGCATTGGGGCTGGCGCGGCGCGTGCGCGGGCTGGGCCGCATTGCACCTGCTGGTGGGGGCGCCGCTGAACGGTTGGTTGCCGCCCATCATGCTCGAAGAGGTTGGTCCGCCCCCTGCCGCCGTTG
>RCMZ01000737.1_pt1 | contig 14050 bp, 18 predicted proteins | sample 2041141 | NCBI WGS metagenome assembly RCMZ01 (sample SAMN09708263, study PRJNA481090) | Wastewater metagenome, whole genome shotgun sequencing project. | biome: sewage; isolation source: Davis station wastewater (DW) | place: Antarctica: Davis Station | collected 2010-03-01
GACTATACCCTGACCAACGACGCTGGTGAGGTCATCGACAGCTCAGCCGGCGGCGCGCCGCTGGTCTACCTGCAAGGCGCAGGCAACATCATCCCGGGCCTGGAAAAAGCCCTCGATGGCAAGAGCGTCGGTGATGAACTGACCGTGGCCGTTGAACCTGAAGATGCCTACGGCGAATACGCTGCCGAACTGGTCAGCACCCTGAGCCGCAGCATGTTCGAAGGCGTCGACGAGCTGGAAGTGGGCATGCAGTTCCACGCGTCGGCACCGGATGGCCAGATGCAGATCGTCACCATCCGCGACCTGGACGGCGACGACGTGACCGTTGACGGCAACCACCCATTGGCCGGCCAGCGTTTGACCTTCCAGGTCAAGATCGTTGATATCCGTGATGCCAGCGAAGAAGAAATCGCCCATGGTCACGTGCATGGCGAAGGCGGTCATCACCACTGATTTTGTGGGCTAAGCTCACTGATCTGGAAAGGCGCCCGAGGGCGCCTTTTTAGTCGGTGGCAGTTGGCGATGGTGAACGCTGTCGGCAGGTTTCAAGAAAACACGGGAATTTTGGAGTTCGCCATGAGTGCTTTTCACGACCTTAATCTCACCGCCCTGGACGGCAAGGCCCTTCCTCTGATGCCGCTCAAGGGGCAAGTCGTGCTGGTGGTCAACGTCGCCTCCAAGTGCGGGTTGACGCCTCAGTACGCAGCGCTGGAAAACCTCTACCAGCAATTCAAGGGCCAGGGTTTCAGTGTGCTGGGCGTGCCGTGCAACCAGTTTGCCGGGCAGGAGCCGGGCACGGGCCAAGAGATCCAGGATTTCTGCAGCCTCAACTACGGCGTGAGCTTCCCGCTGGCCGGCAAGCTGGACGTTAACGGGCCGGAACGCCATCAGCTGTATCGCCTGCTGGCGGGCGAGGGCGCGGAGTTTCCGGGGGACATCACCTGGAACTTCGAGAAATTCCTCGTCGGCAAGGACGGCCGCGTCTTGGCGCGTTTCTCGCCGCGCACCGCACCGGATGATGTGAGCGTGGTGCAGGCCATCGAAAAAGCCCTGGCCTGATGGCGTGCACGGCGGGAGGCGGCGCGCTCGCGCCGAACCTCGCCTGCGCTTACTTGTAGGCTTCTACCCCTTAATCACCGGAATCAATAGTGCTGTTCAGTGCTGTGATGGCTCCATATTATTGCCGTCATAAAATCCTGTGCGTGCGGAGAATGCGATGCCTGTCCAAGCCTTGTTCAAACCCTTTCAGCTCGGCTCCCTGGAGCTGCCGACCCGCGTGGTGATGGCGCCCATGACCCGTTCGTTCTCGCCCGGCGGCGTGCCCAATTCCAAAGTCATCGAGTACTACCGCCGCCGCGCCGCGGCCGGCGTGGGCCTCATCATTACCGAGGGCACTACCGTTGGGCACAAGGCCTCCAACGGCTACCCGAACGTGCCGCATTTCTATGGCGACGCGGCCCTGGCCGGGTGGAAGAAAGTCGTGGACGCGGTGCACGCCGAGGGCGGCAAGATCGTTCCGCAGTTGTGGCACGTGGGCAGCGTGCGTCGCATCGGCACCGAGCCGGACGCCAGCGTCCCGGCCTATGGCCCGATGGAAAAACTCAAGGACGGCCAGGTGGTGGTCCACGGCATGACGAAGCAAGACATCCAGGACGTGATCGGCGCCTTCGCCCAGGCCGCCAAGGATGCCCAGAGCATCGGCATGGACGGTGTAGAAATCCACGGCGCCCATGGTTACCTGGTGGACCAGTTCTTCTGGGAGGGCAGCAACCAGCGCACCGACGAATACGGTGGCAACCTGGCCAATCGCTCGCGTTTTGCCATTGAACTGATTCAGGCCGTGCGTGCGGCGGTCGGTAAGGATTTCCCGATCATCCTGCGGTTTTCCCAGTGGAAGCAGCAGGATTACACCGCTCGCCTGGTGCAAACCCCCGAGGCGCTGGCGGAGTTTCTCCAGCCGTTGTCCGACGCTGGGGTGGATATTTTCCACTGCTCGACGCGGCGGTTCTGGGAGCCGGAATTCGAAGGCTCTGACCTCAACCTGGCCGGTTGGACCCGGCAACTGACCGGCAAACCGACCATCACCGTGGGCAGCGTGGGCCTGGACGGCGAATTCCTGCAATTTATGGTCAACACCGACAAAGTCGCCCAACCGGCGAGCCTGGAAAAACTCCTGGAACGCCTGAACAACGACGAGTTCGACCTGGTAGCCGTGGGCCGCGCTCTGCTGGTGGACCCGGACTGGGCCGTGAAAGTGCGCGAAGGCCGCGAGCAGGACATCCTGCCGTTTAGCCGCGAAGCCCTGATGAGCCTGGTTTAAGGGCGTCCGGGGTGGCGTTCCCCGCGCCACCCTCAAGGGCCGCCACACCCTTGGCCGACGCACTCGCCGCGCGCAAATACCCTTCCAACTGTTCGATCACTGCCGGCCAGCCTTGGCGGCCGGCGTGTTGCCGGGCATTGAGGCGCACTCGGCGCAGGCTTTCGCGCTCTTCCAGCAACCAGGCCGCCGCATCGCAGAACGCCGCCTCGTCGCCGGGCATCGCCAGCACGCCGTTGTAGCCGTGGCGAATATGCTGGGCGGCGGCAGCCTGGTCATACGCCACCACGCCCAGGCCTGAAGCCAGGGCTTCGAGCACGACGTTGCCGAAGGTCTCGGTAAGGCTGGGGAACAAAAATACGTCCCCCGACGCGTAGTGCTCGGCCAGTGCCTCGCCGCATTGCGCACCACAGAACACGGCATCGGGCAGGTCTTTTTCCAGCGAGCCACGCTGCGGCCCATCGCCCACCAGGATCAACCTCATGGGCCGCTGTGGATAACTGCTGCACAGGGTCGCGAAGCAGCGTTGCAGCAGGCCGAGGTTTTTTTCCGGGGCCAGGCGCCCGATGTAAATCACCGCGATATCGTCGTTCTCCAGGCCCCACTGGCGGCGCAGCTCATCGCGGCGTTTGGCCGGGTTGAACAGGTGGCTGTCCACACCGCGAGTAAGCAGGGCCAAACGCTCGAAGTGGCGCCGCGCCAACTCCAGGTGTTGGCTGAGGCTGGGCACCAGGGTCAGGTGCGAGCGGTTGTGGAACCCGCGCAGGTAGTGGGTCAGCAGGCGGCTCAGTGGCCCCAGGCCATACAGGCGCGAATACTGCTGGAAATTGGTATGAAAGCCGCTGACCACCGCTATCCCCAGGCGCCGCGCCGCGCGTAGGGCCGACAGCCCCAGCGGGCCTTCGGTGGCGATGTACAGCACATCCGGGCGTTGGCGTTTCCAGCGGCGCAGCAGCTTGTGCATCGACGATTGCCCCCACTGCAATCCCGGGTAACCCGGCAGCGGCCAGCCCCGGCAGAGCATGAGGAACTCGTCGTTGGGGCGGTTGTGGTCAGCGGGTTGGCGCGGGCGAACCAACTCAATGCGATGGCCGCGCGCGCGCAAGCCATCGCAGAAGTGGGCCAGGGTGCTGGCCACGCCGTTGATTTCCGGGGGGAAGGTTTCGGTAACCAGGGTGATGCGTAGGGCGGCTGTCATGGCCTGAGTGTCACCCCGGGCCATGTCGTGCAGATGTCAGTGCGGTGATGGATTTATGACGCCGGTTCAGCCTTGGTGGGTAGGCAGGTTCTCGGCGCCGCGCTCGCGCACCCAGAACAGTGTGGCGCCGGCCACGGCAGCCGGCATCATCAGGATGTTGACCACCGGAATCAGCAGCGCCACGTAGACGATGCCGCCGAAGCCCAGGCTCTGCCAGCGCTTCTCGCGTAGCCAGGCGAGCATTTCGTTCCAGCCCAGCTTGTGGTTGTCCGCCGGGTAGTCGATGTACTGGATGGCCATCATCCACACGCCAAACAGCAGCCACAGCGGCGCGGCGATCAAATTGACCACGGGGATGAACGAGAGGATGAGCAGCGCGAGGGCCCGGGGCAGGAAGTAGCCCAGCTTGCGCATTTCCCGCGCCAGGGTGCGGGGCACCATGGCGAACAACTCGCCCCAACTGAAGGCCGGGAAGTCATCGGTGCCGCGCACCACCACTTCGACTTTCTCCGCGAGGAAACCGTTGAACGGCGCGGCGATGATGTTGGCCAGCATCGTGAAGCTGAAAAACACCATCAGCACCACCAGCACCACGAACAAGGGCCACAGCACATAGCTGAGGAAACTCAGCCAGTCGGGCAGCGACGGCATCAGCGTATCGACCCACAGGCTGAAGTAATGGCCGGCCAGGTAGATCAATCCGACGAACAGCACCAGGTTGATGAGCAGCGGCAACAGGACGAACAGGCGCAGGCCCGGGCTCAAGACCAGTTTCAGGCCTTCGCGCAGGTATTGCGGGCCGGACAGAACGGGGGCGGGCATAAAGGGTTCCTTGCAGTGAGAAAACGCGCCGACCTTACCGGCTTTGCCCCGGGGGTGAAAGCACAGTGATGGCCTCGACATTAGCTGTAACAAAGGGGCTGTTAAACAGAGGCGTTACAGATAGAGACCACCTATGAGCTGGATTGTTAAACCGTATTTCCTTAATCTTCCCCCCCTCGATACGCTGCACCCACTATTTTTCAGGGCTGCCGGTTTCAAGCCTTCCCCAAGCGCTTTGGCAACCCTTTTTTTATTTCCGCAGGTTTATCGGTTCCGTGCCCTTGCTGCCCGAACCGATCAATAGGAGTGAGTCATGCCTGAAGTCCGTCATTCGCGAGTGATTATTCTCGGTTCCGGCCCTGCCGGTTACAGCGCGGCGGTCTACGCTGCCCGTGCCAACCTCAAGCCGCTGCTGATTACCGGCATGCAGGCCGGCGGCCAACTGACCACCACCACCGAAGTCGACAACTGGCCCGGCGACGTCCATGGCCTGACGGGCCCTGCCCTGATGGAGCGGATGAAAGAGCACGCCGAGCGCTTTGAAACCGAGATCGTGTTCGACCATATCAATGCGGTGGATTTCGCCTCCAAGCCGTACAGCCTGACCGGCGATAGCGCCGTCTACACCTGCGATGCGCTGATTATCGCCACCGGCGCCAGCGCCCGTTACCTGGGCCTGCCGTCCGAAGAAACCTTCATGGGCAAAGGCGTTTCGGCATGCGCGACCTGCGATGGCTTCTTCTATCGCAACAAGGAAGTGGCCGTGGTTGGCGGTGGCAACACCGCCGTGGAAGAGGCCCTGTACCTGGCCAACATCGCCAGCAAAGTGACCCTGATCCACCGTCGCGAGACTTTCCGCGCCGAGAAGATCCTGATCGACAAGCTGCATGCGCGGGTTGCCGAGGGCAAGATCGTGCTCAAGCTCAACGCCACCCTGGACGAAGTGCTGGGCGACAACATGGGTGTGACCGGTGCGCGCCTGAAGAACAACGACGGCAGCTTCGACGAGCTGAAAGTCGATGGCGTGTTCATCGCCATTGGCCACACCCCGAACACCTCGTTGTTTGAAGGCCAACTGACCCTCAAGGATGGCTACCTGGTCATCAAGAGCGGCACCGAAGGCAACGCCACCGCCACCAGCGTGGAAGGTATCTTCGCCGCAGGCGACGTGGCCGACCACGTGTACCGCCAGGCCATCACCTCGGCCGGCGCAGGCTGCATGGCCGCTCTGGACGCCGAGCGCTACCTGGACGACCTGCAGAACGCAGCGCTCTAAGGCGCTGCAACGAAAAAACCGGCTTGAGTTTCAGGCCGGTTTTTTTATGCCTGTAAGGGCCGTGTTCAGCGCCGGCTCAGGGGCGGGGCGGTGAACTGTACGCCAGCCAAACCATAGGCGATCAATGCACGGATATTGCCGTGGTCGTTGCCTTCGGGCGTGGCCAGGACCGAACGGTAGTGCTCGCCAAAGGCCAGCAGCGCATGCTGGTCGCTCAAACCTTCAAGCAAGGCCAGGCCCAGGGTCTTGCACGAGCCTTCGTTCTGCCCGGCGGCATTTGCTACGCCACCGTTGGTGAAGGCCTGGGGCTGGTAGTCGTAGCCCGCGGCGATAAAGGCCAGGGTGTCGGCGAAGGCGTGCGCGCCGCTGTCGAGGCTGGCACGCAGGGTGTCGAGGTCAGTCATGGGTTTTTCCTTTGGCGAACGCCGCTTGCTGCTCGGCGCTGGCTTCTTTCTGGTATTGGCTTTTCCACTGGGCGTACGGCATGCCGTAGACCACTTCGCGGGCGTCATCGAGGCTGACCTCGATCTGGCGCTCGTCGGCCTCGGCCTTGTACCACTTGGACAGGCAGTTGCGGCAGAACCCGGCGAGGTTCATCAGGTCGATGTTCTGCACATCCTTGCGGCTGTCCAGGTGCGCCACCAATCGACGAAAGGCGGCGGCTTCGAGTTCCAGGCGTTCTTGAGGAGACATAGGGGCAGGGTCCGGGAGGGTTAACGGCTGGCCGCCAGGGTGATCGACACCGACTCGGCAAAGCGCAGGGCATGGGGTTTGTCCACTTCGACTTCGGCGTACAGCACCGAGGCGTTTTGCATCACCAGGTCCAGCAGTTCCTGGGTCATGCGCTCGAGCAGGGCAAAGCGGTTGCCCTCGACGTGGGCGATGATGGCCTTGGTGATGGTGCGGTAGTTCAGGGCGTGGTCGATATCGTTGTCGCGCACGGCATCCTGGGCGGCGTAGAGAATGGTCAGGTTAATCAGCACATCCTGCTTGTTGAGGATTTCGTCCTCATTGATGCCGATAAAGGTGCGCAGGCGCAGGTCCTTGACGCGGATGCGGGCCATTGCTGGTTGTAGTTGTGGCATTGCTACTTGCTCCGTCCAATCAGTTGCAGGAATTCCTGGCGGGTGTTGCTCGACTCGCGAAAGGCGCCGAGCATCACCGAGGTGTTCATGGTCGAGTTCTGCTTCTCGACCCCGCGCATCATCATGCACATGTGTTTGGCTTCAATCACCACCGCCACGCCGGCGGCCTGGGTGACCTGCTGCACCGCGTCGGCGATCTGCCGCGTGAGGTTCTCTTGGATCTGCAAGCGCCGCGCGTACATATCGACGATGCGCGCGATCTTCGACAGCCCCAGCACCTTGCCGGTGGGGATGTACGCCACGTGGGCCTTGCCGATAAAGGGCAGCAGGTGATGTTCGCACAGTGAGTACAGCTCAATGTCGGCAACGATCACCATCTCGTCGCTATCTGACGCGAACAGGGCGCCATTGACGATGTCCTCCAGGCTCTGCCCATAGCCGTGGCAAAGGTACTGCATGGCCTTGGCGGCGCGTGCCGGGGTGTCTTGCAAGCCTTCGCGCGTGGGGTCTTCGCCCAGGCCGATGAGGATTTGCCGGTAATGCTGGGGCAGGGACAGCGTCATACAACATCCTCCGCGGGGGCCGCCTACTTGAGGTGCCGCCCGCCATTGACGGTCAGGGTGGTGCCTGTGACACAAGGGCTTTGCAGCAGATAACGCAAGCCCTGGTAAATCGCCTCGCTACCGGGCGCAACGCCCATCACCGATTTGGCCAAGGCCTTGGCCCGGTAGGCCGCGTCATCGCCCTCATTGAACAGCACCAGGGCCGGGGCGATAGCGTTGACCTTGATGTGCGGCGCATAGCGGGCGGCGAACGACAGGGTCAGGCTGTCCAGCCCGGCCTTGCTGGCGCAGTAGGCGATGTGGTTGCTGCTGCCCTTGCGCGTCACGTCATCGCTGATGTGGACGATATCCGCCGGGCTCGAGCGCTCCAGCAGCGGCGCGCAATGCAGGTTGATGAGGTAGGGCGCGAGCATGTGCACGCTGAACATCTGCGTGAAGGCTTGCGCCTCATCGCCCGCAGGTTCCTTCAGCCACGCCGAGGCGTTGTGGACGATGGCGCGCAAGCTGTCGGTGTGGGTTTTCAGTTCGCCGATAAAGGCCAGGATGCTGGCCTCGCTGGAAAAATCCGCGAACAGCGTTACCGCGCCCCGCTCGCGAAGGGTTTGCAGGCCGGGGCGTTCGCTGCGGTAGCTGACAATCACCGGGTGGCCGGCCTCGAGCAGGCGCAGCGCACAGTGCAGGCCGACACGCTGGCTGGCGCCGGTGATAAGAATCGGGGCTGGGGGCTGGGTCATGTGCGGCTCGCGTCACGGGTAGGGCAAAACTATACCAGCGACGGGCTATCAGCGCCCCGCGCTTATGGGTTCTGCGCAGCGGTCGGGGCGGGCAGGGCGCGGGTCGCCGTGGCGTTGAGCCAATTAGCCAACAGGCGCGTGGAGAGTGGGATGAACAGGTACACCATCAGCGGCGTCAGGGCCAGGGTACTGACGAACACTCGGCTTAGCAGTCCCAGGTCGGTGAGCCACGGGCCCAGCAGCCAGTTGAACAGCAGCGACACCGGAAAGAACGCCAGCCAGATCGCCACCGCTTGCTTCCAGCGTGGCGGGCGCGCGCCGCTGGTGCCGAACCAGCCGTCGATGCCGCGTACCCGATGTTCCGAAGGGTGGGCGAACAGGTCGCTGCCACGGGCGAGCCACGCTGTACGCGAGACAGAATGCTCCCAGGCGTGCAGGGTCTGTTCATTGGCGAAGCGGAAGATGATCTGGAATTCGTTATCGTCGGGCGGTGGGGCCAGTACGCCGGACCCGAGGTAGCCGGGGAAGTCGGTGGCCAGTTGCTCGCCTTCGTGGAGCCAGGCAATCAGGTCCTGATAGCGGCCATCGGCAACGCGGCGCGCCACCATCAGGGTGACGGGTGAGGTCGACATGGGTTTATCTCCGTAATGCTGACGCGCGTTCCCGGGTAGGGGCGCACTGCACGCAGCGCCGGGGTGGTGGGCTGCGTTGAAATTCAGGCAAGGATTATTCCCGATTCCATCAAATACACCAGCGCGGTGTGCGACAAACTGCACTTGATATCCCCAGGTGAGCCGGGGATAGAATGGGATCCAATACTTTTTCGGACCTTTCCCGCAGAACATGCCTGTTATCACCGAACTTCACGGATCTTCCACGGCGTCCCGACAGCTCCAGCAAGAAGACCTGTTCCCGATTCGGGAAGTGTCACGCCTGACTGGCGTCAACCCGGTCACCCTGCGTGCCTGGGAGCGGCGCTATGGTTTGATCGTGCCCACACGCACCGAAAGTGGGCATCGCCTGTATTCCATGACCGATATCGAGCGGGTGCGCAGCATCCTGCACTGGATCGAACGCGGTGTGGCGGTGAGCAAGATCGGCCGGATCCTGGCTAAAAACAGCAGTGTTCACGCCTATGCCGACGCGCCAGGCGCCCGCCAGGAATACGAACAGTGGCAAAGCCGCCTGCGCGGTGCCCTCGCTGCCTTTGACGAGCGGCACCTGGAGCGGCTCTATGGCCAGGTATTCGCCAGCTACCCCGTGGCGGTGGTGTTCCAGGACATTCTGCTGCCGTTGTGGAAAAGCCTTATGCAGCAGCCCCGGGGCTTTGGCCAGGCCAGCGAATGGCTGATGCTCGACAGCTTTCTGCGCACCCGGGTGTCTCAACGCTTGCTGTTTTTGCGCGGCGAACAACCGCACAAGATCCTGCTGAGCGCCCTTACCGAACCCAGCTACGAACTCGAATTGCTGGTGGCGGCGCTGTTGCTGGGTAACGAGCAGGTTGAGGTGCGGGTGTTGGCGCTGGGCCAGCCTTTCGATGAATTGACCTTGCTGTGCGAGCGGATCAAGCCCCAGGCGCTGGTGCTGTTCGGCAACCATGCCCCGGCGCCGGAGTGGCCACGGCGCCTCAATCGCCTGGCGATGAGCCTGGATTGCCCGCTGATGCTGGCGGGCGCTACCGCTGACCTGCTTCAGGAAAGCCTGGCCGGCACCTCGATCGGTCGCCTGGGTAGCGAAGGGCCTTTGATGCAGCGGCGGTTGATGCGGTTTCTCAGCGGTACGCTGGATACCTGAGTGGCTCAGCTATGCAGGGCCGGATGGCTGAGGCGGTGCTGTTGCAGGATGAACTGGCGCAGGCGCTCGGTTTCGTCCGTGTCGCTCTGGTTCAGGCGATAGGCGAAGAAGCCTTGGGCGGTTTCGCGCTCGAAGCTGCCGCGCAGGGCAATGCGCTCATAGCCTGAGGGGCTGAACCACTGGGCGAACTGGCGCGGCGGCTTGGTGCGGTTGCGGATTTCCACCAGCACGCCTTTGAACGACACCTCGTGTACCCACAGGGCTCCGGGCTGGCCATGGGCATTCTCCAGGGGCACCGGCTCTTCCAGCGCCAGGCGCCAGGGGCGAACCATCGGCCCGTCTTCAAAAATACTCGGCACACCCAGGCGCAGGTGCAAGGCGTGGAACTCGTCTTCCACCAGGTGCAGGGGAAAGGTCATCTGCTGGTTTTCGAATTGCGCTTGAATCGTCACTTGCTCGTTGGCCGCCAGGCGCGTGAGCAGATCGCGGATCTGCGAACCGCCGTTGACCAACAGGCTCGAGGTCGCATCCCGCACATTGAGCTGCGGGTTGTGCTGCATGGTCTGGATGAAATCCAGCTCATCCTGGGTCAGGAGGGTGTCACGGTGCATGGCGAACTCGAGAAAAAGGGCAGGTTCAGGGGTGATTGTAGTTAATGACAATTAATTCGCGGTCTTGTTTGCGCCGCCCGTCGCCTGGAGCGCGCTTAATTGCGCCTGCAACTCGGCCACTTGGTTTTCCAGCTTCTGCACCCGTTGTTCAGCGCGAACCTGGGCCGAGACATCCTTCTGCACCCCGATTATGTACGTCTGTTGGTCGTTCGCGTTGAGCACCATCGATAACGACAGCTCGTTCCAGAACGGCGTGCCGTCCTTGCGGTAGTTGCGCAGCACTTCGCGGCACGAGCGGCGTCGGTTGAGGGCGTCGCGGATCAGCGCCAATGCCGGTTGGTCGCGGTCGCCGGCCTGCAAAAAGCGACAGTCCTGGTACAAAATCTCGTCGCTGCTGTAGCCGGTCATGCGCTCGAAGGCCGGGTTCACGTAGATGAGGATGTTGTCTTCGCCTTCTTTCTCGGCGATGACGATGCCGTCGTGGGAGGCGTTGATGACCATTTGCAGCAGGTGGGCATTTATCATCGGCAAGCTGTCCGGTCATTCGCGGTAGCCGGGGATTCTAAGGCAAGATCGGCAACTGTCCACTTGCCATCATTTCTAATTGAGAGGCAGTCGCATTTTTTTCCTGCGCACTGCTAGTATCGCGGTCTTTGTATCAGCCTCAGGATCAGATTGATGAAAGTCGCCATTCTTAACGGTTCGGTGTACGGCGTATCGGAAGACGTCGCACAGAACGCTGCGAAATTGCTCAAAACCGCGGGTTTCGATGTGATGCACAACCCCCGGGCAAGCCTGGAGCAGTTCCTGGAATTTGCCCCCGACGCCCTGTTGGCGGTGACTTCGACCACCGGCCTGGGCGAGCTGCCAGACAACCTGCAAGGGCTGTATGCCAGCCTTCGTGACCAGTTGCCCGGTGCCTGGCGCGGTTTGCCCGGCGGCGTAATCGGCCTGGGCGATTCGTGCTACGGCGACACCTTTTGCAGTGGCGGGGAGCAAATGCACGAACTGTTCGAGGAGTTGGGCGTGCGTGAGGTGCTGCCGATGCTGCGCCTGGACGCTAGCGAAACCATCAACCCGGACCGCGATTCCGAGCCATGGATCGCCGACTTCATCCACGCCCTCAAGTAACCGGGCGCTCGCGCAACAGGGCCAGCCAGGCCTGGGCAGCCTTTGACAGGTACGCGCCCTCGCGCCAGATAAAGGCAATGTCCCAACGCAAATAGTCCGGCGCCCGCAACGGGCGCAGGATAACGCCTTCGCGCACCAGGCCTCGCGCCACCAGCCGCGGCAGCAGCACCACGCCCTGGCCCGCGGCCACCAGCGCCGCGAGAAAATCGGCCTGGCCACTGCGCCCGCCCTCGCGGGGGGTGAAGCCCAGTTGCTGGCAAGCCTGGTGCAAACGGTCATTGAGGACAAAACTGCGCTGGTACAGCAGGAACGGCGTATCCGCTAATTCTTCCAGGCCAATCACAACCTGCCCGGCCAAGGGATGATCGGCGGGCAGCAAGGCGTCCAGCGGCTCGTCGCAGAAGGGCTGGAAGGCAAATTGCGGGTCCTTGGGTTGCAGGCTGCCGCCCAGTTCCAGTTCGCCACTGAGCACCGCTTGCTCGATGCTACGGCTGCCGCCCTCCAGCAAATACACGGTGATGTTGGGGTAACGTCGGCGATATTCGGCAAACAACCCGGCAAACAGCGCATCACTGCCCAGCAACGGCAGGCCCAGGCGCAGTTCGCCCCTGGCCAGTTGGCTCAAGTCGTCCAGTTCACTGAGCAATTCGTTGTGCTGGCGGAGCATGGCTTCGCCCCGTTGCAGGACGACTTGGCCAGCGGCGGTGAGGCGGATATGGGAGCCGAGGCGATCCAGCAGCGGGGTGCCCAGGCTCTGTTCCAATTGGGCGATTTGCTTGCTGACCGCCGATTGGCTGACGTTGAGGGTTTTCGCCGCTTGGGTGAAGCCGCCCTGGTGGATGACTTCGACGAAGCTGCGCAGGTGTTTGAATTCCATTGTGTGATTCCAGCTTGGAATGGCTTGTAGTCTAACAATTCGTTTTGGGGATGGAAGGGGCTTCTTTAAACTGAGCCTCTCAGAGGACCCCCACCATGAAACCTGTTGCGTTAAAACATCTGGCCCGCCTATTGGGCGAGTTGGCGATCCTGTTGGCGATCTACCTGTTGGGCTGCCAGTTGGCGGTGTGGCTGGGTTGGCCGATTCCCGGCGGGGTGATTGGCCTGGCGTTGCTGTTGTTGGCGTTCGCCTCGGGCGTGGTCAAGCCTGCCGCGTTGCAATTGGGCGCGGGCCTGCTGTTGGCGGAAATGCTGCTGTTTTTTATCCCGGCGCTGATGAGCCTGTTGGACTACGGCAGCCTGCTACGCCATGACGGCTGGCGCATCCTGCTGGTGATTGGCGTCAGCACCTTGCTGGTGATGCTGGTCACCGCGTTCACCGTGGAATGGGTGTGCCGCTGGAGGACTCGCCATGACGTTTGAACCGATGCCGGTGTTCTGGCTGCTGCTGACCCTGGGCGCGTACCTGTTCAGCCGTTGGCTCTACCGGCGCACCGGGCGCTATGTGTTGTCGCCGCTGATCCTCGTGCCGGCGCTGCTGCTGGCTCTGGCGGTGCCGCTGCACACGGCCTACGCCGAATACGCCCGCAACACCCATTGGCTGATGTTGGTGCTGGGGCCGGTGACCGTGGCCTTCGCGGTGCCAATCTGGCAGCAACGGCGTTTGCTTGCCCGGCACTGGTCGGCGCTGTCGCTGGGCATGCTGGCAGGCAGCGTGGCCTCGATTGCCAGTTCCTACGGTTTGGCCAAGGCCCTGGCGCTGGACAGTTCGGTAACCATGTCCCTGGTGCCGCGCTCCATCACCACGCCCTTTGCCATGCCCCTGGCCCACGACCTGGGCGGCGTGCCGGAGCTGACGGCCGTGTTCGTGATGTTCACCGGGGTGTTCGGTGCCTTGCTCGGCGGCATTCTGCTCAAGTGGCTGCCGCTGCGCAGCGCCCTGGCCCGCGGTGCGCTGTTCGGCGTGGGCGCCCATGGTGCCGGGGTCAGCCGCGCCCAGGAAGTGGGCGGTGAAGAGGGCTCGGTGGCGGGCCTGGTGATGGTCCTGACCGGGTTGCTCAACCTGTTCGCCGCGCCATTGTTGGCCGCCCTGTTGTAGCAACCTTGCGCCAGGATGACTCCCTCGGCCAGTAAGCTGGCTGCCAATGCAACTACGGCGCACGCGCCACCTGACTAGACTGCCAGGACATTCGCTGAACAATAAAAAAACCCAACGCGAGGTCCGTTGCCGTGAGCCCAGCCCCAGCCCCGTCGTCCACCAGTGTCAAAGACCTCGTCAGCGCCGCCGAATGGCAGGCCCGCGTTGACCTGGCGGCCTGCTATCGCCTGGTGGCGATGCACGGTTGGGATGACCTGATCTTCACCCACATCTCGGCCAAGGTGCCGGGCACCGAAGATTTCCTGATTAACCCGTTCGGCCTGATGTTTCACGAAATCACTGCCTCCAGCCTGGTCAAGGTCGATCAGGCCGGGCGCAAACTGATGGTCAGCCCCTACGAGATCAACCCCGCCGGCTACACCATCCACAGCGCGGTGCATGAAGTGCGCCACGACGTAGCCTGCGTCATGCACACCCACACCGC
>RCMZ01000839.1_pt1 | contig 14040 bp, 9 predicted proteins | sample 2041141 | NCBI WGS metagenome assembly RCMZ01 (sample SAMN09708263, study PRJNA481090) | Wastewater metagenome, whole genome shotgun sequencing project. | biome: sewage; isolation source: Davis station wastewater (DW) | place: Antarctica: Davis Station | collected 2010-03-01
GCTGCACCTCCGGGTGGTCCAGACAGACGGCGGCGAAACCGTAAAACGGGATATTCTCGACGAAATCGACGAAGGCTTTACGCACCCCTTCGAAGTCGCCGTAGTGGTCCAGATGTTCCGGGTCGATGTTGGTGACAATGGCCACCGTCGACTTCAGGCGCAGGAAGCTGCCGTCCGATTCATCCGCCTCCACCACGATCCAGTCGCCGTCGCCGACTTTCGCATTCGTGCCATAGGCGTTGATGATGCCGCCATTGACGATGGTGGGGTCCAGACCGCCTGCATCCAGCAGGGCCGCGACCATCGAGGTCGTCGTCGTCTTGCCGTGCGTGCCGCCGACCGCCACCGAAAACTGCAGCCGCATCAGTTCGGCCAGCATCTCTGCCCGGCGCACCAGCGGGATCCGACGCTCGCGCGCCGCCATCATCTCCGGGTTGGTCGCCTTGACCGCCGTGGAATAGACCACCGCCGAAACGCCCTCGCCCACATGGGTGGCGTCATGGCCGATGAAGATGCGCGCGCCCAGTTTCTCCAGCCGCTCGGTGTTGGCGCTGGCCTTGGCGTCAGACCCCTGAACCGAATAGCCGATCTTCAGCATGATCTCGGCGATGCCGCTCATGCCTATGCCGCCTATGCCGACGAAATGGACAGGACCAAGATCAAAGGGGACGGGGCGTAGGCGTGCGATCATCCAAGCCTCTTAGACGCCGTCTTGGTTCCTGCGAAGGGCGCGACGCCTTACGCGCGAACTTTTCTGTTGGTCCCTTTCGACTGAAGTTTCTGCCGTGACGCTGGGACCATTACGGCGCGGCGGCGTTCGCTCTGCGCATCTCCATGATGCCAGGGAGGTTTTTATGTCGACCAGGAAGACCACAGAAGCCATCGACGGCGACGGCGGGGAACTGCATCAGACCGCCTCTGCGCCTGAGGCCCGCACCACCACCAATCACGGCGCGCCGATTAGCGACAATCAGAACTCGTTGAAGGCCGGGCCGCGCGGCTCCACCCTGCTGGAAGACTTCATCCTCCGCGAAAAGATCCAGCATTTCGACCATGAACGCATCCCCGAGCGCATCGTCCATGCTCGCGGTTCCGCAGCTCACGGCTTCTTTGAACTGACAGACAGCCTGGGCGATTTCACCACCGCCAAGGTGCTGACCGAGGTTGGCAAACAGACCGAACTCTTCACCCGATTCTCCACCGTCGCAGGCGGCGCCGGATCCGTGGACACGCCCCGCGACGTGCGCGGCTTCGCGGTCAAATTCTATACGGTGGAGGGCAACTGGGATCTGGTCGGCAACAACATCCCGGTCTTTTTCATCCAGGACGCGATCAAATTCCCGGACCTGATCCATTCGGTGAAGATGGAGGCCGACAAGGGCTACCCCCAGGCCGCCAGCGCCCATGACACCTTCTGGGACTTCATCGGCCTGATGCCCGAAAGCACCCATATGCTGATGTGGGCCATGTCGGACAGGGGCATTCCGCGCAGCTTGCGGATGATGGAGGGGTTCGGCGTCAACACCTTCCGCCTGATTAACGCCCAGGGGACGCCGACCTTCGTCAAATTCCACTGGCGGCCCAAGCTGGGAACTCAGTCAACCTGCTGGGACGAGGCGGTCAAGATCGCAGGCGCCGATCCCGACTACCACCGCCGCGACCTGTATGAAGCCATCGAACAGGGCGACTTTCCCGAATGGGAGTTCGGCGTGCAGTTGTTCAGCCAGAAAGAGGCGGACGCCCTGCCCTTTCCTCGACCCGACCAAACTTGTGCCGGAAGAGGATCACCCGATCCGCATCATCGGCCGCATGGTTCTGAACCGAAACCCGGACAACTTCTTCGCCGAGACCGAACAGGCGGCCTTCCTGCCGACCAATATCGTTCCGGGCATCGACTTCTCCGAAGACCCGCTGCTGCAGGGTCGGTTGTTCTCCTATCAGGACACCCAGTTGTCGCGTCTGGGCACGGTCAACTTCCACCAGATCCCGATCAATCAGGCCAAGGGCTGTCCCTTCCAGAACTTCCAGCGCGACGGTCATATGCAGACCCAGGTCTTCAAGGGGCGGGCCAATTATGAGCCGAACAGTCTTGCCGAAGCGGGCGAGGACGGCGGCCCGCGCGAAGACCCAAAGGGCGGCTTCCGCACCGCCCCCATTCCGGTTGAAGGTGAAAAGGTTCGACTGCGCGCCGAAACCTTCGCCGACCACTACAGTCAGGCGCGCCTGTTCTTCCGCTCCCAGTCCAAACCGGAACAGGCCCATCTCGCCAGCGCCATTGTATTCGAGCTTTCCAAGGTGTCGCTGGACCATGTGCGCCAGCGCATCCTGAGCAATCTGATGAATGTCGATGAAGACCTGGCCAAGCGCGTCGCCCACGGCCTGAACCTGCCGCTGCCCAAGGCGTCCGCCCCGGCGGTCAAGCCGGTCGATCTGGAGCCTTCGCCTGCGCTTCGCATCCTCGGCAAATACCCGGACACCCTGAAGGGCCGAAAGGTCGCCATACTGGTCGCGGACGGTTCGGACGGCGCGGTGGTCGAGGCCGTGCGCAAGGCGGTCGATGGGGACGGCGGCTCCGTCTTCATCGTCGCGCCCAAGATCGGCGGCGCCAAGCTGGCTGACGGTTCGACCCTGGCCGTCGATGGCCAGCTGGCAGGCAGTCCCTCGGTCCTTTTCGACGCGGTGGCCATCGTCCTGTCCGACGACGGCTGCGCCCAGTTGCTGAAGGAAGGCGCCGCAGTCGATTTCGCCAAGGACGCCTTCGGCCACCTCAAGGCGATCGGCTTCACGCCCCAGGCCCAACCCCTGCTGGACAAGGCAGGCGTCGAGCCGGACGACGGCATCGTTGACGTCGCCAAATCGGCCAAGACCTTCATCGTCCCCGCCCGCACCCGCCAATGGGACCGCGAGCCGAAGGTGCGGATGCTGGCCTGAATAAACGAAACCGGCGCGATCTTTCGCGTCGGTTACTCCGCCTTAACCGTAACGATTCACCATGATGGCTCTGTTTGTTGCGGGGCCGCTTTTCCATGTCCGATCTGAAGACCGACGTCATCCATCGTGGCGACTGCATCGAAGTGCTGAAAAGCCTGCCTGACGCCTCTGTGGACATGGTCTTCGCCGACCCGCCCTATAATCTGCAGCTGGGCGGCGACCTGCTGCGTCCCGACAATTCCAAGGTCGATGCGGTCGATGACGACTGGGACAAGTTCGGCAGCTTCGCCGAATACGATGCATTCACCCGCGCCTGGCTGGCCGAGTGCCGCCGCGTGTTAAAGCCGGAGGGCTCGATCTGGGTGATCGGCTCCTATCACAACGTCTTCCGCCTGGGCGCGGCGATCCAGGATCTGGGCTTCTGGGTGCTGAACGACATCATCTGGCGCAAGTCCAACCCGATGCCGAACTTCAAGGGCACCCGCTTCACCAATGCACACGAGACCCTGATCTGGGCCGCCCGTAGCCGCGAGCAGAAGCGCTACACCTTCAACTATGATGCGCTGAAGGCCTTCAACGAAGACACACAGATGCGTTCGGACTGGACCTTCGCCCTATGCACCGGCGAGGAGCGGATCAAGGACGCAGACGGCAAGAAGGCCCACCCGACCCAGAAGCCCGAGGCCCTGCTGCACCGCGTGCTGATGTCGGCGACCCGCCCCGGCGACGTGATCCTGGACCCCTTCTTCGGCACCGGCACCACGGGCGCCGCGGCCAAGCGTCTGGGCCGTCATTTCATCGGCATCGAGCGCGATGAAACCTATGCCGACGTGGCCGAAAAACGCATCGCCGCCGTCATCCCCGCCGCCCTGGAAGACCTGAAGGTCATGGGCTCCAAGCGCGACGAGCCCAAGGTGCCGTTCGGCGCCCTGGTCGAGGCGGGCCTGCTGCAACCCGGCGACCGTCTCTATACGCCCAAGGGCGACCGCGAGGCCCGCGTCCGCGCCGACGGCTCGCTGATCCACGGCGATCTGACCGGCTCGATCCACAAGCTGGGCGCCCTGATGGAGAACGCCCCGGCCTGCAACGGCTGGACCTACTGGCGCTTCAAGACCGATCAGGGTCTAAAATCCATCGACGCCCTGCGCGCCGAAGTCCGCGCTGGAATGCAATAAGGCCAAGCTTTCAAAAGGAAAACTGAAGGGCCTGCCTCCGCATTTCTTTGGCCTGCGGAGGAACATCGCAGGCCGCCTGCCGTTGGTGTGGACGGCCCCGCTCTGCGGGCCGGAGCACCCCATCATGAAGATCGCCCAGGTCACCCCTCTTTATGAGGCCGTTCCCCCCAAGCTTTATGGGGGGACTGAGCGCGTGGTCGCGCATCTGACAGACGCCCTGGTCGACCTGGGCCACGATGTCACCCTGTTCGCCAGCGCCGACGCCCAGACCCGCGCGCGTCTGGTTCCCGTCCGGGATCAGGCCATACGCCTGGACCCCGCCCCGCTGAAGTCCGACCTCGCCGCCCATATGTCCATGCTGGGCGAGGTGCTGGACCGCGTCGATGAGTTCGACGTCATCCACTTCCACACCGACATGATCCATTTCCCGGTGTTCCAGCCCTGGGCCGACAAGACGATCACCACCCTGCACGGGCGCCTGGACATGAAGGATCTGCCCGGCGTCTACGCCCGCTGGACCGACTTCGGCCTGGTCTCCATCTCCGACGATCAGAGAAGGCCCCTGCATTTCGCCAACTGGAAGGCGACCGTTCACCACGGCATGCCCGGCGACCACTATGTCTTTTCGGGCAACTCACAGGGTTATCTGGCCTTCCTGGGCCGCATCTCGCCCGAGAAACGCCCCGACCGCGCCATCGAGATCGCTACAAAACTGGGCCGCCGCCTGAAGATCGCCGCCAAGGTCGATGCCGCCGACAAACTGTATTGGGAGGAGACGATCCGCCCGATGATCCAGAACAATCCCCTGATCGAGTTCATCGGCGAGATCGGCGATCACCAGAAGTCCGCCTTCCTGGGCGGCGCGGACGCCCTGCTGTTCCCCATCGACTGGCCCGAACCTTTCGGTCTGGTGATGATCGAGGCCATGGCCTGCGGTACGCCCGTCGTCGCCTTCCGCTGCGGTTCGACATCCGAAATCATTGAGGACGGCAGGACCGGCTTCCTGGTCGATACGATGGAACAGGCCATCGCCGCCACGGACCGGGCGCGCCTGCTGGATCGTGAGGCGGTGCGCGCGCGCTTCGACCTGCGGTTCTCCTCCACCGCCATGGCGCGCGGCTATCTGGACGTTTACGGCGATCTCCTGGCCCAACGCCCCTTTGCCGAGCCACCGCTGCCCGACGTGGTCCGCCCCATCCGCCCGCTGAGAGAAGAGCGCAGCTTCACCACCCGCGTCTGAGGCCTAAGAAAATCAGGCCTCAAGGATGAACCCGGAAGCACCTGCATCATTAGACCCCTCAAGCGGCCCGTCAGCGCCGCATTTGGGTGAAACGCTCGGCCAAGGCTTCAATTAGCGGCGGAGAGACCGGATGGACGACGCCTATTCGACCCAGATGACGGCGGGCGAAACCGTCGAGGCTTCCGGCCTCGAACAGCTGATGGCCCTGAAAGAAGGCGATGTCTTCCTGGTCGCCGACGGCTGGGGCGACATGAAGAGCGGAGCGGACGGCCTGTTCGCCCACGACACCCGCGTCCTGTCGCGCTGGACCATGACGGTGGCACAGGCCCGCCCGTCGCGCCTGTCCTCTGGCGTCAGCCAGGACAATGTCTTCTTCTCCTGCCACTCAACCAACCGCCCCCTGCCCCCGATGGGCGGACGGTCGGCGCCGGCGGGCGTGCTGCATATCGAGCGTCGTCGTTTCCTGTGGGACGAACGGATGTTCGAGCGCATCCAGATGGTCAATCACGGCATCGAGGATGTGCTGCTGCCGCTGGCCTTTGATTTCGGCGCCGACTTCGCGGACATTTTTCAGGTGCGCGGCACGCCTCGCGCCAAGCGTGGAACGCTCCACGCGCCCACCACAGACGGACGGAGCGTCGCCTTCCACTACACCGGCCTGGATGAGGCCGAGCGCCACAGCTGCCTGTCCTTCTCGGAGCCCCCCGCCCGCCTGACCGGCCAGCGCGCCGAGTTCATGTTCAGTCTGCCCAAGGGCAAGACCGTGGACCTCTATGTCGAATGCGGCGCCGACGCCTGCGAGGCGCCGGATGCCGCCCGCTGGCGGCTCAACGCCGTCCATGCCCGGATCGCCATGCGGGCCAAGCGTCGGCGGGGCGCCTCGGTGCGCGGCCCACGCAGCCCACGCTTCAACGACTGGCTGGACCAGTCGCGCGCCGACATGGCCCTGTTGACCACCGACCTGCCGACCGGCCCCTATCCCTATGCTGGCACCCCCTGGTTCTCGACGCCGTTCGGGCGCGACGGCATCATCGCCGCCTGGCAGATGCTGTGGCTGGACCCGTCACTGGCCAAGGGCGTCCTGACCTATCTGGCCAGCCGCCAGGCGACCGAAACCTCCCTCTATCAGGACAGCCAGCCCGGCAAGATCATGCACGAGACGCGCGGCGGCGAGATGAGCGCCCTGCACGAGGTGCCGTTCGCCCTCTATTACGGCGGCGTGGACACCACCTGCCTGTTCGTGGCCCTGGCGGGCGCCTACGCCAACCGCACCGGCGATCTGGATCTGATCCGCAAGCTCTGGCCCAATCTGATCGCGGCGTCCGAATGGATGCGCGACTATGGCGACAGCAATGGCGACGGCCTGATCGACTATCAGCGCGGCGCAGACACCGGCCTGTCAAACCAGGGCTGGAAGGATTCAGAAGACTCCATCTTCCACGCCGACGGCCGCTTCCCGAAAGGCCCCATCGCCCTTCTGGAGGTTCAGGGTTACGCCTTCGCCGCCTGGAAGGCGCTGGGCGATCTGGGCGACCGGCTGGACGATGATCGCACCGAGCACTGGCGCGCCCGCGCCGAACAGGTCCGCGCCTTGGTCGAGGACAAATACTGGATGGAGGACGAGGGCTTCTACGCCATCGCTCTGGACGGCGACGGCCAGCAATGCCGCGCCATCGCGTCCAACGCCGGACATCTGCTGTTCACCGGCCTGCCCTCGGTCGAGCGTGCGCGGCGTGTCACCAAACGCCTGCTGACCGCCGAGTTCCGCACCGGCTGGGGCATCCGCACGCTGGAGCTGGGTCAGGCGCGGTTCAATCCGATGAGCTATCACAACGGCTCGGTCTGGCCCCACGACACCGCCATGGCCGCCGCAGGCATGGCCGGTTACGGCGAACGCGCCGCCGTCGCCGAAATCCTGGCCGAGATCTACGCCGCCGCCGCCCATTTCCACCTGCGCCTGCCCGAACTGTTCTGCGGCTTCCCGCGCGAACCGGGCGAGCCGCCCATCGCCTATCCGGTCGCCTGCCTGCCGCAGGCCTGGGCGGCGGGGTCCGTCTTCCTGATGCTGCAGGCGTCGCTGGGCCTGTCCATCGACGCCTGGAACGGGACCATCGACCTGACCGATCCGGTCCTGCCGTCGGGGCTTGAACGTCTGGACATCACCGGGCTGGAGGTGGGCGGCGCCGTCGTCGACCTGAACTTCCGCCACGTCGATGGCCGCGCGGTCGTCATTCCCAACCACAGGCGCGGCGGGCTGTCGGTGCGAACCCTGCGCTGAACCTCATTGCACAGGGGGTGTGCAATTCACCCTGAGTGATTTCAAAGACTTGGCGAAAGTTGCACCATTTTTCGTGGTGCAGTGCAATTAAGCCGCCCGGCAGCCTATTCTCGAAATAAGCCGTTCAATATCAATGTGATAGTCTAGATCAAGCTCGGCATATCCGCCCGATCCAGCGCCTTGGCGAAAACAGTCGGCAGGGCGGCCCGCGCCGCCTCGCGTCCCATCCACTGATAGTCTTCACCGCCATCGACCCGCGCCGTCCACACGGTCAGGGTCAGGCTGAAGTGGGTGAAGACGTGCTCCACCGCCCCCGCCTCGCGCCAATCGGCGACGATGGGCGGCGTCGCCTGCACCGCCCCCACGGCCCAGTCGCTGGTCGGCAGGCCCATCATCCCGCCCAGCAAGCCCTTATCCGGCCGCCTCTCCAACGCCACCCGTCCCTCGGCGTCGATCATCACATAGGCCACGCCCTGTCGATGCGGCCGCTCGGCCTTCTTCGTCTTGAGCGGATAGCGTTCCGGCTTCCCGCCCGCAAAGCCCAGACACTGATCGGTCAGCGGACAGACGCCGCAGGTCGGCGACTTGGGCCGACACACCGTCGCCCCCAGGTCCATCAACGCCTGCGCCCAGTCGCCGGGGCGGTCTTCCGTAATGAACTGACCGGCCAGCCGCTTCAGCTCCGGCCTTGCGGCGGGAACCGGCGTCTCGACCGCGAACAGCCGCGCCATCACCCGTTCCACATTGCCGTCCACCACATTGGCCGCCCGCCCAAAGGCGATCGAGGCCACGGCGGCGGCGGTGTAGGCGCCTACCCCCGGCAGGGCCAGCAGCCCGGCTTCGGTATCGGGAAAAACCCCGCCATGCTCGCCCGCCACCGCCCGCGCGCAGGCCAGCAGGTTGCGGGCGCGGGCGTAATAGCCAAGCCCCGCCCAGGCCGCCATCACCTCAGCGTCCGGCGCGGCGGCCAGGTCCGACACCGTCGGCCAGCGGCGGGTGAAATCGTGGAAATAGGGCGTGGCGTGCGGCACCGTCGTCTGCTGCAGCATCACCTCCGATAGCCAAACGCGATACGGCTCGGTCCGCGCCCCCTCTCCCGGCGGCGCACGCCACGGCAAACCCCGCGCATTCGCGTCGTACCAGGCAAGCAGTTCTGCACGGATCAGGGAGATGTCAGGAGAGACTATGGGCATCGGTCGGGCTATATAGGCCTATGCGCCGCACCCTGCCCACAGACGCCGAGGTCCGCGAGATCTTGTCTCGCCGCCGCACCCGCCCGGCCCCGCGCGTCGCCCCCCGCGCAGGCAAGGCCCTGACGCCCCTGATCAAGAAGCTGGACGCCCAGTTCGGACGCAGCGCCAGCGGGCTGGAGCCCCTGTGGATCGAGATCGTCGGCGACCGGCTGGCGCGCATCACCTCGCCCAAGAACATCATCAAGGGCCGCGCGGGCCAGCCCGGCATTCTGGAGCTGCGCGTCGTCAGCGCCGCCGCCCTGCTGGTCCAGCATCAGTCCGAGGAGATCCTGGCCAAGGTGAACCTGTTTCTGGGCGACGGAACCGTGGGCAAGTTGCGCATCGCCCAGGGCCCGGTCAAGCCGCCGGTGAAGGCCATCGAACGCCCGAAACGTGCGCCCAAACCCCCTCCCCTGTCCGCCGCCGCAGAGGCCGATCTGGCCGCCTCCATCGCCGCCGCCCCCGACGAACTGAAGGCGGCTCTGGCCAAGTTGGGCCGTGCGGCGATGTCGCGCCCGAACAGTCAAGATTGACAAAACTTCGCCGGCAGGGTGTTCAATTCCCCCCGATGACAGACATCATCTTAGACGGCGATGAAACCCTAACACCGAAAGGTGTCGCTTATGACCGCGATACTATGGCGGTCAGCGAGTGGTCCGCTAACATCTATTACGCCCTCAATTTTTGGGCAGAAAATTTCACCGCAAAATGGGAGTGGTGGCAGCCTGGGTATTTGGTACTTACCATCACTGGCGACGAGAATGGTCCGTTAGAACCTGTGCAGATCGACACATGTGAAGACGAACTGAGCGTCTTTGTAGGAATGTGGGAAACGCACCTGCCGACTTATGAAATGCCAGTCGATGATGAACTTAATTTGGCGGTGGCCGAAGCGAAGCGACTGACCGAGGACTGGCGAGCTTCCCGCCTCCTGACCGTGGTGTATTTCGACGACAATGAAAAATGGTGCGGTTCGCTCACGTCCTCGCCCGATGAGCTAGATGCACAAGTGGCATACGGGATCGATTGGATTCGCGATTTTGGTCCGAAGCGGGTCGAGGTGCGATCATCTCGACTTGACCGATGGCGGTTCTTCACAATCGGTGCTGACGGCGCGGCTGAAGAGCAAATTTCAGCGTGACCATCTAGTCAATCCAACCTATTCCCGGTCCATCTAGTTGGCGACATGATTGGCCTAAAAGTGGCCGCACCTGTTCTCGACAAGTCTCGGCTTGTGCGCTTCCTGGGGAATCGCGCGATCATTCGGCAACGCTCCGCTTAAGGAAGTCCCATGGCTGACACTGAATCCCGCTTCGCCCGCATGAGCCGCCGCGCGGCCATCACCGGCGCCGCCATGGCGACCATGGCTCTGGCCGCTTGCGGCGGCGGCGCCAAGGGTGCGGCTGAGGGCGACATGGCCCAGGGCGCCGCTGAAGGCGCCAAGGTCACCGTGGTCGAATACGCCTCGGTCACCTGCCCCCACTGCGCCATCTGGCAAGAGAACACCTATCCGGCGTTCAAGGCCAAATACGTGGACACGGGCAAGGTCCGCTACGTCTTCCGCGAACTGCCGACCCCGCCGGTCGACGCCGCCACCGCCGGCTTCCTGGTCGCGCGCTGCGCTGGCCCGGACAAGTATTTCGACGTCGTCCACCAGCTGATGAAGACCCAGCAGGAGATGATCACCACCTCGCCGCGCGAATGGCTGCTGCGCACCGCCCAGGCCGCCGGTCTGTCGGAAGATCAGTTCAACCAGTGCGTCACCGACAAGAACGCCGTCGCCGCCATGGAGAAACGCGTCCAGGCCGCCCGCACCCAGGGCGTGACCGGCACTCCGGCCTTCTATGTCAACGACACCCAGGTGATCTCGCCCGGCGGCGAAGGCGCCAGCCTGGCCGACCTGTCGGCCGCCATCGACGCAGCCCTGGCCAAGTAAGATGATGATGCGCGCGTTGACGGGACTGTCTGTAGCCCTCGCCCTCGTGGCGGCGCCTGCGCTTGCCGCCGACGCGCCTCCTCCGCCGCCTGTGACGGCGGCGGATCATGTCTTGGGCCGATCCACGGCCCAGGTCACCATCATCGAGTACGCCTCGCTGACCTGCTCGCACTGCAAGGACTGGCACGACGACGTCCTGCCCGCCCTGAAGACCCGCTACATCGACACGGGCAAGGCGCGGTTCGTCTATCGCACCCTGCCGACCCCGCCCGTCAATGTGGCCCAGGCGGCGGCTGGCGTGGCCCAATGCGCTGCGCCGGGTAAATTCTTCGACACCATCGACGCCTTCTTCGCCGCCCAATCGGCCCTTCCGACGACCGGAACCGGCCCCTATTTCGAGCGCGGCGTGACAGCCTCGGGCCGCACCCACGACGAGATCGGCGCCTGCCTGAACGAACCGGCGACCCTTGCTGCGCTTCAGGCCCAGATCGAAGGCGCGGTCGCCGCAGGCGTCGAGGGCACGCCTTCGCTGTTCGTCAACGGGCGTCGTGTCACGGACATTTCGCTGGCCGGTCTGTCCGCCGCCATCGACCCCTTGCTGCGTCGGTGACGCTCTAGGTCCATGCAGTTCCAGCGCCTCCGGCTCGTCGGCTTCAAGTCGTTCGTCGACCCGGCGGAAGTGCATATTGAATCCGGCCTGACCGGCATTGTCGGGCCGAACGGCTGCGGCAAGTCCAATGTCCTTGAAAGCCTGCGCTGGGTCATGGGCGCCAACTCGGCCAAGGCCATGCGTGGTCAGGGCATGGACGACGTCATCTTCGCAGGCGCATCGGGCCGCCCCCCGCGCAGCCATGCCGAAGTCCAGCTGACCATCGACAACGCTCAGCGTCGCGCCCCTCAGCCCTTCACCGACAGCCCCATTCTGGAGGTGTCGCGCCGCATCGACCGGGGCCAGGGCTCGACCTACCGCATCAATGGCAAGGAGGTGCGCGCCCGCGACGTCCAGCTGTTGTTCGCCGACGCCTCCACCGGCGCAAACTCCCCCGCGCTTGTGCGTCAGGGCCAGATCAGCGAACTGATCGCCGCCAAGCCCCAGAACCGCCGCCGCATTCTGGAAGAAGCCGGCGGGGTCGCGGGCCTGCACACCCGCAGGCATGAGGCCGAACTGCGCCTGAAGGCGGCCGAAACCAATCTGGAGCGCCTCGACGACATCGGCCGCGAGCTGGAAACCGCACTGAACCGGCTGAAGCGCGAAGCCCGTCAGGCGGAGAAATACAAGAAGATCAGCGCCGAGATCCGCGCCCTTCAGGCCGCGCTGCTGTTCGTCCGCTGGAACGACGCCCGGCTGGCGGCTGAGGCGGCGGCTGCCGAACTGCGCGCGGCGGATGCCAATGTGGCTGAAACCACGACCGCCGCCGCCGCCGCCCAGACCGCCGCCCTGGCCGCTCAGGAAGCTCTGAAACCCGCGCGCGAAGAAGACGCCGTGGCCTCGGCCCTGCTGCACCGCGCCAGTCTGGAGCGCGACCGGCTGGATATGGCCGAACAGGCCGCCCGCGCCGAGGTGGACCGGCTGAAGGCTGAGGCTGCCCGCATCGCCGCCGATGTCGAACGCGAAGACAATATGGCCGCCGACGCCAAGCGAGAGCTGGACCGGCTGGATCACGAACTGACCCGCCTGAAGGCTGAAATCGCCGCCGCCCCCGAACGCGGCCCCGAACTGGACAAGGCGCTGCTGGATGCGGAAGACGCCCGCAAGGCCGCCGACGCCGAGGTCGAACGTCTGGCCGGGACGCTCGCCGCCGTCGAGGCCCGCGCCAATGCCGAGGCCGCCCGCAAACGCGACGCCGAGGCCCGCTTGTCGCGCGTCACAGGCCAATTCGAACAGGCCAAGCGCGAACGCGAAGCCCTGGGTCCGCTGGAAACGCCCGAACTGGAAACCGCCCGCGCCGCGCTGGAAACGGCCCAAGCCGACCTCGCCGCCGCCCGCGAAGCCGTCGAGGCCGCAGAGGCCAAACGCGGCGAACTGGCCCGCACCGAACAGGAGGCCCGCACCGCCGCCCGTGCGGCCGAGGACCGTCTGGGCCGCCTGCAGACCGAGGCGCGGGGTCTGGCCCAACTGCTGGTCAGCGGCAAACGCGACCATCCGCCCGCCTTGGACAAGGTGCGCGCCGACAAGGGCTATGAGGCCGCGCTGGCCGCCGCGCTAGGCGACGATCTGGACGCCGCGCTGGACGCCCGCGCCGCCGCCTATTGGGGCGGCGCGCCGCCGCCTGCCCCGACATGGCCAGCGGGTATCGCCCCCCTGTCGGCCCATGTGCAGGCCCCCGACCAACTGACCGCGCGCCTCGCCCTATGCGGCGTCGCGACCAAGGCCGACGCGCCCCAGTTGGCGCTCGCTCTGCCCCCCGGCGCTCGTCTGGTGACGGTGGAGGGCGACCTCTACCGCTGGGACGGCTTCGTCAGCCGCGCCGAGGCCCCGCGCCCCGCCGCCGTGCGTCTGGCCCAGCGCACACGACTGGCCGAACTGGAGGCCGAGATCGACAAAGGCAAGCCCGCGCTGGATCAGGCGCAGGCGGCCCAGAAGTCCGCAACCGACGCCTTCCGCGCCGCTGAGGAAGAGGTGAAGACCGCCCGCCTCAAGCCCTTCGCCGCCGACAAGGCCGTGACCAGCGCCCGCGACCGGGTCGAAAGCTTGGCCCGCGAACAGACCCGTCGCGAAGCCCGCGCTCAGGCGCTGGACGACACCGTGACCCGTCTGGACGCCGAGGTCGCCGAGGCGAAAGCTTCCTTCGACGCCGCCCAATCCACCGACGCCCCGTCCGAAACCGTCGGCGGTCTGCGTGACGACCTGACGGCCGCCCGCGCCGCCGCTGACACGGCCCGCACCGCCGCCCAGACCGCCCGCTCCGACCGCGACGCCGAGGCCCGCGACCGTCAGGGCCGCGAGCAACGCCTGGGCGGGCTGACCCGCGCCCGCGAGGGCTGGGTCAACCGCTCGAAAGACAGCACCGCCCGCATCACGGTCCTGACGAAGGACGCCGAAAAGACCGCCGCCCAGTTGAAACAGGCCGAGGTCGCGCCGCAGGGCTTCGCCGAACAGCGCGGCAAGCTGCTGGATGCGCTGACCGCCGCCGAACAGCGCAAACAGGCCTCATCCGACGCCATGGCCCTGGCCGACACGGCGGCGGGCGACGCCGCCCGCGCCAGCCGCGCCGCAGACACCGCCGCCGCGCAGGCCCGCGAGGCCC
>RCMZ01000738.1_pt1 | contig 14003 bp, 8 predicted proteins | sample 2041141 | NCBI WGS metagenome assembly RCMZ01 (sample SAMN09708263, study PRJNA481090) | Wastewater metagenome, whole genome shotgun sequencing project. | biome: sewage; isolation source: Davis station wastewater (DW) | place: Antarctica: Davis Station | collected 2010-03-01
ATCGCTGCACACTTTGGTGTGCCTGGCTTTTATGCAGGGTTTATTGGGGTTGATATATTTTTTGTATTATCGGGTTATTTGATTACTAGTATCCTTGTTAGAGAGTATGAAACGAGCCAGACCATCCGGTTAGCACGTTTTTATGCCAACCGACTAAGACGATTGCTACCCGCCTTAGCTACCATGGTAATTTTAAGTAGCCTTGCTGCGTACTACCTATTACCAGAGTCACAAAATCTTGCGCACAGTAAGGCAGGCGCAGCATCTGCTTTATGGCTGAGTAATATTTACTTTGCTTTCTCTGATGTAGATTATTTTGCTGCTGAAAACTCTAGAAATATTTTTCTACACACTTGGTCTCTAGGTGTAGAAGAGCAGTTTTATTTGATTTGGCCTTTTGCATTGCTTGGGGTGTTAAGCGTTGCAAAAGCAATAACATTAAATAATCGTTTGTTCATTGCCTTCTCTACAATTGCATTAGTCTCTTTTATAGGATGCATGTACTTTGCGCTGAACAATCCAACTATAGCGTTTTATATGACACCCGCACGTGCTTGGCAGTTCTCAATTGGTGGATTTGCTTGGCTGCTAGGCCGGTACCATCTTCCAGATCTAAAACTAGCTCACATTACAGGCTTTCTTGGCTTGGTTCTTATTGCCTCTGCGCTGTTATTAATTGATGAATTTAGCGTATATCCAGATTCACTGGCGTTACTTCCTACTTTAGGTACGGCGCTATTGCTATGGTCTGGTTCAGGAAATCTAAAAAACCAACGCATTGCTGGTTTTCTTTCTATTGCGCCTATGCAAAAGATTGGTCATTTATCCTACTCTTGGTATCTCTGGCATTGGCCTGTTTTGCTTATAAGTGATGAACTTATATCGGTTAAGGGTGATTTGGCTAACAGTATCTTTGCGATAGCACTGTCTTTATTGCTGGCTATAGTCACTTTTAGGTTAATTGAAAACCCATTCCGCTTCGGTAAACCATCAAAACTACAGATACGCTGGCAAATCATTAGTGCGCTAGCAATAATGGTTTTGCTAAATGCACAGTTACTACGTTGGCACACGCTCTCACAAGAACAACTAGCCAGTGGATTTAATCAATTTGTTGCAAGATCAACAGCTGATATACCATTTATTTATGGTGACGGCTGTGATGATTGGTATCAGAGTTCTGAGCTTAAACCTTGTGTTTATGGTAATAAGGATGCTGAGAAAACAGCAGTATTACTAGGTGATAGCATAGGTGCACAATGGTTCTCTGCACTCACTCATATGCATGATCCTGCACAATGGCGCATTGTTGTTTTGACTAAATCATCATGTCCAATGGTCGATGAACCGTACTTTTATGCGCGTATCGGTCGGGAATACACAGAGTGTTCTGAGTGGAGAGATAGAGCAATTGAATGGCTTGGTAAACAAAAAATAGATAGGTTATTTATTGGAGGAACCGCTTCTGCTGAGTTCACGGATGAACAGTGGAAAACCGGTACAGTGCGTATTCTAGATAAGCTAGCTACTACTGTTAGCTCTATCTATCTTGTAGAAGCAAATCCAACATTGCCATTTAATGGTCCGGATTGTTTACTAAAGAGTAAAGCTGTTTCTAATGGTGTGAAAAATTGTCGTGCACCTGCTGAAAATTCTCGCTATACACATGTTGCTAATATTTTAGAAAATATAACAAAGCAATTTAAAAATGTGCATTGGCTTGCAACAGCAAATTTTGTTTGCCCAAATCAGATATGTACTGCCCTAACAAAAAATAGTACGGGTGATGAAGTTATTGTATTCAGAGACTCACAACATCTTACGGACAGTTTTGTTGCCACGGGAGCCCCATATTTCAAGCAGCAAATAGAAATGTATGAGTTGCAAGACTATAGCTCTGATAATAAGGATTAATAATGAAATCTTCAAAACCGAAAATACTTATTATCACCCGCAACCTCCCGCCATTAGTCGGTGGCATGGAACGACTCAATTGGCATATGGCTGATGAGCTGAGTAAGTATGCAGAAGTTAAAGTTATTGGCCCTCAAGGTTCAGCTGAGCTGAAACCACAGTCGGTTAGCTTAAGTGAAGCGCCTCTCAAGCCGTTGCCGCTGTTTCTATTTATTGCGGCCTGCAAAGCGGTGTGGTTTGCTTTGCGCTGGAAGCCGGATGTGATTCTTGCCGGCAGTGGTTTGACTGCGCCTATCGCTTGGTTAGCAAGTAAGCTTTGTGGGGCTAAATCTGCAGCTTACTTACATGGCTTTGATATCACGGTTAAAGACCGTGTTTATCAACGCTTATGGACACCGACGTTTAAAAAGCTCGACAGTATTATCGTTAATAGCACACCGACTAAAAGACTGGCTTTTGCAGCGGGTGTACCAGAAAAGAAAATCAGCATTGTTTATCCCGGTGTTAGCCTGCCTGAGCAGCCACAACCAAAGTCAGCGATTGCTGCATTCAAGCAGCAGCATGGATTAGAAGATAAAAAAATATTACTTTCCGTCGGACGTCTCACGACGCGTAAAGGCTTGAAAGAATTTGTTGAGCAGGCGCTGCCCACCATCGTGCAGGAAATACCAGAAACCATACTCGTCATTGTTGGTGAGGCTCCAAAAAACTCTCTAGGAGCAGGCATCCAAACGCAAGAAGAGATTATGCAGGCAGCGCAAAAGCATGGGCTTAGCAAACATATAAAGTTTCTTGGCGTGATAACGGACAAAACAAAGCTAGCCACCGTATACGAAGCCGCTGATGTGCATGTTTTTCCTGTGCGTCATATACCAGATGATCCTGAAGGCTTTGGTATGGTAGCTATTGAAGCCGCAGCGCATGGGTTGCCCACAGTAGCATTTGCTACGGGCGGGATTGTGGATGCTGTGAAGCATGGTGAGTCTGGTTATTTAGTAGAAGCGAATAACTATGCTGAACTTGATAAGAAGGTGGTGCATGCTTTGCGAACCCCTATGAGCAGAGAAAATATACAAGTCTTTGCGCAGAGTTTTGCTTGGTGCACGTTTGGTTATGCCATTAAAGAAAAGCTTAAGATAAATGCTGATGAGCAGCCAGCGCAAAGAAAGGCCCATGCAGTGATTGATCTTGCTTCCCGTATTCCCAAAGCAAAAAAAATAGAGTTACTTATGGGGCTTGAAAACATAGATACAAAGAAACCGATTCGATTGTTAGAGGTAGGCTGCGGTTCTGGTGGGATAGCCCATTACTTTGCTAGCCATCAGGAGCAGTGTTATGAAGTAACTGCCGTTGATGTATATGATAATCGCCAAGTTAAAGAAGGGTTTAGTTTCCATCTAGTCAAAGGTGTTGAGTTGCCATTTGCTAATGCAAGCTTTGATCTGGTTATCACCAATCATGTTATTGAGCATGTCGGTGAGGTAAATGAACAACTACAGCACTTAAAAGAAATCGCAAGGGTTCTCTCTTCTACTGGGCAATGTTATCTTGCCGTTCCAAATCGTTGGATGCTTACAGAACCTCACTACCGTCTTAAATTTTTAAGTTGGTGGCCAAAAAAATATCGTAGTAGTTACTTGAAACTGATGGGTAAAGGCGAGTTCTATGATTGTGAGCCGCTGGAACTTGGAGAGTTGGAGCAACTATTAAGCCAGACTGAGTTTACATTTGAAAATATTAGTATCACCGCAACGAGAGTAACTTTTGAGATTGAAAAACCGAGCAGTCTTATTACAAAAGCTCTTCGGAAAATTCCTGACTCCATGCTTAAACCGCTGAAGCCTATCATTCCAACCTTGATTTATAAATTGGAGCTTAGACATGAGTAAAAAACAGCAATCTTGTTTCAGACTGTTCGCACTGGCACCTACGCTAGCCTGTTTGTGGAGCGCTTGATAAAAGCTAAAATTGCTCGAGCATCAGTATTTGAATATTAAGTTATCACTACATACTGAATATGGATATCGACTAGTATCGACATTCAAATCAACTGGGTGAGTTACTATAGGTTATGCTAGCACTTGACTTGATAGTTATTATTGATCGCTGCGCATTTCTTTTTGATTTCGTGAGTGTTTTATAAATATTTATATTTTTTATATGGTAATGGGTATGGAAAAAATAATTAAGAAAATACCATTTATGGGTTATCCGTTGTGGCACTTTTATAGTCGTTTTATTAATAATAATTCATTTTATGGATCTGTTCCTTATTGGGAGAAAAGATATTCTGAAGGCGGTAACTCTGGCAGTGGCTCCTATGGCAGGCTTGCTGAATTTAAATCATTAGTATTAAATAAATTTGTTAATGCTAATGATATTGAAAGCGTTATTGAGTTTGGTTGTGGAGACGGTAATCAACTATTTTTTGCTAATTATAAGTCTTATATAGGTTATGATGTTAGTAACAAAGCTATAGAAATTTGTAAAGATAAGTTTAAAAAGGATAAGACAAAAAGCTTTTATTTGATGGACGAAAGAGAGGAAGAAAGTGCAGATTTAACTTTATCGCTTGATGTGATTTACCATCTTGTTGAAGATCAAGTATTTGAAAGTTATATGTCAAAGCTATTTGATGCTGCGAATAATTATGTAATTATATATTCATCAAACAAAGAACGTACCGGTATATCGCTTCATGTGAGGCATCGTGAATTCTCAAGATGGGTTGAGGAAAATAGAAAGCAGTGGTCCCTGATTCAAAAAATAGACAATAAATATCCATTACGAGGTTTTTTTAGCAGAGGTTCTTTTGCTGATTTTTATATTTATAAGAGGGATTAGATACTATTAATCCTAGAAAGATTTTTATAGATATAAAACCAACCGATAGCTGCGATAACTAGTTCAGAGCCAGCCCAGGCTAATGGCATGCCTAGGCTGCCAAGCTTACCAGTTAAAATGAAGGATGAGATTAGCAGAAGTGCAATCCCCATAAGCTCGAAGCCAACACGCACCCACGGTCTCCCTAAGGCCATCAACACATTTCCAGCGGCTAAGCGCAAGGCTAAGCCGGGTACAGCGAAGCAAAGTATGCGCGCAGTGTCGGAAATACCTTCGTATGCCCCGCCAAAGATCCAGTCAAACATCGGTGCAAATAGCCATAGCAATCCGGTTACAAATAAGCTGTAGAGAATAGTAGTGGTGAAGATCCAGTGCGTCAGTTTCGAGCTTTGTTGGTTTGCTGTCGAACCTTCACGAAACAATCTCGGCAGCGCTGAGAGCAGCATAGCAACGACGGGCAAAACAACAGCGCTTATAGCCCGAGCGGCCGCAGAGTATAAACCAGCATCCGCCATGGGTAACAATCGAGCGGCTAGGGTTTTATCAAGCTCGCTGGGGCCTAAATTCGTAATGTTAAGAACAGCAAAACCTGCTGCGTCTTTCAGTTCTTCTAGCTGAGGAAAGCGCCATAAGCTAACACTAGGCCAAGATATTTGTCGGGATAATAATGTTATGGTCAATGGTAAGAGTGAGGCAAGGCAGTAGCCAAGGGCGTAAATAGTGAGTGAGTTTTCTGGGGCCAATAGTAAAATGGCTATCGCCAAGATCATGCGTAAAGCCAGCGGAATAACATGCAGTAATTGACTACGAGCAATTCGTCCTTGTGCATGATGTTCAGTAGCAACTAAAGTAAATAAAGGTTGTAACCAGATTTCAGTACTGCCTATAGCGAGTAAAGCCAGCCAGCTTAAATTCGCTGCACTTAGAACGGTTTGGCTAATGGCGATGAACATAGTCAGCAATATCGCGCCGCAAACCAGAGTTGCGGGAATGGCCCAAGATAATATTTGATCTCGCTGCGCAGTGTCTTTAGACATGGCACCTAAAAGCACTAAATTACTGCCAATACTGGCCAGGGTGCCTAACAAAACCGCTAACGCCGCAACCCCCGCAAATCCTCCAAACTGCTCTGGCCCAAGCATTCTAGCCACCAACAATAAAGTGCCTGCCTGCACAACAAGGCGCAGCCCCAGCACAAAACTGGTGCGCATAGTCGCGCGTGCGATGGGACCTTTAAGCATCACTATTCTCTGTTTTTTTGTGCTTACCAGGGCTAGTCACGAATCGTGACCAAAACGGATCACTTTGCCAGTTCTCAGGAAAGCCCATGTGCCAGCGTGAGACTTGTGGATAACGATCAAGTAAGTTGATGAGGCGTTCTGCCCAGCGGCTTTTGGGTGAGACAACATTTAGCAAAGATTGCATAACAACTACAAACACATACAACCTGCGCTGTGGGGATATTGTTTGCTCTGGGCTACTTTGAAAAGGGGATGCAATAATGCGAGGAATTATCGGCCACTGAGTTTGCACCTTTTTGGGCATCTCGGGACGGCTGCCAAACTCACGATTCCATACGCGAGAATGGTGAGCACACATATTGCGTAAATCAGACAAGCTACGAAACCAAGAGCGTAATACAGGCATTTTCCAGCCAAAATGTTGTTCTATGCGTTGTGTGTCTTTCGTGTTGCGTAAATTTGCTAGCAGCGTAGAGACCTCTTTGAAACTGAGTAACTCAACAGCCATCCAAATAGGTGGCTGTGTAGGAGCGCTGGAGTACTTGTGTTGGTAATGTAAAAGAAAGGGTTCTATATCCCGCTGTGTGCCGGTGTATTCAAGTTTTTCTAGCAGCCAGTCATGCTTATAACGTGTATCAAAAATTGTAGGCTCCAAATACCCATGCGGCCCATAATGTTCAGCCAGCGTATTAGCAAGCTGCGCACGCAAAGCCACTTCGATTCGCTCTATGGCATCTAAAAGCAGTAAGCGTAGCTCGCGATCAAATACATACAACCGTAAAATATCGTCAAATGCTGTGTTCTCGATAAAAGCATGAGTACTGGTGTTGGGCTGGTAAAAAGGACGGGTATAGGCAGATAAGCGAAAATAGCCGATGTTTGATAAGTAGCGTTTGGTGCGGTTTTCGTCAGGGATATGTAGTCCGCGCTCACGCAATAGGCTGATTTGTTGCTCTATCGTAAAGGAAGGCTTGCTGAATCCATTCATTGATAAACACCAAAAACAAAAAACCCGCCAAAGTGTGCTTCGGAGAGAGGCATGGCGGGTGTGTTGCGATGGATACTATTAACAACGATGTTAAAAGTCAACAAAAATGAGTAACGTGATGTAGCTTTTAACATGGTAATAGTTCCTTTAATCCCCATCCTTATACATCAACGCCGTAATTTGCTCTGAAATCAGTCCCATCAAAAATATCATGACACTGCCTGTGTATAGCAGGGCGCTCATATTGGTGAAGCGGCCTTGGTCTACAAAGGTATAGCCGTACCAGATTGTGGCCATGCCGAAAAGGATGGCTGCGATGGGGGCGAATAATTTCAGTGGTGAGTACAGGGTGCCGATTTTGAAGATGATTAACAAAAACCGCATACCATCGTGCAGTAAGCGGATATGGCTGTTGCCGACACGTTGGGCTGCATGGATAGGTTCATACGCAACCGAATAACCTGCACGGAAAAACGCCATGGTGCTGGTGGTTGGGTAGGAAAAACCATTAGGTAACAAATACAGAAATTGTATAAATTTATCAGCACGTACAGCTCTAAAACCGGAGGTTAAATCTTCGATTTTATGACCGCTCATATAGCTTGCTAGCCAGTTATAAAATTTATTGGCTATGCCTCGGCCTACACTTGCTTGAGAGCCTTTTTGCCGGGCACCCACAGCCATGTCGTGGCCTTCGTCTAAGCGGGCTAGTAAGCGTGGAATGTCAGCAGGATCGTGCTGGCCGTCTGCATCCATAAATACAATAATTTCGCCGCTAGCTGAGCGTGCGCCGGTTTTGATGGCTGCGCCGTTGCCTTTGGAATATGGATGAGTTACCACGCGTGCGCCTGCTGCTTCAGCGACTTCAGCGGTGTTATCTGTAGAGCCATCGTTAACTACGATGACTTCAGCGTCAGGTAACAGCGCAACAATGCCAGCGATCGTTGTGCCAATGGCTGCGGATTCGTTTTTGGAGGGCAATACAACAGATAGTGATGGCAGTTCATTGTTTATATTAATGTCGTTCAAAGCTAATTTCCTTTGTTGTAAAGCATTTTAGAGTCTGCTTTGCCAATGTAGTGCATCAGTGGTCTTTTTGCGATTGTATGTCACCCCATGCCATTAAATACGATCGTGCAAAACTGTATTGGGATTCGGGGGATACCTTCCGACCCACTTCTCGTTCAATTCGCAAGGCTTCGGTAAAATTTTTCTGTTCCAGTGCGCCTAGGATTGCAATCACAAGCATTTGTTCGCGTATAACGCCCGGCGTATCTTCTGGAATTAGCTCTAAGGCCGCCAAAGCGTTGACTTGCATCTGTAAACCATCACGTTGCGCAGCGGCTTCATAGGCAGCCATTACCGACTGAATAATATTTCCTTGCTGGTCAAGGTTAATCCAGTTCGGTTGAACCCAAAGACCGTAGTGATCTTCCTTTGGTAGATAACCTATGGAGAAGTCAGCAGTTACCGCTACTGCGGTTAACCAGCTTGCGAGCTCCATAGAGTTAACTTGGGTTCTGGATAGCTGCTGTAAGATATTGACTTGCTCAGCGAGTGTACTGTCGTTCTGACTTAGCTCGTTGTTGATGTTATTAACTAGGTGGTTATGAACGAAACGTGCCAACCAATGGTCACGCACCGACTGAGTTGTAAGGTCACGCACCACGTCGTCTTTAAGACTCGCAGGCACACGACCGTTAGTAAGCTCCAGCACAGGCATGCCTAAACGCATTAATCCATCAAAGCTCGTTACGTTTTTCTTCATAAACCGAGTACGAGGTGCTTTAAGTGACACTTCAGGATAAAAGTCTGAATGTGCTTCTGCTCCGTAGAGTGCAACCAATGCTTCTAAGGTGCTGCGCGAAGCCACTTTGCGTACTTTGAAATCACCTATAGCAGCAAGATTGACACGTTCTACATCTAGTCGTAGTGCGTTATTTTGTAGACGCGTATAGTCTAAAGGGGCAATGGGTTCAGCACTGGCTAAGAAAAGTAGATCACCGCTGTTGGTTAAATACACTTCGATATGGGCAAACTCTTGCAGCAATGCAGCCATAATAGTCGCAAGCAGTTCGTCATCCATTTCATAGGCCTGTAACCACTGCACCAAAATACCGTCTTGCTTCAGGTGGTTGCCTAAAAAACGATAGAACTCGTGAGTAAATAATCCAGCTACGCCGCTGACCCAAGGATTAGAGGGCTCTGAGATAATTACATCATATGTGCGCTTTCCCGTGGAAAAAAAAGTGCGGGCATCGTCAATGTGTAAATGAGAGCGTGGGTCTTCGTAAGCTCGCTGCACATGCTTGCCATACCAGCGAGCACCGTCAACCATAGCTTGTTCTATTTCTATCGTATCGACTTGCTGTGGCACTTCGCTGCCAAGGATTGCGTGAGTTGTTAAGCCAGAGCCCCAGCCTATAATACCTACTTCTTTAGCGTGCGGATGAGCCGCTAAGGGCAGTGCTGCAGCCATAACCATGGTGATTTCGTCTTCAGTAGCTGGAAGACGTTTGTCGAGCTGAATTGAGGCATCTGGTTTGCCGTTAGTAGCGATAGTGCCTCGAGTATCTGAGCTAAAAAATGCAATTGTGGCGGTTTTACCGTCTTTGAAAAAGTGAATATCGATATTTTTATCGAGTTGAATATTTCCGTGGCGATAAACACCGGATGCCAAAGTGCGAAGGTCAGGTTGGCCAAAATGTAGGCTGATGGCTAAACCAGCAACACTGCATGCCAGCGCTGCAGCCATAATACGTCGACTAGATTGGCGTACTACATAGCGTAATAAATAAAAGCCCAGCATTACATCAATCAGCGCCGCAGTGGTAACGGCTAAGCGCAAGCCTAAGAAGGGGATTAACACGTAAGTAGCTAAAAATACCCCGAGAATGGCGCCAAAGGTATTGGCTGCGTAGACACGGCCTATACTGGCTTCTCCTTCATCCTTACGCAGTAAAGCCATAGTGAAAAGTGGCAATGTCATGCCTGCAAAAAATGCGGCGGGGAACATTACCAATAAAGCAATGCCAGCACTGCCTAAGCTAAACAACGTATAGCCCGTTTCATCTCGAGGCACTGCCGACATGAGTGCGCCGACCCAGTGGAAGCTTTGTGCAAAAATAGGAATAGATAATAAAGCAGCTACTCCCATCCAGATTTGTGCATAAGCGGCATACTGAATAGCTGCGGTAATTTTTTTACTGCGCGCGCGTATCCACCAACCACCAAATGCGAGGCCAAAAATAAATGCTGCTAGCATCAGTTCAAATGAGTGTACTGTTGTTCCTAGAGCTTGGTTTAATAACCTAATCCAGCCAATTTCATAAATAAATGAGGTGGCACCGGTAATTGCTGCGGCCATAAGCATAATGGCGCTAAATTTACTCAGTGGTGTGCGCTTGCTGTTTGATCTTTCAGTTTTGAACTCATCTGTTTGAGCTGTAAGCACATCTGCTCGGCGAGATACCCACCAAGCCACGACGCCTACCAGCAGGTTCAAAACACCGCCAACAATCATTGCTCCGGGCATTCCTACCCAAGGGAGTAACACAAAGGTGGCTACAAGCGCACCACAGGCCGCACCAATACTGTTCGTGAAATACAGGCCGCCCAGAATTTCGCCATCAGCACGTGGAGCAATACGCAAATAACCGCCACTCATAAGGGGGAATGTCATCCCCAGCAAGATGCTTTGCGGGGTAATCAATACAGCAGCACTTAACCATTGCCATGTTTGAATGGCGGGTACTGAATCCAGCGCGGGGTAAACCACTTCTTGTGATAAGACGGTATAGCCGAGAAAAAGACTATGAAATCCCAGCCCTGCTAGGCCAATTAGTATTTCTACTACGGCATAGATAAAGATTAGCCTCTGCCAACGAATACCAAAATGGCTGGCCACCCAAGAGCCTACGGCCATACCGCCCATAAAAATTGCTAGTACCAATGTTTGAGCATAAGCGGCATGCCCTAGTGTTAGGCCTAAATAATGCGACCAGATAGATTGATAAATGAGTCCAGCAAAACCAGAGGCTACAAAAAGAGCGAGTAAAAGACGCTCAAGAGTGATGTTTCGTGCTTTTATCACTGAGTCCATGTTTTTAATATCCTGTAGTCAAGCTGTAGCGTACAAAAGTAAATGTTTATGGGGTGTTAGTAGGCGTTGAATGACTCTTAAGAGCTTGTGATACCCAGCCTGTAGCGCGCTCACAGCGTGCTAGTTCTTGTTGTTTGAGTACTGCTATTTTTGGCAGAGTGGTTGGGGCGCACATTTCTTGGTCGATAAATGTCTGAGCGTCATCCAGCCTCTGTGCTTCTATCAGGCGGCCTACCAAGATTTCAGCAATACTGCGGTCATTTTTCACCTGCCATGCCTCACGCAAATAACCAATGTTGGCATCGGTATCTTGTTGGGCATTGGCGATTTGGTGCAAGTTGACGAGCAAGGCTAAGCGGCTGCCTTGGCCAAGACCGTAATGCTGATATTTAAGCAGAGCAGTATTTAACACTTTGAGTTGCTCGTAGGATAACAGTGTGCAGTTATCAGCTTTCACGTCACTGATGATCGCCGCCAAGGAGGAAGGCGCGCTCCCTAAGCTACGTGCTACTTCGCTAAGCTGCATACCTTGTTGGTAATACTGTGCAACGCGTCCAGCATCGTTAAAGCGGCAAGCCAGCTGCATGGCTTGCATTTGACTGCCGATGCAGTCTGGGCAGTTAGCCGCTTGCTGTTGCAATACCCAGTAGGCTTGTTCAGTTTGATTGGCTTCAAGTAATTGAATAGCAAAATGCTCACTGGCCCGAGCAGAGCCGGGCTTATGCTCAAACCAGAGCTGGCCTGCTAATGCTTGATTACCCCAAATACCTGTAACTTGATAACTGGAAAACGCCAGTAAACACAGATACAGAACAAATAGCCCACGACTAATAAGTTGAAATTTTGCTGGAACTTTACTTAAGGCAACGGCCAGAGCTAAGCAAGGGCCTATCAGTGCCAAATAATTACGGTGCTCAAAATACAACTCTAAGCCAATAACGCTGGACTCAAGCAAGTGAGCCGCTAAAAACCACAGTACAGCAAACGAAAACCAAGGCTGGCTTTTGCGCAGCAATACAGCGCTCACACATAACGCTACTAAAACCAGCATCGCTAACAGCGCAGGCAGTTCGGTTAAGGACTGATAAATAGGGTAATGATCGTGAAACGGGCTGTAAGAAAAAATACTGGGTAAAAAAGCTAAGCGTAGATAATCAAATAAAATCACTGGCTGAGTGATTACACGCTCAAATAAAGTAAACGGGCGGCTTTCATACGCCTGCGCAGCATTGGGTAAAGTGCTGGCGAGATAGCCGAGAATCACCAGCAAGCAGGCAGAAAAAGCGAAGAGGCGGAGCCTGCGAAATGCTTGAGATTGCGGCGTTGTTCTAAGCAGTGTGCTTTCCAGTACAAGGGCGAAAATGGGCAAAAGAATACCGTTTTCTTTGCTAAACATGGCTAGCAGTGTAAATAGGCCGATACAGAGCGCCTGAGCGAGCACACGGCGTTGCGGCTGCTGCTGAAAACGAAAGAAACAGATTAAGTAAGTAACTAAGCCTAGTAATTGGAAAAAAGCAGATAACCCCGCCATGCGTTGCACTGCAATGAGCGAAGTGGAAATCAATAGCGGTGAAAGTAGCCAGAGCGCAGAGGCGGCAAGGGCAAGCCAGGCAGGTTGAGTTTGCTGGGGTGAAGCGAGACGAGCCAGTTGCCAGCACAGTACAAATACAAATAAGCCATTGATGCAGTGCAGCAGACTATTAAAGTGTAAAAAAGCACTGATATTATCCGGCCAGTCCAGCTGATTAAACAAAAAAGTCAGCATGCTAACCGGGCGACCTAATGGGCCAGAAGTTTCACCGAATAGATAAGCAATCGCTGATTGACTGTCGGTGATTTGCGCGAGGCCTGAAAGAGGTCGGAAATCATCATAATAGAGCCCGCCACTTATACCTTGCAGGTAAATAAAATAGGTTAGTAAAAGCAAGCAGAGAAAGAGGAGCGAAGGAGTGGCTTTATGATGAACCTTCATTATGGCTTCCTAGGAAAATTAAAAATAAAAGCCGCTCTTGAGCGGCTTTTATTAATCTAGCAGTTAGCGCTAGTTGTTACTTGCAGCCAGTAGGTGCATATTTAGCAACATCACTATAAGCGCACGACCACTTGCCTGAAGCGGTGCGAGTCAATGTAACGGTCTTGTTCAAAACCTGTGTTGGCGACTTAATGATTTTACATACGATAGTAGTATCGGTAGCTGATATTTCGCAGTTTTGTGTTGTTGCAGATAAGCCAATTCCAGGTAAAGTAATGCCCTCACTCTCATTTTTCAGCAATTCAAAAGCAGTTTTACCGCCAGCAATTTCTGATAAACCAGCTGTTACTTTAGATTTTGCTTGGTAATCAGAGTAAGCAGGCAGTGCGATTGCAGCCAAAATACCAATGATCGCAACAACGATCATTAATTCAATTAGGGTAAAACCCTTTTGCATTTGTGCTTTCATGATGAAGCTCCTTGATTGATGTAAAGGCCTTGTGACCTGTAATAGGTAAAGCAAAGGGCGTGCCAAGTTTGTATTCGGTCTTGAAGTGACTTGGCGCATGACTTTGTGTGAGGGGCTCAGTCTGCGGTGTGGTTGGCTTGTAGGTTGGAATTCTTTATATGAGTCTGGTGGTTGTTCGTTGTTCTGGATAGTTGATCGCGGGCGTGGCCCGCTCGTACAGGAGCGAGGAGGGTTTGCGCAGGGCGGTATTAAACCGTACAAGTTGTCAGGTCTTGTTAGAAGGTGACGTTTTTTGTCAGTTGTTGCTGTATTGGCGTGATTTGTCGGTATTGCTTTGAAATTGCCTGAATGTGGGCATAGGTCAAGACTCTGGATAAAAATGCTTACAGGGTTTGGCAGAGCATAGTGTTCTAGGCTATAAGTAGCGGCATTATGCCAATAACAATGCGCGCAGGACAAAATGCATGAATAGT
>RCMZ01000739.1_pt1 | contig 13992 bp, 13 predicted proteins | sample 2041141 | NCBI WGS metagenome assembly RCMZ01 (sample SAMN09708263, study PRJNA481090) | Wastewater metagenome, whole genome shotgun sequencing project. | biome: sewage; isolation source: Davis station wastewater (DW) | place: Antarctica: Davis Station | collected 2010-03-01
AAGACCGCCAAGGGGGCAGCAGGCGCCACAAAATTGAGCAGATGGTTGAAAGCGTCCCAAGGACCCATGGAATTGACCCAAATCAAGGCTTGAACAAGCAGGTGCGCCGGTTCGGCCCAACGATTTTATAATCGGGGACTATGGCAGTCTGGGCCCTCGGCATCAACCACACCACCGCGCCGCTTGATCTGCGCGGCAGGTTCGCGTTTGCGCTCGACCAGATCGCCCCCACGCTGCACGGTTTGCGCGAGTCTTTGGGCACCGGCAGCCGCCACCCTGGGGTCGAGACGGCCATCATCTCTACCTGCAACCGCACCGAAATCTATTGCGCGGGCGACCAAGCCGCCGTAGACCACACCTTGGGCTGGCTTGCCCACAGCGGCGGTGTCAGCCCCTCGCTGCTGCGCTCGCACTCGTACACCCTGGAAGACAGCCTCGTCGCCCGCCATGCGTTTCGCGTGGCCAGCGGGCTCGATTCGATGGTGCTGGGCGAGGCGCAGATCCTGGGCCAGATGAAAGACGCGGTGCGTGCCGCAGAGACTGCGGGCGCCCTGGGCACCACGCTCAACCAGCTCTTCCAACGCAGCTTTGCCGTCGCCAAAGAGGTGCGCAGCAGCACCGAGATTGGCGCACACAGCATCAGCATGGCGGCGGCGGCCGTGCGGCTGGCGGGCCAGTTGTTTGAAGACATCTCCGAGACCAAGATTCTGTTCGTCGGCGCCGGCGAAATGATTGAGCTGTGCGCCACGCACTTCGCGGCCAAGAACCCCAAGGCCATCGCCATTGCCAACCGCACGTTGGAGCGTGGCGAAAAACTCGCCACCCGCTTTGGCGGCGAGGTGATGCGCCTGGCCGACCTGCCCGAGCGCCTGCACGAGTTCGACGCCGTGATCAGCTGCACCGCCAGCAGCCTGCCCATCATCGGCCTGGGCGCTGTGGAGCGCGCCCTCAAGAAGCGCCGCCACCGCCCCATGTTCATGGTGGATCTGGCCGTGCCGCGCGACATTGAGCCCGAAGTGAAAGCCCTGGGCGACGTGTACCTCTATACCGTGGACGACCTGGCCAGCGTGGTGCAAACCGCGCAGGCCAACCGCCAGGCCGCCGTGGCGCAGGCCGAGGCCATCATCGACGCAGGTGTGCAGAGTTTCATGCACTGGATGGATCTGCGCAGCCCTGCGGGCACCTTGGGTGCAGGCGGCGGCGTCGTGCCGCTGATCCAGCAACTCAATGCCCAAACCGACGAATGGCGCGCCCTGGAAATTGCGCGCGCCAAAAAGCTGCTGGCCAAGGGCGAGAACGTGGACGCCGTGCTCGAAGCGCTCTCACGCGGCCTCACACAAAAAATGCTGCACGGCACGCTGGCCGAGCTGCGCGCGGGCGACGCCGAGATGCGTTCGCAGACAGCCCAGACCGTCTCGCGCCTTTTCCTGCGCTCACAAAGCAAGACCAGCAACGGGCTGTAGCGGCGCTCGCCCGCTCCCGAGCCCGCCCCGATTTGAAGAAAATCGGCCTCTAGTGCTTGATACGCAAGCACCACCAGCTACAAAATAAGTAGCAAACCCCATTGAATACCCGCATGAAACCCTTCCTCCGAATCCAGCTGGAGCGTTACGCGCAGCGCCTGGGCGAACTCGATTTTTTACTCTCCCGTGAAGACATCATGAGCGACATGGCGCAGTACCGCGCCATTTCGCGTGAGCATGCAGAGGTCACGCAAGTGGCAGGCCGCTATGCCCGCTACCAGCAGCGCGAGGCCGACCTGGCGGGTGCGCGCGACATGCTGTCCGACCCCGACATGGCCGAAATGGCGCAGGAAGAAATCACCACCGCCGAGGCCGAACTGCTGCAACTCGAAGACGAACTGCAGCGCCTGCTCCTGCCCAAAGACCCCGACGATGCACGCAATGCCTTTGTCGAAATCCGCGCAGGCACGGGCGGCGACGAGTCGGCGCTGTTTGCCGGGGACATCACGCGCATGTACACCCGTTACGCCGACCGCGTGGGCTGGAAAGTCGAGGTGGTGAGCGAGAACGCGGCCGAGCTGGGCGGCTACAAGGAAATCGTGTTGCGCATCGAAGGTGAGAATGTTTACGGTGCGCTGAAATTCGAATCGGGCGGCCACCGCGTGCAGCGCGTGCCCACCACCGAAACCCAAGGCCGCATCCACACCAGTGCCTGCACCGTGGCCGTGATGCCCGAGCCCGACGAGCACGAGGCCATCAAGCTCAACCCGGCGGACCTGCGCATCGACACCTTTCGTGCGTCGGGCGCGGGCGGGCAGCACATCAACAAGACCGACTCGGCCGTGCGCGTGGTGCACTTGCCCACCGGCATCGTGGCCGAATGCCAGGACGGCCGCAGCCAGCACGCCAACAAGGCCAAGGCGCTGCAGGTGCTGCAAGCGCGCATTCAAGAAAAAGACCGCAGCGAGCGCGCCGCCAAGGAGGCCGCTCTGCGCAAGGGCCTGATCGGCAGCGGCGACCGCAGCGACCGCATCCGCACCTACAACTTCCCGCAGGGGCGCCTGACGGACCACCGCATCAACCTCACGCTCTACAAACTGCTGTATGTGATGGAGGGCGATCTGGCGGACGTGCTGCAGGCCCTGGCGCATGCCCGCGAGGCCGAACAGCTCGAAGAGCTGGAGATGGGCGCCTCCCACTGATTGCCATGCAGAATCTGAATCAAATCGGCCACTAGCGCTTATCCATTAAGCGCTAGCAGCTATCAAATAAGTAGTGATTAACACATCCCCCACTCTCGCCCAGGCGCTGAGCCAGGCCCGCACACTGGGCCTGGAGCGCATCGATGCCCAGCTCCTGCTGCTGCACGCGCTGGCCCGCCCCGATGCTGGGCGCGCCTGGCTGCTCGCGCACGACACCGATGCGCTGGACCCGGCTGCGCAGGAGCAGTTCATGGCACTGTGCCAACGCCGCGCGGCGGGCGAGCCCGTGGCCTACCTGACGGGCCGCAAGGAGTTCTACGGCCTGCCCTTACACGTCGACGCCCGCGTGCTTGACCCCCGGCCCGACACCGAAACGCTGGTGGACTGGGCCCTGCAGTTGATGGCTCCGCTCGCCCCGACCCGCGCACCCCGGGTCGTGGACCTGGGCACCGGCAGCGGCGCCATCGCGCTGGCCCTGCAACACCAGTGCCCTGCGGCCCAGGTGCTGGCCGTGGACGCCAGTGCCGACGCGCTCGCCGTGGCGCAAGCCAACGGGGCGCGGCTGGGCCTGCCTGTGCAGTTTGTGCAAGGCAGTTGGCTCAGCAACGTGCAAGGCCCCTTCGACGTCATCGTCTCCAACCCCCCCTACATCGCCAGCGCCGACCCGCACCTGGCCGCGCTGACCCACGAGCCGCTGCAGGCGCTGGCCAGCGGCGCCGATGGGCTGAAAGATATCCGCGCCATCATCGCCCAGTCCCCCTTGTGCATGGCCCCTGGTGGCTGGCTGTTGCTGGAGCATGGCTACGACCAGGCAGATGCGGTGCACACCCTGCTTTGCGCCCAGGGTTTTACGCAGGTGCAAAGCCGCAATGACCTCGCAGGCATTGCGCGTTGTACGGGTGGGCAATGGCCCCGCGCGCAGACAATGAAATAATCCACCCAGTCCCAACAGTGCGGCGGCCTTGCCTGCCCAGACCCTTTTCAGGAGCATCCCCATGAGCGATCCACAACAACGCATCGACGCCCTCGTCAAATCCAGCGACGTTTTGCTGTTTATGAAGGGCAACGCCAGCTTTCCCATGTGCGGCTTCTCAGGCCGCGCCATCCAGATCCTGAAGGCCTGTGGCGTGGACCCGAAGGCCGTCGTCACCGTCAACGTGCTTGAAGACGAAGAAATTCGCCAGGGCATCAAGGAATACAGCAACTGGCCCACGATCCCCCAACTCTATGTGAAGGGTGAGTTCATCGGCGGCTCGGACATCATGATGGAGATGTACGAGTCGGGTGAATTGAAGCAGGTGCTGGGCACCGACGTCTGATGCAGACGGTGGGCTAGAGCACTAGAGCGCTCCCACCGAAAGGCCGCCTCCGGGCGGCCTTTTGCTTGCCGGCAACAGAAGCACCAAACGGGGGCTTATCCGATATTGCAGCGGGCATGTTGTGTGCTTGAATGATTGCGTGACCTCACATCACAAAGGAGCATGCAATGACCAGCCATAGCCTTGTTCCCCAGCCACCCGCCCTGCGCTTGCCGGTGGCCCAGATGCGCAATGTGTTCCACCCCGGCGACGTCGAGCGCAAGCTCGCACGGCTGCAGGAGTCGGGCAACCAGCGCGAATACGAAACCCTGCGCACTGTGTACGAGCGCATGCTGGAGCGAGGGCCGGAGCGCTTTCAGGTCAAGCCCTCGGGCATCCCCGACATGGCCAGCCTTTACGAGCAGTTGCCTAACTTCACCGACGTGCTGGACGATGTGAAGCGCCATGTGGCCCTGGCACAAGACAGCAGCGACGGCCTGGAGGTCACACCCATGCTGCTGCTGGGCCCGCCCGGTATTGGCAAGACTCACTTTGCCCGCCACCTGGCCGAGCTGCTCGGCACGGGCATGAACCTGCTGCCCATGAGTTCCATGACTGCCGGCTGGCTGCTGTCAGGCTCATCGGCCCAATGGAAAGGTGCACGGCCTGGCAAGGTGTTCGAGACGCTGGTCGAGGGCGAATACGCCAACCCGGTCATCGTGGTGGACGAAATTGACAAGGCCAGCAGCGATGCCCAGTACGACCCGCTGGGCGCGCTCTACAGCCTGCTCGAATACGACACGGCCCACAGCTTCACCGACGAGTTTGCCGAAGTGGCCATCGATGCCAGCCAGGTGATCTGGATCACGACGGCGAATGATGCACGGGGTATCCCCGACCCCATCCTGAACCGCATGAATGTCTTCGAGGTCGAGGCACCCACGCTGGCGCAGGCGCGCACCATCGCGCGCAATCTGTACCAGGGCATTCGTGCCGGGCATGACTGGGGACGCCTGCTCGATGCAGAGCCCCTCGATGATGTGCTGGACTACCTGGCCCACATGCCGCCACGCGAAATGCGCCGCGCATTGATGACAGGCTTTGGCAATGCCCGGCTGGACCGCCGGTCCACGGTAGAGATTGCAGACTTGCCACGGATGGCCACTGGGCGCGGCCGCATCGGGTTCATGCAGTAGAAGTGAGACAGGGACTGGGACTGGGACTGGGTTTGTTTTTTTTGGCGGCACAACGCTGCACCCATTGCGTGATTGCGTGGGTGACGCGGCGGCTGCAGCCGCATAAAGGCCTTGCCGCAGACGCGCACCGAGCCACAAAGAACCACGCAGGCAGATCATTGAGCGTGACAGGTGCTGCCACGGCGCTTCGGCATCGTGTTGGAGCGCCGGCGAAGGTTGCGGGTAAAACACGCAGATACACTCTGCAGACCGGTGAGCCGCCGTGCCACCCCCCGCTTCCAACCATGACCTTGTTCCAGAGCCTCCTCGTTATAGGACTGCTGATCGCAGCCAGCGCCTTCTTTTCCATTGCCGAAATTTCGCTCGCGGCCGCACGCCGTCTGCGCTTGCGGCAAATGGCCGACGAAGGCGACCCCCGCGCAGACCGCGTGTTGCGCATGCAAGAACAGCCGGGCGACTATTTCACCGTGGTGCAAGTGGGCCAGAACGCGGTGGCGATTCTGGGCGGTATCGTAGGGGAAGGTGCGTTGAGCCCCCACTTCAGCGAGCTTTTTGCGCTGTGGCTTTCAGAGTCCGGCGCGCAGAAAGCAGGCTTCCTGGCGTCCTTTCTCATCATCACCTCGTTGTTCATCCTTTTTGCGGATCTGTTCCCCAAGCGGCTGGGGATGGCAGAGCCCGAGCGGCTGGCGGTGCGGCTGGCGCAACCGATGGCATGGTGCACCACCCTGCTGCGCCCTTTGGTCTGGTTTTACAGCCGTGGCGCCGATGCTTTGTTCCGCGTGCTGGGACTGTCATCGTTGCGAGACGATCGCATCACCTCCGACGACATTCTGGCCATGATGGAAGCTGGCGCGCGTGCGGGCGTGCTCGCGGCCCGCGAGCAGCAGGTCATCACCAACGTGTTTGAACTTGACACCCGCATGGTGTCAAGCGCCATGTCACCGCGTGACCGCATTGCATTTTTTCTGCGCGATGATCCCGATGCGGTGGTCCGTCTGCGGATCGCAGCCGAACCGTTTTCGACCTATCCAGTGTGCGAAGGCGATATTGACCATGTGGTGGGGTACGTGGATGCGAAAGATCTGTTCCAACGCGTGCTCAACAGCCAGCCTATCTCGCTCGCCGATGACAGCCTGGTGCGCAAGGTGCTCATCGTGCCCGACCGCTTAACACTGTCAGAGGTGCTGGAGCAATTCCGGCAGGTGCACGAAGACTTTGCGGTGATCGTCAACGAATACAGCCTGGTGGTGGGCGTGGTGACGCTGAACGACGTCATGAGCACGGTCATGGGCGATCTGGTGGGGCCAGCCGATGAAGAGCAGATCGTGCGGCGCGATGAAAACTCATGGCTGATCGATGGCGTGACGCCCGTGCAGGACGTATTGCACGCGTTGTCGCTGGACGACCTGCCCCACAGCGAGGAATACGAAACCCTGGCGGGCTTTCTGATGGTCATGCTGCGCCGCGTGCCGCGGCGCACGGACAGTGTGACCTGGGGAGGCTACAAATTTGAAGTGCTTGACGTGGACAGCTTCCGCATCGACCAGGTCATGGTGTCCCGTTTGAACGCACAGGGAGGCCCGGTTGCACCGGGCCTTTCAGCGGTCGAACACCCCAACACGCATGCGGCGGATTCTTGAGCGACCAGCGCTTGGGACACGACCGCTAAAAGTTGAGGACCGCCACACACGCAGTGCTGTGTCCCGCGCCCGTGCTCTTTCGGGATCAGAGGGCAGACACCCCATTCCCCATCACGTCATGCTGCGGGGGTCTGAGGCCTGTCGGTAAAAAGCCAATTGCGTTGTGCACTGAAGACCGCGTCAGGATAGGGAGACCGGCCACGGCTACCGTTGTAGCGCCCCAGTGCCATGAACAAATCGCCTTTTTCCCGGTCGATGTAATGGCGCAATATCACGCATCCAAACCGCAAATTGGTCTGCATGTGAAAGAGCTTGCCCGCGTCACCATCACCGATCACACGCGTCCAGAACGGCATGACCTGCATGTAACCCCGAGCCCCCACGCTAGAGACAGCGAACTTGCGAAATGCGCTTTCGACCTGTATGAGTCCCATCACCAGCGAGACATCCAGCCCGGCGCGTTTGGATTCGTACCAGACGGTTTGTAAAAAATCGCGCCGCACTTCCCACTCCGGCTTGCGACGGCGAAGGCGGTCACTCTGCGTGCCAAGCCAGCGCAAATAGTGCAACCGCGCTTCCGTGCTGTAAAACTCAGGCTCGGGTGGGGCCTGATTGCCAACGGCAGAGCTCAGCGCGGTGCGCACCGAGTCCATCAGCGGCTCCTCCAGCTGCCCTCCCGCATGCGCCGTCTGCGGCGCAGCCAGCCAGGCTGCAGGCGCAGACAAAGAGGAAAGCGAAACAATGCAGGCGCGCCGCGACAAGCCTCCCAACGCCATGGGGGGCTGAACGCCGGTCGTCTTTATTTGCGCAGTCATACCGCCATACGGCCCTTTACATGGGCCAGGATGTCTGAAACCGCCAACTTGGTAGGTGCTGTGTCACGGCGATGCTGATACTCCACCACCCCGTCCTTGAGACTCTTGTCGCCAATCGTCACGCGGTGTGGCACACCAATTAGCTCCCAATCGGCAAACATGGCCCCAGGACGCTCGCCCCGGTCATCCAAAATAACGTCAACGCCCGCAGCCAACAAGTCGGAATACAACGACTCAGCGGTGGTTTTCACCGCGTCGCTGCGGTCCATGCCCACGGGACAAATCACGACGGTGAAGGGTGCAATCGCATCGGGCCATATGATGCCGCGCTCGTCATGGTTCTGCTCGATGGCCGCAGCCGGCAGGCGCGTCACGCCAATGCCATAGCAGCCCATTTCCAGCGGTTGGGGCTTGCCGTTTTCGTCAAGAAAGGTCGCGTTCATGGCTCGGCTGTATTTGGTGCCAAGGTAGAAGACATGGCCCACTTCGATCCCCCGCTCAATGGCAAGTTCACCCTTCCCGTCGGGCGAAAGGTCACCAGCCACCACGTTACGCAGGTCAGCCACCAGGCCCGGCTCGGGCAGGTCACGGCCCCAGTTCACGCCCGTCATATGGAACTCCGCTTCATTGGCGCCGCAAATCCAGTCGGCCATGACGGCCACTTCGCGGTCAACCACCAGCTTGACGGGTTTTTGGAGGCCTACCGGGCCAAGATAGCCGGGTTTGCAACCAAAGTGCTCTTCGACTTCGCCCAGCGTGGCAAACCGGAAGCCATCCAGCCCAGGCACTTTGCCCGCCTTGATTTCGTTCATTTCATGGTCGCCACGCAGCAAAAGCAGCCAGACCTGGCTTTTGACGATTTCGCCCGACTCGTTGGTCTCATCCGTGGCCAGCACCAGCGACTTGACGGTGGTTCGCAAATCCACGCCCAACATCTCGGCGACATCCGCGCAAGTGCTTTTCCCCGGTGTCGCAGTCTTGGCAAGGGCCTGGGTCGCAGCGCCACGCCCCCCAGCAGGCGCGAGAGCCTCAGCCTTTTCCATATTGGCGGCGTAATCGCTTTGTGGGCAGTAGACTATCGCGTCCTCGCCAGTGGCGGCGATCACCTGGAATTCTTCGCTCAGGTCACCTCCGATCGCACCGCTGTCCGCGGCCACTGCGCGGTAGGTCAGGCCAAAACGATCGAAAATCCGGCGATAGGCAGCGGCCATCACCTGGTAGCTGGCTTTGGCTGTGGTCTGGTCGCGGTCAAAGCTGTAGGCGTCCTTCATGATGAACTCTCGCCCACGCATGAGGCCAAAACGGGGGCGGCGTTCGTCCCGGAACTTGGTCTGGATCTGATAGAAATTCTTTGGCAGCTGCTTGTAGCTACGCAGCTCCTGCCGTGCAATATCAGTGATCACTTCCTCACTTGTAGGCTGCACAACGAAATCACGGCCGTGGCGATCCTTGATGCGAAGCAGTTCAGGACCCATTTTTTCAAACCGCCCGGTTTCTTGCCAAAGTTCCGCAGGTTGCACCACCGGCATGGACAGCTCCACGGCCCCCGCACGGTTCATCTCTTCCCGAACGATGTTTTCGACCTTGCGAATCACGCGCAGCCCCATGGGCATGTAGTTATAGATGCCAGCGCCCAGCTTCTTGATCAGCCCAGCCCGCGTCATGAGTTTGTGGCTGACCACTTCGGCGTCTGCCGGAGCTTCCTTGAGGGTGGAAATAAAGAATTGGGAGGCTTTCATCGGATCGATTTCGGGCGGAGCACCGCAGCCCACTTGCCGCACACAAGGTGCAGTGCATAATGGACATAGTTTAAAAATTTGGGGTTTGATTATGCTTGACCGGGACGGCTTTCGGCCGAACGTCGGCATCATCCTGCTCAACCAGAAGAACCAGGTGTTTTGGGGCAAACGCATACGCACCCACAGCTGGCAGTTTCCGCAGGGTGGTATTGACCGGGGGGAAACCCCTGAACAAGCCATGTTTCGGGAATTGCACGAAGAGGTGGGATTGATGCCGAACCATGTGCGCGTGGTAGCCCGCACCCGGGACTGGTTGCGCTATGAGGTGCCTGACCGGTACATCCGCCGCGACGCTCGCGGACATTACAAGGGACAAAAACAGATCTGGTACTTGCTGCAACTGATGGGGCACGACTGGGATCTGAATCTTCGGGCGACCAACCACCCGGAGTTTGACGCTTGGCGATGGAATGAGTATTGGGTTCCACTCGACGTGGTGGTCGAGTTCAAACGGGGCGTCTATGAGATGGCGCTCACTGAATTGGCCCGCTTCCTACCCCGCCACGAACAGCGCAACCGCTATCTGCGCAGCGGTATGCGAACCCGGGAAAGTGAGCACACAGGAGTCGGCAGTATTTACCGGACCGGCTCATTGCTGATCAATCCGGGCATGGAACTACCGCCTGGCGCCAGCTTTGACCCGGACCCTCAAAACACTAGGCCCAACGAACTTGGAGAGTTACCCCCTCCGGCTACCATCACCAGCGCACCTCGCTGAAACGTTAATCAGAAGAAGCCTGCATTTGCAGGCTTTTGTCTTTGCACTCGGCTCAAGCTTGCCGCGTGATGAGGTTAAGCCCCGTAGAAATGGCTAGAAATGGCAGGTGTCGTAGCGCGTAGGGCGATCATTCGCTCGCAACGCAACTATGCGCAAGGCTTTCCATTGGCGGCGGTGCGGCAGGTTGAGACAAGTAAGCAAGCCGACAAAGAGGCCCCATAGCAACAAGGCGACATCCTGGGCCACGGCTATACCGAGCCACGTGGCTTCGCAATCACAGTGGGCCGTGCGCAGGCGTGGCGGCGTCCTCTTTCGCCCTCCCCACAGGCACAAGTAACATTCCGCCGAAGCGCGCGCAGAAAATCAAGGCGCTGAACACACGCCCCGAACAAGCACGGAAGAAAACGTGGCCATTCCAAGTTGTTGGCTACGTAATGCGCACGGACTATGGGGTGGCCTGTGCGATGGCAGATGGCAGATGGCAGATGGCCACGACCGCAACCAAACCGCACTGGCCCAACGGGTCGGTCAACGGGTCAGTGGCATTCCAAAGGCGTCGCTCTGAATGCGACATCCCTTTATCTACCGCAAATATCCTCCATGCACGGCGCCTGGTCGAACAATCAGTGCACGTTGACCGCGAAGAATCATCACCTCGGTCGCGGAAAGGCACGTGCTAGACGTGGGAGGCAACGAAAGTCATTGGCCGCTTCGACAGGCCCGCTTTTGCCGCCTTGCCTCCTGCTACGTCGTGAGACCCACTCAGGAAGGCATGACTTGCGCGAGCACCAAATTGTCTCGGTGCACCATCTCGGGCTCAGCCACGTAGCCCAGGAGCTTCTCAAATTCGGCGGAAGGTTTCCGACAAAGTAAACGCGCCTCCGCTGCAGCATAGTTGGCCAAGCCCCGGGCAATCTCCGTGCCCGACGAGTCACGCACAGCAATCACGTCTCCGCGTGAAAAATCGCCTTCAACGGAAGTCATACCAATAGGCAACAAACTTTTGCCTTCGTCACGCACCTTGGCGGCGGCCCCGGCATCGACCACCACAGAACCACGCAACTGCAGATGGTCTGCCATCCATTGCTTTCGGGCCTGCTTTTTCTGGGTTTGTGCAACGAGCAAGGTGCCGAGCGCCTCTCCGCCCACCAAACGCACCAGCACATCCGGCTCCCTGCCCCAGGCGATGACAGTCGAAGCTCCAGACCCAGCTGCACGTTTGGCAGCCAGTATCTTGGTGATCATCCCCCCTTTGCCAATGCTGGAACCCGCTCCACCCGCCATCGCTTCGAGTGCGAGATCCCCTGCTGCGGCTTCATGCACAAACTGTGCAGAAGGGTCACGGCGGGGGTCAGCGGTGTACAGCCCCTTTTGATCGGTGAGGATGATCAAGGCATCGGCCTCAACCAGATTGGCCACCAGTGCACCCAAAGTATCGTTGTCGCCAAACTTGATTTCGTCGTTGACAACAGTGTCATTTTCATTGATCACCGGCACCACACCCAAACGCAGCAGCGTGAGCAGGGTGGAACGCGCATTGAGATAACGCTCGCGGTCCGCCAAGTCTGCATGGGTCAACAACACCTGGGCACTGCCCATGCCTTGCTCCCGAAGCTTGGTCTCGTACATTTGCGCCAGACCCATTTGCCCAACAGCCGCAGCAGCCTGCAATTCGTGAATCTCTTGCGGTCGGGTTGTCCAACCCAGGCGCTTCATTCCTTCGGCGATCGCACCGCTGGACACCATGATCACCTCACGCCTTGCGCCGCCATCACCGCGAACCAACGCCGCCAACTGGCGACTCCATTCACCAATGGCCGCCTCATCCAGTCCGCGCCCTTCATCAGTGACAAGACTGGAGCCGACCTTGACCACAATGCGGCGGGCATCTCGCAATACGCTGGAAACCATATATTTTTAGTCTTTTTGGCCTCTAGCGCTTATTGAATAAGCGCTAGCAGCTATTAAAAATGGAGCAAACGATTCACAACACCAGCCCGCGTTCTGGCGATCACAGATCAAGCAGGGGCATCCCCCGCGAAGCGCGGATCCACCTCCACCGGTTCGTTTTCGATACGCTGCTCAGACTGGACATGGCGGAAGATCGCATGGATCAACGGCTCGCATCCCTCACGGGTGAGCGCAGATATCTGAAACACCGGCCCCTTCCACTTGAAGCGCTTCACAAAATCCTTGACACGCGCTTCGCGCTCTTCAATGGGAATCATGTCCAGCTTGTTCAACACCAGCCAACGGGGCTTGCTGTGCAGCTTTTCGTCGTACTTCTTGAGCTCATTCACGATCGCCTTGGCCTGGGCTACAGGGTCCACGGCATCATCAAAAGGCGCCAGATCCACAATATGCAACAACAGCCGCGTGCGCTGCAGATGGCGCAAAAACTGGTGCCCCAGGCCCGCCCCCTCTGATGCCCCCTCGATCAAACCAGGGATGTCTGCCACCACAAAACTTTGTTCGGGCGCGACGCGCACCACGCCAAGATTGGGGTGCAGCGTAGTGAATGGGTAATCGGCAATTTTTGGACGCGCGTTGGAAACTGCCGTGATGAAGGTGGATTTGCCCGCATTGGGCATGCCCAGTAAACCCACATCAGCCAGAACCTTCAGTTCAAGCTTCAGATTCTTCTTGTCACCGGGCCAGCCGGGTGTCTTCTGACGAGGCGCGCGGTTGATAGCGCTCTTGAAGCGCATATTCCCAAAACCGCCATCGCCCCCCTTGGCAATCGTGATGACCTCGCCGGGATTGAGCAGCTCATACAAAACCTCACCCGTTTCCGCGTCGGTGATGATGGTGCCCACAGGCATCTTGAGCGTGATGTCGGAACCGGCAGCGCCAAACATGTCAGAGCCCATGCCATGCTCGCCGCGCTTGGCTTCATGCCGCCGTGAGTAACGAAAATCAACCAGCGTGTTCAGATTGGGATCCGCCACGGCAAACACATGGCCGCCGCGTCCGCCGTCACCGCCATTGGGCCCGCCGAATTCCTTGTATTTTTCGTGCCGGAACGACACACAGCCATTGCCACCATCACCGGCGGCAATGTCAATAAAGGCTTCATCGACGAACTTCATGGGATATCCAGTTTACAAAAGGGCGCCGTACCAAACCGCCAATAAGCAATTTTGACAAACCGGCGGCACCGGAGTGCCTCTACGGCAGTGCAAATGCCAGGCGCGCGCACCGAACCGACAAAACAACAAAGCCCCGGCAAAGCGGGGCTTCGATGAGTGCGAGAGGCAAGAACCTCAGGCAGGAGTCACATTGACCGTCGACTTGGACAATGCACCCTTCACACCAAACGACACGTGGCCGTCCACCAGGGCAAACAACGTGTGATCCTTGCCCACACCGACATTGCTGCCGGGATGGAAACGTGTACCACGTTGGCGCACAATGATCGATCCAGCGCTGATCAGTTCACCACCGAACGCTTTGACACCCAGCATCTTTGGCTTGGAGTCGCGCCCGTTTCGCGTAGAGCCGCCGCCTTTTTTCTGTGCCATGACTTAAGCTCCTTCTTTAACCAGCGATGTCGCCGATTTGCAGTTCGGTGAACTGCTGACGGTGACCTTGGCGCTTTTGATAGTGCTTGCGACGGCGCATCTTGAAGATGTGCACTTTGTCGTGTTTGCCGTGCGCCACGACAGTGGCTTTCACGGTTGCGCCGGACACCAGGGGCGTACCAACCTTCAATTCAGCGCCGTTGCCGACAGCCAGAACCTGGTCGATCACAATTTCCTGGCCTACGTCCGCAGCAATCTGTTCTACTTTAATTTTTTCGCCGGAAGCAACGCGATACTGCTTGCCGCCGGTTTTTATGACCGCGTACATGTTGACCTCTTG
>RCMZ01000740.1_pt1 | contig 13978 bp, 12 predicted proteins | sample 2041141 | NCBI WGS metagenome assembly RCMZ01 (sample SAMN09708263, study PRJNA481090) | Wastewater metagenome, whole genome shotgun sequencing project. | biome: sewage; isolation source: Davis station wastewater (DW) | place: Antarctica: Davis Station | collected 2010-03-01
ATGCCCGGCGATGTGATCCAGATCGACCACGCCCGCATGGCGACGGCCGCGGAAGCCGACAATGTCGCCGCCCTGCAGGTCAACGCCGACCGAGCGGGTCTCCAGCTTGGGCGGATCGCCTGCCTTGAGGCGCAGCTGGTTCAGGCGCGTGCCGGGGCGGACCAGGATGGAGAAGGTCTGGGGCGCGACCTCCATGTAGAGGGGGCCGTCATAGCCCTCGTCCACATCATCGAAGCTGGCGCCGCGATCGGTCAGCAGGCGGACGAAGACGTCAACGCGGCCGGTCGAGCTTTTCGGATTGGCGCGTGCGATCAGGCCCTGGGGCAGTTTCAGCCGCTCTTGCAGGCGCACGATATAGACGCAGCCCTTTTCCAGCACGACGCCGGCCTCGGTGATCTCGATGGCGTGCATGGCCACGTCGGCGATCCGCTCCTCGACCTTGCGCTTGCCGGGCAGGAAGGAGGCGCGGACGCGCCACGCCTGGTCGGACAAACGCAGGTCCAGGCTGGCGGGTTGAACCTGATCGTGATCGAATTCTGTGTCTGATGTGATCGCGCCCGTGGCGATCAATGTCTCGATGGACTGGGCGGGCAGGATGCCGGGACGGGGCGCTTGGAAAGTGCTCATGGCGTCTGTCTCACACGGATTTCACGACTTGTCTTCAAGTCGCGCTTGCAGCCCGCGCTCGGCGGGGCGAGCATATAGCCCATGCACGATGGTCCTGCCTATAGCGCCGAAACAAACGGCATCCTGATCCGCGTCCGACCCAGCTATCTGGCGGGCCAGTCCGACCCTGAAGCCGGGCGCTGGGTCTGGGCCTATCAGATCGAGATTGTGAACCTGTCTGGATCGACGGTTCAGCTGATGGCGCGGCGCTGGACCATCACCGACGCCCACGGCCATGTCGAAGAGGTGCACGGTCCCGGTGTAATCGGCGAACAGCCGGTGATCGAGGCGGGCGCCAGCTATTCCTACGCCTCGGGCTGTCCTTTGAGCACGAACAGCGGCTCCATGGTCGGGGCCTATTATATGACGGATGCGGAAGGCCGTAGTTTCGAGGCGGACATTCCCGCCTTCTCGCTGGATACGCCTGATGCGCGGCGAGTGTTGAACTAGCGGAAAGGCGGAAGGGGCTGCGTCAACCCGGATGAACCGCAGCCCCGCCCCTAAGATCTCGCCGGCTTGCTTGCGCGAGCCGGCGAGGGGGATCTGCGCGAAGCGTCGCGCTTAAGTCGTGCGAAGCGCGATAGCGCTCTTTAGATGTAGCGACGCAGGCTGCGGGCCAGGTCCGAACCGCTTTCCTTGCTGCGCTTGATCTGCGGCTGGTAGGCGACGCGGGCGTGTTCGATGCAATAGACGCCTTCCGAGGCGCGACGGCCGCAGAAGCTGAACTCACGCGAGGACGGGTCGCCGATCGGCCATTTGCACATGTGTGCGCCCAGGGTCATCACCGTGGCGGTGCCGGGCAGGTCCGGGATCGGCGCGGGCGTCGGAGCGACCGGCTGGATCGGCTTGGGCTGCACGGCCTCAAGACGACGCGGAGCCGCCGGTTGAGCAGGCGCGGCCGCCACGGTCGGCGCTGGGCGCGGACGGGTGGTACGGAAGGTGGTCGCAGCCGTGCGCGCCGGTTGCGACGGCGCGGCGCGGCCGGACAAGCCCAGACGGTGCACCTTGCCGATCACAGCGTTGCGGGTGACCCCGCCGCCCAGTTGCTTGGCGATCTGGCTCGCGGATTGGCCTTCCAGCCAGAGCTTCTTCAGCGCGCCTACGCGGTCGTCGGTCCAGCCTGCGGTCATGGCGTCCTCCAGCGAGTAATTGATTCAATATCTAGGGCTCAGCGCCTCTCGGAGGGGCTTGACCTACAACCAATCGTAAACCAGCCGTTAAGAGACGCAAGATGTGCGAATCATCCTGTCCACAGAAACCAGATATTGAATCATCGTTAAGGTTAAGATGAATTCGAGTGGCGAGGCAGGGCGCCGCGTTCGTCCCTTCTTCCTTGTCCCGGCCACTAACCAGCGGCCGCTCCCTTGCGCAGCAAGGACGCAAAGCGCATCTGGCGGCCCATGACCGAGACGACGCCTGATCTGATCTCCACCCGTCCCGCCGGATTGCCGCAGCCGCGTCGCTATCCGGGGATCAACTGGATCGGTGTGCAGACCCTGTACCTGCGCGAGGTGCGCCGCTTCTGGAAGGTGGGCGCCCAGACGGTGGCGGCGCCGGTGGTGACGACGCTGCTCTATATGCTGGTGTTCGTGGTGGCGCTTCAGAACGCGCGGCCGCCACTGCACGGCACGCCCTTCGCCCTGTTCGTCGCGCCCGGCCTGATCATGATGGCCATGCTGAACAACGCCTTCGCCAACGCCTCGTCCAGCCTGATCCAGGCCAAGATCATGGGCACGGCGACGGACTTCCTGACCCCGCCGCTCAGCCCGCTGGAGCTGACGCTTGGCTTTACGCTGGGCGCTGCGACGCGCGGTCTGGCGGTCGGTCTGGTCACGGCCCTGTGCGTCCTGCCCTTCGCGCCTTTGGGCATTGCCAACATCTTCGCCGTGATCTGGTTCGCCCTGGCCGCCAGTTTCATCATGGGCATGACCGGCGTTCTGGCGGGCCTGTGGAGCGAGAAGTTCGATCACCTTGCCGCGGTTCAGAACTTCATCGTCATGCCGATGACCTTCCTGTCCGGCACCTTCTATCTGGTCGATAACCTGCCCGAGCCGTTCCGCTCGATCAGCCACTACAACCCCTTCTTCTATCTGATCGACGGCTTCCGGTATGGCTTCATCGGTCATGCCGAGAGCAATCTGGCGGTCGGGGTGATCGGATCGGCGGCGTTGATGGCGGTGATGGGCACGGTCTGCTGGCTGGTGTTCCGTTCAGGCTGGCGTCTGAAGAGCTAGGTCGCTACCACTGGCGGATCGCCTTCCCGGAAAGATCCGACATGCTGTTCCGTTCGCTCGTCGCCGCTACGGTGCTGTTCGCCGCCGTGCCTGCATTGGCCCAGGAGGGCGTCAGCGACCGTGCTGACATCGTCGCGGGCGCGCGTCAGTTCATCAAGCCGACCAACGCCGAGCGCACCCAGGTTCTGGTCGGGTTTCTGACCACCCTGGGCTTCACGCCCGAGGTTCAGGTCTTCCAGGGCGGCAATCGCGCGACCGGCCCGATGGAGGGCGCCAATGTCATCGTCACGGCAGGCGAGGGCGATCAGGACATTGTTCTGACCGCCCACTATGACGCGGTGAAGCTGAGGGACGGAACCCTGTCGCAGGGCGTGGTCGACAATGTCGGCGGCGTCATGGCCATGATGGAGGCGGCCAAGATCCTGCAGATGGGTCTGGAGGGGCAGCCGGTCGGCCATCGGTTCGTCTTCGTCTTCACCGATCAGGAAGAACTCGGTCTGCTGGGCGCCAAGGCCTTCCTGGAGCATCACGACAAGGACCGCATCGTCGCCGTGGTCAACGCCGACGTCGCCGCCTACGGCCAGACGATCATGTATGGCGAGAATAACGGCGACCAGTCGGATTTCGTGCTGGAGACGCTGCGCAATCTGTGCGCCGAACGCGGCTTCGACTGTGAAGGCTTCCCTGTCTATCCGCCCAGCGATGACCGGGTCTTCTCGGAGGCGGGCCTGCCAGTGGTGTCGCTGGGGACCCAGGACGCGGTTGGCGCCCGCCAGATGTGGCTGGCCTTCAACGGCGGTACGGACAATGGTTTGCGTGAAGGCTTCGTCCCCACGGTGTTCCAGCGCATCCATACGCCTGAGGACAAGCTGTCCTGGCTCAAGGGCGCCGACGTGGCCCGTTTCGGCCTGTTCATCGCCGATCTGGCGCTGAACCTGGACAAGAAGCTGGTCTCGATGCGCCCGCCTGCGCCCTTGGTGGAGCCGGAGGAGGTTGAGCCCCAAGAGACGGATGAGCCTGCTGTCACGCCGGAAGCCGAAGCGCCTGCGCCTGCGTCTGAGTAACGCCTAGCGCGGGCGTCTCGTGCCCGGTCCGGGTGGCCTTCTTGTCGCTGGTGTTGACTAAGCCTGTCACTAATCCGACAACGCCTGTCCCTATGAAATCGGCTCCGTCGTTTACGGCGGGGCCGTCTCGCTTTTGGAGGTCTTAGTCCCGTGTCCACGAACCATCTGATGGGTGTCTACAATCGCGCGCCGCTGGAAGTGGAACGCGGCCGAGGCGCACGCCTGTGGTCGACCGACGGGACCGAGTATCTCGATTGCGTCGCCGGCATCTCGACCAACGGCCTGGGCCACGCCCACCCCGAACTGGTCCAGGCGGTCAAGGATCAGGCCGAGAAGCTGTGGCACGTGTCCAACATCTTCCGCATTCCGGGTCAGGAAGCTCTGGCCGACGCCCTATGCGAATCGAGCTTCGCCGACGTGGTCTTCTTCACCAACTCGGGCACCGAGGCGGTGGAGTGCGCGCTGAAGACGGCGCGCAAATATCACTCGGCCAATGGTCAGCCTGAGCGGATCGACATCTACGGCTTTGACGGCTCGTTCCACGGCCGGACCTATGGCGCGATCAACGCCGCCGCCAATCCCAGCTACACCGAGGGCTTCGGTCCGCCGATGCAGGGCTTCCATCAGTTGAAGTGGGGCGACAAGGACGCGCTGAAGGCCGCCTTTGAAAACCCGACCACGGCTGCGGTCATCCTTGAGCCTGTTCAGGGCGAGGGCGGCTGCCGCGAGACGCCGGTCGAGGACCTGCGCTGGATGCGCGAGATGGCCGACGCCAATGGCGTGCTGATCATCTTCGACGAGGTTCAGTGCGGCATGGGCCGGACCGGCAAGCTGTGGGCCTATGAATGGGCCAATATGGCGCCGGACATCATGGCGGTGGCCAAGGCTCTGGGCGGTGGTTTCCCCATTGGCGCCTGCCTGGCGACCCAGGAAGCGGCCAAGGGCATGACGGCGGGCGTTCACGGCTCGACCTTCGGCGGCAACCCGCTGGCCATGGCGGTCGGCCAGAAGGCCCTGTCGCTGATCAACTCGTCCGAGACCTTGAGCAATGTCGCCGAGATCGCGGGCTATCTGAAACAGCAGCTGGCCGGTCTTCAGGAACGCTTCCCTGATGTGATCGTGGACGTGCGCGGCAAGGGGCTGCTGATCGGGGTCAAGCTGGTCCCGAACAATCGCGAGTTCATGGCTCTGGCGCGTGACAGCCAGCAGCTTCTGGTCGCGGGCGGCGGCGATAACTGCATCCGCCTGCTGCCGCCGTTGAACCTGACGCTGGACGAGGCGCGCGAAGCCATCGCCCGCCTCGAAGGCGCCTGCCAGGCCGCACGCGAAAAGCTGGTGGCCTGATTTTAAGGACAAAGGGACCGGCGTCAGTCCGGTCCCGATCTTTCCTCAGCCTTCCACCGCTGTTGGCGGTGGCCCCTCCCTCTCCCGCCGGGAGAGGGTCTGGAGATCGAGATGGTTCGGCACTTCCTGGACATTCACCGGCTCGAAGCCGCTGATCTGCGCGCCATTCTGGACGACGCCCACGCCCGAAAGGCCGCGCGAAAAGGCTGGCCGCAGGGCCGTCCTGATGCCGATGCGCCGGGCAAGGAACGCGTCCTGGCCATGGTGTTCGAGAAGAACTCGACCCGCACCCGTTTCAGCTTCGACGCCGCCATTCGCCAGCTTGGCGGCGCCTCGATCATCGCCACGGCGTCCGACATGCAACTGGGCCGGGGCGAGCCGGTCGAGGACACCGCGCGCGTCCTGTCGCGCATGGTCGATGCAGTGATGATCCGCGCAAACAGCCATGAGGATGTCGAACGCTTCGCCCGCGTCTCGACCGTGCCGGTGGTCAATGGCCTGACGGATCGTTCGCACCCCTGCCAGATCCTGGCGGACCTGCAGACGATCGAGGAGCATCTGGGGCCCATCGCGGGCAAAACCATCGCCTGGATCGGCGACGGCAACAATGTCTGCCACAGCTTCATGCACGCGGCGCCCAAGTTCGGTTTTCACCTGAACGTCGCCTGCCCGGCGGAATATCACCCCGATCTGCGCGATCTGGAAAAGGGCGGCGCCTCCGTCACCCTGACCAGCGACCCGCGTCAGGCCGTGCGCGGCGCCGACGTCGTCGTCACCGACACCTGGGTTTCGATGGGCGATCAGGATTACGAAGCCCGTCTGGCGGCGTTCGAGGCTTATGGCGTCGATGAGGCCCTGATGGCCCTGGCCGCCCCTGACGCCGTCTTCCTGCACTGTCTGCCTGCCCACCGTGGCGAGGAAGTCACCGATGCGGTCATCGACGGACCGCGCTCGCTGGTCTGGGATGAGGCCGAAAACCGCATCCACGCCCAGAAGGCCGTGCTGGCCTGGTGTTTCGGGGGATGATCTAATCTAGCCGCAGTGGTGGCGAGGCGGTCGTTGGGCCAACCGCCAGAAACCCGTCGAATGCTCCGTCGTCATGGGGTCTCAGGCTGATGCCTGCTGGCTGTTCTGCGTCGTCGCTAGAGCGTTCATGTGGCGCGCAGTCTTCGTCCATGCAGGTCCAGGCTTTTCCACCCTGTTCCGCCAGATAAAGCGACAAGGTTTCCAGCGCGGGGAAATGTGCGACTGCGGGTAGCCCTAGGCGCGGGCGATCTGGACGCGCTGTCTTGCGGGCGTGGAATGAGCCCACAAGAAACAAAATCTTGGCATCTGGACGTTGGTAGACGGCCCCGCTCAATCCATACGCCATCGCCAGTTCTTCCCAAGCCTGACCCAGGGTGGGCGCAGGTCGAGGCGCTGACGGGATCACGGCATGAAGCGCCACATCGCGCCCTTGCAGCTTCAACTGACGCACACGGAGCAATAGGTCGAGCATCGCCTGACTGGTTCGCCCGTCCTGGAAGCGGGCCGTGGTCAGTAGCGAGCCCCTTAACGTCTCTCGGGCCGTTCGGTCATCTGGTGCAGCAAGAAAGGCGTCGAGCGCGGGTTGCAGCAGATCGGAGTATTCCAAGGCTACAGTGACCGGTCCCTTCTCTGCGGCCGAGCAGGCGATTTCACCAAAAGCCGCCGGGCTTTCGGTTGTGCCATGAGTTTCGCCAAGAACGATAATGCGCTCAGGTCGATCAAGTAGGAGCGTCGTCCCGGCAGGTGGCGTGCAAGCGGTCACAACGGCGGCGAGAAGTCCCAGCATTCCAACATCCCCCATGCTTTGTGATCACATGGGGGATGTCTCGCAGGGCGAAATTATGGTCGCCGACGCCGTTACGCCTCAGGCGTGATGCAGGCGCCTATTATAGATTTACATCCGCCACGCCGCCGGCGTCGGGCGTCGTCTTGGTCAGGTTGGCCTTCAGCACCTCATAGCCAAAGCCCAGAACGCCCTTGTTGGACGCCCAGACACGGCCGTGTTCGGCGTCGAAGCGCACCAGGGTCAGATGGGGGTCGTCCTTGCCCTCTGGATACCAAGCGGCGACGACGGGGTTCCAGTATTTGTCGATGCGGGCGCGGTCCGGATCAATCGACAGGGCGCCGTGGAAACAGGCCTGAACCTTCTGGTCCTTGGCCTGATAGCAGAACATGCCCATCACCCCGCCGCCCTGGCCGCCTGCCGCCACGTCTTGCGCGAAATCCGTGTCCGAGCGGGTGAAGAACCAGATGGCGCCGACCTCGGGTTCGCCAAATCCGGTCATCGGTTGATGGTGATAGCCGGGCCTGTCCAATCCCAGCATGCCGGTGTTGGACTCCTTGAGGCTTTTCCAGAATTCCGTCTCTGCTTCGGCGGGCGTCAATGCGTCGGTCATGATCGTCTCCTGCTTTTGATGTGCAGGACCAACCGTTCGCAAGCCTGGGGGTTCCTCAGACCCAAGGGGCGCGTGCGGCGCCGAACAGCGTCGCCAGATGGATCAGCAACAGCATCGCCACCGCCGCCGCGCCGATCATCAGAAAGCGCCACGGGATCATGCGCGGCCCCTTGAAGGGGTCGGGCGCGCGGGCGCCCCGCCACCCGCAGAAAACCATGGTGGCGACGACGGCGGTCAGCAGAATGAGGGTGGTTGTCAGGTCCATCAGCCGCAGGTGGAGAAAGGTCGCGGTCTTGGCAAGTCAAACCCTTGCCGAATGGTTAAGCTTCACGATGCATTAACCATGTCTGGATCACAACCATCAGGCGTCGGTCGCGCTGTCCACAGGATTGAGCGACCGTTGCTAGATATTGGGGTTAACCATGAGTTTACACCCCGGATATGGGCAGTATAGCCTTCGAACATGGGCCAGGAGTCGAATCAGTGAGCGCAGCAGCGCCTTGGAGCGTTAAGGGTATCGACCCCAAGGCGCGGGAGGTCGCAAAGGACCTTGCGCGACGTTCCGGCATGACCCTGGGTGAATGGCTGAACTCCATGATCATGGAGGACGAAGATGACGGCGTGGTGCCGCTGGCCCGTCGTCCCCATCTGACCGAAACCTACGAGCGACGCGGGCGTTCGCGCCGCCTCGACGACGCCTATGACACAGGCTCCGAAGACAGCCTGCACCGCATTAGCGCTTCAATCGACGTCATCGCCGCACGTCTGGAGGCGGCCGAGCGCCGCTCCACCCTGGCGATCCAGGGTGTGGACCAGGCCGTGTCGGGGCTGGTGCGTCGCCTCGACGGCCAGGACGAAGAAGGCAAGGCCTACACCCGTCGTCTGGACGACATGGCCGAGGAGCTTCGTGAGGGGCACCGCCGCCTGCGCGCGTTCGAGCGCGACACCGGACCGGGCACCCAGGAAAACTTCAGCAAGGTCGAGACCGCGCTGGGGTCTCTGACGGGACGCCTCTACGACATCGAAGAACGCCAACGCGCCAGCGCCGTCGACCTGCGCCAGCGGATGGAGGCGGTCGAGAAGGCTGCTGGACCCGGCGTGGGCACGGACATGCTGGCCCAGGTCGGCGCGCGTCTGGACCAGGCGCAAGGCCGCACGACCGAAGCTCTGAAGACGCTGGAACGCTCGTTCGCCGAGCTGGATCAGCGCATGCGCGCCGCCGAGGGGCGGATCGAACCCGAGGGCGCGCGCGACGCCGCCCGTTTCGAGAAACTGGCCGAAAGCCTGTCGCGTCAGATCGACGCCAACCGATCCGAAATGATGCAGCGGCTGGATGTCGCCGAGACCGGCGCCCGCATCGACCGGATCGAGCGCACGGTTCAAACCTTCGACGACCAGTTGAAGCTGTCGGAAGAGAAGGGCGCGCACGGCATTGAGGCCATGGGGCGCGAAGTTCTGCGCATCGCCCAGAACCTGAACGCCCGCGTCCAGGGCGTGGAGGCCGGAGAAGCTGCGCGCGCCGACGCCGTGACCCGCGCGGTGACGGCCCGTGTCGAGCAGAATTTCGCCCGCCATGTCGAACGCGTCGATCAACGATTGACTGCGGCGGACGATCGCAACGCCCTGGCGCTGGAGAAGCTGGGTGGCGAGATCACGCGGATTTCGGACCGCCTGAGCGACCGCATCGCCCAGTCCGAGCGTCGCTCGCAACAGGCGCTGGAAGACATCGGCCGCCGCCTGGTCGAAAGCTCGGACAAGATCGAGCAACGCTACGACCGCGCTTCGGGCGAACTGGCCGAGCGCATGCGTCAAAGTGAAGAGCGCACGGCGCGCCTGCTGGCGGAGGCGCGCGACACCATCGAGGCCCGCGCCGCTGTCCCTGTGCCCGAGCGACCGATGGACAGCCTGGATTCGCTGTTCGTCGCCGAGACGCCGCGCGTGGTCGCTGAACGTGTGTCGCCTGAACCTGTGCGGTCGGTGTCGCCCGCTGCGGACTGGCGCGCCGCCGCCTTCCCTGAAGACTCGTTTGAGGTGGACGACTGGTCGGCCGATCCCGTGACGCCTGAGGCTGCGGTTGCAGAACCCTTCCCCGTCGCCGCCTCCGACATCGTCACGCCTCGGTTCGAGGCCTCGCGCGATCTTGAGGACGAACTCGAACTGCAAGCCCGCGGCCCTGCGCCGGAGCCTGAGCGCATCATCCAGCCGTTCGGCGGTTTCGGCGGCGCCGATGTCGATGATGTGCTGGAGGCGATTTCCAGTCCGTCCGAGACGACCCGCGCATCGCGTCCCGTCCGCGACGACTTCGACGGCTTCGACGCGGGTGATGTTGATTTCGATGGCGAGACCGACTTCGTTGATCAACGTCAACTTCAGGCCAGCATGAGCGCGGCGGCTGCGGCAGGACGCGGCGCCAGCACACGCGGCGCCATCGACGCCGCCCGCGCCGCTATGGCGGCCTCGGTCGATGAACCGGCTGCGCGTCAGGGCTTCGGCCTCAAGCCGCGCGGTGGAAAATCCAAGCTGCAGGAACGTCTGGACAAACAGGCGACGCGCGAAGGGTCGACCGTGCGCAAGACCCTGCTGGCCTCGGTCACCGCCGTCGCTCTGACGGGCGGCGGCATGTTCGGCTACAGCGCCCTGACCGGCGGCGCTGGCCTGCCTGATTTTGGGATGCCCGACTTCGGCGCCAAGGCGGACACGGACGCGGCTGCGCCCATCGCCGCCCTTGCCATGACGCCCGGCGACACGCGCCTGCCCGTTGCACAGAACACCGGCGCCGACGACTACGCCAAGGCGGTTCAGCAATTCGAGGCGGGCGATGCCGCTGCTGTCGATACGCTGAAGCGCGCGGCCAACCAGAACTATGGCCCGGCCCAGGCGCATCTGGCGGCGCTTTATCAAACGGGCGGCAACGGCGTCGCCGTCAATCTGATTGAGAGCCGTCAGTGGGCGCGTCGCGCTGCGGAAGGCGGCGACACCAAGGGCATGCATTTCTACGCCATGCAGCTTTATGACGGCGTCGGCGGGGTGAAGAACCGTCCTGAGGCCCTGATCTGGCTGCAACGTGCGGCGGAGCACGGACTGGTGGACAGCCAGTTCAACGTCGCCCGTCTGTATGAGAACGGCGCTGACGGCATCGCCCGCAACACGACCGAAGCCCTGAAGTGGTACACGGTCGCGGCGCGCGCAGGCGACACGGGCGCGCAGGAGGCTTTGACGCGCCTGACGCCGACGGCCAGCGCCACGGCCCAGCGCGCCGCCCGCGCCGCCGCCGACGCCTATCAGGCCCAGGCGTCAACGGCTGCGTCTTCGGCTGTTTCGGCGGCTCAGGGCTGACCATTCGCGCGCCGTGGGTGGCCTGACGCCGCCCGGGCCGCTAGAGCCTGATCGGTTGAGATGGAATCGCTTCGCGATTTCATCAATGCCGTGAGCCAGGCTCCAGATTTATGTGAGAGCCTGATTCACGCTTCTGCTGGAACCGCGTAGCGGTTCCCCCAAAAACGATCATGCTCTAAGACCGCCACGTCGCCGTCCGGCGCCTCTTGTGTCCGCTCCAACCGAAGGCGCGTCCTTTGGATATCTATCTGCCGATCGCCGAGGTTTCGGTGAACTGGCCGACCCTGGTGATTCTGGGGGCGGTGGTTGGATTCGTGTCCGGCCTGTTCGGCATCGGCGGCGGTTTTCTGATGGCTCCGATCCTGGTCTTTCTGGGCATTCCCCCCACTGTCGCTGTCGCCAGCCAGGCCAGCCATGTCGTCGCCTCCTCGACCTCGGGCGTCATCCGTTATGCGGGGCAGGGCTCTGTCGATTTCAAGATGGGCGCCGTCATGGCGGGGGGCGGCGCGCTGGGCGCCCTCGCGGGGGTGGAGCTGTTCCGTTATCTGCGCCTGCTGGGACAGGCCGATCTGGTGGTGGCCCTGTCCTATCTGGTCTTCCTGGGCGCCATCGGCACATTGATGCTGAACGAAAGCCTGACCGAGATCCTGCGCCGTCGTCGCGGCACGCCCGCACCGCGCAAGGAACGTCGTCGTCCGATGTGGCTGTACGGCCTGCCGTTCAGGATGAAGTTCCCCAAGTCGGGCCTCTATATCAGCGCCCTGCCGCCGTTCGGTCTGGGCGTATTTGCCGGTGTTCTGTCGGCCATCATGGGGGTGGGCGGCGGCTTCATCCTGGTGCCCGCCATGCTCTATATCCTGCGGATGCGGGCGGGCGTCGTGGTGGGCACCAGCCTGTTCCAGATCATCATCACAACGGCCATCACCACCATACTTCAGGCCGGTCGCAACCAGACCGTCGACATCGTCCTGTCCACCATACTGCTGCTGGGCGGGGTGATCGGCGCGCAGGTCGGAGCGCGGTTCGCCGGTCGGTTCCGCGCTGAGGAACTGCGTGCGGCGCTGGGGCTGATCGTGCTGCTGGTCGGGATTCAGATGGGGCTGGAGCTGTTCGTGCGGCCCAATGACATCTTCCTGCTGGCGCCGGGGATCGCACAATGATCCAGGCGCTTCCTCCCCCGCCGCCCGCTGTCGAGGCGCCGCCGCCTGATCGGTCCGAGGCGACGACGGACGAACTGCGGGTCGCCGCCGCCCTGACGGATGCCCAGGTTCACGTCGATTCCAGCTTCCGCGGCGCATCCATTGTTCTGTACGGCGCGGTGTTCAATCCTACGCCCGAGCCTGCCGATGTCGTCGTCGTCGTGCGTGGCCCGGATGCGCCGGTGCGTCTGGTCAAGAAGACCCGCAACATGGGCGTCTGGCTAAACAGTCGTCCGGTGCTGTTTGAGGGGGCGCCCGGCTTCTACATGACCGCCTCGACGCGGCCCCTGTCGGACGTCGCCGACTTCGGCCAGCTGCGTCGCCTAGGCGTCGGCGTCGATCACCTGCGGATTGATGCGCCGGAAGAGGCCTCGACCGTCACCCGCTATGGGGTGCGCGATGTTGTCGTCAGCCGTCTGGGCGAGGACTATCTGGACTGGCGCCGCGCCGTGATCCGGCTGAAAGAGGCGGCCCAACTGTATGACACCGACCCCAAGGGGGTTGAGTTCGTTGATCGCGGCCTGTTCCGCGCCGAGGTCAAACTGCCCACCGTCGCCCCGACCGGGAAATACTACGCTGAGGTCTGGCTGTTTCAGGACGGGGAGCCCAAATCCGTCTCCAACCTGACACTGACGGTCGAAAAGGTAGGGCTGGAGCGCGACATCTATGAGTTCGCCCACCGCCGCCCGTGGCTATACGGCGTGCTGTGCGTGATCCTCGCGGCCCTGACCGGATATGGCGCCTCGCGCATCTTCAGCCGTCGGAGCTGAAACCCAGTTCTGCGCGCAGGGCGTGGGGCGTCAGGCCGCCTGCGCGTAGTTCAGCCAGGGTCACCGACTGGTCCCGCTTGGCGTAGCGTCGCCCGTCCGGTCCGGTGATCAGCCGATGATGGCGGTAGGTCGGGGCGGGCCAGCCCATCAGGGTCTGGATCAGGCGCTGGACGTGCGTGGCCTCAAACAGGTCGAGCCCGCGAGTGATGTGGTTGATCCCCTGCAGGGCGTCGTCATGGGTCACGGCCAGATGATAGGCGACGCCCGTGTCTTTCCTGGCCAGGACCACGTCGCCCGCCGCATCGGGGCGGACAGGAACAACGCCGATGTCGCCGTCCGGGCCTTCGCCTTCCTCAATGAAGCTGAGGCTGTTCCATTCGGCATCGCCCAGAGCTTCGTGCGCGCGATCCAGCGACAGACGCCAGGCGAAGGCGCGGCCTTCATCCAGAAGGCGGGCCTCTTCCTCGGGCGGATGCGGCCCCGGTCGCGCCGCTTCCATCGCGCCGTGTGGAGCATCGCCAATAGCGTCGAGGATTTCCTTCCGTGTACGGAAACAGCGATAGAGTAGGCCGCGTCGGTTCAGACTTTCGATCACGGCGGCATAGTCTGACAGGTGCTCAGACTGTCGGCGAACCGGCGTTTCCCAGTCCAGTCCCAGCCAGATCAGATCCTCCACAATCGCCGCCTCGAACTCAGGTCTGCAGCGGGTCGGATCGATGTCCTCGATCCGCAGCACAAACCGCCCCCCTGCCGCCTTCGCCGCCGTCCAGGCCGTCAGCGCTGAAAACGCATGACCCTTATGCAGGCGTCCGGTGGGCGAGGGGGCGAAGCGGGTGGCGAACATGGCGTCCAGACTAGAGCCTGATCCGCTGAGATGGAATCGCTGCGCGATTCCGTCGATGCGGTGAATCAGGCTCCAGATATTAAGCGAGAGCATGATTC
>RCMZ01001128.1_pt1 | contig 13940 bp, 10 predicted proteins | sample 2041141 | NCBI WGS metagenome assembly RCMZ01 (sample SAMN09708263, study PRJNA481090) | Wastewater metagenome, whole genome shotgun sequencing project. | biome: sewage; isolation source: Davis station wastewater (DW) | place: Antarctica: Davis Station | collected 2010-03-01
AAGCCACCGCCGTGCTCAGCACCTTGCTGGCCCTGGCGGTGTTCAGCGTGATGCCACGGGTGGTGCGGTTGTGGGAGAAGGATCAGTGAGCGGCGGCTGCACGGATGAAGGCCTCGTCCAGTGTGCTTGCCTGGTACTGGTTCATAAAACTCTGACCGTTGCTGAAGGGGGTGAACGCACGTTGGCTAATCATGTAAAAACAGCCGCAGTGTTGGGCGATCTCTTCGATGTTGTGGGATGAAACTAGGATGGCGCGGCCCTCCAATGCCGCGCCGTGCAGGCATTGCCAGATGTAGTGCCTGAACTCGGGGTCTACCCCGGCCGTCGGTTCATCGAGAATGACCAGGTCGGCTTCCAGGGCCAGCAGGGACAGGGTGAAGAACCAGCGTTTTTCCCCGTAGCTGCAGATGGAGGATTTCTTCTTCCAGATTTGCTGGTAGCGATCAAAGATATGGGGGCACCACTCATTCAGCTTTGTTAATACATGTTGTTGGTTAACAGGGGCCACGGAGCAGAGCAGCGTGGTCATTTTGAAAATATCAAACATGCGCAGTACCGGGGGCGTCATGAGGGTTTGGGATAAGTAAAGTTGCGTGCGAAAACTGTTGGTAAGGGAACCCGCATGTATTTTCTTCAGCTTGCAAATGATATCGAAAAAGGTGGTCTTTCCCGACCCGTTGGGCCCCAGCAGCCCGGTAATAGAACCTGGCTTGACTTGAAGCGATGCATCGCGAAACAAGACCCTGTGTGCATACTTGAAGTGGATATTGTGGGCTTCTAATGCATTCATCAGTAGCGACTCCAGACGGGATTGATGCGTAAGAAACGCAAGGTCAACAACAGCGTGCAGAAAAATAGTACGATACCTGCCGTTATCAGCAGTAGGTTGCTATCGACGCCGTTGAGCATTATCCGATTACTTAGGGTTAGTGGGTTTGCAAGGTTGATCCGCTCTATAAGTGGGGCAGTTTGGTGGGTGCTTAGTATGCCCAGAACCAATAAGCTCAGTGAGGCAATTGAAAATAACGTGTTGGCAGTCTGGAAATTTATCGGTAGTAGCGTTAGCAATAAAGCCGGGGTGCCGAATATTATGAAGCAGATATAAAAACGCAGTAGAATTTCAAAAAATTGATAAAGGTTGAACGCCCCGAAAGAAAAGAATGTGCCCGCATAGAATACTGCACAGTAAACTAATGCAATGCAGGAGTACGCCAGAAAATGCGCAAATAAAAACAAGCATTTGGCTCGATGGGTATAGATGAATGACCTCATGAATCCACTTTCTCTTCTGCCGATGATGTACAGCGCAAAGCCAAAAAGAGAAACGCTGGAGGCAATGTAGGCGTAAAACCAAGAAGTGCTTTCACGGTAGGGGGTATCGAAAAACGCGCTGCCGGCCCTGGAATAGGCCACCAGATAAAATACCGCCGTGGGAGAGAGCATGACCCAGAATAGCGCAATCGGTTCTTTTAGTTGCTCTTTGATAAAGAGTGCAGAAAGAGCAACCAAGCGGGGTAGGGTGTGTTTATTCATGGGTCACCTCTCAAGGAAATGGAACCATGGTGGCTTGTCTGTCAGGGTGTATATCGCATAAGAACTGCTCGGAGTATTGATTGCGAGTATTGATGTTGTTTGAGTTGTCCATGTGAAGGAATAAATCTGGAGAAATATATTTGCAAAAATAGTAGTGGTTGTTGTTTATGTTTGCGGGCTTCAGGTACAGATAACCCTGTATCTGCTGCGATTGCAGTGACGATAGTAAGGCGTTGAGGGTGGGCCGGATCAGGACGGCAGGTGAGTGGTTAATAGGGGAAACGGACGTTATTTCCCTGAATGTGCTGTAGCTGTTGCACTTTAAGAAGTGAGTGAGGTAGGTGTCCTTGATGTCGCACTCTTTGCCGTGTGTGGATTTGAAGCGGTCGATAAAACGGAATGTTTGCCACAGCTCCTCAAGTGATTTTTCAAGGGCGCTACCAAGATCTTCGGTATAGGCCAAGCCCGCACAATATTGAACGTGATGTTTAGGATTTTTTTGCCCGTAGACCATCAGCAAGCAGAGGCCAGGGAAGTTACTGTCCGAAATATCAATGGCCGCCAATTCACCCCTGTTTGCGAGTGTATGATAGAGGGTGCCGGTGCGGCTGTTCGAAAGGACATTGTTTATTTCTTCGCGACGGATGACGCGGTTGCATGTTTTTGTCAGCCACAACCTAGCTAGAAATTGCCGCTCCAGTTGTTCTCTTATTGCTCCACTAATCCCATGTTCCGCGCGCCAATGAAAGCTGCAACCACAGGTGTCTCGCCGTGGATAGAACACGGTATCGCCTTCTAATAAATGGTAGCTCAATGATAAAAGAACAGTCGGGATGTGGCAGTGTGTGAAATTAGATGTGCGATACACTTTGCTTAGATTAAAGGAATGTTTTTTTATTTGTGCAGCGGTCAGTGTGCGCTCACTTGTTTGTTCAAGTGCATAGACGAGTCTACAGATTTCATCGGTGGTGAGAGAGTGTCCTAGCGTTGCGTGTAGGTCGGGGGTGATTTCTCTGTAGAAATGACGCCTTTCAAAATACTCGCCCAATGCGGTGACAACGGACGGTGTACCTGTACCAATGCCCGAGCCTGCGATTGACCATTGATCGGCGGTTTCCACCGAATCTGGAAGCGTTAAGTCACCCGCCGGTTGGAATATGAGCGTGCCGGGAAGTCCAGGATTATGGCGGTTACACAGATTCATGAGCGGCTCCTATGAAGTGTACGCATAGCGGGGAAAAAAGCGCCGGGTTGAGCCCCATCGCCTTGTTCAATAGGGTGTCCGTGTAGGCAGACCAGAGCCTGCACCTTAAGCCCAGTTGCTTTGCGCGTAACTCAAGAAGCATGTAGAGCGATCCTGCTTCCATCAGCGCCAAGCGATACCCTCGGTAGCGATATTTGAAGAGAGTCTTGGGAAGATAGGCCGTATAAATGATCGCGACGCTTGGAGTGCCTATGTTTGCAGGAGTACAGAGAATGGCCTGTTCTATCTCTTCGGATGTCAGTTTTTTTTGCATGACTTCAAATTTTCCCGAGTGAGGCAGTAGGTGTAAAAACCTATCTGGAAACGGCCAGTTGTTAGTGCTGCGCATTAGTGAGCAGATAAATATTTCTATAGGGTAAAGAGCACCTCCACTGGGGTAGCCTCGTTTGTGGCTGTCACTATTTTTTGATAGCAGAGGCTTTACAAGATTTTTAATAGTGGAGAAGTCGATAGGGTCATGGGTGAACGACTCGCAAGACTCGTTACGTCCCAGTTCATCGCCGAAATCAGAGGGTTCCTCTATTACAATGGACAAATCCATGTCCGGGTAAAAACGAAGTTCGTTGCCAGTTAAGGTGGAGAGCTGGGCATCATCCAAAGTATGTAGGCAGGTGGTGTTCTTGAAAGCATCGTGGAGGGTATAGTTACCTTTGGCGTGAAACTCCAGGGTTTCGATATGTACCTTGGGGTCCAGGTATTTAAGGTAGTAGTCATGGGGTATGTTTTTCATCTTGGTATCCTCAGGCAGTCACAGAGGTGCCAGTGAGGCGGCGTATATTCATCGATATGGTTGTTATTAAAGTCAATGAGCGTGGTTTGCAGGATATTGTCCTGATAGCAGAGGTTGTCTCCAGGGTGGCTGATGATTCCTATCTTTTTAATCAAGGCTCCTAGTACCAATGCTTCTTGAAGAAGTGATAGGCGCTTGTTCGGTATGGGGATGCGCCGTTCGCCACAGAAGGTGAGTAGTTTTGACCAGGATTGGGTACTGGTGTGTTGGTTTTCGTAATGGATCATCCTGCCAATGTTACAGAAGTGGCAGGGGTTACCTATTGCAGGTATATAAGGCTGGCTGATGTGGTAACTGTTGCAGCTGTGATGGCATACACTTATTGCGCTTTCAGGTAGTTGGCTGGCTAGGCTGAAGTGCAGGTTATGTAATTGGTGGTAGTTGTAGTGGTCTGGAATGATTAGGATATAGTATTTTTTATTTGGTTCAATCGTCTCGGCGCTCGGCGTGAACGGTAGTTTGTGAAACTCCAGTGGGGTTTTTATTTCTTCCCTGAGGAGCTTTTCCAAATCGATAGCGCCTTTCCAGTCGTGGATGATGAACACTTTTTCAAAGTGCGGCGCGTAGGCCGGTCTGATGCTGATGGCGGATTCCAAAAATGTATAGGCGGTCTCCGGGTTAAGGCCATTTTCTGTGAGTATTTCATCCAGTTCCGATCGTGTGATGGTGGAATAGTTTTTTAAACGGGAGAGTGCGTTCAGTAAGGGCGGTGAACTGATTTTTGAAATCCCTCTGTCCGAGACGACCAATGCGTCATGCGTTAGGTTCAGGATGTCATAGTTGCTCATGGATAAACGCATGATGCAGACTCCTTAAGGTTTTTCCGGATCATCCGGAAAAACCTTTATGGCTCTATTGTTTATTTTTTCTCAGGCTCAGTTGCGTCATTGTGTGCGGCGTTGTGACCACCGCATCCACCACAACCTCCGCTGCCCCCTGAACAGCCTCCGCCCCCGCCACAGCCGCCACTTCCACCACAGCCTCCGGCGCTACCTGTGCCTCCCGCCATATAGGCGCCGGCACCTGAATTATGTTTCTCGTTAAAGTTGAACAGCACATCGCCAAGAGTTGAGTTGCTCATGATCTTGCTTCCAGTTCAATTTTTCAGTTCGGGGTTTTCTTATGTCACTTAAATTCTAGGCTCTAGGTGACATTCCTTATTTAGTTGCTGAACGGGTCAGTGGCAAGTTCGGCGATTATCTCGGTCTGTAGGAATAAGATCACATATAAAATGCACTTGTCTTACGTTGGCGAGTGCTGTTTTTTTAGCGCAGATTATTCAATCGGGGAAGGCGTATTTCCAAGTGTGCAGGTATCTGTCGTTATTGTGAGCAAGACTCTGTAGGTTTTTTCTTTTTTCTGGATTTTTACTTGCAGTTGGGTGGGCTAAATCTTCGTCGAAACTCGACGAACGGTTATGGTGCGCAACAGGATGCTGGCTTTTGGTCATCATCCTGTTGTGGCGTGCTGGTGAGTGAGTTCGCTTTACACCCGCACCGGCGGCTCCTGCGGCGGTGGGTCGCCCACGGGGGGCTGTTGGGGCGGCGGTGGGTCTTGTTCCGGGATGGGCTCGGGGTCGCAGGGTCGGGTCGTCGATGTTGGGGTCGGGAGTTTCGGCGGGGATGGGGATGTTCATGGGCGGTTCTCCTGCGGTGGTTTTGCGGTGGACTGCGCGGCGGCGGGTTTTGCTCAGGTTTTTTGTGCAGGTGCTGGCCGATATTTGCCTGAACTTTGCCGCGGGCTGTGGTTCGGAACTTAATCGGCGGCGGCACCAGGACGGTGCGCCACGAGCCGAGGGCGGCGCGCATGATGGTGCGCACGCGAGCCGTGGGGTTACGGCCCGGGCGTTGCATGGGGACGGGCAGGCAGATCGCGGGTGAGCGGCTAACCTTGCCGGGTTCCTTGTGGCAGCTGGTTTTCCTCTTTCTTCAAGACCCAGAACAGCGGAGTGCAGGTATGAGTGTGTCGAGCAGGGATCAGGGGCAATCCGTGGGCAAGTGGTTGCCGACGGCCAAGGACATCGAGGCGTTGGTGCGGGCTGAGCATGCCGACCCTTTTGCCATCCTGGGGCCTCACGACGATGGCGCGGGCGGGCAGGTGATCCGTGCGTTCCTGCCCGATGCCCTGGCGGTGCAGGTGCTGGCCAGCGACAGCGACGAGGTGCTCGCGGATTTGCCGGCCAGCCGCGTGCCGGGCCTGTTCGTCGGCCATCTGCCCAGCCCGGGGCGCTATCGGCTGCGTATCCAGTGGCCCGGTGGCGAGCAGACCAGCGAAGACCCCTACAGCTTTGGCCCGTTGCTAGGGGAGATGGATTTGTACCTGTTCGCCGAGGGCAACCACCGTGACTTGAGCGCTTGCCTGGGGGCGCAACTGACCCAGGTGGATGGCATCGACGGCGTGCGCTTCGCCGTGTGGGCGCCGAATGCGCGGCGAGTGTCGGTGGTGGGCGATTTCAATGTGTGGGACGGCCGCCGCCACCCCATGCGCCTGCGCCACCCCAGCGGCGTGTGGGAGATTTTCATCCCCCGGTTGCAGGCCGGCGAGGCCTACAAATACGAAATTCTCGGCGCCAACGGCATCCTGCCGCTCAAGGCTGACCCCGTGGCGCTGGCCACCACGCTGCCACCGGACACCGCCTCCAAGGTCGCCCCCAAACTGGCGATGGCCTGGCAAGACGATGCCTGGATGCAGGCCCGCGGCGCGGCGCAAGCGGTGACGGCGCCGCTGTCGATCTACGAATTGCACGTCGGTTCCTGGCAGTGCGAGGTCGATGACCTGGGGGAAGTGGCCCGCCAATATGGCTGGGGCGAATTGGCCGAGCGGCTGATCCCCTATGTGCTGGAGCTGGGCTTCACCCATGTGGAGCTGATGCCGATCATGGAGCACCCCTTTGGCGGCTCCTGGGGCTATCAGCCGCTGTCCCAGTTCGCGCCCAGTGCGCGCTTCGGTTCGCCCCAGGATTTCGCCGGGTTCGTCAATGCCTGCCACTTGGCCGGGATCGGGGTGATTCTCGATTGGGTGCCGGCCCATTTCCCCACCGATGCCCACGGCTTGGCGCAGTTCGACGGCACCGCGCTCTACGAGTACGGCAACCCGCTGGAGGGCTTCCACCAGGACTGGGACACGCTGATCTACAACCTGGGCCGCACCGAAGTGCACGGTTTCATGCTGGCCTCGGCGTTGCACTGGCTCAAGCATTTCCATGTCGATGGGCTGCGGGTGGATGCGGTGGCCTCGATGCTCTACCGCGACTATTCGCGCAAGGCCGGCGAGTGGGTGCCCAACCGCCACGGCGGGCGCGAGAACCTGGAAGCCATCGATTTTGTGCGCCACCTCAACGACGTGGTGGCCCTGGAGGCGCCGGGGGCGCTGGTGATCGCCGAAGAGTCCACGGCTTGGCCCGGGGTCAGCCAGGACACCCAGCAGGGCGGCCTGGGCTTTGCCTACAAATGGAACATGGGCTGGATGCACGATTCGCTGCATTACATCCAGCAAGACCCGGTGTACCGCGGCCATCACCACAACGAGTTGAGTTTTGGCCTGGTGTACGCCTGGTCCGAGCGTTTCATCCTGCCCATCTCCCATGACGAGGTGGTGCACGGCAAGCATTCGCTGATCGACAAGATGCCGGGCGACCGCTGGCAGAAATTCGCCAACCTGCGCGCCTACCTGAGTTTCATGTGGACTCACCCGGGCAAGAAGCTGTTGTTCATGGGCTGCGAGTTCGGCCAGTGGCGCGAGTGGAACCACGATCAGCAACTGGATTGGTACTTGCTGCAATACCCCGAGCACCGGGGCGTGCAGCAATTGGTGGGCGACCTCAACCGCCTCTACCGGGAGGCGCCTGAGCTGCACCAGCAGGATCATCTGCCCCAGGGCTTCCAGTGGTTGGTGGGCGATGATGCCATCAACAGTGTTTACGCCTGGCTGCGCTGGAGCGCCGACGGGCGGCCGCTGCTGGTGGTGGCCAACTTCACCCCGGTGCCGCGCGAGGGCTACCGCATCGGTGTGCCCCTGGGCGGGCAGTGGAGCGAAGTGCTCAACAGCGACGCTGAACGCTACGCCGGGTCCAACTACGGCAACGGCGGCAGCGTCGAGGCCCAAACCGTGCCGAGCCACGGCCAGGCACTGTCCCTGGCGCTGAACCTGCCGCCGTTGGCGGTGCTGGTATTGCGCCCGCAGTAACGGCGCTGTTGGGGTGGCAAGCGGGCAGGCCCGCTTGCTACAGGCGCGATGGCCGCTCACCAGCGCATCCGCACACCCAGGCTGCCAATCAGGCCATTGAGGTCGTTGTCGTCCACGTCGCTGCTGTAGTCGGCGCTGACGTACAGGCTGACGGTGGGCGAGACCTTCGCCACCAGGCCCAGGCCCAATTCCACGGTGGAGGATTTGCGGCTGCTGCTGATCTTGTCGACCTTGTCCAGGGTCAGGGTGTCGCCGCTGTACACCGTGTGCCACAGGTTGGTGCGCACGTAGGGTTCCAGGGGCAGGCCGCTGACTTCATAGCGCCCCTTCAGGCGGGCGCCGACCCGGCCGCTCCAGGACGTCTGGGCGGTGGACGAAGGGCTGCCACTGCCCGCGTTGGGCGTGCCCAGGCTGATGCGTTGGTTTATCAATTGCGCCTGGGGTTCGACCACCCAGTTGTCGCCGATGCCGATGGGGAAACCGCCTTCCACCGACAGGGTCACCGCGTTGCCTTCGGTGGCCTGGCGCTGGCCCTGTTCGTTGCGGCTGTAGCCGCTGACACGGCCGCCACTGGCGCTCAGGTCAACGTGCCAGCCCTGGGCCCCGGTCAGGCTCCAGAACGCCCCCAGGCTCTGGCCCTGGACGTTGAGGGTGTCGCGGCGCGGATCGGCCATGGCGCGACGGGTGATGATGCCGTTGCCGTTGCTCAGTAACTGGCGTTCACCGCCCAGCAGGCCGATGCGTTGGGTGCTGCCGTCGCTGGCTTGGCGGGTGTAAAGGGCCGGGCCCTTGAGCAGGCCTTGGAGGTTGGCGGCGAACTGCGAGGCCAGGTAGTCGGTTTCGGCCTGCCGGGCGGGGCGGCCGTAGAGGCGCTCCCAGGTGCTGGCGTTATCGATGAGCAACGTGGGGGCCAGGCCCGGTTCGCCAGTGGGCAGGGCGGCGGGGCCGTACCAGGCATTCGCCGGGCCCTCGGCGCGGGCGGCCAACGGGGCGGCCAACAGCAGGGAGGTGGACAGGGTGCAGAAGGTCAGGGTGATCTCGTGGGAAGTGAAGGAGGTTTTCATGGCGGTCTACCTTGCAATCGCATGCAGTCTCTCGCTTTGGCGTCTCTCCTACCCCGAATGAGGGGCGACCGAGTTCAATGAGGCAAGGCCCGGTGGCCCGCTGGCGCGGGTGTTGGGGGCCTGGCCCCGGGAGGTAATACCGGGGGTAGTAAGGTTGAGCTAAGAAGAGCGCGGGCAAAGCGTCAAGAAACTGCGCATGGCTTTGAAGATTATTTTTTAGCCCCGCCAAGGCCTTGAAATGGCTGCAAACCCTAAGTGCCTGTTTGTAGATGAAAAGCGTCGAAAGCCCCGTTCCAGAGGCTTTCGATAGGGGGCTACCAACTGACGCGCACGCCCAGGTTGGCGGCGACGCCTTTTTGCTGGGTGCTGTCGATATCGTGGCTGTAGTCGGTGCTGGCGTAGACGCTCACCGCGCGGCTGAGGCTGACCACCACGCCCAGGCCCACATCCGCCGACGACGCTTTTTGCTGGCTGCTGAGGGTGTGGCGGTTGTCGTAGGTCTCGCTGCTGGTGCCGGAGAATGTGTGCCACAGGTTGGCACGCACATAGGGCTCCACCGGCAGGCCGCTGACTTCGTAGCGGCCCTTGAGGCGTGCACCCAGGCGCCCGGTCCAGGCACTGTCGGCGTCGAACTCCACCCGCGACACGCCGTCATGGCCGCTGTCCAGGGACACCTTCTGGTGGATGATTTGTGCCTGGGGCTCGATCTCCCATTGCTTGCCCAGGGCAATCGGGTAGCCGGCCTCCACCGACGCGGTGAGGGCGTGGCCGCGGTTCTTGAGCTTGAGACCGCGGTCGGAGTGGCTGTCGTTGTCCAGGCGTGTGCCCATCAGCACCATATCGAGGTAGGCGCGCTGCGGGTTGAGCAGGGTCCAGTAGAGGCCGAAGCTGTCGCCTTGCAGGTCAACCTTACCGGCGCGCCGGCCCTCGAAGCCCTGGTTGAAGCCGTCCACATCGCCCTCGACCTGGGTGTGGCCGACGAAGAAACCGACCCGTTGGCTCATGCCGGATGCGGCCTCGGTGCCGTACAGGTCATTGCCCACCTGGAAACCCTTGAGCGAGCCGTCCAGGTGCGGGTTCACGGTGCCGGCCCAGGTCTGGTCCAGTTGCTTGCCATACACCCGGCCCCAGCCTGCGCCAAAGGCACCGTGCTCGGTGAGCAGGCGTTGTTCGCCTTGGCGCTCGTGGAAGGTGCCCAGGGCCGAAAGGGTCAGCAGGTTTGCCGCGGGTTGCAACGCCGACCATACCGGCACTTCTGGGCGATACAGGGGAATGGGGCGCATGCCGGGCAGTACCACGGGCACGGGGGGGGAGCCGGGGGCGATGACCGGTAGGGTGATTTCGGGCTCTTCGGGGTTGCCAGGGTTACCTGGGTTGCCGGGATTGCCGGGATTGCCAGGGTTGCCAGGGTTGCCGGGTTCTTCCGGCCCCACCCCCGGCAGCGGTGTGACGGGCACGATGGCCGAACGCAAGTACCAACTGTTGCCCGTGTTGGCGGTGACGCCGCCCTTGAACAAGTAGTACACGTAGGGCCCGGCCGACACGCTGCCGTCTTTGAGGCTGAAGGCCGAAGGGTCGCTGCTGGCGGTGCCTTGGGCCTCTACCACCTGGATGCCGTTTTGCAGGCTTTCGGCCCCGGCGCCGCCGACGTTACTCACGCTGATCTGCGTGGTGCCGCCCAGGGTGCCGTTGACCACTACCAATTTGTCGCTGGGCGCATCGTCGCCGGCCAGCACGCTGTTGACGAACAACCGCCCGCCGCTGCCCGCGTAGTTGCCGTGCACGGTGAGGCTGTCGTTGGTGCGGCTGTTGCCGCTGCTCATGTCGATGATCCCCTCGTTGTTGACGGTGATCGGCACCGTGCCGTCCGGCGAGGTGATGCTGCCCTGCACGGGGGCCAGGGTAGTGACCGGCCCGAGGATATTGAACGTGCCGGGGAAGGGCGCGGTGGCCGCCAGGATAAAGGGCTCGGTGAGGTCAAAATGGCTGCCGTTGGTGAGGTTCACCGTTTGCCAGTTGATGTAGCGGCTGGCCCCGGCGGACGTGGTGTTCTCGAACGTCAACGTATTGCCGTCCGGGCCGCCGTCGATGCGCGACACCAGGTTGAGAATCAGTTCGGTCTGGTTGCGCAGCAGCGCGGTGTCGGTGCCTTCGCCCATGAGGATGGGCGAGCGGATGTGGCCGCCGCTCCACACGAAGCTGTCATCGCCGGCGCTGGCGCGGATTTCCCCGACCACTTCGCCGCCCTGCACGCTGATGCTGTCATCGCCGCCACTGACGCTGATGTTGCCGCCCACGCGCCCGCCCTGGACGATGATGGTGTCGGTGTCGAACCCGGTCACCAGGTTGCCCTGGATTTCCCCGCCCAACAGTTCAAAGCGGTTCTTGTCCAGCTTCATGTCCACACGACCGATGGTGCCAGCGGTCATGCGCGCCGTATCGCCGTCCTCGAAGGCGCCAGTGATGGTGCCGCCACTCATGCTGAAGGTGTCGCGGCTGTCGCCTTGGGCCAGGGAGGCGATGGTGCCGCCGTTCATGACGAAGTCATCGACCCCGTTGCCCTGCTGCACGGCGCCGGTGATGGTGCCGGCGTTGATGACCAGCGAGTCGGCGCCATCACCCATGTTCAGGGCGCCGTTGATAGCGCCGGAGTTCATCTCCACGCGGTCGGTGCCCGCGCCGAAGGTGACGTTGCCAGTGATGCTGCCGGTGCCGTTGGCGGGGAACGTCAGGCTGTTATTGCCCGCCAGGTCGGTCAGGGCACCGCTGGTGCCGCTGTCGCAAACAAAGTTGTCGTTGCCGGCCCCAGGCGTCAGCGTGCACGCAGCTTGGGCAACGTGGGGCGACAGCATGAGCAGGGAGGTGGTGGCGAGTGAGGGCAGTAAGCGAGCAGGGTATTTCATGATAGGTCCGGACCCCTGGCATTGAGCGGCTTTCTCGGGATGCCCTGCTGTCGCGGCCTATCAAAAAAGCCTTAATCCGGTTTGAAGGCACTGCACTGATGACTTGCAGGGTGTCTGTGGCTCAGACACTTGAAGTAGTAGTGGTTTTTTCGATGGCTGGCGCCTCGGCTGACCAGCGGTACTGTCAGATCTGACAGTTGCGCAGGGAAATAAAATGGCGTATGCGGCGCCCGCAAAGCCGCTAGCTACCCCCGGCTCATGCACAAAGAGGGTGGGTGGATGCCTTTTTTGTGGACGCTGACTAACCAGCGATGCGCCGTTAGCCTCGGCGCCTCTGTGGGAGCTGGCCTGCCAGCGATGGCGCCCTCAAGGCCCGCCTTGCTGGCAGGCTCTCATAGAGGGCGCGGGTGTCAGGGGTTGGTGGGGTGTTGGTCTAGGGCCCGGTCTACCAGCAGCTGCCCCAGCTCCAGCAATTGCTGGATCGCCAGGGCCACGCGGCGGCGCGAGCCGTCGAGTTCGAAGGCCAGGTCGCTGGCCATGACATTGGCGCAGGCCAGTGTTTCCGAGGCATTGGCCAGCAGGGTTTCGGGGTCGATGTGAGGGGCGACGGTGAAGAGCTGGGGCGAGGGCGGTGCGCTGACCTTGGGCGCTAGGTAGTGGTCGATGGCGCGGATGGCGGCTTCGTCGAGGGCGGGCGGGGGATTGGGGGTGATTTTGTGCATGGGGTAGCTCCTAGAATTAAAGGAGTTGCCAGCATCACTTCCACATGATAGGTGGCAACTGTACGCAGGTGTGGAAGACCGGGGATCTAGGAACCCGGCGCACCCGAAAGTGCCCCGCGCACAGCTGCCATAACACGTACTAGCAGACGCAAAAAAAGCGCCAACTCGGCTATGGGCGCTTCGCGCCTAGATCTTCAACGGGCTTCCACACCCGGCCGCTGATTTGGCAGCGGCTGGCGAAGGTTAGCCGCTGCCTCGGTTTAATACAACCCTCAAGTCCCTGCGCAAAACGCCCTACTTGCAGTAATACAACAAGAAACTGCAGGCGTATCGGGTTGTAGGATTACTTGTACTTTTTTCTGTTGTTTTTAATTAAATAAGTTGTATGCACCATGCGGGGATCTGGACATAGTCAGAAGTGTAATTTAAGTTGCATTTCTCAATATGATAAAAAAGAGCTGCTCCAGGCCCATACGGAAGACATACCCAATAGATTCTAGTTACGGATGGCAATGGGCAGCCATAGACTCTAAGCATATCGCCAATGGCCTCCCATCCGGCGGGTGCGGTGTTTGGCTGAGAGTGCATCCATTCAACTGCTTTTGGGTGGGTTAAAGGGGCCTCATGGGCAAGCAGACGATAAACATTCGTCACCGCTACTGGATACGAACCAGAAGTTCCTATCCCGTCAGTGACTTGTATCGTCGCCAAACCATTGGTGTTGCCGGTTACTTTGCCTTGCGCATCTACGGAAGCAACTGCGGGGTTACTTGACGCATAGCTATACGGCGGTGCTCCACCGGTGGGCACTCGTGTGGCGGTATTGTTGATTGAATCCAGCCCGGTTCTGGGCCAAGCAGGAATTTTGATGGATATACCATTCAAGTTCATCTGGGTAGGCGCCAGGGTGAAGGGAACCAGAGTGTAGGTCTTGACCGGAAAACAGATGGCCCGGTTAACGTCGCCCTGGCTGGTCAATGACGCCTTGAAGTGCATCTCCACGGGGGAGCCGTCCTTGAGGCTCTCGAAGAATGGCTTATACCCCACCACTTGTTCGTGTTGTCCTGTGCTGATCCAGTTGGGGTTGGTATGTGCGGGCCATCCATTCCAGACCGTGAGGCTGGCAGGGGTGCCATCCATCTTGGTGCCTTTGATTTCCAGCCACACTGGGCACCCGTTGCTTATAAACGGCCATGACCCAATGCGCACGGTGGCCCCGCTGGTGATGGCCGAGAGGTCCAGGGTGGTGCCGCTGGCCTGGTTGATCTGGATAGTGGTTTTGGTCAACTCGCTGGTTGGCAGCGGTGTCACCGTCACGGTCACCGTGCCCGAAGGCGAGACCTGGCCAGCGCGCGTGACCTCGTATTTGAGGGTAAAGCTCTGGTTGCTGTTGCCGATATTGGCGGCGATGGCGCTGGCGGGGATATCGAACTCGACGGTCTTGTCGGTTTCGCCTGGTTTAGGGGCGATGGTCGGGCT
>RCMZ01000741.1_pt1 | contig 13907 bp, 17 predicted proteins | sample 2041141 | NCBI WGS metagenome assembly RCMZ01 (sample SAMN09708263, study PRJNA481090) | Wastewater metagenome, whole genome shotgun sequencing project. | biome: sewage; isolation source: Davis station wastewater (DW) | place: Antarctica: Davis Station | collected 2010-03-01
TGAGGAGCGTTTGAAAGCTGAGATCCTTAAAGAGGCCATCGAAAAAAAGTGGTAAAGCCGTCTCAGCGTCGTGAGATGGCACAACGAGCTGTGAGGGAAAAACAGTCAGCATACGTTTGGCATGCTTGGTTTTTAACATCAGTGAAACCTGTTATCGCTATCAAGCCAAACTCAGCCATCAAAACGCTGAAATTGCTGACTGGCTGATTCGCCTGACTCATAACCATAGAAACTGGGGCTTTGGTTTGTGCTATTTATATTTACGCAACGTGAAGGGCTTTCACTGGAATCACAAGCGCGTTTACCGCATCTATCGAGAACTTGAACTAAACCTACGTATCAAGCCTAGGAAACGCTTAGTGCGTGAGAAACCGCAGCCCCTGGTCGTTCCTGAAGCTATAAATGTCTGCTGGTCAATGGACTTTATGCATGATCAGCTGAGTGACGGTCGCAATTATCGGCTTTTGAATATCATCGATGACTTTAATCGCGAGGGCTTGGGCATCGAAGTTGATCTCTCACTGCCGGCAGAGCGAGTGATTCGAACACTGGATCAAATTATTGAGTGGCGCGGCAAACCTCACTCAATTCGTTGCGACAATGGGCCAGAATATATCAGCGGAAAGCTTGGAGCCTGGGCAGCTAAACATGATATTAAACTGGACTTTATTCAGCCTGGTAACCCGCAGCAGAATGCTTATATCGAACGCTACAATCGAACTGTTCGTTATGACTGGCTCGCCCAGTATTTATTTGAGAGCATTGCTGCCGTTCAAGATTATGCGACTCAATGGCTCTGGCACTACAATAACGAACGCCCTAATATGGGGCTTGGCGGCATGACCCCTAAACAAAAGTTGGCCATAGTGGCCTGATATCTACTTTTGAACCCTGTTATAAATGGGGGGATTACCTTCTGATTCGATTTGCTTGTATGAGCAGCCAAACTTGGATTTTAGTGCTGACCAGCAGGTAATCGCTGCTTTGGCCTGTTTGCTTGGCGGCAGGGTTTCAACACGGGATTTTACTAAATCTTTGATGATGGATTGCTGTTCGGTGGTGAGTGGTGAGGGCAGGGCTTTAACTGCTGCTGGGGCTGGTTGCTGAACTTCTTTATCCAGCACATCGAGCACCCACTTGCGAAACTCTTTGGCTACTGCTGTGCGTGAGAACATTGCGATTAGGTGGGCGCCGCGCAGTGAGAAAATGCGGACTTCTTTTTCACTGTTTCCACTCCCGAAACCCTTGACCGTCAAATTGACGGTCTGGGACATACCGCTGGTGAATTCATCCTTGTTACGGTCGTAGATACGACTGACGGAATCCTCGCGTGCATAGCCTAGAGCTTTTGCAATTTGTGCTGCCTGCAACCAAGACTGGTTATTACGATCAATGATGTCGAATTGAGTATTTTGAAATGTGAGTGCTTGCATGGTGAGTCTCCTAATCTGATTTGGAGTTCGCCATCAACGCTGTCAAACGGAGGGTGGCGAACTGTGCGCGGGTTGACAGACCGGGGATTAGGATCCCGGCAGGCGCGAACGCCTCCCACGCACAGCCCACCATAAAGTGAGCACAAAAAAACCGCTTTCGCGGCGCTGTGCGCCTAATCTTGCCGAGCTGTCAAACCCGTGTCGCTGAATTTGCAGCGACGCGGGAAAGGTAGCTCGAAAATAACAAGGCGTCAAATAGAAAGTGCTTTTATGTATTACGGATGGGTGATACCGCAAGCATCATAGTCAGCTTTTGTCATCACGCCTTTGAATATACAGCCATTATTTTGAGACTCTTGCATCTGCTCTTGTATGTCGTATACAGGGCTGACTAGCCTTGCGCCGATAGTGTTACGCCTAGATGCTTTATAAGAGCTCAGCATTGCAATGACTTGCTCTGTCGAGCCTTCTTTTAGTACTCGTTCATACTCTTGGCGCCAATCGCTCTTAAGGCTACTTATCCAAGCTTTAAACTCGCTACCTTTAACAATGTTATCGGCGTCAGGGTGGGCGGCGTAAATAGCTGCGTAGTGCTGGTCTGTTTCATTTTTTGCTGCAGATGATGGTGTAGGTATCTTCCTAGCAGCTTCATATGTATGGCATTCGCGTTCGTCGATTATTTTGCTGTAAATTAATACACCGTTACGATTGAAATACTTGTAGATAAAACGCAGGCCACTACCGCTAATTCCTTCTTTTCTCAAGGCGCTGCAAGACTCTGACATCAGTTCTGGGACTGCGATTGATTTCAAAGAGACAGCAATCTGCTCGTCTACATCTCCCACTGTATTAAGCTTTCCTTCAATGATTACATCCCCGCCTTGAGCAAAGGCATGCATAGATACAACGCTGTCGTCTTTCGAGTTTCCTGCTTTACTCTCTTTGTTGGCATCTGCTGCAATAGCCTTTGCCAGCTCTTCTGCAGTTGGTGTCTTTACGAGGCTTGTTTTAATAGGCTCTATTTTTGCTGTGACATCGGCTGGTGACTCTGTTACCTCAAGATCAGAAAATATGGATGCAGGTGTTTCCTCAACATGAGAGGCGCTTGCTTTCGGCTTGAACTCGTCCCAAGGCTTTGCTGAGCTTAAGTCAATAGGCTCTTCTTTTGTATACAAGCGCATGCAAGCACTTCGTATGAGCGCAGCTGCTGAATGACTTTGCGTATTTTTAGCTTTATCCGCCGTGCACTCATCAGGATTACTGTAGCCAAGACCAAATATGCTAAGTCCAGCGCCATATTCTACGCCGTAAAACTTGGCAGGATATTTTTTAGAGCAAATTCTTACGGTGGCACTTGTTACAATTTGGTTAGCTGCTCCAGGCAGTTTCTCAAGCAAGCACTCTGCATAGTTGCTTGCGTTGGCATGCGTAGAAGCCAGAGCTGTTAATAGTAGGCTGCATAATATTGCTTTCTTCATGGGACGATCCTTATCAAACTTTATAAGTTGCAAGCCAAGACCGTAATATATCAAAGCATACGGCAGATTACCTTAGCTCCACCCTGTAGAGTTTCACTTATGGCGTAACTTCCTAAAGAATACCTAAAAACAGTATTTGGAAGTTACGCTATGTCTGACGATGTTAAGAACGCTATAGGCCAGTTTGCAGCGTGGTTTGCTGGTGCGATTGGAATCATTAGTTTTGAAATGTGGCTGGCACTTGCTGGGCTTCTTGTTTCGGCATTTATCGCGTGGACAAACTACCGCTCAAGAATCCTTCAGGACAGGCTTCTTCAAGAAGAGGCAATGCGAAGCGTAGAGCTGCATGACTTGGAAATCAGGCGTATTAGAGCGGGGATAAGCGGTCCTCCTGCAGTAAAAGCTTCTTGCGTAAAAGATTTTGTAAGCAACTCTGCAGTAGCGAGGGGGAGAAGTGAATAATCACAGCCCTTCTAAAATAGGCATACGCACCCGTGCAGCCATCGCAACCCTGACTATAAGTGCTCTTGGCTTTACCACATGGATGACCTCGGAAGGCTTCAGTCCTACACCATACATTCCCACCAAAAATGATGTGCCAACAATCGGTCACGGATCAACTCGGTGCGAAGATGGCACCAGAGTAAAGCTATCCGACCCACCGATCACTAAGCAGCGGGCAGAAGTATTAGCTCGAAACCTTATGAGCGGTGACGAGAAGAGCTTCCGGGCAACAATACCCAATGTTTCCTTGTATCAAACCGAGTACGACCTATACCTAGACTTTGTGGGCCAATACGGCATTGGTAACTGGCGCAGCTCATCCATGCGTAGGCACCTATTGAAAGGCGAGTATGAGCAATCTTGCAAGTCGCTTTTAAAGTGGAGGCGAGCCGGTGGCTACGACTGCTCAACTATGATCAACGGCAAGCCTAACAACAGATGCTGGGGTGTTTGGGTCAGGCAGCTAGAGCGCTATGACAAGTGTATTAGGGCGCAAGCCTATGGTGATGACGAATGATACAGGAAGCATTGAAGTTGTTTTTTTACCAACTCAGCGCAGAGGCTCGCATCATCCAGCTTCACGCTGCAGCGAAACAGAGGGTTGGATTAAGTGAATACAGAACTACGGCAAACACTATTCATGCTGATAGCACTAGCGGTAACAGGACTAGCAGTGTTTGGCATGGGATACGCGCTCGGCAGCAAGGCACCAGCGCTAAAACTCGAAGAGCTAAGAGGCCAGATAAGCCAGCAGTCAGCACAGGCAAAAGAAACTCTTGATCAGCTGACCAAAGAGCGCGACAAAAAGCAGGCCCTGCTTGATGCCAGCGCAAAACAACAAGAGGAAACCGACAATGCTGCGAAACTTGAGATTGCTCGTCTTGCTGATGAGCTTGCCAGTCGTCCTATTCGGGTGCGCGTCGTCACCGAAGCCGGGACATGTAGTGGTAGCGCCGCAGGTGACTCCATCACCAATACCGAAGCTGGTGCAGGAAACGCAGCCTCGGCCAGTGGGCTATTACCAGAATCTAATTCTAGACGCCTTAGAGCAGCAATAGCTGAGGTTGAGACGTTGAGCGCAGCCTACAACTCATGCAGAGGGAGACTACTTGGCTATTGACTAAGAATGGCATTATGCTAGGTTATGAGCGATGCACTCAAGGATTGAATATCTGTTTTAAATCTCAAAAATTCTTTTATGCAGTATTTAGGATACAGAATAGCTGAAGCATTTATTTGTGCATTAAAAAAGGAGAAGGAATTATGCCGTATGAGTAAAGTTAGAAAAAATCATTGGGCCTGTAGTGCTCTTACAGAGTTCAGTATAAATATAATTATAATTATGCTCCCTTTTATTGTTGGGTTTATTAAATACAAGTATTATTCTGGAAGTAATGACGTAACTAATATAAGTGCTATAACTGATACCTTCTCAGTTGTAGCTGTGACAGTGCTATCTGCAACAATATTAGCCCCTATTTTTTACTCGATAATTAAAGATCCGCCAATAAAATTTAAAGCTTGGTTTTTGTTGGGATCTTTAATTATTTATACTTTAGGGGTTGTTATATATGGTTTTGAAATAAACCTTGCCACTAAAAATGACACCTTGCAAAGTGTAACATGGGTGGTCTTAGCTGGAGCCTTGATTCTTTATATGTTTAATACATTTGCAAATAATTTATCAAATTACTCAGAAAGCGCCCCAGCTATTCTTGATAAGAAAATATTTGAAAATTTGAATGATTACAAAAGACATAGAGGTCAGTAATGACAATGCATTTAAATAGCATGCTTCCGTTTACAGAAAGCTCTAGTCAAGAAAGACTCAGTGTTAATTGTTTGCCAGTAAAGCAGCCTATAGGTCGGTTTTTTATTGCTAGCCTGCCATATAAGCAGTTGCTTGAAATAACTTATGCTGACACTAGAAGGATTAAAGAAGAACAAACTGGCTTTGAAACCATGTTAGGTATTCAGAGATTAGTTAATCCGAACAGAGTTAAAGAAATATCTCAATACGTGAATACGGTAGATGCGTGCTTTCCAACCTCAGTTATTTTATCTATTCCAGATCGTTGTGTAGAGTATAATGATAATGAAAAAATATTAGATATTTTTTCATATCCTGATGATGATCCGGAAGTAAATGTACCATACGATAAAATTGCTCAAGTATTGGATGGTCAACATAGAATTGAAGGGTTGAGAGATTATCAACAAGATAATGATTTTGAGGTTAATGTAACAATATTTGTTGATCTAGATCCTGCATCAGAAGCATATATATTTTCTATAGTTAATCAGGCTCAAACAAAAGTTAATAAAAGCCTGGTTTATGATTTGTATAGTCTAGCTAAATCATTTAGCCCACAAAAAATGTGCCATCAGGTTGCAGTTAATCTTAATCAGATAGAAGAAAGCCCATTCTTTAATCGTATTAAACGACTTGGTGTGGCTGGCCCTAAAACAGAAGCTGTTGCAATAACTCAAGCTGCATTTGTTGAGTCACTTTTAAAATATATAAGTGCACCTAATAAATTAGCTATGCAAGATAGAGATTTATATTTACGTAATAAAAAACCAAGTCCTGCATCAAGTAGTGAGCTAGAGAAAATGATTTTTAGAAACTTCATGGTAGAAGAAAGAACAAATGATCTTACTGATATCATGTGGAATTATTTCAGTGCTATTAAAGCTAGGTGGCCTATTGCGTGGCATGAAGAAGGTAAGGGTTTTATGCTTAGTAAAACTAGTGGCTTTATGGCGTTTATGCGGTTTTTGAAAGATATTTATATACAGGAAGAAGCCATAGGTTCAGTTATAACTGAAGATCATTTTAGTAGAATTCTTGCTGGTATAAAATTGAAAAACGAAGACTTTAATGTTGATAACTATAAGCCGGGTAGTAGTGGTGAAGGCGCACTTTATAGGGATTTAAAAGAAAGTTATTTAAGATAGCACAGCTATATGAAGGGCGTATCATATTTGTATGGCAAGCTCTTCATAATCTCCTCGGTGCTCACTTCTCCCAGCAATAATATTTCTTCTTGTTAAAACTTTTTGATTGAAATCTTTGTAAAGATCTCTAATTGATTCATGATTCGCATTCAATATGATTATTTTTGTTTTTCGGTTTTTTGCTCTTATTACTGCATCTCTTAACCTTACCTGATCATTCCAAGAGAATAAATTCTCATTGTATTTTATAAAACCATTTTCATTGTGTTTTACGGTATAAGGAGGATCTATGAATAAGAAGTCGTTTTCTTTAGATAAATCTATGGTTTTCTCAAAGTCAGATGTGTTTATTATTGCTTTATTTAAAAGATCAGAAACGTCAGAAAAAGAATCAATATCATGCAGTATATTTAATTTAGTTCCTATTGGAACGTTAAATTTTCCTTTTAAGTTCACTCGATAAAGGCCATTCCAGCAAGTTCTATTTAAGTAAAGCATTCTTGCTGCTTGCTCTATTTTGTTTTCTGGCTCGTTTGCTCGTACAAAATAATAATGCTCTTCGGAGTGCTTTTTTTGATGTGCCTCTAGTAGAGTTATAATTTCTTTATGGTTCTCTCTAACTGCGTTGTAGGTGTTTATGAGCTCGGAGTTGACATCTGATAGTATCGATTTTTCTGGTTTTAAATGGAAAAATACTGCACCTCCACCTAAAAAAGGCTCTATATATGTATTGAATTCTTTAGGAAACAGCTCCGGTGCTTTTTTTACTAGCCAGCGTTTACCACCAGCCCATTTTATAATTGGTTGAACAGACATTTTAAACAGCTCTCTAAGGATCCAGCATGTTAATAGGAAGCCCTTGCTATGTCTAGCTTGGACTACTTCTAGCCATGGTCTTTTAGCCGATAACTAGTTACGTACATGAGAGTGATGCAATCATAAAATAGCCCCTGAGCATTTCTACTCAAGGGCCTGTTGTTTGCAGTGTTATCGGTTCGGCTCAACCGTCGCTGAATTTGTGGGTTTTACGAACAATACTTATCGGCTTGAGCGTTTAGTTAAATGCTAGGCTCTGTAAAACTCAATAAAACCTATCATGTCAGGATGCTGCATGCCTTCTTGTGTTGCCAGGGTGTGCTTAGCGCTAAAGTTCTGAAATGTCGTATCGCACTTGTCACACCACCCTGAATTCTGTGTCATTTTTATCATGGCAGAATCACTTGAACAGACTGGGCAATCAAACGTGCAGTATTTTCCTCCTGATTGGGTAAGGTAAACCGCCGCTAAAACTGAGTCTTGTGTCTTTGAAGATATGCTGTTTAGTATTTCATTTATCGCGTCAGTCCGTCCGCGAAGGTAGTCTTGATTGCGAACTTTAGTCATTTTGTTCTCCATGTTTAAGTAGTATTTATTGCCTTGCAGTCTACCCTAGTTGCAGGTCTTCATTCACAGCTAAGCACTTCTGCGCGGCCGTAAATTCAAGCGTCAGAGATTTAAGGCTTTGAGTGCTGCTTATAGCTGATGCAGGGGGCGACTGTTAGGCTATTGACTGGGGTGGCCGGCACTGCCTAGGTAAGAGTAAATAGCCGTCTAAGCTTGATCTGATTTGCATCAATAGCTTGTTAGGCTAAGCAAATATTGACTCACTCTATCGCTGTCTGTATTATTCACAGTGTCTAAGCAGTGGCCACTACATTTATACGGTCCACTGCGCGACATAGATAAGGGCTCCTATATGGAGCCCTTAATACTTTAAGGGATAAGTAAATGGAAAGAGTAAGCGTTTTTGTCGATGCTGGATACCTCTTTGCGCAAGGCTCGAAGGCTATTAAGGGAAGCTCTGTTAAGCGAGAGTTCTTGTCCTTAAACCTTGATAAGGTAATTAGTGAAGTAATCTGTAAGGCGGAAGAGCTTTCTCGAGGAGCCCCACTACTAAGGATTTATTGGTATGACGCAGTGGGACCGCATGGGTTGACGCTGGAGCAAGGACAGCTTTCAAGTACCGACAACGTAAAAATGCGCCTAGGAACTCTAAATGGAAGGGGGCAGCAGAAAGGCGTCGACTCCATGATTGTCATTGATATGATTGAGCTGGCTAGAAATCATGCGATATCTGATGCGGTGCTGATTGCTGGGGATGAAGATGTAAGGGTTGGCGTTCAGTTTGCGCAAAATTATGGTGTTCGTGTTCACTTGATTGGTATAGAAGCAGTGAGCAGTGAAAGCCAGTCTCAGGCTCTTATTCATGAATCAGACACGCATACTAAGTGGCAAGCTGAAGTCATAGAAACTTTTTTAAGCGTTCGTCAAAATATCGATGGCTCTGCTGAGAGCGAAACCAACTCCAAAGACTCCGAGTCTGCGGATGATAAAAAACCTCAAAAAGTCTCGCGGAAGCCTGCTAGCAGTCAAGACAAAACTAAAAGTGCTTCAGTTGAAGGCGTAGGTGATGAGTCTGATCAATCAGCGACTAGCGAAGCTGATTTTGAGCGGCTTACCCTTAGCATTGAAAAACTGATCAGCTCCCTGTTAAATAATGACGTAAAGTCGCTCAAAGATCTTTTTACTCGCAGCAAGTCTATTCCTCGTGAATTTGATAGCAAGTTGCTTGTCGGATTGCGCGACGATACGGGCAGGCTGCTTTCAGTATCAGAAAAAGGCTTTGCTAGGAGAAAATTTATGGAGCTAATTAAACTGAGTGAGCGTGACGAAGCTAAGTAGTCACTAGATAGATGCAAGCCTAATCTCGTAGAAAGCGTAGTAATGTAGCCCTGGTTCCATTCAGGGCTTTTTGCTTACAGATGCGCTAAATCAGCTTCGTCTGAAGCCCAGCCTCTCTGGCTCGCTTCATCTGTGCATAGTATTCAAAGGCTGTCTCTATTTGTGGTGACAGCGTACCGATGGGGTTCTTCAATAGCACGGTTCATACCTGCAGCAAGATTGGCTAGCTCGCGAACCTTATTGCGATAGGTGCGAAGCTCCCACCAGCAGCCTTCAATGTCGTAGCCAGCTTTGTTTAACTCGCCCAATAGTTGTTCGAGTGGCGTTTCGTCGCCATGAATGTCTCGTAGATCGTGAAGTGTGATATCCAGCCAAGCGTGCTTGTTATTGCATACGGTTAGCATGCCGGCGCGTCGGGATACCAAGGTTTCAATAGGGTAGCTCAAGTTCGGCAAGTGCTTTGTTTCCTTGCCAAGAAACTCGCCTTCAAGAGTCAAGCGAGCCACTAAGCTCACGGCATCACTAAATTGTTCTGATTCGATCAGCTTGTATGAACAGCCGAACTTAGACTTCAGCGCTGACCAGCAAGTGATTGCTGCTTTAGCCTGCTTGCTTGGTGGTAGGGCAGTAACGCGGGATTTGACCAGCTCTTTTATAACGCTTTGCTGTTCTGTGCTAAGCGGGGAAGGCAGGGCTTTGGTTTTTGTTACAGGTACTGATTGATCTGTTTCTTTATCCAGCACATCGAGCACCCATTTGCGAAACTCTTTGGCGACCTTGGTGCGTGAGAACATTGCGATTAGGTGGGCGCCGCGCAGAGAGAAAATGCGGACTTCTTTTTGCAGGTTTCCCGAGACCGTCAATTTGACGGTCTCGGTCATATCGCCGGAGAACTCGTCAGAATTACGTTCGTATATGCGACTTACAGCATCTTCGCGAGCATAGTTTAACGCGCGTGCAATATCTGATGCTGACAACCAGCGCTTGCTGTTGTGATCGATAATATTGAGTTGAATACTTTGAAATATTAGAGATTGCATACTTGAACTCCTTGAACTTATGGAGTTCGCCGTATCACTTCCACATGATGGGTGGCGAACTGTGCGCGGGTGTGGAAGACCGGTGTCAAGGATACCGGCAGGCGCGAACGCCTCCCACGCACAGCCCACCATAAAGCGGGCACAAAAAAACCGCTTTCGCGGCGCTGTGCGCCTTGACATCTTCGAGCTTCCACACTCGATCGCTGAATTTGCAGCGATTGGGGAAAGGTAGCCTGAAAAAGGCAAGGCGTCAAATAGAAAATGATTTTCTGTATTACGGAGGGGTGATGCCGCAAGCATCATAGTCCGCTTGTGTCATTACGCCTTTATAGATGCAGCTTTGACTAGACAGTGTCTGGGGTTGATCTTGGACGCTCGAAGGCTCTGAATAAACTGACGGTACGTTGCGAGAGCTATAGTCTTTGTAGGCACTAAAAAGGGCAATGACTTCTTGCGTGCTTCCGCTATCTAGTGTTTTTATATGCAGTGGGTAGCGCTCAATCCAGTTCTTGAACTCCCCGCTATTATAAATGTTATCTGCGTCTGGATGAGCTTGACGAATTTTCTTGTAGTGTTCCTCGGTAGGGCCTGGGGCAGGCGAGGGCACCACTACAACTGGCTCAATATCTGTGGCGGCGTGGAACTTATCCAGAAACTCTTCTACGCTTAACTCAGCAGGCTCAGCTTTTGGCTTGAACTCTTCCCAAGGCGCTGTCGTTTTAACAGGATATTCTTTCGTAGACGACTGATTTTTATCTAAGACCGCACTTGCTAGATCGATTTGGTTTTCGGCAGCAAGTTCACTGGGAGTAAAAGAAGAATTTTTGCTTACACTTCTTTGAGCCGAGGTGAGAAGCATTGATAGGAGAACGCCGAGCACAATAGATATTAAAGTCAGGAGCATGAACGCTCTAGCAGCGTATTTGCCAAAAGATGAAACTGAATGGTGCCTAGAAGATCTCCAAACTCCAGGTAGAGAGTAAAATAAATAATATCCGCACGCTAAAAGAGTAAAAGAACTGGCAGTAATATTAATGAAATCTTGGCTCACGCCCAAAGACGCCATTATAAATATAACGACAAGCATGACAGCAAAGCCGATAATGTTTGGGAGAAACACCGCGTAATACCAAAACGTCTTAGCAAGACTAGCTTCGCCTTTCTTGACTCTGATCAGGCTTTCAGGATCAATCCCATAACCAGCCATGAACTCGCCATTATCTTGAGCTGCGTATGTAGGCTTGCTCTGCGCTGAGCGTGCTACTGGTTCTGGCTGCGGCGCAGGGCTTGAGTTTATATTGCTGGTAGGCTGGCTATGCAGATCAGCATCATAAGCCGCTCTAAGCAGAGGGTCAGAAAGCACCTTGTATGCGCGAGCCACATTTAAGTACTCTTGCTGGGCTGCTTCGCTGGCATTCTGTCTAGGCTGAAGTATTAGCAATAAAGCTTTAGCAGATTCGGCTATTAATTCTTGAGATGAATCTGCGCTGACGTTTAAAGTTTGATAATGCGTTTTCATAATCTTCCTTGTCTGTTGGTGCTATTCAGGTACTAAAGCGTCAATAAAATTGATTACGAACTTTATACTTTTCGACGTGATAATCAATCGTCACTGCTTTTCAAAAGTCAAAATGAATTGCAAGGTACGGAAAACCCGTATAAGGTATGAGCTATGAGAACGGTTATTGAAACCCCTACATTTCAGAAGCTTGCCGCAAAGTTCTGGACAGACGATGAGCGTTTAGCTTTCATTGACTGGATATCTGCTAACCCAGAAGCAGGCGATGTTATCTCGGGTGCACAAGGTGCGCGCAAGGTACGCTGGAGCCAAGGAGGAACAGGCAAGTCGGGCGGTGTGCGGGTTATTTATTTCAATATAACAAAGGTAGAGATTGTGCTTTTGGTTACCCTCTACGCCAAAACGGTTAAAACGAATATCACGGCAAATGAAATCAGTGAGGTGCTACGCCATGAATAACATTGACTTAGAAGCCATTGCTAAAGCCATTGAGGTTGATGCCGGCGAATCTATCCCTGAGCTGCGTCAAGCTTTAGCCGAGGCTCAAACTATGCAGGGGCGCGTCACGACTCCTGAGCAAATTCTAGTGCGTCAAGCTAGAGTGCGCACAGGGTTAACTCAAACTCTGTTTGCACGTCGTATATCCACTCCGGTTGCTACCCTTCGTGACTGGGAGCAAGGTCGTTTTACTCCTCCAGGCGGTGTGTTGTGTTTGCTGCGCTTACTAGTCAAACATCCTGATTTATCGAATGAGCTAGCTACCCACTAGAGAGTTAAATCATGGTTAATGTAGTTGAGCTGCAGACGTTTGATATTGTTGATTATCTTGATAGCGAAGAAACTATTGCAGAGTACCTTTCACAAGTTTTAGCTGATAGGGATAGCGATGAGTTACTTCGCGCGATTGGTTATATTGCTAAGGCGCAAGATATGGGGATAAATGCTCAAAATTCCGGTTCCTACCCAGGCCCTATATAGATCTTTGGTTGCTAACTCCGAGCCTCGTTTTGATACTGTGCCCCAGGTCATTTAGCAGTGTAAGTGGTACTAAAATCCTTTCCGATATTATTTTAGACCCCGCGCTATCATTGGGCTATAAGGCAATTGAAAGCCATCGTGTGCGGAAAGAAATAAGTGTTAAGTCGTTGATTTGCATGGTTTTATTTAGGGACTTAAAATCCCTCGAAGGTAACTTCGTGCCGGTTCGATTCCGGCTCCGGGCACCATACAGTAAAGCCGCACCGCCAGTGGCTTACAGAGAATCCGCCTAGTGCGGATTTTTTGCTTTTAGCGCTAAAATTATTTCCGAACTTATACATTATTTCCGAACTTTCACTTTGTTGGCATAACTTTCTTGCCCTTCCTGTCACGAGTATAGGTCTCCATTATCGTTATCGTTGTGTGCTCCGGCTTGAAGCTTTGAGTGTCTGCGTCCCCGAGTTTTCTTGAAACGCCAAGCAGTTGATGTTGCTTCTATTCAAGAGCAGGCTACGCTTTACGATCGCAGCCACCATGGTATATAAATGCGTATTATTATTAACAAGGATAGTTAAATGGAGCTTTCCGAGATACTTGCTTTGCCTATGGTTTTTCTGGTCGACTCGCTGCATAAAGGGTCTATTGTTTTTATCATAGTGTTTTTCATTTTGCCTTTTGTATTGGCTTACAGCGTTGGTGAAAGCCGCTCGGAAAAAACACGTAGTAGTTTGCTTTGGCTGCTTCCTTGGGTTGTAACCGTAATAAACTGGTTCGCTCGAGGGGCAAATGGTCTTGGGTTCGTTTTGGACATTTTTGGTATTATTTCTTTAAGCCTTATTGGCTCACTGATTGTCCGTTTTATTTATAAATACTCTGGTAAAAATCTTAATACTGCTTTTGTAATAGTTATTATAGTTTTGGTGACCTACGCTTCAGATACGGCAGCGCCCGTTGGTAAGTAGTTGCTAAATAGATGCAAGACTAAGCCGAGAGAGTCTTTACAAGTCTTTGTCTGCGGGTGCTAAGCCACGCATTGACACTGAGCTCAAGGTCATTCAGGCGCTCAATATTGAGCTGAAAGCACAGCTGGCACATTGAGTAAATGGAGCTACAATCCTTTACGATATGCATAAGCTTATGCGGGCCAGCGGCCCGCGCTCCCAGCCTCAATCAGATGATCTGACTAGAAATCTTCAAAATCTTCAGCATTCAGTCGCGCCACTCGATCGCGTTCTTCGCTGAGTACGGCTTGAATGTCAGCCATCACAGAATCAAT
>RCMZ01000742.1_pt1 | contig 13907 bp, 11 predicted proteins | sample 2041141 | NCBI WGS metagenome assembly RCMZ01 (sample SAMN09708263, study PRJNA481090) | Wastewater metagenome, whole genome shotgun sequencing project. | biome: sewage; isolation source: Davis station wastewater (DW) | place: Antarctica: Davis Station | collected 2010-03-01
CACCTGAAAAGTGGGCGGCCAGCTGGTGCGTCCGCAAGACATCACCAACGTGGCGCTGTTCACGGTCGAAGGCGAGCTGGACGACATTTCCGGCGCCGGCCAGACGCAGGCGGCGCACGACCTGTGCTCCGGCATTCCCGCCGAGATGCAGCAAGACTTCGTGGCGCCGAAATGCGGCCACTACGGCATTTTCTCGGGCCGCCGCTGGCGCGAGATCATTTGCCCGAAAATCGGTGAATTCATCCAGAAGCATTCCTGATCCGGATTGCTCCCCCCAAGACGCCACGCCAGCTGACACTGGCGTGGCGTTTTTTCATGCCCGGATCATGCGCGCTCGATCTTCACCGTGGGCCGTGTATTGACGAAGATCTGCTCCACTCTCGGCTCGCCCGGTCCCGGCTTCTTCATCGCATAGCCATTCACGGGCTGCGAACGGTTCACCCACAGCGCGTAATACAGGTGGTCGGCACGCGGATCTTCCGTGTTCGGGTGGATCAAGATGGTCAGGCCCAGGCTGTTGAGCTGCAGCCATGGCACGATCACCGGTAACAGCTCATTGGTAAAGCCGAAATAAAACGACGGCGTCACGTGCGGGCCGCGCGGCTCCAGGTTCCAGTCGCCCAGCTCGATCCGGAAACGCTCGGCCGCCCACTTGCGTATCAGCGCCGCCTTCTGGTAGCTGTCTTCGTCAAAATAGATATGCGCGTGATAGCTCTCGATATCCGTGTAGGCGCGCGGCGCCGACGGCAAGGTTTCCTCGCCGGGCCGCACGCTGACGGGGCGCGGCGTGGGCGCCGTGTCCGTATGCTCGCCCCACGGACTTTTCCCGGGCGCCGGTTTCGCGCGCTTGACGCCGCCGTCCTGCGCCAGCGCCGTGCCCGCCAGCCCCGAGGCGGCCAGCGCCGCCACCAGGCCGCCGCCGCGCAAGACCGTGCGGCGCTGCGGAGAGAGGAGATTGGCCCATTCCAGATCGATGGCGGCGTGTTGATTGTGTTCAGACATAGGATTTCCTGTTCTTGATGATCGGTAGAGGGATGGGGGAAAATCAGAACGAAACGGTGGCGCGGGCGTAGTAATAGCCACCGAGCACGCCCAGCGGGCCAGAGTTGTCGTAAGCCCCCGTGTACTGCGCCAGATTCGCGGCACTGCGCGCCTCGCGCGGCACCTGGCTGGGCTTCTGGTCGAAAACGTTGTTGGCGCCCACCGTCACGTTGATGCGCTGGCTGATGGCATAGCCCACGCTGAGGTCCGTCACGAAGGCCGCCTTCAACTGGTAATCGCCGCCCGTGATGGCGTTCAGACGCTTGAGCTTGCCGTAGCGCGTCTCGCGCAAGTTGAACGTCCAGCCCCCTTTTTCATACGCCGCGGTGACAATTTCCTTGTCGCGCGGCGCGCGGTACAGCAAGTCGTATTCGGCCGCTTTGCTCAGGGTGCCGATGTTCGGCAAGCCTTGCAGTACGGCCGGCAGCGCTGCCTTGCCCACCAGGCTCGTATGGTTGAAATTCGCCGCCGCCGTCCAGCGCAGCTTGCCCTCGGCCACGCGCAGGACATCCTCGGCCGTGAAATCGATGCCGCGCGTGCGCGTGTCGCCTACGTTGGCAAAGTAATGCGCCACCAGGCCATTGCCCACCGTCAGCCCCGCCGAACGCAGCAGGTTTTCGATCACCGTGGCTTGCGCCGCCGTCAGGGGCCGGCCGCTGCCGTCGAGCGCCACGCCCGAGCTGCGGTCGATGCCGATGTTCGACGACACGCCCAGCCGGTCGCTGACCTTGATCTGGTACGCATCGACGGCCAGGCGCAGGGTGGCCGTGGGATTGAACGTCAGGCCGGCCGACAGGTTCGTCGATTTTTCCGGTTTTAACGCTTGCGCCCCGAGGGCCCGCGCGGCGGCGGAGTTCGGCTGCGCCAGGGTGTAGGGCACGCCCGCATGGTCCGAGGTGTTCGAATACGATTGCGTCACCAGGCTCGGCGCATGGAAACCGTTGCTGATGGTGCCGCGCACGGCCACGGCGGACGTGAGGTCATGGCGGGCGGACAAGCGGCCCGTCGTCTTGCTGCCGAAATCCGAATACTTTTCGGCGCGCAGGGCCGTGTCGAGCAGCCATTGCGGCGCCAGTTTCACGCCCAGGCCGATGTACGCGGCATAGCTGTGGCGCGCCGTGTCGGACGCATCGACGGGCAGGTAGCCGGCCAGCGCGGACGAACCGCTGCCCTGCCAGGAGGCGGGCTCGCCCGGGCTGCGCCGCTGCGTTTCATGCGAGTACTCGAGGCCGATGCTCAGGTCGGCCGGCTCGCCCAGGCCCAGCGGCACGGGACGGCGCGCATCGGCATTGGTGGTCGAGCGGCTGTAACGCTGATTGCCGATATCAAAATCCGTCTTGCCGCCAGGATAAGTGAGCGAATAATTGGCCGAGTTCTCCACACCCACATCGATGTCGTCGCGGCCATAGGTGCTGCTGATATCCCAGCTCCAGCCCGCCGCTTCGCCCTTGACACCACCCGTCAGCGAAAAATCGTTTTCGCTCGTCGTTTCATATGGCGTGAAGCCGTCGGGATACACGGCCAGCAAGCCGCGGTTGTTGTTGAAGATGGTATTGGGCAGGCGGAAATTCTGTGCCGAGCGGGCGTCGCGGTGGGCGTAGGTGCCGAAACCGTACAGTTGCACGTCGGACGACAAGTCATAGCCAAGGTTGGCGCTGAGCGACGTCGTCGTGCTTTGCGGCACGCCCGTATTGCGCCACGGATTGCTGTTGCGCGTCGCCTCGGCCGGGTTCGGCGAAGCGCCGGCCGGCAGGCTGTTATTCGGTCCCAATTTCACCAGCTGGCCGTCGCTGTTGCGCACGGCCGGATACGACAGGTAGGCGGGGTTCAAGCCGAAGTTGCGCACGGCGATGCCCTGGCGCTGGACTTCGGCGCCGAAATGGGCAAAGCCGTGTTCGCCCAGGCGCGTGCCACCGTCGATGCGCGCGGAACCGTTGCTGCCGTCACCATCGTAGGTGGAACCGAGCTGCGTGCTGAAGCTGCCCTTGTCATCGGCCTTCAGGATGATGTTGATGACGCCGGCGATGGCGTCGGAACCATAAATGGCGGAGGCGCCGTCGCGCAGGATTTCCACGCGGGCAATGGCGCCCGTGGGGATCAGGGCCAGGTCGGTGGCGACGGAGCCGGGAAAGCCGTCCTCGTTGACGATGGCCGTCGTATGGCGGCGCTTGCCATTGACCAGCACCAGGGTATGCGAGGGATCGAGGTTGCGCAGCTGGCCGGCGCGCACGATGCTGCCCAGGTCGGGCTGCACCCGGGCCGGCAGGTTAAACGACGGCAAGGCCGTATCGAGCGCCTCGAGCAGGTTCAGTTTCCCCGTCGCCAGCAGCTGCTGGGCGCTGAGCACGTCGATCGGCGCGGCGCTGTTGGCCACCGTGCGGCCCGCGCCGCGCGCGCCCGTGACGATGACGGTGTCCAGCGGGCTGGCGCCCGGCACGCCGTCGCCCCCCGGCACTGCCTGTGCATGGGCCGCCCCGGGCGCCGCCAGCACGAGCACGGCCAAGGAGACGGCTTGCGACAGGCGCTGCAAGCGCGGAGCAGGGCCTGGCTTGTGAATCAGTTGCAACATACGAAAACATCCTTTCAAAAGTCGTCACCACAGTGGCTGCAGACTAAAGGATGGACAAACAAACAAGAACGAATGGTTTCGTATTTGGATATTTCGTTTTGGCAACGAACAACAGGTGGCCGTGCTTCAGGGAAGCGCGGGGGCGCTCGCCAGGCTCTGGTCGAGCCGCTTCCAGTAATCACGCTCCAGCCTGGCCGTATCGACGTCGCGCGCGGCCTCGTTGAAGCGTTTTTGCTGCGCCGCCCCTTCCGCAGTGCGCTGGAAGCAGACATGCACGGGACGCTCCTTGAACACGGTATCGATGAGGCCGATGCGCTCGCGGTCCGCCTTGCTGAAGTCCCGGCTCATCAGCAGATGCTGCAGGACATGGCGTTCGATGACGATGACCCGGTAGCGCTTGATCAGCAATTTCTTCAGGTTGGTGGCATCGTTCAACCCCTCTTCCGTCTTCAGCTCGCCGCGTGCCGCCATGGCATCGAACTGCTCGCCGTTGGCGTAGCCGGCCACGGTGCCAATGCGCAGCCCGCGCATCTCGCCCAGGCTGGCGCCAGGCGGGCCATCCTCCTTCAGGTAGGCCAGCACACTTTGGGTATTGCCAACGGGAACAGAGAAATGGCAGAGTTTTTCGCGTTCCGACGTGCGCCATACGGCCAGGAAGCCGGCGTAGCGGGGACTGGTCAAGCCGAACTGCATGGCCCGCTTCCAGGGAAAATAGTCATATTGGGCCACATAGCCCAGGCGCGCGAAGATGGAGCTGACCATGGCGCCGGACAAGCCGTCGGCAGGCAAGCTGCGGGAAATGAATGGTGGCCAATCCTCGGCCGCCAGGCGCACGATGCGTGAGGAGGCCGGTGCCGACGTGACGGCATCCGCCTGGCCGTGCGCAAGGGCTGGCGTGGAAGAGAGCAACAAACAGAGGGGCAAACCAACTGTCCGGAGGAAACGCATGCTTTGCTCCTATGGCCTGGCGCGCCTTCATGCGGGCGCGGCGACAGGACTGGCGGTCGGCTTACTAAAATTGTTCTTGATTAAAATCATGCTCCCACAAAAAAAAGAATTTTCAAAGTTGTTTATTTGCACTTTGAAATTCTTCATAGAAATAAAATAGACAGTGCCTGCGCCCTCGTGCCAGGCCCGATGGCTGGGCAATTCCCTTGCGCCTGGCAGGTTTTTACTTGTGCGTGCGCCAGATGGCCGATAATGACGTTTTACCGTATTGAAGATGACCGTGCCGCTTCCCGTCCCTCCCTCACTTGCCGACCAGATCGAAGACGTGCTGCCGCAAACGCAGTGCACCAAATGCGGCTATAACGGCTGCCGCCCGTATGCGGAAGCGATCGCCGCCGGCAGCGCCGACATCAACCAGTGCCCGCCCGGCGGCGCGCAGGGCATCGTGCGCCTGGCCAATTTACTGGGCAAGAAAGTCATTCCGCTCAATCCCGTCAACGGCCTTGAACGTCCGCGATCGGTCGCCTACATCGACGAATCGCTGTGTATCGGCTGTACCCTGTGCATCCAGGCCTGTCCCGTGGACGCCATCGTCGGCGCCGCCAAGCAGATGCATACGGTGGTGACCGGGCTGTGCACGGGCTGCGACCTGTGCGTGGCGCCCTGCCCCGTCGACTGCATCGTCATGTATCCCGTCAGCGGCGACGCCACGGGCTGGGATGCCTGGAGCCAGGCGGAAGCGGACGACGCGCGCGCGCGCCACGATTTCCGCACGCAGCGCCTGCGCCGCGAAACAGAGGAAAACGAAGCGCGCCTGGCCGCCAAGGCCGTCGCCAAGATGCAGGAAGTGACGCAGGAAGTGCCCGCCACGCCCGACGAACTGGCGGAAAAGGAACGCAAGCGCGCCATCATCGCCGCCGCCATGGAGCGCGCACGCGCCAAGGCGGCCGCCAGCGCCGACGCCAAAGCCGAACCATCTTCTCCCAACGCCCCGAAAAAAGACGCATGAACGCCGCCAAACGCCTGGAAATCTTTAAGCGCTTCCGCGCCGCCAATCCTTCGCCAAAAACCGAGCTCGAATACACAACGCCGTTCGAGCTGCTGATCGCCGTGCTGCTGTCGGCGCAGGCGACGGACGTGTCCGTCAACAAGGCCACCCGCTTGCTGTATCCGGTCGCCAATACGCCGGCCCAGATGCTGGCGCTGGGCGTCGACGAACTGGCCAGCTACATCCGCACCATCGGCCTGTTCCGCACCAAGGCGAAGAATGTCATCGCCACCTGCCAGATCCTGCTCGATCAGCACGGCGGCGAAGTGCCGCGCGACCGTGCCTCGCTGGAAGCCTTGCCCGGCGTGGGCCGCAAGACGGCCAACGTGGTCATGAACACGGCGTTTGGCGAACCCACCATGGCCGTCGACACGCATATCTTCCGCGTGTCGAACCGCACCGGCCTCGCGCCGGGAAAAAATGTCGATATCGTCGAACAAAAACTGCTCAAATTCGTGCCCAAGGAATTCCTGCACGACGCCCACCACTGGCTCATTTTGCACGGCCGCTACACCTGCACGGCCCGCAAGCCGCAATGCTGGAACTGCATGATCGCCGACCTGTGCGACTACAAGGACAAGTCGCCCATGCCGGCCGTTGTCTGACAACCCACTTTCACGAACGACGACACCATGTTGCAAACGACGCTAGACATCCTGAGTTGCCCCGCCTGCCGGCAGCCCCTGCACGGCAACACGCCAGCCGGGACGTCGGCACATGTATTGGAAGCAATATTAAGCTGTCCGGCGTGCGCGATCGAGATTCCCGTTGTGCAAGGCTTTGCGCTGTTTACGGAAGCGCGGCAAGGCTGCGATCAGCAGATGCTGTCGGCGCTGCGTGCCCAGTTGACGCCCAGCGCCGACTATCTGTCCTTCATGCATCGCCGCCATGTGCGCCGCATTCCCGACCGCTACGCCGCCTTTCAGCCCTTCAATGAATCCACGCGTGCCTTTTATCCCTTGCTGGACCTGGCCAGAGAGCAACTGCAAGCTGGCGACCTCATCCTCGACACCTGGGGCCGCACGGGCTGGAGTGGCGAAATGCTGGCAGCGGCATTTCCCCAGCAGCATGTTATTTCTGTATGGGAAGGCAATTTCGATGTGCTCGGTTACATGGGATACGCGCACTGGCTGCCCACGGGACAACGCGCGCCCAACCATGACATCATTTTCTTGCCACCTGGCAGTCCCATGCCTTTTCTCGACGGCACCTTCGCGCTGATTCACGGTCTCGATTCGCTGCATCGCTATGCGCCGCTGACCTTTGCCGGCGAGATGCTGCGCATCGCCCGCAGCAATGCACCGCTCATCTTCCCGCACGTACACATGGCCAATAGCCAGCCCGTGCCGTACTTCGAGCGCGGCGGCAACATCGTTCATGGCCGACGCTATCAGCAGCGTTTTGATGCAGCGCAAGCACGCGGCGACCGCAAGACGCTGGTGATGTCGGAAGTGACCCTGTTCGACGCCAGCGGACCGCTGCATGGCGAACCGGACACGGCACACTACAACGGCCTGGTGGCGCTGGTGCCGCCCGCATGGGAAGGGGCGCCGCTGCGCCCGGCCGATCTCGACCTCGCCTCGCCCACATCGCGCGCCGTCGTCAATGCCCTGCTGCGCTTCGACGGCCTGAATGGCTGCGCCATCCCCGACGCGAACGCACTGGGCGGCTTGATGGACGACTTGCTGCTGCGCCACCCATGCTATGCGGAACGCCTGGCACGCCTGGGCCCGCAAAAGCTGAGCGCCGAGCAGTTGCAGATCCTGTTCCAGCTGGGCCAGCTGCGTACCCTGGAGCAAGTGGCGCAGCGTCTGCAGCTGCCAGTGGAATACGTTTGCCAGCAGGCCAGGAATCTGGTCGATATGGAACTGCTGCAGATGGCCCCCATCAGCGGCGCCATGGCCCGTTTGCAGTCCTACTACGCCAGCCAGATCGTGCGTCCGCTGCCCCAGGAAGAAACCTTCGAATATCTGTGGCAATTGCTGCCGACCCTGTACCAGCAGCGCCCGCTATTGCTGTGTGGCATGGACGACAGCGCGTTTGGCTGGGCGGAAGTCGAGTTGCTCGTGCCGGCCTTGCAACAAGGCCTGCTGGCAATGGGTGTCCGGGCAGGCGACCGCATCGTCATGCTGTGCGCGCAACATCCTGAAGCCATGCTCCTCAGCTGGGCCAGCTGGCGCATCGGCGCTGTCGTGGTTCCCCTGCGCAAGGAACTCGCGGACACGCCCACCTTGCTGCAGCCTTTGCTTGAACGCATTGAACCCGCCTTGCTGGTGCTGGATCATCCCCGTCACGGCGCCGCCGCCATGGCAACATGCCCGGCATTGCTGCTCGACGCTATCGGCCAGGAAACGTCAGCGGTCTTGCCGCCCGACTGTGCGCTGCCCGAACTGTCAACCTTGCTGGAAGACTGGATGGACTTGCCAGCAACGCCAGCCCTATCCGGACATGCCGTCCATCCCGACGATCCTGCCGTGATTCTGTTTACCTCAGGCAGCACCGGCACGCCCAAGGGCGTCGTGCACAGCCAGCGTTCGCTGCTGCAAAGCGGCCAGCTGGCGGCCACGGAATTTGGCTGGCATGACGGCGACGTCCTGCTGTCGCTAGGCGACTGCCACACCATGAGCGGCTTGCGCAATCCCATGGTCGCCGCCCTGTTTGCCGGCGCCAGCGTGTACCTGGCCGACGAAAGCGAACGAGGCAACGTCGGCAAGACCTTGCAGGCGGTCCAGCGCCATGGCGTGAGCGTGCTGGCGACAGGCCCCGCCTGGCTGGCCATGCTGCAGCGGCTGCCGGAGCACCTGACCCTGCATCCGGCCGGTTTGCGGCAAATCATCTCCACGGGCGCGCCCCTGCCATCGGCGCTGCACACGGCCTTGTGCGAGCGCATGGGGCTCGCCATCATCGATTATTACGGACTGACGGAAACGGGCGGCCTGTGCATGCTGTTCCAGCATGCTCCTGGCGCCGCGCAGGCTTGCGGCCGCCCCGCAGGCGCCGTGGTGCAAATTTGCGATGGCAATGGCCAGCCGCTGGGGCCGGGGCAGGCAGGGGAACTGCGCGTGCACAGCAACCAGCTGATGAGTGCCTACTGGGGAGATCCGTCGCAAACGGCAGCCATCGCCCGCGACGGCTGGATCTACACGGGCGATATCGCCAGCCACGATGGCCTGGGCAACATCACCCTGCTGGGCCGGCACGACGATCAGCTCAAGAACGAATATGGCGACATCGTCCATCCTGCCCCGCTCGAACACGCCATGTGCAGCTATCCGCGGGTACGGCACGCGGCCGTCACCGCCGGGCCGCAGGGCTTGATCGGCCTGCTGGTGGTCGACGATGGCTTCGACTTGCCCGCTTTTGTCGCCTTTTGCCGTCAACACGCGCATATCGAAGCCTTTCCCCGCGAATTGCGCCTGCAGACAGCCTTGCCTTACACGGCAGCAGGAAAACTCGACCGCCGCGCGCTGGCTCATTCAATCGCACCATAACCGACCCGCATACCATGTTTCAGACTCGCCCCACGCCTGCGAATACGCCCTTCCTGATCGGCCCCAAATCTTTGTCGCATGTCGACCTGGAAGCACAACTGCTGCAAGTGGCGGCCAAACTGATCGCAAACGACCTGCAAAACAAGCGCGTGCTGCTGATGGTGCGCGACGATCTGGCATTTGCCCCGATGCTGCTCGGCTGCATGCGCGCCGGCGCGATCCCCCTGCTGCTCGATCCAGGCACCGCCGTGCGGCAAGTCAAGGATCTGTTGCAACATACCCGTATCGATGGCGTCATTGCCGATGCGGACATCATCGACCTGTGGCGCACCGAGCATGTACCGTTGCCGGCGCAGCAGATCCGCGTCGGCACCGTCCAGGCCAAGGGAGCACTGCTGAGCAAATTGCTGGGAAGGCGCGCGCCCGCCGACCTGGACAACTGGCCCGGCCTGCTGGCAGCGCCGGCACCGGCCCTCTTGCCGCCCGCGCGGCAGGAGGGTCCCGCCTATGTCGTGTTCACCTCCGGCAGCACGGCCCGGCCAAAAGGCGTGGAAATGCACTGGCCCGCGCTGCTCGCCCACCTGCATACCATTGGCGAACACTACGCACTGACGCCCGCTTCGCGCCTGCTGAACCTGATGCCGCTGTCGCACGCCGATGGTCTGGTGCAAGGCGTGCTATTGGCTTACCAACGGGGCTGCACCCTGGTGCGTCCTGCCCCATTCAGCATCGTGGCCATCGAAGCCATCCTGATTGCCGTCTACCGCGAACAGGTGAGCCATTTGATCGCCGCGCCGACGGCGCTGGCCCTGCTCCAGCAATATGGCGCCCACATGGCGGAAAATTTCGACAATGGTCATTTCCGTTTTGCCATTTCCTGCAGCGCGCCCCTGAGCACAGCCACCTGGACCAGCTTCAGCCAGTGTTTCAATGTAAAACTCATCAATACCTATGGCTTGAGCGAAACGGGGGCTTGCGGCCTGTATGCGGGACCGGATGCGGCCAGCCACAAGATCGGCAGCGTGGGGGTGCCGCGCGACATGCTGGCCAAAATCGTGCGCGACGATGGCAGCGCGGCCGGCTGCGATGAAGCAGGAGAACTGTGCCTGCAAGGCGCCAACCTGATGCATGGCTACCTTGACAATCCGCAAGCCACCGCCGCCGTGCTGCGCGACGGCTGGCTGCATACGGGCGACCTGGCGCGGCGCGACAGCGATGGCGTGTACTGGATCACGGGGCGCCTCAAGGAGGTGATCATTTGCGGCGGCTACAATCTGTCGCCGGTAGCCATCAATGGCGTGCTAATGCAGCATCCGGCCGTGCTGGAAGCGGCCACCGTCGCCTTGCCCGACCCGACCTGGGGCGACATCCCCGTCGCCTGCGTCGTATTACGCCCCGGCATGGAGGCGGATCAGCAACAACTGCTCCAGCATTGCGCCCAGCACCTGGGAACTCATGAAGTGCCTAAACGCATCAATTTTACGGGCCAGTTGCCGCGCACGCCGTCCGGCAAGGTCATCACGGCGCAGTTGCAGCACGCGCTCTCGCAAAGTCCGGTGGAGGCCAGCGCACACGGCAATCAGCAGGAAGACATCTTCGCGCTGGCAACGGAGCTCTTCAACCTCCAGGCAGGCGTCCTGACGGGGGACTCAGGTCCCGCGAATACGCCAGGCTGGGATTCGCTGGCACATATCAACTTCGTGATCGGTCTGGAAACCCTGTTCAAGGTACGCCTGAGTCCATCGGACGTGGTGCACATGGAAACGATGGACGCCACCGTGCAACTGATCAAACGGCTGACGCGCTGAGATGGCAAGCGCACCTCCTCTGCGCATCTGGCTGTACAGCGCATTGCTGGCAGTGAGCGTTGTCACGCTACTGGCGTTGCAGCGCCATGCTCCGTGGCTTGAGCCCAAGCCTGAGCCAGCCACCACCAAGCATACGCAACGCTTTTTGGCATCTGCATATGGCGGCGAAACACCAATACGCGTGCTGGGCCTTGGCTCATCCTTACTGTGGGCGGCCACCCCTCCCTCGACAATGAATGAAATCGCCCTGCTTCCTGGCATTCGCTGGATGCGGATGACCAAGCCAGGTACAGGATTGGGCGCATTGCAAGCGAGCCTGATGCCAATCGAAAGCAAGCCACCGAACGTCCTCGTTATTGAGGAAAACGTGTTATTCGCCGATATTACGGTGACGGACCAACTGCGCGACGATCTGTTCCTACTCATGAGAAATGTGGCTTACAAAGTCACCGCGCAAGCACGCTTTGCGCCCCTGCAAGCTTATGTGGAACTGGCTGACCAAAAAGAGCCTTTGCCCTATGAAGAATTGCCACAGAATATAAAGAAACGGCTGGTCCTCAAGAATGCCAACAACCTGCAAAATGTATTCTCCCATGGAACGATCAACCTAGCGTTGACTGACCGCCTGCGACGCTTGTCGCAACGCGGCACACACATCATCGTTCTCGAACTGCGTCGCTCCGAATTGGTGGAACAAGTCATTGCTCCACAAAAAAAACGCTGGCAAGAACAGTTGCGGCGGGCACTCCCGCCCGGCCCCCAGGTCAACTACATTGCATCACCGCATTTCTCACCGCAAAACCTGTACTTTGACGGCAGCCACATGAACGCAGCTGGCGCACGTCTGTTTGCGCCCTGGTGGGCCACGCAATTACAGCAGTTACGGGACGGGCGCTGACATGGTGTGGCTGACAACTTTCGGCATGCTGTGCATGCCTGTGCTGGTCGCGCTGTACTGGCGCCTGCCGCCCGCATGGCGGCCCTGGCTGCTGGCGCTGGGCGGCGCCATCTTGCTGGCGCATGATGGATGGAGCAGCGTGGCGGCCTGGAGCGCCTTGCTGGCCTGGCTGGCCTTCATTTGCGGCCCGCAGTGGCGCCGCCCGGCCATGATGCAGACCCTGGGGCTGGCCGGTGTGCTGCTCGCCTTTATCGCTTACCAGTATTCCAAAGCCAGCCATGGCCTGGCCGCTTACCTGGGCTACGCCTTCGTCTCGCTGAAAGCCTGGCACCTGATCGCCGAGCATGGCGGCAACGTCGCCCGCGATGGCCGCGCCGCCACGACTCTGGGTTATCTGTTATTTCCACCGACCCTGGCCGTCGGTCCCGTCCAGCGTTACGACGCCTTCCGCATGGAATTGCTGCGCGCCCGGTGGGACAGGCAACTCGCCTCGCAAGCCTTGCAGCGCATGCTGTATGGCTACTGCAAGGTGGTCTTACTGGCCGGATATTTGATCAACTTCAAACTCCAAGGCCTTGAGCTGTCCACTGGCAACGTCTGGTTCGATGCCTACCTGCCGCTGGTGGGGTATGGCTTGAACCTGTACTGGCAATTCTCGGGCTATTGCGATATCGCCATCGGCTTTGCCGCGCTGCTGGGCATGCGCGTGCCGGAAAACTTCCATTTTCCCTTTGCAGCCCGCAACCTGTCCGACTTCTGGCGCCGCTGGCACATCACGGTGTCGGAATGGTGCCGCGATTTCGTCTTCCGGCCCATCCTCTCGCGCACGCGGCAATACCTGTTTGCCAGCCTGGGCAGCATGATCGTGCTGGGCCTGTGGCATGAATTGTCGCCTCGCTACCTGGCCTGGGGCCTGTTCCACGGCGCCGGCCTGGCCATCGTCCACCTGTGGGGCAAGCACATTCCATGGGCGGAGCAATTGCGCCGCTACGCCCTGTGGCGTGTTTTCAGCTGGTTCTTGACCTTGCAATTTGTCATACTCAGCTTCGCGCTGACATCGACCAGCGACTTGCAGGCGGCCTGGTCCTGCCTGGCGGTCCTGTTCGCACCACTGTTACCCGGGAGTTAAGGTGTACCAATTTCTCTTGCGCTACCTGCCCGCACCGCTCGTGCACGGTCTCTTCACGCTATGGTATGGGGGACTGCTGCTGCTGCTGTGGCTGAAATGGCCGCTGGCCTTGGGCGTGGGCTTTCGTTATGGACAACTGTAAGCGGGGACCGATGCAGGCATCGGCCCCGTCGCCGCTTACAGCAAGACCATATTGTCGCGATGGATCAGCTCATGGCCTTCCATGTAGCCGAGGATGGACTCGATCTCGGTGGACGGCTTGCGCATGATGCGGCGCGCTTCGCCGCTCGTGTAGTTCGACAGGCCGCGCGCCACGGGCACGCCATGCTCGTCGACACAGGTGATGACGGCGCCACGGCCGAACTCGCCGTTCACGCCCGTCACGCCGATCGGCAACAGGGATTTGCCTTCCTGGCGCAGCTTTTGCACGGCGCCCGCGTCCAGCACGACGGCACCGGCCGTATGCAGATGATCGGCCATCCACTGCTTACGCGCCGTCAATTGCCCCGTTTGCGCCCGCAGTTCCGTGCCGATCGCTTCGCCCTGGGCGAGGCGGCTGAGCACGTCGCTGTCGCGGCCCCAGGCGATGATGGTGTGGGCGCCGGACTTGGCGGCGCGCTTGGCGGCAAGGATTTTCGTCAGCATGCCGCCGCGGCCCAGGCTGCTGCCGGCGCCGCCGGCCATCGCTTCCAGGGCAGGATCGCCGGCGATGCCTTGCGTGATCAGATAGGCATTCGGGTCCTTGCGCGGGTCGGCCGAGAACAGGCCGTGCTGGTCCGTCAGGATGACGAGCGCATCGGCCTCGATCAGGTTGGCGACCAGGGCGCCCAAGGTATCGTTGTCGCCGAACTTGATTTCATCGGTGACGACGGTGTCGTTTTCATTGATGATCGGCACCACACCCAGGCGCAGCAAGGTCGTCAGGGTGGAGCGGGCGTTCAGGTAGCGCTCGCGGTCGGCCAGGTCGGCGTGCGT
>RCMZ01000743.1_pt1 | contig 13881 bp, 8 predicted proteins | sample 2041141 | NCBI WGS metagenome assembly RCMZ01 (sample SAMN09708263, study PRJNA481090) | Wastewater metagenome, whole genome shotgun sequencing project. | biome: sewage; isolation source: Davis station wastewater (DW) | place: Antarctica: Davis Station | collected 2010-03-01
CCCCCTCGTCCCCCCGCCTGCCGCTCGAAGGCTTGCGCGTGGTGGAGTTCACCCACATGGTCATGGGCCCCACCTGCGGCATGGTGCTGGCCGACCTGGGCGCCGAGGTCATCAAGGTCGAGCCCGTGGACGGCGACCGCACGCGCCACCTGCTGGGCGCAGGCGCCGGTTTCTTTCCCATGTTCAATCGCAACAAGAAGAGCATTGCGCTCGACCTGCGCAGCCCTGAGGGCCTGGAGGTGGCACGCAAGCTGGCCGCATCGGCCGACGTGGTGGCGCAGAACTTCAAGCCCGGCGTGATGACGAAATACGGCCTGGACTACGCCGCGCTGAGCCGGGTCAACCCGCGCCTCATCTACGTCAACCACACCGGCTTTTTGCCCGGCCCGTATGAGCACCGAACGGCGCTCGATGAGGTGGTGCAGATGATGGGCGGCCTGGCCTACATGACCGGCCGCCCCGGCGACCCGCTGCGCGCGGGCAGCAGCGTGAACGACATCATGGGCGGCATGTTCGGCGCCATAGGTGCCATGGCGGCACTGATGCAGCGCGGCATCACCGGGCGCGGGCAGGAGGTGGACTCGGCCCTGTTCGAGAACAACGTGTTTTTGGTCGGCCAGCACATGATGCAGTACGCCGTCACCGGCAAACCGGCCGCGCCCATGCCCGACCGCATTTCGTCCTGGGCCGTGTACGACGTGTTCAGCGTGAAGGACGGCGGGCAGATCTTTCTGGCCGCCGTGAGCGATGCGCAGTGGCAAACCTTCTGCGACGCCATGGGCTACGCCGACCTGAAGGCCGACACCAGCCTGGCCACCAACAACGACCGCGTGCGCGCCCGCCCCACGCTGATGCCCGTGTTGCGCGAGCGGATGGCGCAGCACACGGCCGATGAACTGGCGGCCATCTTCGAGCGCCACGGCCTGCCGTTTGCACCCATCCGCCGGCCCGAAGAACTGTTTGACGACCCGCACCTGCAAGCCACGGGGGGCCTCGCCGACATCACGCTGCCCGATGGCGAACGTGCCGGGCAGACCGCGCAGATCACGCTGATGCCGCTGCGCATGGACGGCCAGCGGCTCGATGTGCGCTGCGACCCGCCGCGCCTGGGCCAGCACACGGCAGAGCTGCTGCAGGGGCTGGGCTACACGGCCGATGAAGTGGCCGCGCTGCAGGCCAGCAGGGCCATTGCCTGATTTCTCCTTGACGACCGGGGGCTCATCACGCGGCGCAGACCGCAGGCCCCGGATTCCAACCCCACTACCGGAGACAACCGTGCCCCAGCCCACCCCTGCTTTTGACATGCACCGCATCGTGCCCGCCCGCCATGGCGTGCTCACGCGCCGCCAGGCGCTGGCCACCGGCGCGGCCGCGCTGGGCGCCGCAGCCTGGGGCCTGCCCCGCATGGCCCGTGCCCAGGGTGATGGCAAGCCGCTGCGCGTGATCCTGCCGCTGTCGGCGGGCTCGGGGGCCGACGGCGCCATCCGTGCCATCAGCACCAGCCTGGCCAAGGCGCTGGGCCAGCCCGTGGTCATCGAGAACCTGCCGGGCGCGGGCGGCATCACCGGCACCACGCAGATCGTGCGGGCGCCCAAGGACGGCTCGGTGATCGGCGTGGTGTCCAACAACCATGTGGTCAACCCCAGCGTGTACAAGAACATCCCGTTCGACTCGCTCGCCGACATCACGCCTATCACCATCCTGGGCGCCACGCCGTTTGTGCTCGTGGCGCACCCCTCGGTGCCGGCCAAGACGGTGCAGGAACTGATTGCCCGGGCCAAGTCCAAGCCCGGCGTGCTCAATTACGGCTCATCGGGCAATGGCACCATCCTGCACCTGGGTGCGGCCATGTTCGTGGACCAGGCCAAGCTCGATATCAAGCACATCCCTTACCGCGGCATGGGGCCGCTGATGAACGACATCCTGGGCGGGCAGGTGCAACTGGGCGTGGTGGCCGTGGCCCCGGCTGCGGCACACATCAAGTCCGGCAGTTTGCGTGCGCTGGGCGTGACCACGGCCAGCCGTGTGCCCACGCTGCCCGGCGTGCCCACGATTGCCGAGCAGGGCCTTGCGGGTTACGAGCTAGAGGGCTGGATCGCGCCGGTGGCACCCGCAGGCCTGCCCCAGGCCGACCTGGCCCGCCTGTACAACGGCTTCAAGGCCGCGATGGACATGCCCGAGGCACGCGATGCGCTGATTGCGCAGGGCTACGAAATCAAGCTCACGCCGCCCGAATCTGCCGCCGCCTTCTTCCGCAGCGAAGCGGACCGCATGGCGCAGGTGGTGAAAAACGCGAACGTGAAGATCGACTGATCGACCGGGCTTGCGCGTGCGCCGTTGGCCTGCCGCCGCAGTGAGCGTAAATTTATGGTGTTTTTGGCCGCTAGTGCTTGATGTGTAAGCGCTGGTAGCTATTGTTTTTGGAGCGCTTAGGTTCAAGCGCTGCGTGCAGGCAACGCCGTGTGGTGCCGATTGCGCAGGCGCAACCCCTCGGCTGCCGCCCGCGCCACCATCGCCACCACTTGGCGTGCCTGCCCGCTCAGGTTGCCCGCAGCGGCCGCACTGTCATTCATTGACGCCGCTTTCTGCTGCGTGCCCTCGTTCATGCGGGCGATGGATCTTTTTATCGGCCTTCCTCCTGTCGTTTACCGGTCTGTCACCGGCGCGGCTCGGTTTGTCATGCGCATCCAAATGCAGACAGCGCGAAACGGGCATGGCTCTGGAGATGGGGAGGGCGGCCGGAGGGCTGCTTTAGGCTTTGAGCTTGAGCAAATAAACCATCACGCGGGCCGTGGTCAGGTCCAGTTCCATGAACTCTGCCAAGTCTTTGCCCGCCAGCCAAGAGGCCTCCCACCGGTTTTGCTTGAGGGTACGCACCCATGACTCGTGCATGGTGGCGGCTTCGATGGCCGCGAGCATTTCTGCCGTGCGGGCGGCCGACACCCCTTTACCTGTGAACACGCCGCGCCAATTCGCCATCGTGGCGTCCAGCCCCTGTTCGCGAAACGCGGGCAGCCCAAAAACACTGCGGCGGGAGGACACACCAATGGCCCGTAACTTGCCCGACGCGATGGCGTCGCTGAATTCGCTGTAGCCCGAAAGCCCCACCGACGCGGTCCCGGTCACCAGTGCATCCACCACTTCTGCGCCACCGGCAAATGGCTTGTAAACCAAATCTTCCGGTTTTGCTTTGGAGGCACGCGCCAGCACGCCGGCAAAAATGTGATCGACGCCTCCGGCGGAGCCACCGGCCACCGGCATCGCTCGCAAGTCCGCGCGCATTGCCTCCGAAAGGTCCTTGGTGCTCTTGATGGGGGATTTGGTCGCCACGGCTGCCACCAGATAGTCGCTGGTCAGGCGTGCCAATGGCTGAATGTGTGTCATGTCGACCGCTGGTTTTTGCAGCGCGACTGCGCCCACCATCACCATTCCACCCATCATCAGGGTATTGGCGTCGCTGCCGTATTTGTCGGCGTACTTGGCCAAGCCAATGGTTCCACCCTTGCCGCCAATGTTCTCGTATTCCACCTGGTCGGCGGCACCGACCGCGATCAACGCAGCGCCCAGGGCGCGGCCGGTCTGGTCCCAGCCGCCGCCTGGGTTGGCCGGAATCACGATCCGCAGTGTGCCGGTCAGTTTTGGTGCTTTGGCGCCAGCGGGACGGGGCGCATTTGCGTTGGTCTGTGCCCAAGCTACCGGGCCGAGTGTGGTCCAGGCCGTGGCGGTCAGTACGGATTGCGCAATGGCTTTTCGACGGTTGATATCTGCAGACATGGGGCGTCCTGTGAGAAGGGTTGTGTCGTTCGGAACGGGAGCGGTCATTTTGCTGGCGTCGAACCCCTGGGCCATGCTGGCGTGCGCCACCCGTCCAAAGATTGCATGCCCCATTCAGCCCCCCCGGTGTGGGGGCAATGGTCGCCGTTCAAGCTGTCAATGTGCTGACTGCGGTGTCCGGGTCGACAAGTGTTTGTCTCTCGGTACCATGAAAAACGCCCTGCGCCGCGATTGCGGGGCAGGGCGTCAGTGCGTTGGGCCGGGCTGCTTACAGCGAGTCGATAAAACTGCGCAGCTTGTCCGAACGGCTGGGGTGCTTGAGCTTGCGCAGCGCCTTGGCTTCTATTTGGCGGATGCGCTCGCGCGTCACGTCAAACTGCTTGCCCACTTCTTCCAGCGTGTGGTCGCTGGTCATTTCGATACCAAAACGCATGCGCAGCACCTTGGCTTCGCGGGGCGTGAGCCCGTCGAGAATGTCCTTGACCACGTCGCGCAGGCCCGCCTGCATGGCGGCTTCGATAGGCGCGGTGTTGGCACCGTCTTCGATGAAATCGCCCAGGTGGCTGTCGTCGTCGTCGCCGATCGGCGTTTCCATGGAGATCGGTTCTTTGGCGATCTTCATGATCTTGCGGATCTTGTCCTCGGGGATCTCCATCTTGGCCGCCAGGATGGACGCATCGGGCTCAAAACCAAACTCTTGCAAGTGCTGGCGGCTGATGCGGTTCATCTTGTTGATCGTCTCGATCATGTGCACCGGGATACGGATGGTGCGCGCCTGGTCGGCGATCGAGCGGGTGATGGCCTGACGAATCCACCAGGTGGCGTAGGTCGAGAACTTGTAGCCCCGGCGGTATTCGAACTTGTCCACCGCCTTCATCAGGCCGATGTTGCCTTCCTGGATCAGATCCAGGAACTGCAGGCCCCGGTTCGTGTACTTCTTGGCGATGGAGATGACGAGGCGCAGGTTGGCCTCGATCATTTCCTTCTTGGCATCGCGCGAGGTGGATTCACCCTCGTTCATGCGCTTGTTGATGCCTTTGAGCTCAGGCAGCGGCACCACCACGCGCGACTGCAGATCCATCAGCTTTTGCTGCAAATCTTGCACGGGCGGGATGTTGCGCGCCATGACCGCAGACCAGGGCTTGCCGGCGGCGGCCTGCTTTTCGACCCACTGCAGGTTCAGCAGGTTGGGCGGAAAGTCCTTGATGAAGGTTTCCTGCGGCATACCGCACTTGTCCACGATGATGCGGCGCAGCTCGCGCTCCTTCTTGCGCACATCGTCCACCTGGCCGCGCACCATGTCGCACAGCTTCTCGATGGTCTTGGCGGTGAAGCGGATGGTCATCAGCTCTTCGGACAAGGCGGCCTGGGCCTTCATGTAGGCCGGTGTGCCGTAGCCTTCCTTGTCGTAGATCTTGTGCACTTTCTCGAACAACTCGCGCAGCTTGTCAAAGCGCTCCAGCGCCTGCTTCTTGAGTTCTTCGAGCTTCTTGGTCAGCGCCTTGGAGCCGCCCTTGCCATCGTCGTCATCGGCTTCGTCGAATTCGTCGAAGTCTTCTTCGGCCACATAGTCGTCGGCCTCGTTGGGGTTGGAGAATCCGTCCACGATGGTCGAGATGACAACCTTGCCTTCGCGGATCTCTTCACCCATGTTCAGGATTTCGGCAATGGTGGCGGGCGATGCGCTGATCGCCTCCATCATGGCCATCAGGCCGCCTTCGATGCGCTTGGCGATTTCGATTTCGCCTTCGCGGGTCAGCAGCTCGACGGTGCCCATTTCGCGCATGTACATGCGCACGGGATCGGTCGTGCGGCCGAATTCCGAGTCCACCGTGGACAGGGCTGCTTCAGCGGCTTCTTCGGCTTCTTCTTCGGTGGCGCCAGCGGGGGCGTTGTCCGTGATGATCAGCGCTTCGGCGTCAGGCGTTTGCTCGTACACCGCCACGCCCAGATCGTTCAGGGTGGTGATGACGGCTTCGAGGGTTTCAGCATCGACCAGCTTGTCGGGCAAGTGGTCGTTGATTTCGACGTGCGTGAGGTAGCCGCGCGTCTTGCCCAGCTTGATCAGGGCCTTCAGGCGCGCACGGCGCTTGGCCATGTCTTCTTCGGACAGGACCGTTTCGTCCAGGCCGAATTCCTTCATCAAGGCGCGTTCTTTGGCCTTGCTGATCTTCATCCGCAGTGGCTTGACCTTCTCGACGGTGGCCGTGGCTTCTGGCGTTTCTTCGACTTCGCCTTCCAGATCGGATTCGATGTCGGACAGATCGGCATCGTCGCCATCTTCAGACGCCTTGGGCTTGCGGCCACGCTTGGCGGGGGCGGATGATTCAGCGGCACCGGCGGCTTTGGCGGGACGGCCAGGGCGCTTTTTGGTCGTTTCCGCATCGTCGCCGGCAGATGCTGCGGCCTTGGCGCGGGCGGGCTTTTTCTTCAACAGTTCGTCGGCGGCTTTGATCAGCTCTGCAGTACTTTTTGTGTGCACAGTTTTGACTTCTTTCTTGGCGGCTTTTGCAGGGGCTGCGGCTGCGGCCTTGGTGGACACAGCTTTGGCCGTTGCTTTTGCAGCGGTTTGGGTGACAGCCTTGGCGGCGATGCCTGGGGCAGGCTTGGGCGGCTTCGCGGACTTTTGAGCGGGCATGGTGAACCTCAAAATCAAAAACGGACACAAAGAAAACGCAAGCGCCACAGATCCCGGCGCGGGTGGCAACGCAAAGCCAGGGGCTTCGCGCTTGAGGACAAGGTCCTCAGGGGCAAGATGTCTGGGCGATCATTTGGGGTGCAGTCCTTGCGATGATTGGGCGGTTGTGCGCGTTTGTCACGGTGGCCCGGCTCGGAGGTGCTGCTGTCGCTCTTGCCGCTAACTAACCCTACATTATACCGCCCAAGCGAATTTCAAGTCGCCGTTGCCGCGCCATTCTGTAAAGCGCTGCGTTTTTGTTCCAGCGCACGGTATCGGTCCAGGGCTGTCGGGTCCTGTGCCACTTGCAGAACGAGCAGTTTTTGCTGCTGCTTGATGTCTTCGATCTGCACGCGGTTGAGCAGGTCGCGCAGTTCCAGGCGCAGCTCTTGCAAGTCACCTTCCGTCTGCGCGTGCGCGCCAGTCATGACCTTCACAGCCAGGGCCTCGCATTCGTGCTCACGCAAGCTCTCTCTCAGTACGGCCCAGGCCAACGGGCCGTGCTCGTGGAACTGTGTTTCAAGCCAGCTGAAAAGACGACCATGCGGCTCTGGCTGGGCGCACAGAGAGGTGTGGTCGTCCTGTGTCAGTTCTTCCAGAAACGCCATGTGAGACAGCAGCAGGCGTGCTGCATGGTCGATGCGACTGGCCGTGGGAGTGCGGGGCAGTCGGGGCTGCGGCGGCCAAGGGGTGTCTTTGTCCCGTTTTTTCCAACTGCTACCGCCTTTCCAGTCGCCTGCGTTTTTGCGAGCAGGTGGTTTGCTGTAGCTGTTGCTATAGGCGTTGTGGATGGGTTCGGCTTGGTGGTGCCATGCATCCGCCTCGTGGGGGGCATCCCAAGCCGGGGCGTCGTCGGGATAGCCTGCCGACGTTTGCCGCGAGCCGGAGGCTGCTGCTGCTGCTGCTGCTGGCGCCCCTTGTGTGCCAGACATGCGCGAGAAGGCTTTTTGGGAGGCGGGTTCCCACAGCTCGGACAGGTCCTGTGCTTTCAGCTGGGTCAGGTCCGCCAGCTCGCTCAGCAATTGCCGTTTGAGGAACCCATCGGGCAAGGCTGTCCACAGGGGACGGGCGTTGCTGGCCATATGGGCGCGGCCTTCGGCGGTGCCCATGTCGCAGCCGTCGCTGGCGGCTTCGACCAGAAACCGGCTCAGCGGCACGGCTTCACCCACGTATCGGGAAAACGCTTCGGAGCCGTGCTCCCGAATGAAGGTGTCCGGGTCGTGCTCTGGTGGCAAGAACAGGAACTTGATGCTGCGGGTGTCGGTGGCATGTGGCAGGGCCCCATCCAGCGCCTTGCGCGCAGCGCGTCGGCCCGCTGAATCGCCGTCAAAGCTGAATACGACCGACTCCGTAAAACGCAGCAGTTTTTGCACGTGTTCGGGTGTGCAGGCCGTGCCCAGTGTGGCCACTGCATTGGGAAAACCCAGTTGTGCGAGGGCGACCACGTCCATGTAGCCCTCGGTCACCAGGGCGTAGCCGTGTTCGCGGATGGCCGTGCGCGCCTCAAACAAACCATACAACTCTCGCCCTTTGTGAAACACAGGTGTTTCTGGCGAATTCAAGTATTTGGGCTTGTCATCGCCCAGCACGCGGCCTCCAAAGCCGATGCATTCCCCTTTGACGTTGCGGATGGGGAACATCACCCGGTCCCTGAAGCGGTCGTAGCGTTTGTCGCCATCTTCATCGCTGACGATGACCAGGCCACTTTCCTCGAGCAGCGGATCGTCGTATTGCGGGAACACGCTGGCCAGGCTGCGCCAGCCCTCCGGCGCATAACCCAGACCGTACCGCTTTGCCACGGCACCCGATACGCCACGGCCTTTGAAATAACCGATAGCGCGTTGCGAGTCGCGCAACTGGCGCCGATAGGCATCGGCGGCCTTTTCAAGCACATCGGTCAGCGTGGCCTGTCGTTGGCGGGCGGCTGCGGCCCGCTCTTTTTCCTGGGGGGAGATGTCGTCATCGGGCACTTGCAGGCCCACCTGTTGGGCCAGATCTTCCACGGCTTCTACAAACCCCATGCCCGCGTGGTCCATGAGAAAACCGATGGCATTGCCGTTTTTGCCGCAGCCGAAGCAGTGGTAGAACTGTTTCGATGGGCTGACGCTGAACGATGGCGACTTTTCCCCATGAAAAGGACACAGGCCCATGAAATTGGCTCCGCCTTTTTTCAGGGGAACGTAGCGGCCCACGATGTCGACCACGTCGACGCGCGAAAGCAGTTCCTGAATGAAAGACTGAGGGATCGTCACTGGCCAGCTGTCCGACTAAAATGTTGTTACTAAATATTGCGATGGGCGTTCGGCATGGCAGAACAGGCATGGTCACAAGCAGCAAGTGCTTTTGCACAGCGAATGCTGCGTTTGAGCATGGCAACGTTGGCCGCCATCGTGTTGTGCGTTGCACTCTGGCCCACTGCGGTGCAGGCTAAAACTGTTTTACGGGTGCTCGCTTGGCCTGGCTATGCCGACCCCGATATTGTGGCGGTATTCGAAAAGCGGTATGGCGTGAAGGTCGCTGTGACGACGGTGGCTTCCGACGAAGTGTTGCGCGGGCTGCTTGCCCGCACCGATGGCCCTGGGTTTGATGTGGTGGCCGCCAATACGGCGGAAATCTCGCGCATGGTTCTTCTGGGGCAGCTGGCACCCCTTCCTTTGAAAGACATTCCCAACACCTCCCGCCAGCTGCCGCGCTTTCAAGCGTTGCACTCGATTGCGGGAATCACCCAGGGTGCGCAGGTCTATGCAATTCCGTTCACCTATTCCGAGATGGGGCTGATCTACGACCACCGGCAATTCAGCACGCCGCCCCAGTCGATTTCCGTGCTCTGGGACGCCCGTTGGCAAGGCAAGGTGTTGGCGTTTGACAGCAGCAGCCACGCGTTTTCTCTGGCCGCCCTGCGACGTGGACTGCCGCCTTTTCACATTGACGGTGCGCAGTTCAGCACGATGGCGAAAGATCTGGTGGCCTTGCGCCGCAATGTGCGGGCTTTCTACAGCTTGCCCGAAGAGTCGCTGGAGCTATTTCGTACGCACCGTGTGGCGGTGATGCACGCCAACTATGGCCAGCAGCAGTTCAAGAAGTTGCGTGACGCGGGGCTTGATGTGGGCTATATCGTGCCGCGTGAGGGAGCCCTGGCTTGGCTCGATTGCTGGGCGATAACCCGGCGTTCTAGCCACGCAGCCTTGGCGGCGCAATGGATTGATTTCATGCTCGACCCCACCGTGAGCCGCCAGCTGACAAAGCGGCAAGGATTGGCCAACACGCTGGACGAGCCGCTTGCGCTCTCGGGTGCCGCGCAGGTGGGGCCCATCATCTGGCTGCAGCCGGTGGAAGACGAAATCCGGCGCGCGCAACTGTGGCGGCGTGTTCTTTCGGGCGATCGCCCGGACAGGTTCTGACGCATGCGCCGCATGAAATGGGGCATTGCACTGCGATTGGGCGTTTTGCTGGCGTCGTTCAGTGTTTTTGCGGCCATGCTCGCGGCTTACTACGCGTTTGATTCCAGCAGGGACCGCCTTCAGGCGCGGTCTGAGCGTTCGCTTCAGGCCACAACCCAACTGCTGGCGCGCCACATGCAGTCGGGCTTTGGCACCGTGGCGCGTGACACCACGTTTCTCGCCAGCGTGGCGGCGACCGAGAGCGATCGCGGGCGTTTAGCCGAAGTGTTCAGGGCCAATCTGGCCGCTCATCCCAGCTATCTCCAGATTCGCTTCATCGGCGCCCAAGATCACGGGCTGGAGCTGGTTCGCATCGACCGCCTGGGCGACACCCAGATGCGCGCTCCCGAAGAGGCGCTGCAGGAAAAAGCCCACATGCCTTTTGTATTCGAGGCACTGGCGCTGCGCGCGGGCGAGGTCTACGTCTCCGAGTTCGGCATCAATCACGAGGATGGGGTGACCGACCAGGAACTTCCGGTGTTCAGCATGGCATCGCCCGTGTTTCGGGGCGGGCGGGCATACGGTGTTGTGGTGGTGCGGGTGGCAGCGCAGACGTTTTTACAGAACTTCAACAGTGCGTTGCCCACGCCGTATGGCTTTTTCCTGAGCAATCGGTGGGGTGATTTTCTGATGCACCCCGATTCGACGCAGACCTTCGGGTTCGAGCGGGGGCAGCGCATCCTGATTCAGGACGCGTTTGCGCCGGTGGCTGCGTTGATGGATGGGAGCAAGCCCGAGGTGGTGTTGGGGCAGCCGGGCACGGACGAGGAAGAGGCCCGCATTTTTTCTTTTGTGCGCATGCCCTATGGCCGCAAAACGGAGGGGCGTTTCATGGTGGTGGGCCTGTCCCAGCCTTTGGCGTCGGTGCAAGGCGAGGTGGGTGATCTCGGGCGCAGCATTCTCAAAATCCTCTTGGTGCTGAGCGCCGTGGGCGTGGTGCTGGCCACCTGGGTGTCGCGCGTTGTCACTCAGCCCATCCAGGCCATGGTCGTCGCTGCCAAAGCCTTCTCGCAGGGGCTTCCTCACGGAGAACTTCCCGTGCGCCGTACCGATGAAATGGGCGAGCTGGCCCGCAGCTTTCAGGACATGGAGCACCAGATTGGCAGCCAGATCCGCCAGCTCAATGAAAGCCGTGACGCGATGGCCCATCTGGCGCACCACGATGTGTTGACTGGTCTGCCCAATCGCCGCATGTTTGAGCAGCGTCTCTTGCAGGCGCTGGAGCGTGCGCGGCGCAGTGGGCGCGGTTGCGCACTGTTGTTTGTGGATCTGGATGATTTCAAGGCCATCAACGATGCGCAGGGCCATGCGACGGGCGACCTGGTACTGCGGGCTGTTGCCCAGGCGATTGTGGGGGCGGTGCGGCAGATCGATACCGTGGCTCGGCTGGCGGGAGATGAGTTCACCGTGTTGTGCGAGAACGTGGACTCCGATGCTGTGGCCATGCTCGTCGTGGCCAAATTGGAGCAGACCTTTGGGCAACCTCTGCGGATTGAAGGCCAGTCGTTCACGGTGCGTGCCAGCATTGGCGTGAGCCTGTTTCCGCGCGACGCGGCAGACGCGCACGCATTGCTGGCCAGCGCCGACGCGGCCATGTACCGTGTGAAGAAGAACGATCAACGAAGGGTTTGAGTCAGCCTGGCGCGTTAGGCTGTGTCCCATTCCACCTCAAGAGACAAGCCATGCCTTCTATTTTTGACCAGCACCTGCCCCGCAACGAAGCCAATCACGCGCCTTTGTCGCCCCTGTCGTTCATCGAACGCACGGCCGAGGTCTACCCCGACCGCCTGGCCATCGTGCACGGCGAGCTGCGCCAGACCTGGGCCCAGACCTACGCCCGCTGCCGCCAGCTGGCCAGCGCCTTGGCGCAGGCCGGCATTGCCAAGAACGACACGGTGGCCGTGATGCTGCCCAACACCCCGCCGATGGTGGAGGCGCATTTTGGCGTGCCCATGGCGGGCGCCGTGCTGAACTGCCTCAACACCCGGCTGGACCCTGAGGCCATTGCCTTCATGCTCGACCACGGCGAGGCCAAGGCCGTGATCGTGGACCCCGAATTCACTGGCACCATGGCCAAGGCGCTGGCCCTGCGCACCAGCACTACGCCCATTCGCGTGATTGAGGTGCAGGACGTGCTTTACGGCCCCGCCATGCAAAGCCTGGGTGGCACCGACTACGAGGCCTTTGTGGCCAGCGGCGACGCCGCCTTTGCATGGAGCCTGCCTGGCGACGAGTGGGACGCCATCGCGCTTAACTACACATCCGGGACCACTGGCAACCCCAAGGGCGTGGTCTACCACCACCGGGGCGCCGCCACCAACGCCATCAGCAACGTGCTGGAATGGGACATGCCCAAGCACGCGGTGTACCTGTGGACCTTGCCCATGTTCCACTGCAACGGCTGGTGCTTTCCGTGGACGGTGGCCGCCCGTGCGGGCGTCAATGTGTGCTTGCGCCGCGTGGACGCGCAGGCCATCTTCGATGCCATTCGCGACCACGGCGTCACGCACTACTGCGGCGCGCCCATCGTGCAGGGCCTGCTGGTCAACGCGCCAGATGCGATGAAGGTGGGCATTCCGGCGGGCGTCAAAACCATGGTCGCTGGCGCGGCACCGCCCGCATCGATGATTGAAGGCATGGAAAAAATGGGCTTTGATCTGACCCATGTCTATGGCCTGACCGAGGTATACGGCCCCGCCACGGTGTGCGCCAAACACGGGGCGTGGGACGGCCTCGACATTGGCGAGCGTGCCCGCCTCAACGCCCGCCAGGGCGTGCGCTACCACCTGGAACGCGACGTGCGCGTGCTCGACCCTGAAACCATGCTGCCCGTGCCGCAGGACGGCGAGACCATGGGCGAGATCATGTTCAAGGGCAACATCGCCATGAAGGGTTACCTCAAGAACCCCAAGGCCACCGACGAGGCCTTTGCGGGCGGCTGGTTCCACAGCGGCGACCTGGCCGTGCAATACCCCGACGGCTACATCAAGATCAAGGACCGCAGCAAGGACATCATCATCTCCGGCGGCGAAAACATCTCGTCCATCGAGGTGGAAGACGTGCTCTACCGCCACCCCGACGTGCTGGCCGCCGCCGTGGTGGCTAAGCCCGATGCGAAGTGGGGTGAAACGCCGTGTGCATTTGTCGAGCTGAAAGCGGGTGCCCAGACCACGCCGGAGGACATCGTGGCGCATTGCAAAAAACATCTGGCAGGCTTCAAAGTGCCCCGCGCCGTGGTGTTTGGTGAGCTGCCCAAGACCAGCACGGGCAAGATCCAGAAATTTGAGTTGCGCAAGCAGGCGGGCTCAGCGACGGCGATTAACGTCTGACGCCGAAGGTTGGCTGGGTACTGGCTCGGCTTTTTTCGATTCACAACCATGATTTAAGGAGACAAACGAATATGAAAACCGTTCTGCGCACGGCCACATTTGCTTTGGTGGCCCTGGGCTGCGTCGCCCATGCATCAGCAGATGTTTTCACCAAGGAGCAGCTCATCAAGGTGAGCAAAGAAAAAGCCGGTGGCGGTAAAGGAACCCTGGTGGGGGAATACGCCTTTACCCGCGACAAGGCGCTCAAAGACCATGCGATCAAAGAGATCAGCTGGCTGACCCTGGCCCCTGGCGACTCCATTGGCTACCACCAGCACACGACCAATGAAGACACTTACATCATCGTGTCAGGGCACGGCAGCTTCAAAGACAAGGACGGACGTGAAGTGCCCGTCAAGGCGGGCGACGTCACCATCGTGCGAAAGGGCGAGGGGCATGGTTTGGTGAACACGGGCACTGAGCCACTCGTGTTTGTGGATGTGATCGCCGAGCAGTAACAAGGTGGCGCCAAAATCGCAGTGCATGGCGCTGGCAGCCGGTTTTGATGGGTTTTTAGGTGTTTTTGGCCTCTAGCGCTTATGTGTAAAGCGCTAGTAGCTATATAAAATATAGCAAAATAGGCGTGTCATGAAGGGCGCGCGCCTCGTGGCAGCGCAGCCTC
>RCMZ01000829.1_pt1 | contig 13867 bp, 11 predicted proteins | sample 2041141 | NCBI WGS metagenome assembly RCMZ01 (sample SAMN09708263, study PRJNA481090) | Wastewater metagenome, whole genome shotgun sequencing project. | biome: sewage; isolation source: Davis station wastewater (DW) | place: Antarctica: Davis Station | collected 2010-03-01
TACATCGTGGTGGATGAGTTTCATCATGCCAGCGCGCCCAGTTATCGCAGTATTTTGCAGCATTTTAATCCGCGCTTTTTATTGGGTTTGACGGCAACGCCAGAACGCACAGATCAAGCCGATATTCTGACCCTCTGCGATAACAACCTGGTGTTTGAGCGTAACCTAGTTCACGGCATCAACGAGCAACTGCTAGCCCCGATTCATTACTACGGCATCTATGATGAGTTCGTCGATTACCAAGAAATCCCTTGGCGCAGCGGCCGCTTTGATCCTGAGCTGATCGAGTTTGCTTTCGCGACGAAAAAGCGTGCGCAACACATTTATCAGCACTGGCTCAAACATAAACAAAGTCGCACGCTCGGTTTTTGCATATCGCAGCGCCATGCCGATTATATGAATGACTACTTTCAGCAACAGGGTGTGCGCTCTGGTGCTGTTTATGCAGGCTCAACCTTGACCCGGCACAACGCTTTGCAACAGCTTACCGACGGTCAATTGGATGTTATCTTCTCCGTCGATATGTTTAACGAAGGCACCGACTTACCTGCGTTAGATACCGTACTGATGTTGCGCCCCACAGAATCTAAAATCATTTTTCTGCAGCAGTTAGGCCGTGGTTTGCGCTTATCCGCAAGCACACAGAAAACCCATGTAGTGGTATTGGACTTTTTAGGCAACCACCAATCATTCTTGAACAGCCCAGCCGCACTGTTAGCAGAAAAAGACCGCACCTCGTTATTGCGCACACTGCAACAACAGCAACCGATTGAATTAGCCAATGGCTGCTTTATTAACTTCGCTCCCGAATTGGTCGATTTTTGGAAAAAACTAGCGCGGCAAATAGGTAAAAGTGCGGCTGAAGACTACCAGCAATTGCGTGCCGAACTCGGTCGCCGTCCCACTGCTGCAGAGTTTTCCCACAAAGGTTATTCATTAGCGAAAGTACGCCAGCAAACTGGCAGCTGGCTCGATTTAGTCGCAACCCAAGAAGATGATGCAGACCTGCAGCAGTTGTTAGCTGCGCACGGTGAGTTCTTTTCGCTCGGCGTGGAAACAACAAGCATGACCAAAAGCTTTAAAGGCTTTTTGTATCAAGCCTTTTTAGAGCTGGACGGCGTACGCGGCCCAGTGAACACAGCGCAACTGGCACAACGCAGTCGCCGTTTGCTTGAGCATCGACCCGATGACATGCGCAATGAGCTGCCCACCAACCTGCAAGCGGTCAGCGCCGATAGCAAAGCTTGGTTAACCTACTGGCGCAAAAACCCAATCACCTTTTCCTGCAAGCAAGATAAAAGCAGCAGCCAAGCATGGTTTATAGAACAAGGCGACAGCTTTGCCCTGAATTTCAATGTTGAACCGCATCTGCAGGATGCCTTTGCCAGCTACTTTCAAGAACTGATTTCAAGAACTGATTGATTTACGCTTGGCGCAGTATTTTGCCCGCGAGCGTAAAGTGAAAAAACAAGATAAACCTTACCCCGTGGCGGATGCACAGCTTTTGCAGGTGGCGGAGGAAAGTACACAGGATTGCATCTCAAAAACATAACTAAGCAAAACTATGTAAGCACTTGTAAACAGCCACGCCGGCAGGTGCTGAGTGACTTTTCTAAGCCGCCTGCGCGGCGGCTGACTCGTTTTCGTCTTGCAATCCTTCAATGCTAAATTTCTAAGCCGCCTGCGCGGCGGCTGACGTACCAATGCATCTTAGCAATATCGTCTTGCATTTCTAAGCCGCCTGCGCGGGGGCTGACCAACATCGAGTTCAGCCGTTTCAGCCGTAACATTTCTAAGCCGCCTGCGCGGCGGCTGACTCGCGTATGGCGCGCATTTCTTTTACCTGATCTTTCTAAGCCGCCTGCGCGGCGGCTGACGCGAGGCTTTAGCGCCTCAAGCATTCCACATCTTTCTAAGCCGCCTGCGCGGCGGCTGACAGGAGCGCATTGTAAAAGACCTACGCGCAATCTTTCTAAGCCGCCTGCGCGGCGGCTGACAAGCTAACAAAGGTCTGTTCCATTCTCTCCGATTTCTAAGCCGCCTGCGCGGCGGCTGACGCTCTTCTCTGACTTCCGTCATCGTCTTTGCATTTCTAAGCCGCCTGCGCGGCGGCTGACACGTATTTAACGGGTAGCGTTACGCTGCTAGATTTCTAAGCCGCCTGCGCGGCGGCTGACTTCACGCCCTCAGCCAGTTCGCATTGCTAAACTTTCTAAGCCGCCTGCGCGGCGGCTGACGCTGAGGATTACTATTGGACATCTCCTGTTATTTTCTAAGCCGCCTGCGCGGCGGCTGACATTCATTACACTTACAGACTGCATACCCTTCATTTCTAAGCCGCCTGCGCGGCGGCTGACTTGCGTAGTGCAATAGCGTGCCGTACCCTGCATTTCTAAGCCGCCTGCGCGGCGGCTGACCAGACCCATTTGCTCCAGCTAATCGCAGCAAATTTCTAAGCCGCCTGCGCGGCGGCTGACATGGCGGGTGCTGCTAAATGGCAGTCTGGATGTTTCTAAGCCGCCTGCGCGGCGGCTGACTATCTATACTCCTTTCACTTGTCTGCATGTCTTTTCTAAGCCGCCTGCGCGGCGGCTGACAAACCTTTGCATCTACTTGCAATACAGGCAGTTTTCTAAGCCGCCTGCGCGGCGGCTGACTGTGTTTGTCATTTGCGTTTTCAGCGCTTAAATTTCTAAGCCGCCTGCGCGGCGGCTGACGTACGGGCGATTCTTGCGAGGGTTCAGGAGATTTTCTAAGCCGCCTGCGCGGCGGCTGACTCCAGCAACCCTTAACTTTAACTATGGTTACATTTCTAAGCCGCCTGCGCGGCGGCTGACTAAGCCTTATCGGTGGCATTGTTGGCGTTATGTTTCTAAGCCGCCTGCGCGGCGGCTGACGCGGCTAAACGGCTTGCAGCGTCACTGCCTGCTTTCTAAGCCGCCTGCGCGGCGGCTGACTCGGACGAGATCAGCGCACTGCGATTGAGCCATTTCTAAGCCGCCTGCGCGGCGGCTGACGCACCACACGGACACTCGCAACGATTGATGATTTTCTAAGCCGCCTGCGCGGCGGCTGACCTATTCGTTTGCGTGATTATCCGCACGGGTTATTTCTAAGCCGCCTGCGCGGCGGCTGACTCGAAAAACAGATCAACGACTTCTTTGCAAACTTTCTAAGCCGCCTGCGCGGCGGCTGACTGGCACAGAAACTCTTTGTTAATGCGCAGAGTTTTCTAAGCCGCCTGCGCGGCGGCTGACAGCTACGGCTAAAAAACTAGCCTCGTTTATACTTTCTAAGCCGCCTGCGCGGCGGCTGACCAGCACCTTCGCTACAGCCGTTGGATTTGTCCTTTCTAAGCCGCCTGCGCGGCGGCTGACAGGAGTCAAAGCAACTAAAAAGCCCCATTGTTTTTCTAAGCCGCCTGCGCGGCGGCTGACATGTATTCTCGTTGAAAGTCGATGCACATACATTTCTAAGCCGCCTGCGCGGCGGCTGACACTTACGAGTCGAACCAGCTATTTGATAGCTATTTCTAAGCCGCCTGCGCGGCGGCTGACATCGGGACAAGCTCCCAAGCGCCTGCACAATATTTCTAAGCCGCCTGCGCGGCGGCTGACTCAAACTTTGCGCCCGGTTGCTGCATGTGTGCTTTCTAAGCCGCCTGCGCGGCGGCTGACATGATCTGCTGCCCTTCGACTTGGCCTGCCTCTTTCTAAGCCGCCTGCGCGGCGGCTGACTGCCAGCCATCGAACTCAGTTACTGTTGGTTCTTTCTAAGCCGCCTGCGCGGCGGCTGACACAGTGTAATGATTGATCAGCAAAACGCTCAATTTCTAAGCCGCCTGCGCGGCGGCTGACGACCGCCAAAGGCTTAGGCGCTGATTTTAATTTTTCTAAGCCGCCTGCGCAGCGGCTGACAGTAGCCGAGGTGCTCCTGTTTCTTGGTTAAATTTCTAAGCCGCCTGCGCGGCGGCTGACCTTGAGTCAGGTTCGACGTTTAGCGCAGTGCATTTCTAAGCCGCCTGCGCGGCGGCTGACCGCCTAATGCACAGCTTGCTGGCGGTGTAACATTTCTAAGCCGCCTGCGCGGCGGCTGACACGGCAACGGCGAATTGCAAGGCGAAGGCACCTTTCTAAGCCGCCTGCGCGGCGGCTGACGACTGTTTGACCTGTTGTGAATGGGACGATTATTTCTAAGCCGCCTGCGCGGCGGCTGACAAAGCGATTGAGTTGTACGGCAACCTAGTATCTTTCTAAGCCGCCTGCGCGGCGGCTGACAAAAACACCTAGATGAGTACACGACTTACAAATTTCTAAGCCGCCTGCGCGGCGGCTGACTCTGGGCATTCGTTCGACAGATATATCCCATATTTCTAAGCCGCCTGCGCGGCGGCTGACAGTTTCAGGGCATATCGACTGGAACTCTTTAATTTCTAAGCCGCCTGCGCGGCGGCTGACTCAGCCGGATCGTGATTTCGTACAGGGCGGTTTTTCTAAGCCGCCTGCGCGGCGGCTGACTTGGCACTATCGTTATCATGATGACAGCTAAATTTCTAAGCCGCCTGCGCGGCGGCTGACCTACCTGCAAACTGGGCGTACCGGTGATGTCATTTCTAAGCCGCCTGCGCGGCGGCTGACTGCCCGTATGTCGCTGCTCTCGCAACTTGGTATTTCTAAGCCGCCTGCGCGGCGGCTGACCCAGCTGTTGCGTTTGTTGAGCGTTACGTTGCTTTCTAAGCCGCCTGCGCGGCGGCTGACGGTCCAGCACTGCTATCAATCCAAGGTTACGATTTCTAAGCCGCCTGCGCGGCGGCTGACCAACTCGCGACATGCTGCAGGATCTACTGCCATTTCTAAGCCGCCTGCGCGGCGGCTGACCATAATCAGACGGATCAGCGGGGGGAGCGTCTTTTCTAAGCCGCCTGCGCGGCGGCTGACGCACAAAGCCGCCAAAGCAAACCCAGCCATCATTTCTAAGCCGCCTGCGCGGCGGCTGACGATATGGCGGCTTTTGGAGTACGCCGCACAAATTTCTAAGCCGCCTGCGCGGCGGCTGACGCTGATTGTACTTCTGATCCTGATAACGATATTTTCTAAGCCGCCTGCGCGGCGGCTGACAACTACGATGCGTGGCAAGACACTGTCTTGGATTTCTAAGCCGCCTGCGCGGCGGCTGACAATGCTCGCACTGTATCGAGCTACTGGTCAAATTTCTAAGCCGCCTGCGCGGCGGCTGACACAGCTCTAGGCCGTTGGCGGTGACGTACATTTTTCTAAGCCGCCTGCGCGGCGGCTGACTGTGTTACCGGTGGCCACCCAGGTTGTGCCCTTTTCTAAGCCGCCTGCGCGGCGGCTGACCACTCACCAAGCGCGCGATCCGTTTAGGTGTATTTCTAAGCCGCCTGCGCGGCGGCTGACTATTTGCGCGCCAATACTCATTTCAAAGTTAATTTCTAAGCCGCCTGCGCGGCGGCTGACGTACCACGCACAAATCGAGCGGGTTTTTAATTTTTCTAAGCCGCCTGCGCGGCGGCTGACCAGATCACAGCAACTGACAACCTGCAGCATAATTTCTAAGCCGCCTGCGCGGCGGCTGACTTCTCGCGCACTTTGGTGCGATTAACGATATCTTTCTAAGCCGCCTGCGCGGCGGCTGACATGACGCCGCAGGTGTTATTAACTTCCCGAAATTTCTAAGCCGCCTGCGCGGCGGCTGACTATTCTTGACGTAATGGATGCACTCATCACAATTTCTAAGCCGCCTGCGCGGCGGCTGACCGTTGGGCGCGGAACTCGGCCTTGACGTTGCATTTCTAAGCCGCCTGCGCGGCGGCTGACGTTAGATTGATCGGCATTCATCGTGATTTAGATTTCTAAGCCGCCTGCGCGGCGGCTGACTTACACAGCGGTTACAGATTTACCGTTGCAGTTTTCTAAGCCGCCTGCGCGGCGGCTGACCCAGTCTGACACGCCAGCAGCATAGCCCATAATTTCTAAGCCGCCTGCGCGGCGGCTGACTGGATTTAGCTCATTTACAGCAGCGGGAAACATTTCTAAGCCGCCTGCGCGGCGGCTGACAAAGCAAGAAAGTTGGAGTGGTACAAACAACATTTCTAAGCCGCCTGCGCGGCGGCTGACCGGTCAGCAGTTCGTCAACAATCGGAGTGATTTTTCTAAGCCGCCTGCGCGGCGGCTGACGATGCGCAGCGCTTCTTGGCGCAGGTCTTCGATTTCTAAGCCGCCTGCGCGGCGGCTGACTTTCTTTATGAATTATTCGCTGACTTCTTTAATTTCTAAGCCGCCTGCGCGGCGGCTGACTTTTGAGACAGTGATTTCCTTGTCTATTTCAATTTCTAAGCCGCCTGCGCGGCGGCTGACGAGAAATAGAAGGCGCGCCAACAGCAGTAATATTTCTAAGCCGCCTGCGCGGCGGCTGACGGAATATCTGTATCAGGATGAAGCCCAACAAATTTCTAAGCCGCCTGCGCGGCGGCTGACAAAGATTGTTCAAGTAGCGGTCTACTTGCTCATTTCTAAGCCGCCTGCGCGGCGGCTGACCTTGTTTTCCTGTCCGTCAATCCACTTGAATATTTCTAAGCCGCCTGCGCGGCGGCTGACCGCAATATTAACGTAAAAAAAACGAGTTAGATCAAATACTTATCGTTAAAACCTATGTTTTAACGATGTTTCATATACCTGATGTAACCTATTGATTTATAATCTAAATTTTTAAAGAGAAAAATAAAGGTGTTTTTGCTCTACCAATGTGGAACGGTACTTTTCCTGCTTAGTCCATAAGTGCTAAAGGTGCCCCCACATGGTTGCTCAACACTGACTTGCTCTATAAGTAGGGAATACTCCTCTTCAGTACTTAAACTTTTCAACTTAATAAAAGGTAAGTCTTTTACCGTTGGTTGCGCATAGTGCTTTTCAGCTTGTTGTAAAGTTAGATTATTAGTCTTTGCAAAACGCTGATTTTGCATCGCACTGGCTTCTTTAAAGCTAATTTCCTTACCCGTTCTTTTGCTTTCTCGTTGCATAAATCGGCGTGTTAAACGCTGTAAATTGGTGTCTGCGCGGTAGCGTTTAACCAACAAATAGCGATTAACATTTTCAGGGACGAGTTTAATGCTTTTTATATGCACATAATCCGTTAGCCGCTCTAACCACTTAGCCAGGTTGAGTTGCTGCAACTCGGTTTCAGTGCTCGCAAACACGCGTAACTTTGTGCCTAAAATAGCAAACGCTCCGCCCTCTTTTTCAGTGTATTTGTACTCAGGAAAGCTAACACCAAAATTTACTGTTTTATCTGGGTTTTGTTGTTCTACTAATGCCAGATGTAGCTGCATGTAAAAATCTCTCCACAACTGATAAAAACAGCTATCATTATTATCAACCAGGGTTATTTCTATATAATACTTCATCGTTCCTCCCTATATCCTTATGCTCGATATATAAGCCAAGCCTTTTTTACCTAAATAAAAAGAAGATACGCCAGCGTTCTCAATGAGCTTTTTAATTTCTAGCCCTTTATCACGTTCAACATCAATAATAATTTCTAGTTGGCCACTGGCCTTGGTCATCATAGAGATTACCTCTCCTTGTCCCTTTATCCTTTCTTTTTTAATATAGGGATTTCCCCATATTATTTTTTTTGGCCCTGTCGTAAATCGACCCATGAAATCTTTTTTAGTAAAACCACGTTTTGAGATACCACTTATTCCACCAGCTTTAGTTTTTGCTGTTTCCATATTATTACCAGCACTTTCTAATCGTGCTAACTGCAAATATAGAGCAGAGCAGTAAATACTAATCGGGGTTATTAATTCTTTATTATTAATATATTCAATATCCGGATAATGCTTTTGCAATATTTCAATAGCTTTAGCTATATCACCTATGTTTTCACATGGTTTTTCTTTATTTATAGATTCAAGCCTATCGATAATACTTAATGGGTCGAGTGCAATAATCGCCTCGACCTTTTGATTATTTATAATAAAGTTACATAAAGCATTTAAATCCAGCCCAAGCACTCCCCAAAACTGCGATGAGTAATTAGATTTAAAAACCGGATCAGAAACTTTTATCATGCCAGTGAACGCATTTTGATCTGTGCTACCATTCATATTACGAATAAACGTCATTTCATTCGTAAGCCCTGCTTTATCAACAAAGGTAACTTTGCTTTCTAAATCTTCAAAATAATACGCAGTTTCATACATTTTACTGCGAGTTTGATATAGCTTTCTTTGATCACCAATAAGGCGATTCAGCAACCCCATTACTGTGTCTAATGTGATATCTCTAGTTATAAAATTGCCTTCTTTTTTTAGACTAGTCATCGAGCCTAAAAAATCACGTCCTTGTTTAGGCAGCTCTTCATTATTAGTGCCGCCCAAAAAAGAATTGCGCCAGCAAGAATCGTAATCAATGATAATTCTCATATCACCACCCTACTTTGCATAAAAATACTGAGCAAACTGTGTTTGAGGTTCAATTACAATTTCTGATTCATCACGCTTTATCCGCATCATTTTATGGCTATCGTTATAATCCACTGTTATTTCATCAACATACATATAACCTTTAGCTTGGCGAATACTTAAGCCAGCAATACGATCTAAAGTATGCTTTATCAAAACTTGCACTGCATCGTCATTTAACAAAATTCCACATTCACCTTCTTCAAAGATGGTTCCTTTCCGAACATAATTTTCATGAAATGTCGCGATTGAGTTCAGCGATGGGTTAAGGCTTTTTATAAAGTTTTGCACAGTAGCAGCTATTTCCTCTCCTTGCCCTTCTTTAATTATCATGCTGGCGCGGTCAAATTTTTTATCTAGTGATATAAATTGTAATTGCTCAACACTAATTGAACCGTATGAGATGTATTCGGTGTCACCAAAAGTTGTTTTGGAAAAAAAAGAAGAGCTATCTCGTTCACCGGCCTGACCAAATTGTTCAAAGTTTCCATTGCCTAACTGATCAACAAAATCTTCAATTAATAAAGGGCTGGTTCTTTTACATTGGCTAGATGGAACGACATATCCGCGTACAAGTCCAGTAATAGAAGCTAATACCTGCTCAAGATTCTTATCTGCTGCATAATGTAAATCGAATGACTGCTCTTTAAATAAATGATGACGAATGCAGTTTTGGCTTATATATAAAGGTGTTTTTTTAAAGTCGATATCTGTTGGTTCTTTCTTATATTTGTATCCTGTCTCGTCTTTTACTTTACCGGTTAAATTAGTGTAGCCACGCAGTTTCGGTAAAGTATGGTTATCAACTGTTTTGCCGCCGTCACCACTAAGCGTCGTAGGGCCATTCCAATTCACTACACCATGCCCTAATGCTTTGATTTTAAAATCAACACTTTTAATTCCGGTTACTTTTCCCATGGTTTATTCCTCATCTTCTGTGGTTTGATTAATTTGTTTGATAGACATTGCGCCTATGGGTTGCTTGTCGCACACGGCGTAATAAATCGCGTGCGAATGTCGAGAGCTTTCGCCGCCCACTGCTAGTAAGTCGTTGGTGGTGTAACTTAAATAAATAGGTGATTCAGGATCTCTCGCTTCATTGAGTAAAATTTTATCGTTGAACGACTTCACCCCTCCCATAATATTGTGGTGTTTTTTATACATGTGAGATAACAAGTCTTTGTCGCTTTGACCATAACCACATATAGCGTTAGTAGAATATGTGAGGTTATCAACATTGCTGTCATCACCTAGTGGCATAGAATAAGCATAATTTTCTAAGAATTGTGGTACTGAATTGGTTAAGTCTATTAATGCTAACTGCACAAATCGATTATCACCACGTAGCGATGTTTTGCTGATTTTACTACGCTTTTTTTCTTTACTTTTCTTTGGTGGCACGGTAATGGGATCAATCACTTTTTCATTAATTTGTTGCACACTATTTTTAAGTGCTGCCACTAAATCGCTCTCTATAAAGCTCCGAGCACGATCAGTATGATGAAAAGTAAAATAAAGTTGATAAATATCTGGCAAGGTAAAAGTTTTATCAGCAAGCTCGTTTTGTAAAAACTGATACCACGCTCGCACTGAACTCAATATATACATTTTTCCCAAAAATCCTGCTGCTGGGCTTTTTCCTTTTCCGTTGGCGATAGATTCTGGAACCGCTAAAGCGTAAATATTTATATCGCTATTTTCACCAAAACGATCTAGCCGTCCTAATCGCTGCAAGCAATCTTCAGCGCTGGTTATTTCGGCTACCATATAATCGCAACTTATATTGAGTGATGCTTGCACAATTGGGCCGCTGCGTAATACTTCATACTTGCGAGTGCCATCGCGCTTATAAGACTCATACACTTCATCAAACCATTTACGTTTATCACTTTTAATAAATTTTGAATGCAGTAAAACAGCGTTTTCATTGTGCTGGTTAACAATAAAACTATTCTGTGCTGTTAGTGCCATATTGCTAATAACAAAAGTACAATCAGCTTGTGGTGCAAATAATGGATTAGAGTTATCTAACAGGCTGTCATCAAATACTTTGAAGTCTATTTGATACTGACTTTGATTGAACGATGGCATGACTTTAATATCGTCTGGATGAATTTTTAATAACTCTTCAACAAAAACATAATGTGGTGTTGCTGATACTAATAAGGTATTTGCTTGTTGCTGCTGCATTTTTTTAGCCGCTATCAGCTCCGCAAACAACAAATTAAACGATGCCATATTCACGTACTCATGAAACTCATCGAATACCACATGCACGTTTAAAAAGTCGATAAGCGTATTGGACTTGGTGTGGCTGATCACTGAACCGAGAATTTGATCAATAGTGGTAATAACAATATCGCCAGAAAAGTTTTCGTCATCAGGAATTGGGTTGTCCCACTGATTATGAAACTTAAACTCACCAGTATTAATTTCAATGGTGCTGTTGGGCAGATATTGTTCCGAGGTTAGCTCATAAAATAAGCCTTGGCAGACTTGTACGCGGGGGCATACCCAAATGATGCGTTTTGCACCTTGTAGCTTTGCCCATTCCAGAGCAATTTTGGTTTTACCACAACCAGCAGCTCCCGCAAGTACTGCAACATCTTCAGCGGTAGTTAGCTGCCTAGCAATATCACTTTGTTTTTTACTACGTTCACTATTGGGAAAAAATGTACTAAGACATGTAGCGATATCTCCACTGAGAGTAGATTCAACGTCAAGCAGCTCAATAATGATATCATCTAACTTCCGTTCAAAAATAGTTAAATTTAACTCTTCAGCACTTAAAGCAGAGACTTTACGATCAGCAGTGATCAAACAAGCACGTGCAATATTGTTCAAGGCGTTAACTTTTACATTGGCGTTATTAGCTGATACCGACTCTTCTAATTCGTACTCTTTGTAGCTTGGTAAAGGTGGCGCATCAGGAAGACTAGCTTCTAATTCTTCTGAAATTTCAGTTATAAAAGTTTTTTCTAGCAGGCTGCTGCTTGAGTTTCGATATTTTTTATCTATACCAATAACTTGTTTAAGCAGTGTGTGTGCTTGCATGACAATATCAGCTAAGCCAGCTCCCTTTTGGTTTGCAACCAGCTTTTTACAGATATCTTTATAAGATTCAAATCCACTTTTTTCTTTGCGATATGGCTTAGCATGGTGCCAGTAAACTGCATGTTTTACAGAGCGTTTATTGCACGGATTAAGTGTTTTTAAATCTGTGCTATCCAATAAGTGATAAAGTAACAATGACACTTCATTATGTCTCGGGTATTTATCAAAGCTAAATTTAGTATCATCGATGTGCTGGCCATCTTCTGCTAGAAATCCTTTCTTTTTGGGATTAGTAACCCACTCTTGAAACTTAGGATCAATTTTCCCTAAATCATGTAAACACCCAGCAATAAAGTTTACTGTCGAAAACTGTGTGCTTTCGGAAAATAATTTGCGATGTAATTGCTCAGCAACATATCCAACAGCAAACAAGTGCTCGCTTAACGGCTGCAAGTGGGTATTCGCATACAACACACCTTGCTTGGGTTTATCTGTTACAACATCCATAAAAACCTCTTTATCTGTTACATTCACCGGCACAACACCCTGTTCATTAAACTTATTTCTACTCCCCACCACCCACAATAAATCGCTACGCGATCGGGTGCGTATCCAATGGCAGCTTACAGCGGTGTTTTTGCTGGCGGTTTTGCGCAGTAGTTTACGCACGGCCAATAGGCCGTCTTCGGTAATAACGGTTTGCCAGGTGTTGTCGCCAATGCGGTTAGCAAAGGCATCGAGCACGCGGCGGGTTTTGGCCAGTGCGTTTTTTTCGCATTGAGAAACAAAGAACACCATCATAGGTTTCTGTCTTCTTCGTCTAATTCTGCATTAGGCGTTGAGAACATAAAGGCGGTGCGCTTCACTTCGTTGAACATAAACTCTAAGGCTTTGTGGTCGGTAAATGCTTGTAAGCATTGCTGGCGGAATTCTTGCTCGGTGGCTTTTTCTTTGGCACAGATAAAAGCCCACGGCAAAATAATGGCATCTTTAATTAAGTCGGCCACGTCAAATACCAATGCGCCGCGTCTGGTTTTGCCGTGCATGACTGCAAATCCGTGGGGAATGCCCAACACCCAGAGTGTTGTTGCAGCTAAGCCATAGGCAAGGTAATTGCCGTGGTTTAGAAATTCGTTAGCAGTGTCTGTGGATTCTCGTTCGCGACTAAAGCCTTGAAAGCCGGTGTTGCTGGCGGCCAATTTGTACAGCTTTTTAGTAAGGTCAGCTTCGAGCTGTAAGAGTTTGCCAACGCGATCAGCCTTGGTGATTCTTTCGCTAAACTCGTTTAATAAATCAGCGATTAATGGGATTGACGCACCGAAGCCTTCTTCTTTTAAGTCGCGGTCTTTGTTCCAAGTTTTTTGTAAAAATGTGAGGCGCGATTGTTGCAGTTCTTTCGCTGCTGCTAGGCGTTTTTCGTCATCAAACCAAAATCCCATCCAGCCTTGTATATATTCTGTTGGGCGGTATTCGCTTTGCGGGCTTAGCCATTCTATTTCTGTGGCCATTAACAGTGGTGTGCCGCCGCCACCGCAAAAGCCGACCATGACGCCCGCTTGGGCGAGCATACGCATGGCGGCTTGAGTGATAGACGTACCTGTGCCTAACAACAAACAAGTGGTGTTAGCGATGGGGATGTTGTAGTAGCTATTTTGTTTGTCGTCTTCAGTGAGGTAAAGCACACGCCCGTCTTTTTGCATGACGCGGCATTTATCAAGGTAATAAATATTAGCGCGCTTGGAATGCAATATGGCTTTAAGGTCTGTGAGTTGTTCCATGCTTTGTCTATCTCCTTCTCATTTGCCGCGACATTGTGAGCTTGCCACTAACTAGAGGCTCTATCATGCACTAAGAAGTAATTAAGGCAATTAGAAAAAGCGGAATTATTTACAGGGGCTATAGGAGGTACTGATTAATGTTAGCGAATCAGTCAAGGCTAGGAAAAGATCAGCGAAAAAGCGCAGTTTGCAGTTAATAAATTAAAATTTTTAGCTGGTTTTTAACAACGTCCTGACGACGTAGGTAATTATTTAGCGCTTCCTATAATTAAAATCAAGTCCGTACTTTCTAATACGCAAATAAATTCTCAGTGCAAAATTAGACAGTAATTCGCTGATTCTGTATGTCTTTAAGTTGATGTTTAACTAAGTTATCAACTCAACTACAAATCAAAAATTAAAATCACTTTCTCTTATCTAAAAAATTAATCGCCAACCGATCCATCCAACCCCACAGGCGCTGGCGAATACGTTGGATCAATGGCCGTTGCTGCCATACTTCTTCAGTGATTTCTAAACTTTGCTCGAAGTCGGTTTGAAAGCTCTGGTG
>RCMZ01000744.1_pt1 | contig 13855 bp, 16 predicted proteins | sample 2041141 | NCBI WGS metagenome assembly RCMZ01 (sample SAMN09708263, study PRJNA481090) | Wastewater metagenome, whole genome shotgun sequencing project. | biome: sewage; isolation source: Davis station wastewater (DW) | place: Antarctica: Davis Station | collected 2010-03-01
ACCCGAAGCGCCAAGAATGGAAAGCCAAGGGTGAACAATTAATGATTGCTAATAAAAAGTAATCTTATTATTTCTCGGACAAAGCGAGTAATTAAAGTATGAGCAGTAAAACTAAGTTTCTAGACAATCCAAAAGGCTGGATAGAATCGCGCCTAATCAATCTTGAGCAAAAAAGAATGCGCGGGATTTTATCTAAAAAATATGAAAACTTAGTAGACCCAAACGTCTATTGGGTTGCTGGTACAGATGAAGAAAACGAGGGGCTATCTGCTGACCCGCTAGAGCGTCAAGCGCAGCGAATTACACTGTCACAGGTTGGCGTGTTTATAGCACAGCGTATGTGGGCAAAAATGACATTTTTAGTCATTCCAGCATTGATGCTGTTTGGTCTTATAACAGCAGTAATGCTTATTCACGGTGCAGGTATTTTTGAAACAGAATACACAGCGCCATTGCTTTACAGTTTGACCCTTGTAGTTAGTGGGCTATTGATTTTAGCGGCTACAATTTTTAGCGGTGTTGTAGCGCCTTTAGTGCTCCCCAGTACGCCCGTTCGTACAGATGAAATTGATGCCGTTGTTGAGACGGTAAAAAATAGCGTTATCCGTGAACATGATGCAGAGACACCAGCAGACCTTAAAGACCGTGCAAGGCTTTTGGTTACGGATTCAAACGGTGATTCAGTGACTGGGCAGGTGCTATCTACAGATTTAGAATTTAGCTATGTGCGTGAACAATGGCGCTCAACTAAGGGCATGTTGTTCTGCATGGGTATTGCTATTGCTGCACCTATTTTTGCTTTAACAAGTCCTACAGCTGCCGTACTGGGTTATTTAGCTCTTTTTGCCCATATTCGCGGTGTGTTTAGTGAAAGCAAGCCAGTTGATGAATCAGGCGGTTTTGCTAAGTTTGTGGCTTGGGTTTTTGTACCGTTGCTAATTCTTGCAGCGACCAACAGCAGCAGCTATGCAATGCTAAACGATAAAATGGAAATCGAAAGCAGCATAGGTGTTTGGCTCTATGTCGGTCTTATGTACTTAATGGCGTTCTTAGCAATCAAATCGAAAGAATCACCGCTCGTTATTCGTGGCGTGATGATTGACCAAGCGGTCAAAGAATCAGGCACAGAATTATTGATTGATAAGGTTGGAAAAAAGCATTTTCAAATGCAAGAAGTGGCGCGGGTTGAGCAGATTAAAAATGCTAAAGCGGACAGTAGCCCGTTTATCCAGTTAGGTAAAACTACAGGCTTGCTGGCACAGCGTAGAGACCCCTTAGCACCTACAGAAAGTGATTTACCTATGGGGCTTACAGTCAATGACCTATCCACGCATTTAGGCGTACTGGGTGCATCAGGTACGGGTAAAACTTATAACGTGGTGCGACCAATCACTAACCAATGGTTAGACAATGATTTAGGCGGCTGTTTGGTGCTGGACGGTAAAGGAGCGTTACCGCTTGAGTTTACCGATAATGAAAATTATTTTTTAATCAGTCCGAATCACGGAAAGTTCAACCCGATTCAAGGTATGAAGCCAGACGCAGTGGCCGATGTTCTAACAGATATTTTTGATGGTGACTCTACAGCTGACCCTATTTGGTCGGATTCAGCCCGTTTAATGTTGCGTATGGCTGCAATCATTATCCATGCTAGTGATGTACCGTACACGCTGACAGAAATACAAAACTTTTGCCTAATCAGTAACGAAGAACGCGACAACCGCCTAGACCTTTTAAAAGAGGGTGCAGACGGTCGAAGAATTGCCGCCGCTGTTCATTACTGGACTATTGAATATCCAGAAATGCCCGAAAAAACGGCTGGCTCTATCGTGAATAACGTCCGCACATGGCTAGGTAATATCTTGCTGCATGAGACGTTAGGCGACTGGGTAGACACGGCAGAAGTGGGCGACACACAGACAATCGAGGATTGCTTAACAGGTGCAAAAATTGGTTTGCTTTTGCCTGAATCTGAATTTGGAATTGGCGGTGTTGCTATCTCTGCGCTGTGTATGCGTAGACTTTATGATGCAGTTAAAAAGCGCGGTGACAACTGGAAGAACCAAGAGGGGCAGCAGGCCGTTTTGTTATCAGCAGACGAAGTGCAAAACCTACTGACAAAAGCCGATGTTGAAACTACGCCTGTGGCGCGGTCGCTTGGCCTTTACTTAATGTTTGCAACGCAGAACGTAGACGGCTTATATAAGCGCCTAGACAAAGACGGGGCATTGCAGCTACTGGGTAACTTGGCCAGCTTGGTTGTATTCCCACCGCGCACCGAAGACAGTAACAAATATGTACAAGAGCGTTTTAGCAAGGTGTGGCGCACCACTACACTAAACTATCAAGGCTTGCCTGATAGTCGTGCAGATTTTGGTTTACGTGATTCAGGTGCAGATAAGTTTACCCAAAAAATTGGCCTGTTCCGTGAGTCCCGCCAAGCGTCACCACGTTTAAGCTATGGCATTAACCTATGGCATAGAAACTACTTAGCCAAAGCCCGTGGCTCGTTACATGAGCTTTTTAAGCCGCATAACGAAGAAAACGAGGTAGGCAGTATCGGCAATTATTCAAAGCCTACTTTACAGTTTGAGCTTGCTAATTTAGTTGATGCTAATGAAATTGATATGTTACTTGCTCAACCAGCGACCGCGCTTGTGGTGCTGAATCGTGGCCGTATTGCTAGACGTGATGTGATTGATTTTGGAGGTGCAAAATGAGCTTTTTACCCGTAATGAAAGAGGGCAAAAGCAAGTTTTATTTGCCACTCCGTAGCACCATTGGCAGCGGTATTGCTTTAGCTTTATTGTTTGGCTCAATCGGTGGGGCTATGTATTACCCAACGATGAAAACGAATGAAATAGAAAAAAAGCTAAACGACATTAACGCCTTTACGGCTGAATATTTAGCCCGTGCAAATGAGGTTATCAACACAGTATCAGCCACAGTAGATGCTATTGATGATGCTACCGATAAGCACAAAATGAAGCCTGTTTATATCAAACAGCTTAATGAATATCGCACCAGAATCAGTGCAGTTAGTCCGCTGGATAAAGAAGAAATATTGCGAACGGCTAAAAACCAGCAAGCAGCATTTGATGAAGCCCAGGCACTGATAAAAAGTTCACCTTTTAAAGACATGGATCAGCGCTTTATACCACCTACAGAGGACGGCCAAGCCTACAAAGCCGCACTGGAGGCGGTAGCACCGCCCAAGTATGAATATGTACAGATTCATCATGCAATAGCTCATGCAGGCCAAGCAATGCAGCAGGCGGGGCAGCAGCTTAACTTGATGGCTAACTATCAAAAAACGATGCGAGCTAAGTTAGACCCTGAACGGGCTAAGGCTGAATTAGCCGCAGAGGTGGCAGCACAGGCAGAGCGTGACGCAAAAGCCGCAAGGCTAAAAGGTCGCTTCCAGTTTGAAGCACCAGAGGCCACGGCTACAGCAGCTACAGGGCGGCAAGCAGCACAGCCAGCAGCACAGCTTGCACCGCCAAGCGACCACGCAAGAGACCTTGAAGCAGCCAATAAAGCATGGGTTGCTGGGTTGACTGGTAAGTCAGTAGAGCAAGTTTCACCAGAGCAAAAACTACTGAACGACTTGGAGGCACAGGAGAACAAGGCCAAGGCAGAGGCAGAGCGTAAGGAGCAGCAAGCCAAGGCAGAGGCAGAACGCAAGCAGCGCACAGCACAGCAGGCAGCAGCACGGGCAGAGCAACAGAAAAAACGGGAAGCCCAGCAAGCTAAAGAACGTGCAGAGAACCAAGCACGACAAGCCCAGCAGCAGGCAGAACGCCAACAGCGTGACGCACAACGGGCAGCAGAGGCTAAGGCTAGAGAATGCACAAAGAGCATAGCGTCTCGCTTAACGTGTACAGCGCAAGGCTATAACCCCGTAACTGGCTACAAGATGAAGTAATAGGCAAAAAAATAGGCGGCTCGCCAGACAAAGTAACGAGCCGCCTATTAGTCCCAGCTGTGCAGAACAGCCAAAACCGCGCTAATGATAATCAAAAACCTTTATAAATCTACTCTTAAAATTGTATTGTACAATACAATTTAAGCTGGCTAGATGCTTTTCTAGCTAGTAGAAAATGCACAAACCCCCGTAAATGCTGGCTTACAGGTACGCTGAAACTGTCTTGCTCCATTTTAGCTAGGCTAAAAAGGCACTAGATAAACGTAAGCTTATACGCATAATCGCCCCCCTGCGGTGGGCTTAATGTGGTCGGATTCCCGACCAGTACGGGCTGATATTTCACGCTGAAACTGTCTTTCATGTTTATTTTCGCTAGGCGAAAATGAATAACCTCCTGCAAACACTCGCTTACGGCCTTAATGCTCGTATGATAATCACCCCCCCCTCCTCTTGGATTCGGTGCGCTGAAACTGTCTTGCTTCATTTTAGCTAGGCTAAAAAGGCACTAGATAAACGTAAGCTTATACGCATACTTCCCCCCCCCCTGCGGTGGGCTTAATGTGGTCGGATTCCCGACCAGTACGGGCTGATATTTCACGCTGAAACTGTCTTGCGTGTCGCGTAAGTTCTAAGTTTTGCAACACAGAAACGGCCAGCCATTTAGCCGGTGTTTGGTTGTCGCTTTTATCTGTCGCAGGTCTAAAATAGTTGGTTCTATTTCTGCAACAAAAAAGGGACGCATGAAAAATATTGGCTATGCACGGGTTAGCACAGAAGCCCAAGAGCTTGTTAATCAAAGAGAAGAATTAGCGGCCATTGGCTGCACTCGCATTTTTTCGGAAAAGGTAACGGGCGCACACGCAGAACGGCCAGAGCTAAACCGTATGCTGGATTACTTGAGAACTGGGGACGTTGTGACAGTCACACGCCTAGACCGCTTAGCGCGAAGTACACGCGACTTGCTGGACATTGCCGAACGTATACAAGCAGCAGGGGCAGGTTTACGCAGTTTGGCCGAACCGTGGGCAGACACCACCACACCAGCGGGGCGCATGGTGCTAACTGTTTTTGCTGGCATAGCAGAGTTTGAACGGTCGCTAATCATCGAGCGCACAAGGAATGGACGGGAAGCCGCCAAAGCCCGTGGGGTGAAGTTTGGAGCGCGGCCAGTGCTTACACCTGCACAGGTTGCCCATGCCCGTGAGCTGGTCGAGCAAGGCCGTAGCGTTAAGGAGGTGGCCGAGTTATTAGGCGTTCACCGTTCCACGCTTTACCGCGCCTTTAATTAAATGAGTGTTTGAGTAAAATAACGCTTGTATCAAATGAGTAAATGAGTATAATAGAGCACAGGCAAACAGGCCAGACACCACACCAGCAAAGGATTATAGCCATGTATGTTATTGCAGTTTTGAACCAAAAAGGCGGGTCGGGTAAAACGACAATAGCCACACATTTAGCCCGTGCTTTACAGCTGGACGGGGCAGACGTTTTGCTTGTTGATTCAGACCCACAGGGCAGCACCCGCGATTGGGCAGCCGTGCGCGAAGACCAGTCTTTAGCCGTGGTTGGTATCGACCGCCCGACCATCGAGCGCGATATAAAACACATTGCTAAAAAAGACTTTGTTGTCATTGATGGAGCGCCACAGGCGGCAGATTTGGCCGTGTCTGCGATTAAGGCGGCTGATTTTATTCTGATACCAGTACAGCCCAGCCCATACGATATATGGGCAACAGCCGACCTTGTGGACTTGGTAACGCAGCGCATCGAGCTAACAGACGGCAAACTAAAAGCGGCCTTTGTCGTATCAAGAGCCATTGCAGGTACAAAAATTGGGGCAGATGTGGCCGAGGCTTTAGCGGGGTATGAGTTGCCTGTTTTAGATTCGCGCATCATGCAGCGGGTGATATATCCGACCACAGCGGCCAACGGTATAACCGTAATGGACGCAGAACCAAACGGCAGCGCAGCCCAAGAAATACGGGCATTAGCGGCAGAAATTAAAGCAATACTCACTAAGTAAATGAGTGTTTGAGTAAATTAGCAGGAGAACAACAATGAGTAAGTCAGGGATTTTGAAAGCAGGCCGACCAAGTAGCAGAAAAAGTAAAGCGGCAACGCTGGCAAGTCTGGCAGACGACAAAGTTTATAAGCGTTTGAATATCAATATCGAGGAAGAAACACATAAGCGTTTAAAAATGTATGCGCTTAGCGAGGACAAAACCATCACGGAAATTTTAACGGCCTACATCGAGCGAATTACAAAGTAAGTAAATGAGTGTTTGAGCTTATGAGTGTGTAAGTATGCAAATTCTTAACCAGTACAGTAAAAATACTGATAAGCTATGAGTCAGAAAAGAAAAAACCCCGCTGTCTAGGGCGGGGCTTAATCTTGAATTTAACCGCCTAAACCCCTGCAAGGGTTAGGCGGTAATCGTAAGCGTAAGGTCTAAGGCCAAACTGAATACGAGGCTTATAACGTCACCTCTTATTCTACGGCCTAGACCCTGCTTTGACAAGCACACAAGGGCAAATTATGGCTGTAGCACAGTTGGCATTATTCGATAGAGCAGAGGAAGCGAGGGCGTACCACGACCCTAGCCGCGCTGGTTTTTTCTCAATTCTGGTTGATGTAAACGGTAATAAACAACAATCAGCCCACCGCCTTAGCGATATGCCAAAGGTGTTGAGCCTGATTAACCCGAACCGTGACACATGGCTAAGCCAAGCCGAATTTTTCCAGCCTAACCGTAGAGTCGTAAACCTTGCCCGTATTGGCTTGCTGTTTGCCGACCTAGACACCTACCGCACCGACTGGGCAGCAGGTCGCAGCCCCGAACAATTAGCCGATTCTGTTTTGTACTTCTGCCAGCAGGAGGGCATACCCACGCCATCGCTATTGGTTTTTAGCGGTCGAGGCATACAGGCTAAATGGTTGCTAGATGGTGCTGTACCACGGGCGGCATTGCCACGCTGGAACGCTTGCCAACGCTACTTGGTTGACCGTTTGAAAGAAGCAGGGGCAGACGTAGGGGCGAAAGACGCAAGCCGCGTATTGCGTTTGATTGAGACGGTAAACAGCAAAAGCGGGGAAGTGTGCCGAGTGGTACACGTTGAAAATGGCGCAGACGGCCAGCCCGTGCGCTACAACTTTGAATATTTAGCCGAAGTGCTGTTACCCGTTGCCCGTTGGGATATTGAAAAACAAAAACAACAGCGAGACGAGCGCGAGAAACGCAAACAGCTAAGGCTGATAGACGGTGGTAAGTCGGATAACCTACGAGGCTTTAGCGGTCGCCAGCTGGCTTGGCATCGACTGGAAGACCTAAGAACCTTGATGACGTTGCGCGGTGGTGTTGCAGAGGGCGACAGAATGCGCTTTTTGCACTGGCAAACAAACTTTTTGCTGCTATCAGGTGCAACCAATAGCCGCTTGATGTACCACGAAGCCGCCACGTTAGCCCGTGCCATTGATGACAGTTGGAAATACAACAGCAAGGAGCTGATGACGGTCTACAGCAAGGCGAAACAGTTCGAGGCTGGGGAAAAGGTCACGTTTGACGGTAAGCAGTACCCACCGCTTTACACGCCCCGTAATGACACCTTAATCAATCTGTTTGAAATCACCGATGACGAACAGCGCGAACTAAAAACAATTATCAGTAAGGGTATGGCCGCAGAGCGTCACAAAGACCGTGAGGCAGAGCGCAGACGGGCAGCGGGTGCAGTGGATAGGGAAACCTACCTAGACGATGTTAAGCAGGCAGCAGAGGCCAAGCAGGAGCAGGCGCAGGCACTACGGGCGCAAGGCTTGAGTGTACGGGCGATTGCAACGCAAATGGGCGTTTCTGTAGGTTCAGTTTCGGGCTATCTCAAGGCTGAAAATAAGGGTGTTCAATCGTCCGTGCGTATTACTAATGGCGTAGCCCCCGCGCTTTTGCGGTTTGGCTCTTAGGCTAGATAAACGTATTCGTATCAGGTTGCACCAAGGCTGAAAATAAGGGTGTTCAATCGTCCGTGCGTATTACTAATGGCGTAGCCTCCGCGCTTTTGCGGTTTGGCTCTTAGACTTCTAAAAAGATATTTATATCTGCTGTTAGTAACGAAAGTGAGTGCTTTTCTAGCCATTCCCCACCACCACACACCACACCAGCAGACACAACCCATAAGCTCATTCAATCCAGCGCGTGAGAGCAAGGAAACTTGTTTCCGCAGCTTGAGGGTGCAACGCCTTTAGAACTTTAAGGATTATTTGCAGCTCTGGCGGCTTCCAGTGCTGTTTTAAGCGTGTTCAGGGTTGGGTTGAGGTGTTTGCTTGGCTTGCAGTGCAATCGTTGAATGTACGCGATTCTAGGCGGTGGTCGAAGCTGGGGGGGGGAAGTATGCGTGTGGAAAGTATAAAAACAGTTTGACGTATCATATCGCTTAGCTTATCATATCATCATATCTTATCATATTGCGGTATGATAAGGCCTTATAGTAGTGTTTTGATATGGTGGGTTTGAAAATGCAAACAAATACACGCGCAAAAGTCACAAACGAGCAGATACATGCAGCCATTGAAAAGTTAAACAGTGAGGGTATAAAGCCCACAATTCGCGCTGTGCGTGAAGCCTTGGGCAATACAGGCAGCCCAAACCGCATACAGCCACTGTTAGCGGCATGGAATGACAGGAATAAACCAGCCGAAGCCGCGCAAGCGGTGTTAAGTGATAGCGCACAAAAAACCCTAGCCGAATTGTTAGAGCGTGAACGCAGTGCAGCGGTAGCCGCCAAGCTGGAAGAAATTACAGAATTAAAGGCGCAGCTTTTGGAGGTTATCCAAGCAGGGCAGCAGCTGGAGGACGACAACGAACAGCTAGAAATTGCTAATAATCAGCTGGACGAACAAAAAAGCGAGGCCGTGACGCTAGCCAGTTCGCGGCTGCAACGTATCGAGCAGCTAGAGCAAGAGCAGGCACGACTACAGGCGCAATGCCAAGAGCTAGGGCAGCAGGTCGCAACAGTACAGGCACAGTTAGCCATGCAGCAGCAGCAGGGCAGTTTGCAGCAACAGCAGATTGAACAGCAGGCCGAAGCGCTTGCCGATGCAAGGCAGCAGGTTAGCACTGCACAGCAGGCCGCAGCAGTGGCAGAGGCCAAGCAGCAGGCAGCAGCGGAAACAGCGACAGCAGCAGCGCAAAGGATTCAGAAACTAGAAGCGCAGCTAGAACAGTGTCAGTTGGATGCAGTTAAGCGGCTGGACGCACTACAGCAACGGGTTGAAGCAGCGCAGCAGCAGCGCAGTACAGATGCTGAAAACCATATCAAGATGCTGGCACAGCGTGACGAGCAGCTACACGCTGAACATAAGAAAAACGCGGAATTAATGACCCGTATTGATGAACTCAACGATAAGTTAATAGAAGCCGCCAAGAAACCAAGCAAAGCACCGATTAAATGAGTAAATGAGTAAGATACCTCTTGCTTCATTTGAGTAAATGAGTATAATAGAACTCATGGAAAGGCAATGCAGCCAAGGCAGTACGAGGGTTTTACTATGTTGAAAAGTAGCGATTTAAAAAAGTCTAGCACTACATCGGGCAGTGTTTTGTATGTGGCTAAAGGTGGTTATTTTTTAACTTTTGATAAGGCAAACAATTCTGCTGGCTGTCGTTTGCCAGATGGTGAGTTTCAAGTTTTTTACGGTATCGAGAATGCAAGCGTAGCTAAACGCTGTTTTGTCGAGTGGGCAAATAAAACAGAAGCGGGGTTTTTTGAGCAATGAGAAAGTTCTATGTTTACAAGGACGGGAAGCATTTTGCGAACGAAGATGGGCAATGGCTTGGGGGTGACAACACAGGCTGGGTACATAGCTTTAGTGGTCGACTGTGGTTTGCGGATAAAGGCGCTACAACTGACCAGGCAAGCGCTAAAGCTTTTACCCTTGAGGAATTAAAAGATATTGTTGTATTGGACGGTTGGACGCTGGAACTAAAACAAGAGGGGTAATGAATATTATGAAATTACTGCACTTAACAGCAAAAGAAAAAGACTACGTTTTAACACGCATCCAGCTTGAAGAAAAACGGGCTGGATTAAAAAAAGGGAAGCGCTTGCCGCGTGATCGGGTGCGTGAAATATACCAAGAGGCTAGAACTGACTATGCAAAATACTGGGCATAGGAAAAAGATAATAAGTGAAAGACTTTAATATGTACGGGTTGTTTTGACAAATTTGCTGACATGAGCCGTGCCGATTAAACATTTTATTAAAATTAGAGGTTAAAAACATGATTAGTATGCCTGTTTACATGCCCCTCCTGATCGGAATGCTGGCGGGTAATGTTGTCGCAATTATGGCTTATGGTTTACAGAGCTATTACCAGTGGCCTAAAGGATTATAAGCTACACAGATAGACTTTTTCGCTAGGCGAAACGGAAAAAAGCCCTTGCACTGATTCGAGCCAGTGCAAGGGCAGACCCGAGCTAACCAATAAGGGTGATTAGCAATGAGCAGTAACGATTATATCAATTTAGTAGAAAAAATACGCTTAGCTTTTGAGCAAAAGCAGTCATTTAATTTACCGCTTTTGAAAAAATCAGAATTTTCAAGATTGATGCTTCAAATTAAAAAAGTGGAGACTTAAGCTATGCGTACAATCACAGCAAAAAAGCAGTTGCAGCAAACAGCGCAGTTGCTTAATGACATGCTTGAACAGTTCGACAGTGGCAGTATGACGGCTTTTGCAGCCAGTTACGATAAAGCCATAGAGTTGCTTCCAGTGGCCTATGCGGAGGCCATGCGTAGTGCTATGGCGGTCAGACGTGGCAATCAAGTTAGGTACTTAGGCTAATGTTTTTTCGCTAGGCGAAACGAGAACACATAACAAAAAACCCGCTACAGACGTAAGCGGGTTTTCTATTTCTGCACGGTGTAAAGTCGTGCTACCTATGCCACATTATTAACACGCTTTTAACGCTCTTGGTCTTGGCCGCGCTCGTTATGTATTTCTTTGTATAGTGCTGCTGTTGTTGCAGCATCACCAGCAGCACTATGCGCCTCACCTATAAACTCTATGCCAGCGGCTTTAACAGCATTGGTAAGCGATATAGTGCCATATTTGTTTGTAGCCCCGTATTTGTTAGCGGCTTGCATCATGGCGCATTCTAGCCGCAATTCTTTTAACCAGTCAGAGCATAGCCCGTGGGCTTTTTGTGTTTGGTACAAAATTCTAGTATCAAAATCAGCGTTAAAAATAACAACCGTTTTACCATCTAAAACTTCCCGCACTTTATCCGCAATCTGTGGCCATTCAGGGGCATTAGCAAGCTGATCTATACCTATTTTGTGGATAGATTGCGCCCCAGCTTCTACGGCTACTGTAGGCTTGCAAAAGCTTTCAAATAACACATGGCCGCTAGCATCGGTGATAGCGATTTCTAATAATTCGGCATTATCGTTTAAGCCCGTTGTTTCTGTATCTAAAAATACTTTCATAATTGCATTACCTTTTTTATTGCTCTTGGCCTTGGTCGCGCTCATTAACCTTTTGGGCTTCACGTTCAGCCCTTAAAGCGCGGCCTTGTTCGCGCATTTCCTGAATGCTCATTTGCTTAGGTGCAGTACGTTCGCTGGCTTCTTGGGTAGCTGGCTGCTGTTCGTTTTGGCGTTCTTCGTGCGCCCGTTCCAGCACGTTAGCCCGTTCGGATTCTAAGCGGTCGTTTTGCTTGCTATCTTGTTCTTCCTGTTCCACAGGCTGCACCTTTTCGGCTTGTTTTTCTGTTTGTTGTTCGGCCTTGGCCTTGGCTTCAATGTCTTTAACCTGCTGTAAGGAATCAACGGGGCGGCCTTGTTCGCGCATTTTAATTTCAAGCTCTACTTGCTTGTTTAGAATTTCGGATTCTATCTTTTTGTCTTCGGCTGATTTTGTACCGATACCACCGCGCCACTCTTGCGCGGCCATGCTGTCTTTAGAAAAGTCTTGGGCTATGGCTTGAGGCTTGGCACGTTCCGAATCCATGCGCTCATTAGCTCGTTGACCAGCTGCTATACCAGCTTCAATATTGGCTTGCCGTCTAGCTTGTTCTTTATCGTCTGGCTTGTGGATATTGTCCCGCTGCTTTTGTGCCTTTTGGTCTTTATCCTGTTGGGCTAAGCGTTCTTCGTGTGTGAGTCCGCTAGGCTCAAATTTGTCTTGCTGTTGTTGGTTGTTGTCTGTCATTTTTTGATTCTCTTTTGGTTGGTTTATTTTAGCCATACGCGCTTCAAATTTAGCGCGCCTGTCTATTTCTGCCTGTGTCATTGGTCGGTCTTTCCGTAGTGCCGCGCCTTGTTCGCGTATCGCTGCAATCCTGTTTTTTTGGAATCCTTTAAGTTCACGGCCAAGGTTAGGGATTTCTTTTTCAAGGGCTTTTTTAGCCGCTATAACTTCCTTATTAATAGCGCGAGTCTCTAAGGCTTTTTCTCGTTTTTCTTTGTTTCGCCAATCGCTAATTTTTAAGTTAGTTGGTTCAAGTTCTAAGCCTTGGTCTTTATATTTTCGCATGTCTATGTTTTCGTCTGCGCTATATCCGTATTCTTCCAACTTTTCATTTATATGTTCTTGCCACCGCATGCGCTTGGCTTTAAGGTCTGCGACTTTTTCGCTTTTCGATTGAGTAGTGGCGCATTGTGCTCCTCCACGTTCTGGGTGTTTTGTGTTGTACCGTCTAAAAAATTGATTGGGGTCGCGGTCGATTCCATCTAATTTGCGTTCGCTCCACATAAGATGCACATGCGGATTTGCTTTACCGTCTAAAGCTGTTGGGCTATGAATTGCCCATTGGAAAACATGGTTTTTACCTAGTTCTTTTTCTGCCCACTCGCGCACAACTTCTATATGTTCTTTGTCTGACATACATCTAGGTAAAGCGGCCTCATCTTCTCGGTATACAACACCGCCTTTTTTACCAACATTCTTACTTGTGTATTCATCGGCAGCTTTCCAAAATACTTGGGGCTGACCATCAGCCCAAGTTGGCATATTGCCATGCTCTTTATGGACTAGCTTTTCTCCGCGCTCAGTGTATTTAGCATATTCGCCCTCGCGTGCAATATAGCTGGCATGTGGGGAACCTTTCCCAACATGACCAACTTTTACAGTTAAACGAGCAAGCGCCATAATTACCAAATCCTGATTTTTTCGCCTAGCGAAAATAAATACAAATTGAGCCAGCCTTGCTTTTTCGCCTAGCGAAAAAAATACACTCAAAAAGCCGAACTGCTTTAAGGCTCTTAATCTACAGGAAAAACCCCAAGGTTTAAAGCTGTGGATTGCTCTTGCTTCTGCCTGCGGCAGCACCCGCAGTATCTGCCCGAAGGGAGATACTACTAAGCGGGCCCTAATAAATTAGGGATTGCTCCACAACCCACCATCTATACTATATTAGCCATTGATTTACACACAGCACTTGATACAATCAGCGAACACAAAACAACCACAAAGCAGAGGGCAAAATGACAGACTACTTAAAAGGCAAAGTTGCCTATATTAAAGGTCTTACAAAACCAAACGAACAACAGCAGTTATTGCTTTTATTAGCAGAAACAGAAAACCGAACACCAGTACAAGAACGACAGCTAAACGCTTTAATTCGTGCAGAAAAGGCCAATGACAAAGCTCAAAAAGCTAAGTCAGAGTTAAACAAAGTTTTGAATGCTCACAAAGCAGCAGAACGCAAAGCGCGTGACCATGAGCTTTACAACTCGGCTGGCTTGCTAATTATGGCGGGGCTAGTAGATACAAAAACAGGTAAACCCAAAATATCAGCAGCGGAATTGCTAGGGGGCTTGTTGTCGTTAAATGGTGTACACGCCAATGACCCGAAGCGCCAAGAATGGAAAGCCAAGGGTGAACAATTAATGATTGCTAATAAAAAGTAATCTTATTATTTCTCGGACAAAGCGAGT
>RCMZ01000746.1_pt1 | contig 13800 bp, 7 predicted proteins | sample 2041141 | NCBI WGS metagenome assembly RCMZ01 (sample SAMN09708263, study PRJNA481090) | Wastewater metagenome, whole genome shotgun sequencing project. | biome: sewage; isolation source: Davis station wastewater (DW) | place: Antarctica: Davis Station | collected 2010-03-01
GTGGACGAAGCGGCTAAAACTTACACAACTCGCCCAAAGCACCCTGCCCTTCGGGTCGCTGAGGGTTAACTTAATAGAAACGGCTACGCATGTAGTACCGACAGCAGAGTACTGGCGGACGGGGGTTCAAATCCCCCCGGCTCCACCATTTGATCATCTAAAGACGTCCACGGACGTCTTTTTTTGTGCCTGAAATCCAGTGAAATCACAGGGTTCAGGGCCATTGGCTTCCGCAGATGCATTTAGAGTTCCAGGCGTTTTGGTATCCCATTTGGTATCCCGGACCCACCGGTGTTATTTTTGGGATACCAAAACGGTGTCGGAGGTAGCTCTCATGCCTACTAATGCAACCCGCCTCTCAGACCGCCAACTCAAGGCAGTCAAGGCAACAGGAAAAGACTTCGTTCTCACTGACGGCGACGGTCTTCAACTCAGAGTCAGAGCCAGTGGCTCGATGATATGGAATTTCAACTACCGCGAGCCGGTAACCAAAAACCGCCTCAATATGGCGCTGGGCCCTTACCCGGCTCTCTCGTTGGCGAACGCCAGAAAGAAAGCTCAAGAAGCACGTGAACTACTGGCGCTAGGCATTGACCCCAAGGCTCACCGCGATGAGCTCAGGCAAGCCAAGCTGGCGAAGACCGAACACACACTCGAGAAGGTGGCCACCGCCTGGTTCGAACTGAAAAAGCACTCCGTCACAACGGCCTACGCCGAAGACATCTGGCGCTCACTCACGCTGCATGTTTTTCCCAGCCTCAAAGCCACACCCCTCGCAGACATCACCGCCCCCATGATCATCAAGCTCCTACGCCCGATCGAGGCCAAAGGCAGCCTGGAGACGGTCAAGCGACTTTCCCAACGTCTCAACGAAATCATGGCCTACGGCGTCAACTGCGGGCTGATCTTTGCGAACCCGCTCAGTGGCATTCGGGCAGCCTTCAAGAAACCGCAAAAACAAAACATGGCGGCACTTCCTCCCGAAGAACTACCCGACCTGATGCTGGCGATTGCCAACGCCAGCATCAAACGCATCACCCGCTGCCTGATCGAATGGCAACTGCACACAATGACCCGCCCTGCCGAGGCTGCTGGGACGACCTGGGCAGAAATAGATTTCGAGAAACGCATCTGGACCATTCCAAAGGAGCGCATGAAAAAACGCCGTGCGCACCCCATCCCCCTAAGCGACCAGACGCTCGCGCTGCTAGAGACACTCAAGCCCTACAGCGGCCACCGGGAACATGTATTTCCGGCCGACCGAAATCCGCGTACACACGCAAACAGCCAGACCGCGAACATGGCATTAAAGCGTATGGGCTTCCAGGATCGGTTGGTCAGCCACGGCCTGCGATCAATGGCCAGCACCATCCTCAACGAACATGGATGGGACCCGGAGTTGATTGAAGTCGCACTCGCCCATGTCGACAAAGACGAAGTCCGAAGCGCGTACAACCGAGCGGACTACATCGAGCGAAGACGCCCGATGATGACTTGGTGGAGCGACTACATTCAAAAAGCCGCCACCGGCAATTTGTCGGTGACGGCCATTCATGAAAACAAAAACGGGAACGTCATCCCGTTTCGTTAATCAGTTCCTACTGGCGACAGCGGCGACACTGGCGACAACCCACTTATTTAGCGGTCCTGCGCATGGCGACAAAGCGGCGACCGTCGCCACCATCTGCATCGCCCACAAGCTTTTAAGGCCCAGCCCCTGAGGGCAGGAAGGCTTTGCCTTCCCGTCCTCAGGGGCTCACTTTAAAAACCGACGAACGGCCCACTGTCCATTCAAAGCCACCGTCTTCCATACACATCCATCGCCTAAAAACCCCACCCCATACACGGTTGACCACCCTCCGAGCACGCGCTACACCAGAGCCGTAAAGCGCTGTCATCGACAGCATTGCCCAGGTAGCCAGGGATCTTTAAGGCTACGCCCTACAGTGGTGGTCCCAGCCATGCGCGCTCGCTTCCAATTAGGCGCGCAGTCACGCCCAACGTGATCGAAGCCAACTTATCCACAGTGCAAATGCGGCAGCCCGCGCCCGTCTCTTTCTCCAGGAAAGAGACGGGCGCCGAAACCACTGCCGCAGCCCTTGCCGGGCAACACATTGCAGCGTTTGTCCCTGTGACAATCGGCGTGACAAACCCCGATGTCACCCGCAGCAGCAATGCAGATGATGGTGCCGCATCCCACGGAATGGACTGCACCTGACTGACAGTCAGGCACGCCCCGGTCATCGCATCACTGCCTGCAACAGACTCAGGATTTCGCGGCGCTGGTCTCGTCAGCCAACGCAGCCTCCACCCGCCCACTTCAGTCGAAGTGTTCAGGAGGCCAGATCATGAGATGCCCAAGCTCCCGGTCGTAAAGAGCCGCCCGTCCCGCGTAAGTGGACAACCCTCACAGGCTGCAGGGGCCTTGATCCCTGATAACACTCAACAACCGTGGCGGGGAGAGTGAGGGGGAAATTCGAAGCACCAGGAGAATGACGATGCAATTGTGCGAAGTGTTCGACCTGCCACAGCCGCTTCTGGAATACCGGCCCGAGCCGCTGGTGTATCCAGTCGAAGCGTTGGGACAAATCTTAGGGCCAGCCGTCGAACGTATGGCCGAGGTGATCGGCGTGCCCTGTGCCATGGCGGCGCAATCGGTGTTGGCCACTGCCGCCCTGGTGACCCAGTCGCATGCCAATGTGCATCTCGATGGCCGTGTTTATCCGTTGTCCCTGTACATGCTGACGGTGGCATCGTCGGGTGATCGTAAAAGCGCAGTGGATCATCTGGCGCTAGCATCTGCACGTGAGTGGGAGCGGAGGCAGTGGACTTTGTATTTGGAGCAACTGAAAGCCAATCGCGCCGCCATTCGAGGAAAGCACGAAGCTCGTGAGTTATCCGACCCCGTCCCGCCCAGGTTGATCATCGCCGAGCCCACCATTGAGGCGCTGATCAAAAACCTATGCCAGGGCTTGCCCAGCATGGGGTTATTCAACGATGAGGGCGGACAGTTTTTAGGCAGCAGCACTATGAGCAAAGAGAACCAACTCAAGGCCATCACCACCCTGTCAGCGCTCTGGGATGGCAGCCCCATCGACCGGGCGCGCTCCATGCCTGGCGAAAGCCTGCGAGCTTATGATCGTCGCCTCAGTCTGCATCTGATGCTGCAACCTTACCTGGCCAACCAGCTACTCACAGACCAGATGATCAATGGCCAAGGCATCCTTGGCCGTTGCCTTATTAGTTGGCCCGAACGCCTTGTGGGGCGGCGCTTGTACAAGGCAGTCGACCTAACGCGAGATGCCAAAATCCTGCGTTACCAAGCACGCATCATCGCTCTGCTGGATAAGCCGATGTCGTTGCACAAGGATGATTCACTTAACCCTGACAGGCTGGAACTGACACCCAGCGCGCGCGCTGCCTGGATCGATATTCACGACACCATCGAATGCCAATCTGGTGAATTTGGCGAGCTGTCCGGCATTCAATCCGTCGCGGGTAAAGCAGCCGCCAACGTACTGCGTATCGCCGGGGTATTGGCGGTGATTGAAGACGCGCATGCAGTGGACAAACCCCATATACAGCGTGCCTCGACGCTTATGGATTACTACCTGGCCGAAATCCAGCGCCTGACGGAGCAAGAGCCCATCAACACTTTACGCGAGGAGGCGGATCGACTGCTGCGCTGGCTGACACAAAAAGGCTGGACCCAATTTACCGTCCGCGACCTCAACCGCAACGGCCCCCGTTTTGCCCGCAAAAGCAGCCGTCACACCATTACGCTACTGGTCGAATTGATCTCACATAGCTGGCTGGACTCTCATGACGGAAAGACCTTCGAGGTGCGCCATGTTCCGCCTCAATGATGCGGTGCGCCGTTATCAGGCGCAGCATCAGACTCGGCCTGCGTTGCGGAGTGTCGCCACTTCCGTCGCCGCCTTGTCGCCATGCTTCAGACCAGCAACTAAAAGGGTTGTCGCCACTGTCGCCGTTGTCGCCATCCCCGCCTTAGGGCCTGTCGAGATCGGCCAACTGATCCACCAACTGCGCGAAGAGGGAGCAATGTTGCGGCATCAGCAAAACGCCCTGATTATTCGTCCCACACATTGGCAACAAGTGAACAAGATCAGCGCCCACTGGAAAGCAGTGCTGCGCTTTCTGCAAGACACGGAAAACGGTGAAGCCGATGGCATTGGTCGGCCGGCGTGATGGCCGCAACTTTGGCTACGGCCGTCAGCTCAGCTATGCCGGCCCACAAGCGCTGAAAGATATGTTTGCCGGCGGCCACTTCGCTACGGTCAAAGCACACAGTGATCGCTGGCAGGCTTTCGTGAAGTGGTGTCGGTCAGCGGATGGCCCCGGTTACAACGACGCCCGCCAGATAGATCGCAGTACCTTGCACAGCTACGCCACACACCTGCGTCAGCAAATTCAACAAGGTGAAATCTGCATCGCCACCGCGCAGAACCGCCTGAGTAGCGTAAACCGTACCCTCGCAGCACTACGCGGCGACCAGTACGTGAAAATCGCCAGCCCGAGTAAGGCACTCGGCATGCCGCGATCAAGCGTACGCATCCGCGCACCGGATGGCCAAGAGCACCAACAACTGAGTCGAGTGATTGAAGCGCTTCGCGAACAGCACCACCACCGCGTCGCTGCGATTATCTGCTTGGCCCGCGCAACCGGCATGCGCTTGCGCGAAACGATCTTGGCTGACCTGCCACGCTTGCAACGTGAGGCTAAACACTTAGGCCGCATCAATATTCAGGATGGGACCAAAGGCGGCCGGGCTGGCGCTTCAGCTCCGCGCTGGATCATCGCAAATAACGAGGTTAAGGCAGCCTTGCAGATGGCTCATCACGCTTCGCCACCCCACAGCCGCAATTTGCTGGCCCAAGATGAAAGCTACGCCAAGTTCCAGCAACAGACGGTGAGGCCAGCCCGTGAATTGCTTCAGAAGCTGGGACTGAAGGGGGTTCATGAATTGCGAGCCGCTTATGCGTGCGAGCGTTACGCACAACTCACTGGCCACGCGGCCCCCGTCAACGGTGGCCGATGCTATCTCATCGACCACGCTCTGGACCAAAAGGCGCGACGGCAAATCAGTCTTGAGCTTGGGCATAACCGGATCGATGTCATTTCGGCCTACATTGGAGGTCGAGCGTGACCAAACCCTTCAATATGGAGCTGTTCCTGAGCGGCGTAATGACTGGTTCAAAGGTCACGCAGCAACGTCACCTACGGCAAGCTCGATTCATGCAAGTGGCCATTCAAGAGCGCTGGCAGCGTGATAATCCTTGGACTTGGCAGCTTAAGCATGTGCGCTGGTTTCTCACTGAGTATCTGAAAGATCATTCAGACGCCACCCGGTATTATTACCTACTCACGGCTTCATTGGTCTGGAAGCGATTAGGGAAGGACCGAGACTTGGTGATCGCCCCTGCCGTGTGTCGCAACTTGCTGACAGTGGTTTGCTCAGGTGATCGTAAAAGCGCGGTGGAGCAAGTACCCCTGCAAGCCGTACGCGACTGAGAGATACAGCAAGTGGGTCATTTTTGGGGAACAGCTCAATGCTCAACGCGCTGCAATGAGCATCAGCGCGAATCACCGACATGAAAAAGTCAGTACAACTAGCGCTAGACGCCCAACCTGGCCCGTGTAACCGAGACTGCTCAGTGCCGAGCTCGGATTGAGATACAATCCCCGGCATTTAATACCATGGGGACCGGCATCCGCTCCCTGGGTGCCCACAAGAGATTCCGCAATGCCCCTCACGCTGCAACAACTGGAACGCCATCTGTTCAAGGCTGCCGATATTCTTCGCGGCAAGATGGACGCCTCGGAGTTCAAGGAATACATTTTTGGCATGCTGTTCCTCAAGCGCTGCTCCGACGTATTCGAGGAGCGGTATGAGCAGGTCGTTTCCGATGAAATAAACGCCGGCAGGAGCAAGGCCGAGGCCTTTGTCTCGGCGGAAAATCCGCGCTGGTACAAGCGCGATGGTAATTTCTGGGTGCCCAGCCATTCACGCTTCCACTATTTGCTCAACGAAGCGCACATCAATGTTGGCAACTTGCTTAACAAGGCGCTGGGCGGCATTGAGGAAAATAACGTATCCCTGGAAGGAGTGCTGGAGCACATTGACTTCACTCGCAAGGTCGGCCAGAGCAAGATTCCCGATCAGAAGCTGCGCCAACTCATTACCCACTTCGGTGAGGTGCGTCTGCGCAATAGTGACTTCGAATTCCCCGATCTGCTTGGGGCAGCCTACGAATACCTGATCGCCGAGTTCGCTGACTCGGCCGGCAAGAAAGGCGGTGAGTTCTATACACCACGCTCTGTTGTGCGTCTGATGGTTCATCTGCTCAAGCCGACTCTGGCTCACGATGTCTACGACCCCTGCTGCGGCTCGGGCGGCATGTTGATTGCTGCCAAGGAATATATCGACGAGCACGGTGAGGACGGCCGCAAGGCCAACCTGTTCGGCCAGGAATTCAACGGCACCGTCTGGTCCATCGCGCAGATGAACATGCTGCTGCACGGCATCAGCAACGCCTGGCTGGAGAACGAAGATACCCTGGCCGACCCTCGGCATATCGAGGGCGGCGAACTGCGCCGCTTCGACCGCATCCTCACCAACCCGCCGTTCTCCATCAACTGGGGCCATACCGAGAAAAGCCCGGATGGCAGCCTGGCCTGGAACCCGACATTCCGCGAGCAGCGCTTCCGCTTCGGCGAGGTGCCACTGGGCTCGAAAAAGGCCGACTTGATGTTCCTGCAGCACATGCTTGCCGTCACCCGTGACGAAGGCATGATCGCCACCGTACTGCCCCATGGCGTGCTGTTCCGGGGCGGAGAGGAACGCGGCATTCGCGCTGGCATTATCGAAAACGACCTGCTCGAAGCCGTGATCGGCCTGCCGGCCAACCTGTTCTATGGCACCGGTATTCCCGCCTGCATCCTGATCCTGCGCCAACAAAAGCAGGAAGGCGCCAACCGTGTCAGCGCCAAGCCTGCCGAGCGCCAGGGCAAGGTGCTGTTTATCAACGCCGACCGCGAGTACTTCGAGGGCCGTGCGCAGAACTACCTGCTGCCCGAGCACATTGAGAAAATCACCACTGCCTTCGACGAATTTCGCCGGATCGACGGCCTTAGCGACGTGGTGGATATCGCCACATTGCGCGACAACGACTACAACCTGAATATCCGCCGTTACGTGGATAACGCACCACCACCCGAGCCACATGATGTGCGTGCTCATCTGCTGGGTGGTGTGCCCAAGACCGAAGTCGAAGCGAAAACGCCGCTGTTCGCCGCCCACGGCCTCGACCCTCATGACCTATTCATCGCACGCGATGCGCAGTATTTCGACTTTCGCGGCGAGCTGACCTGCCGCGTCGACCTCAAGCCAGCCATCGAAAGCAACCCCGGCCTACAGGCGAAGGAAGCCGCCCTGCGTGATGCCTTCGAAACCTGGTGGCACGTACACAGCCCGCGGATCACCGCCCTGGCTGGGAAGCTGGATAACAGCGCTGCCCTGGTCGAATTGCGCGGCGAGCTACTGGACAGTTTTAGCCAGACGCTGGAAGGCATCGGCCTGCTCGACCCTTTCCAAGTCAGGGGCATCGTCGCGGGCTTTTGGTACCAGAGCAAATATGACTTCCTTGGCTTGATGGCCCGCGGTTGCCGGGGCGTAATCGACGCTTGGCGCATCAGCATCATCACCGCTCTGGAAGACAAGGCCAGCAAGCAAAGCCCGCTGGAGCACAAGCTGGTGAAATTCCTGCTCGGTGATTTTGTTGCCGCGTTGGCCGAGCTGGAAGCAAAAAAGACCGAACTGGATAGTCAGCTCAAGGCCGCATCCCCACCCAAGGGGGAAGAGGCTGACGAGGCCGACAGCTCGACGGATACCGATGACGAAGAAAACACCGTCGACGAAGCCCAGCTCAAGGCCTGGAAAGCCGAGTTGACCAAGGTGAAGAAACAGCTCAAAACCCGGCAGGAGAACTTCGCCAGCCACCTGAATCAGGCCGTCGACGGGCTGGACGAGCAGCAAGCCGCCGAACTGCTGCTGACCATCCTGCACAACGATATGCAGGCCATCGTCGAGCGCTATATCGCCGCCCAGCGCAAGCAGATAGTCGCCGCCTTCGAGAACTGGTGGGACAAGTATCGGGTGACGTTGAATGAGATCGAGCACAAGCGCGACAAGGCGGCGAGGGCATTGCAGGGATTCTTTAAAGGACTGGGATATGTCTGATCAGTGGCAGCAACGCAGCCTAGCCTCACTTGGAAGCTACGAGAACGGTTTCGCATTCAATGATTTGCATTGGTCCGAGCACGGTCTGCCAATCATCCGAATAGCTCAAATTACCGGTAGCCAAGGCATTGTTGATCGCTTTCCCGGCCTGTTACCGGACAGCTACCGAATTGATGACGGTGATCTGATCTTTTCTTGGAGCGGAACACTCGCAGTCGTGCGTTGGGCTGGTGGCTCAGCATGGCTGAACCAACATCTCTTTAAAGTTGGGCCTGCTGAAGGGATTGATCGCTCATTCCTGTTTCATGTGCTGCAAGCGTCTGTTGCTGAAATGGGCAAGCGGACACATGGCAGTACGATGAAACACATCAAGCGCGGAGAGCTTCGAGAGTTTTTTGTTGAAATACCGCGCATCGAGAGTGAACAGAGGAAGATCGCCCAAATCCTCGACACTCTCGACACCGCCATCCGCGAAACCGAAGCGCTGATTGATAAGCTCAAGGCCCTCAAACAGGGTCTGCTGCACGACCTGCTGACCCGCGGCATTGACGCCAACGGCCACCTGCGCCCACCACAGAGCGAAGCGCCGCAACTCTACAAGGAGTCAAAGTTGGGGTGGATTCCGAGGCAATGGGAGGTGGTCCCGCTGGGTTGTTGTGCAGATATCGCAAGCGGTATAACCCTTGGCCGCACCTTAAACAGCCCTGTCGCGATTGAGCTTCCATATCTGCGAGTGGCTAATGTCCAAGATGGCTACCTTGCCCTGGGAGAAATAAAGACTGTCTCGATCCTGCCGTCAGAGCTGAACCGCTTTGCTCTGAAAGTAGGTGATGTGCTGATGAACGAGGGTGGAGACTTCGACAAGTTGGGTCGGGGGGCCGTATGGGAGGGGCAGATAGAACCCTGCCTGCACCAGAATCATGTTTTCCGCGTGCGCTGTGATGACTCAAAGCTATTGCCTGCATTTTTGGCAGCCTACTCCAGCTCTGTGCGTGGAAAGAGCTACTTTGTCCAAGCATCGAAACAGACAACCAACCTGGCCTCAATCAATTCGACGCAGCTGAAAGCATTTGGCATTTCTTGCCCATCAGTCGCTGAACAGTTGCTTATTACCCAACGCCTGTCGACCTTCGATAAGAAAATGGCAGTCGAGCAGAAGGCACGGGAAAAGTTGCGCCAGCAAAAGATCGGCCTGATGGACGACCTGCTATCCGGCCGCGTCCGAGTCAACCCGCTGCTGGAATCTATGCAACAAGCTGCAGCACAAACGGAAGCCTGATATGCCACAGCGCCTGCCACCTCGCGAATCCCTTACCGTCGAGTTCAAAAGCGACCGCATCAAGCTCCCCGACCGCGAACTAATCGAAGCGCTGGTCTGCCTGGCCAATGCCGAAGGCGGCGAGCTATGGCTAGGCGTCGAGGACGATGGCACACCCACCGGCCTGCATGCGGAGCATCACCTGCTGGAGGGCCTGGCCGGCATGGTCGCAGCGCGCACCTCGCCTTCGCTGAACGTACAGGCCGAGGCGATCGACCTGGATGGCGTGACCGTAGCGCACATCCATGTGCCCAAAGCCCAGAGCGAAGTGGCCACCACCAGCGGCGTCTATCTACGCCGCCGCTTGAAGCACGACGGCACGCCCGAATGCATAGCCATGCTGCCCCATGAGCGCAGCAGCCGCGCAAGCAGCTTTGGCCTGCTCGATGTCTCCGCCCAGCCGGTGGCCGGTGCCACCTTGGCCGACCTCGACCCACTGGAGCGTGAGCGCCTGCGCCAGGCGGTGCAGCAATACGGCGGCGACCGCGTGCTGCTGGAACTGGACGACGAAGCCCTCGACGGCGCGCTGCTGCTCACTGCGCGCCAGTCCGATGGCTCGCGTGTGCCAACCCTCACCGGCCTGCTACTGATCGGTAGGGAAACCTCCCTGCGCCAACTGGTGCCCACCCACGAGTTCGCTTTCCAGGTGCTGGCCCAGCAGGCAGTGCGCTTCAATGAATTTCGCCGCTTCCCATTGCTCAAGGCACTGGACTGGCTGGAAACCAACTTCCGTCCCTACAACCCAGAGGAAGAACTGCAGGTAGGCCTGTTCCGCGTGCCAGTGCCCAAGGTTGACCTCGGCGCCTTCCGTGAAGCCGTAGCCAATGCCTTGGTGCATCGCGATTACCACGGCAGAGGCGCGGTGCATGTGCGCCTGGAGGACGATGCTCTGGTGGTTAGCAACCCCGGTGGCCTGGTCGATGGCGTGACCCTGGCCAACCTGCTGGTGACCGAACCGCGCCCGCGCAACCCGGCCCTGGCCGACGCCATGAAGCGCGTCGGCGTAGTCGAACGCTCCGGCCGAGGCGTGGACAAGATTTTCCGCGGCATGCTCAAATTCGGCCGGCCGGCCCCGGACTACAGTTACACCACCGCCCAGAGCGTGGTGCTGCGCTTACCCACCGCAGAGGCCGACCTTGACTTCCGCCGCCTAGTGGTCGAGCACGAGCGCGCCACCAACGCCGAGCTGCCCATCGACAGCCTGATCGCCCTGGCCGCCCTGCGTGAGACCAAGCGCGTCACGGCCGACGAACTGGCCGTACAGATCCAGCGCGACACCGCCAGTGCCAAACGCACCCTGGAAGCCCTGACCGAAGCCGGCTTGGTCGAGGCCCACGGATCTACCCGAGGGCGCAGCTACACTCTGTCAGCCAGTCTGTACCAGGCCGTGGGCGACAAGGCCGGTTATACCCGCCAGGCAGGCTTCACACCCATTCAACATGAGCAGATGGTGTTGAACTACGTGCAGCAGCATGGGCAGATTCAGCGCGCTGAAGTAATGGATCTTTGTCGGCTTTCGCCTGATCAAGCGGCAAAACTGCTCAAGCGCATGAAAGACAAGGGCACACTGATACAGCAAGGTGAACGACGCTGGTCGGTCTATAAGCTCGGCTAAAAATTCTATGAGCCGCTATGAGCCGCTATGAGCCTGTATGAGCCCATACACGCCTGAACTGGATTAAAGGAGTAACCGTGGGCTGGGAATTGGATGACGTCGAAAAACCCTTTGTGGCTCAGTTACAGGGGCTGAACTGGAAGCATATCGAGGGCAGCCTCGACGACCCGGCCATCACTGGTCGCAGCAGTTTCAGTGAAGTGATTCAGCGAGCTGCACTGGCCGAGCGCTTGCGTACCATCAACCTGCGCGACGGTCAGCCCTGGCTGGATGAGCAGCGCATTGCCGAAGCACTGGCGGCCATTACCCGCGTGGGCGCCGGCAAGCTGATGGAAGCCAACCAGACAGTCACTGAGCTGCTGCTCAAAGGCATCACGGTCGATGGCCTTCAGGGCTGGGAAGGCGGGCGCGGTCAGACCATCCAGTACATCGACTGGGCCAACCCGGCCAATAACCACTTCAGCGTGGTCAACCAGTTCCGGGTGGATTGCCCACCGGGGTACAACAGCGGCAAGAAATTTATCGTCCCCGATCTGGTGTTGCTGGTGAACGGCATCCCGCTGGTAGTGGTGGAGTGCAAGAGCCCCTCCATTCCAGAACCGCTGGCCGAAGCTGTCGATCAATTGCGCCGCTACAGCAACCAGCGCAAGGCAGCCTTCGAGGTCGAGGAAAACGAGGGCAACGAGACTCTGTTCGCCAGTGTGCAGCTATTGGTCGCCAGTAGCTACGACGAAGCACGGGTGGGCTGCATTGGGGCCGGCTTCGGGCATTTCTCCCAATGGAAAACCGTGGTTGGCCCGGAAGGTAGCGGCAGCGAGCAGTCAGTAGCCGAGCAGCTAGGCAAAGCCAAACTGTCCGAGCAGGAGCGCCTGGTGGCAGGCATGCTGACGCCGGCCCACCTGCTCGATCTGATCCGGCATTTCATGCTGTTCATGCAGGTTGGCGGGCAGACCATCAAGACGGTCTGCCGCTACCAGCAGTACCGCGCGGTGAACCGCACGGTGATCCGCATGAAACGCGGGCAGACACGCCTTGAGCATGGCGAGAGCGACCAGCGCGGCGGCATCGTTTGGCACACTCAAGGCTCAGGCAAGAGCCTGACCATGGTATTTCTGGTGCGCAAGATGCGCACGGATACACAACTGCGCCGCTTCAAAATCATCGTGGTCACTGACCGTAAAGACCTGCAAAACCAGCTCTCCGCCACCGCCACGCTGAGCGGTGAACTGCCGGAGGTGGCCTCCAATATCCAGGGTGTTAAAGCCTTGGCACGTCGCCAGGGCCCCGGCTTGGTATTCGCCACCATCCAGAAGTATCGCAATCCCGAACAGGAAGAAGATGGGGAGGCGTCGATCCCTACGCAAGCTACTGCACCCCTCAAAGCCGCAGAAAAGCGCGCGCCCTACCTGGTAAGCAAACCATTCGAGGTGCTCAACCACGACGAGAGCATTCTGGTATTGATCGATGAGGCGCACCGCACCCAGGCCGGCGATCTGCAGGCAAACCTGCTGGCGGGCCTGCCCAACTGCGTGCGCATCGGCTTTACCGGTACACCGATCATCATGGGCGATAAGAAACGCACCCACGAAATTTTCGGCGCGTTCATCGACAAATACACCATCAAGGAAGCCGAGGCAGATGGCGCTACAGTGCCGGTGCTTTACGAAGGACGCACTGCCCAGGGCGCATTAAAAGATGGAGCGAGTCTGGATGAACTGTTCGAGGATTTGTTCCGCGAGCACAGTCAGGACGAGCTGGAGCTGATCAAGAAAAAATACGCCACCAAAGGCCATATCTTTGATGCCCCCGCGCTGATTGCAGATAAGGCGCGCGACATCCTCAGACATTACGTCACCAATATCCTGCCCAATGGCTACAAGGCGCAGGTGGTAGCCTATAGCCGGATTGCGGCAATCCGCTATTTCCACGCACTGCAGGCCGCCCGCGATCAGTTGTTGGCCGAGGCCGAAGCGTTGCCAGCAGCCGACAAGGACCTCGACGATGAAGCACTGTGCCAGCGGCCACCCAAGCTGCAGGCGCGCGTGCAGGCGTGGCGCTATCGCGACAGGCTACGCAGCCTGGAATTCGCACCGATTATTTCCGGCTCAAATAACGATCCGGCCGAGTGGAAAACCTGGACGGATGGCAGCAAGCACGAGCAGTTGATCCAGCGCTTCAAGAAGCCGCTGAATCATGAGCAGCCGGGCAAGACCGATCCGTTGGCGTTCCTGATCGTTAAGTCTATGTTGCTCACCGGCTTTGACGCCCCCATCGAAGGGGTGATGTACCTTGACCGGCCAATCAAGGAAGCCGAGCTGCTGCAAGCCATTGCGCGGGTCAACCGTACTGGTTTCGGCAAGCGCTGTGGCATCGTGGTCGACTACTACGGGGTCGCCAACCACCTGCGCGAAGCCCTGGCAGCCTATGCCGACGAGGATATCGAAGGTGCGCTGAGTAGCATTAAGGACGAGGTGCCGGTGCTGCGCGATCGTCATCTTCGCGTGGTGGATGTGCTGCGTCGCCAGGGCATCGAGTCGCTGGAAGATGCCGAAACCTGCATTGCCGCACTGGAGTCGGAAAAGGTGCGCGCCGAATTTGCGGTCAAGC
>RCMZ01000748.1_pt1 | contig 13753 bp, 10 predicted proteins | sample 2041141 | NCBI WGS metagenome assembly RCMZ01 (sample SAMN09708263, study PRJNA481090) | Wastewater metagenome, whole genome shotgun sequencing project. | biome: sewage; isolation source: Davis station wastewater (DW) | place: Antarctica: Davis Station | collected 2010-03-01
TGCCGGGTGCGCTTTCTCTTTGGTTACTTTCTCTTTCGCGCAAGCAAAGAGAAAGTGACTCGCCGTAAAGGCGAAACCGGTAGTAGCCAAGTGCGCAACCTATAACTGGTACAGAGTCTTAACTATCGCGTTGTTCGATGAAGGGGCCGGCGGGCTGGGCTCAGTAAATCGCCAGCACGGCAAAGTGCTGCTGGCGGTTGCCGACCTGCAGGCTTACTTCGCTGTCCTGCACCTGGCCGAGCAGGCCTTGGCCCATGGGCGAGTGGGGGGTGATCAGCATGATCGACTGGTTATCCAGCTCGACCTTGAGGCCGGCGGCATCGGGGGCGAGGAATAGCCAGCGCTGCTCGTCGTTGGCGTCGGCCAGCAGCACCAGATCACCGAGCTGGATGCCGCGCAGGGCATCGTAGTCACGCACTGGCAGTTGCTGCAGGGCGTGCAAGGCCTGGTTGATCTCATTCATCCGGCGCGCCTGGCCGGTGGCCAGATAGGACGCCTCCAGGCCGAGGGTGTCGTATTTGTTTTCGGCGATGTTCTCGACGTCGGTGGCAGCCTCATAGGCCGTCTGCGCGGCGCGCTGGGCGATCAGCAGGTCGCTACTCAGGCGTTCGACAATGATGTGCTGGAGCAGGGCTTTGTTCATGGTCGGCATGGGCCAGGGCGGGCGCGCAGGATAACGCAATGGGCGAGCTGGACGCGCTGTTGCCCGTAAATCTGTTCAGGCCCTAACGAATCCGGTTGTGCACGGCTTTGGCGCAGGCGGGTGGCTGTCGTCCTGATGATTGACTCGGCAGTTGGCCCCTTGGCTCGGGTTGGCAGCGTGTTCCGAGTGTATGGGGCGGGGCGCTTTTGTCGGCGCTCAAGCCGGCGGCCATGGCCCTTTCTTGCATGCGCCAGGCAGGGCTGGCGCCGCTGCTGTGGCTGCGCGCTTTCGCCGCGCTGAAAAGCCCCGCGCAGCGCTAAAAAGGGGCGCAGGCGGGGTTGACTTGAAAGACTTGTGCACAATTGCGAGGCGCCCCTGATGGCCCCGACGGAATTTGCGCACAAGCGCACGATTCTTCCTGTTGACTTTTTAAGTGTATGAAAAATAAAAAGTTTTTTTGATGGTTAAAAAGTGATCAGTTTGACTTGGAGCCCCATTTGACTGGGGGTTGGGCGTCTTTTCCGCAACTTGTCCACTGAGTTATCCACAGCTTCTGTGGATTGTCCCAAGCGCTTGCTCTAGCCCGCGGCTGAGGGCTTTTTGCAAGATTTTTTTGCGCTGATTTTTCCTTTGAACGGGCGTTTTTTTCGGCTTGTCCAGCGCTTTTTTGCTGTCGTACGGTGGCCCTGGCGGCTGGGTATACTGGCCAGCAGATTTGCCCGGAGGCGACCATGCCCATCGATATTCCCAACCTGTTGCTGGGCCTGTGCCTGGCGGCGACGCCCTTGTTGGCCGTGCTCTGGCAATGGCAGCGACGCCTGCAGTTGTTGCAGCAGGAACGCCTGTTGCTGGATGAGCGGCTGAGCACGACCCAGCTGGCCCTGGACGGTTTCAGTGTGCAGCTGGAGGACAGCCGGGCCGAAGCTTCGCGCCTGTTGCACAGCCATGCCCAAAGCCAGGCACAGTTGGCGGCCCTGACCCGCGAGGCGGAATTGTTGCGCCTGGAATGCAGTACCAGTCGCGAGGCCGCTCAGCAGTGGGCGCAGAGTCGCGAGCAGAAGGAAGCCGAGTTGCGCCGCCTGGACGCCGAACGTGCCGGGTTGGCTGCGGAGTTGCGCGAACAGCAGGACAGTCACCAGCAACGCCTGGCCGATTTGCAGGGTTCCCGCGATGAATTGCGGGCACAGTTCGCCGAACTGGCCGGCAAGATTTTCGATGAGCGCGAACAGCGCTTTGCCGACAGCAGCCAGCAGCGCCTGGGGCAATTGCTCGACCCATTGAAAGAGCGCATCCAGGCCTTCGAGAAGCGTGTCGAGGAGAGTTATCAGCAGGAGGCCCGCGAGCGTTTCTCCCTGGGCAAGGAGCTGGAGCGTTTGCAGCAACTCAACCAACGCCTGGGTGATGAGGCCACCAACCTGACCCGTGCGCTCAAGGGTCAGAAGACCCAGGGCAACTGGGGCGAGCTGGTGCTGGAACAGGTGCTGGAGCATGCCGGCCTGAGCAAGGGCCGCGAGTACCTGACTCAGGTCAGCCTGAGCAGTGCCGATGGCCAGCGCTTTCAGCCGGACGTGATCATTCAGCTGCCGGGCGACAAGCAGGTGGTGATCGATGCCAAGGTCAGCCTCACCGCCTATCAGGCGCTGGTGGCCAGCGAGGACGAAGTCAGCCGTGGCCTGGCCCTGAAACAGCATGTGCTGTCCTTGCGCAGTCACCTCAAGGGTCTTTCGGTGAAGGACTATCAGCGTCTGGAAGGTCTGCACAGCCTGGATTTCGTCCTTCTCTTCGTGCCCATCGAGGCGGCGTTTGCCGCCGCGCTGCAGGGCGATCCGGGGTTGTTTCAGGAGGCCTACGACCAGCACATCGTGATCGTCAGCCCGACCACCTTGCTGGCCACCTTGCGGGTTATCGACAGCTTGTGGCGGCAGGAGCGGCAGAGCCTGAATGCACGGGAAATTGCCGAGCGCGCCGGGGCGCTGTACGACAAGTTCGTGGCGTTTGTCGGCGATCTGGATGAGGTCGGCAGCCGTCTGCAGCAGCTGGACAAGGCCTATGCGGCGGCGCGCAACAAGCTCACCGAGGGCCGTGGCAACCTGGTCAGTCGTGCCGAGAACCTCAAGCTGCTGGGTGCCCGAGCGAGCAAGAGCCTGCCGGCCGAGTTACTGGAGCGCGCCGGTGGCGAGCCGGCCCTGGATGAGTTTGCAGGTTAGGGGTTGTTGCCGTTTCATTCGGCTCACGATGAAACGGCAACAGAGGCTAGGCCGCTGATTGCTCGCTGGGCTGGTGTCGGGCTTCTTGTTGCACGACAAACTCGCGCACCCAGGCGGCCAGTTGCAGCGGCTCGGCCAGCAACTGCCAGTGCCCGGCGGCCACCTCGCGGCGCTGCAGGTTGGGGGCCCACTGGGCCAGGTCGTCGAACAGGCGGGGATTGACGAAACGGTCGGCGCTGGGCACCAGCAGTTGTACCGGCACCTGGGTGTAGCGGGCGCGGGGGTTGTACAGGCGGCGGATAAAATTGGCGCGATAAAGGGCAATGCCGTGGCAGCCGTCCACCAGTTGCTGCGGGTTGCTCGCCAGGCGGCTGCCTTCCAGGCGGCGCACCACCTGTGGCCAATATCGGGCCAGGCCGAGGCGCCAGGTCAGCTCCGGCAACCAGGGCAGGTGAAACAGGGCGATGTACCAGGACTGCAGCAACTGCTTGGCCACGCTGCGCAATCCCGCGGCGGATCTTTGTTGCAGGCGCGCCCGCAGCCAGTGACCAACATGGTCCAGGCACGGCCCGGAGAGGCTGGTGTAGGAGGCCAGCAAGTCTGCGCAGTGCGGCTCGGTGACGGTCTCCCAGCTCTGGATCGAGCCCCAGTCATGGGCCAGCAGGTGCACTGGCCGGTCCGGGCTGACGGCGCGGATAACCGCTTGCAGGTCGCGGCTCAGGTGCGGCAATTGATAATCACGCAGCCGTGCGGGGCGTGCGGAGTGACCGCAGCCGCGCACGTCGTAGGCAAACAACTGGAACTCGCCGGCCAGTTGCTCAATCAGCGGCAGCCAGATGTGGTGGTTGTCCGGGTAACCGTGCACCAGCAGCAGCGGAATGCCCTGGGGGTTACCCCAGCGGTACACCGCCAACTCCACGCCGTCGCCTGCAATACGCCAGTTTTCTGAGTTCATCGCCATGCTCCTGAAGGGCTGGCGTTGATTGTCTGGCGCCGCTGCGCCCGGCGCAGCCGGCACAAAGTCGGGCTAGATCAGCAGCAGGCTGGCGAGACCGACCAGCAGGCCGGCGGCCATGATCGGCAAGGTGCACAGCGCCAGTTGGCGGCCGCCGATCAGGGCAATCAGGCCGCCCTTGACCAGGCTGTTGCTCAGCGCCGCGAGGTAAATGCCCTGTACGGCCACTTGGCTGCTGAGGTCGCCCATGGCATTGCGCGACAGCGACAGGGTGATGGCATCGACATCGGTGGTGCCCGACAGCAGCGCCACCAGGTACACGCCGACATCGCCGAGGGAGCGGCGGCCGGCTTCGACCATAAAGGCGATCACTGCCAGCAGGGCGGCAAAGCGCAGGGCCGGGGCCAGCTCAAAGGGGTTTTTCAGCAGCGGCTCGGGGTTGCCCTCCAGCTCGTGGCCGGCCTGGCGAAAGAACCACAGCGCGCCCGCGGCGTAGCTCAGGGCGCAGATACCCAGAGGCCAGAACAGGGTGCCCAGCAGCGCCGGGTTGACCAGGCCGACTTCCAGCAGCACCCGCGGGAACATCAACGCCGAGGTGGCCAGCAGCCCGCAGGCGAGCATGGCGCGCATGCGCGGCCCGCCGTCCAGGCGCGCCAGGGTCAGGGTCATGGCGGTGGACGAGACCATGCCGCCGAGCAGCGCGGTGACCAGCAGGCCCTTGCGCGGGCCGATCACGCGGATCGCCACATAGGCGGCAAAGCCGATGGCGGCAATCAGCACCACCATCCACCAGGTGGCGTAGGGGTTGAACACCTGCCACGGGCCATAGCCCTCGTTGGGCAGCACCGGCAGCAGCACCAGGGAAATAAACAGCAGCTTCAACGCCCCGGAGATTTCATCGGCGTTGAGGCGACGCAGGGCGCTGTGTAGCGGTTGCTTGAGGCTGAGCAGCATGGCGATCACCACCGCGCAGGCGGCGGCCAGCACGCGCTGGTCGCTGAGGGCCAGGCTGCCGAGCAGAAACGTCAGCAGCAGGGCGATGGCATTGGTCACGCCGAGATCGCCGGTATGCCGCTGCTCACCGATATAGGCGGCAATCACCAGCAGGCCGAAAATCAGGCTGATGCTGATCCAGGCATTCAGGCCAAACTGCTGGCCGAGCAAGGCCGCCAAGCCACCGAGCAAGCCCACCAGGCCGAAGGTACGAATGCCGCCGATCAGGCGCGTGTCGTCGGTCTCCCGCGCGCTCCAGCCGCGCTCGGTGCCAATCAACAGGCCGACGGCCAGGGCGGTGGCAAAACTCAGCAGCAGTTCCAGGGTGGCGGGCATACAGCGTCCTTGGCGGAGATGGTTTCGCCCAGTTTAGCGCCATCCAGCGCCCGCGCGGCTCAGGGCATCTCGACCAGAACGATTTCGCTGTCTTCCAGGGCGCTGATCTGCAGGTGCTGCTCGCCGCTCACGGCCAGGCCATCGCGAGCGTTGGCCAGCACGCCATTGACCTCGATCCGGCCGGTGGCCGGCACCAGGTAGGCCTTGTGTTGCAGGCTCAGAGGGAACTCCAGGCGTTGCCCAGCCAACAGCGTGGCGGCCAGCACCCGCGCTTTGGCATGAATGGGCAGGGCGTCGGGGTCGCCGGCCACGCCGCTGGCCAGCACCACGAACTGCCCGGCGCGCTCGCCTTTGGGGAAGCTGCGGGTGCCCCAGGACGGCGCGTGGCCATGCCGATCAGGCAGGATCCAGATCTGGAAGATGCTGCTGGTGACGTCTTCGCGGTTGTATTCGGCGTGCTGAATGCCGGTGCCGGCGCTCATCACCTGCACGTCGCCGGCCACGGTGCGGCCCTGGTTGCCGAGATTGTCGCGGTGGCTGATGGCGCCGCTGCGCACGTAGGTGATGATTTCCATGTCGCGGTGCGGATGGGGCGGGAAGCCGCTGCCGGCGGCGATCTCGTCATCGTTCCAGACCCGCAGAGCACCCCAGTGCATGCGCTTAGGGTCGTGGTACTCGGCGAACGAGAAGTGATGGCGAGCATTCAGCCAGCCGTGCTGGGCGTGGCCGAGGCTATTGAACGGGCGTAATTCGATCATGCTGGTGCTCCGCTGGCAGCGCGGCGGAACGGCCGCGCGGCGTGATGGCTGCATGATCGATCGATATCGCCTGGATATAAAGCGCAAAAAATGCGCTTTTATGATCGATTTATTGGATCTTATCCCAGGTGCAGGTGACGACTGATCAGGGCGCGCAGGGCCGCAGGTTTGACCGGCTTAGCGAGGAAGTCGAGGCCGGCGGCATGCACCGCGGCAATCAATTCCGGGCGTCCGTCGGCGCTGATTACCACGCCCGGTATCGGCGACTCCAGGCGGGTGCGCAGCCAGGCCATCAGTTCGGTGCCGGTGTCGCCGTCGTCCAGGTGGTAATCCACCAAGGCCAGTTGCGGGCGTACGTTTTCGTCCAGTAGGTGCTCGCACTCCAGGCGGTTGCGCGCCGTCCACACCTGGCAGCCCCAGCGCGACAGCAGGCTGTGCATGCCGCTGAGGATGCTGTCTTCGTTGTCGATGCACAGCACCTGGCAGTTGCTGGGCAGTTGCACCGGCGCTTCGGCGACGGGGCGTGGCGCCGGCATGCGCGGCTGGCGCACCAGCGGCACGCTGACGCTGAAGACGCTGCCCTTGCCCGGCCAGGAGCGTACTTCGAGCGGGTGTTCGAGCACCTTGCACAGCCGGTCGGCAATCGCCAGGCCCAGGCCCAGGCCTTTTTCGGCGCGGGTCTGGTGGCTGTCGAGGCGTTTGAATTCCTCGAAAATCACCAGGCGTTTGTCTTCGGGGATGCCCGGGCCGCGGTCCCAGACCTCCAGGCGCAGCCAGTCGCCCTGGCGGCGCACGCCCAGTAACACGCGGCCCTGGGCATAGCGGAAGGCGTTGGTGAGGAAGTTCTGCAGCACCCGGCGGAGCATCTTGCTGTCGCTGTCGATCCACGCTCGGCTGCCGCGCAGGCGGAAATCCATGCCCTGTTGCTGGGCCAGGGCGGTGAATTCGCTGCCCAGGGTGTCGAACAGGCTGGCCAGCGGGAAGGCCTTGCGGTCGGCCTGCACGCGGCCGCCTTCGAGGCGGGAAATGTCCAGCAGGTCGCTGATCAGGTCTTCGGCCGAACGCAATGAGCTGTCCAGCTGGCGCACCAGTTCGCTGGTCTCGCGGGGCAGGGCTTCGGCCTGGTGGGAGAGGGCGGCGGAGAACAAGCGTGCGGCATTCAGAGGCTGCATCAGGTCGTGGCTGACCGCGGCCAGCAGGCGGGTTTTCGACTGGTTGGCGGTTTCCGCCACACCCTTGGCCTCACTCAGTGCCTGGTTGAGTGCCGAGAGTTCCTGGGTGCGCTGGCTGACCCGCTGCTCCAGGCCTTCGTTGGCATCCTTGAGGGCCTGTTCGGCTTGGCGGAAGGCGGTGATGTCGGTGAAGCTCATGACGAAGCCGCCGCCGGGCATCGGGTTGCCGATCAGCTCGATGACCCGGCCGTCGGCGAACTGGCGCTCGGAGGTGTGGGCGTTGCCCTGGCGCATCCAGTGCAGGCGCTTGTCCACCTGGGCTTGCGGGTCGCCGTCGCCAAACAGGCCGCGGTCGGCATTGAAACGGATGATGTCGCCAATCGGTCGGCCGATGCGCACCAGGCCTTCGGGGTAATCGAACAGCTCCAGGTAGCGGTGGTTCCAGGCCACCAGGCGCAGAGACTGGTCGACCACGCTGATGCCCTGGGTGATGTTTTCGATCGCGCCCTGCAACAGGGCGCGGTTGAACTGCAGCACCTCGGAGGCTTCGCCAACGATGCGCACCACATCATCGACCTGCATCTCGCGGCCTTCGATGGCGGCCTTGACCACCGCGCGGGTCGAGGAAGCGCCAAGGACGCTGGCCAGCAGCCGCTCGGTGTGGGCGATCCATTCGCTGTTGGCCGGTTGCGCCGGGTTGAAGACCTTGCCCTGGCGCAGGGCGAAGCGCTGGAAGCTGTGCTGGGCGCGCTCGTCGCCGACAAAGCGGCCGGCCAGCAGCAGCAGGTCCTGCAATTGCACGGCCAGCAGGGTGCGGTTGTTGGGCCGCAGGTTGCTGTCCTGACCAATAAAGCGGCTGGCCTGCCAGTGCTCGGACACGCGGGTGCGCGAGAGCATCGACACCAGCGCAAACACCAGCCAGTTGCCGGCCAGGGCCAGCACCACACCAAGGGTCAGGGGGTCGATGGGCAGACCCAGGGGCTTGCTCGCCAACCAGTTGAGGCCGGGAAACAGCTCCAGCGACCAGCCCAGGCTGCGGGCCACCAGCGGCAACACCAGGGTGTAGAACCACAGCACGGCACCGGCGCCCAAGCCGGCGAACACACCGCGGCGGTTGGCCTGCTTCCAGTACAGGGCGCCGAGCATGGCCGGGGCCAGTTGGGTGATGGCGGCAAAGGCGATCTGGCCGATGGTGGCCAGGCTGGAGGTAGAGCCGAGCAGGCGGTAGCAAACGTAAGCCAACAGCAGAATCACCACGATGCTGATGCGGCGCACGCTGAGCATCCAGTAGCGGAACGCTTCGAACGGCCGCTCGGTGTTCTGCCGGCGCAGCAGCCAGGGCAGCAGCATGTCGTTGGAGACCATGGTCGAGAGCGCCACGCTGGCGACAATCACCATGCCGGTGGCGGCCGAGGCGCCGCCGATAAACGCCAACAGGGCCAGTAAGGGGTGGGCTTCGGCCAGCGGCAGGCTGATCACAAACGAGTCGGCCGTCACGCCGCTGGGCAGCAGCATCTGCCCGGCCAGGGCGATGGGCACCACGAACAGGGCGGCCAGCGTCAGGTAGGCCGGGAACACCCAGCGGGCTAAGCGCAGGTCCTGGGGTTCGGTGTTTTCCACCACGCTGACGTGGAACTGCCGCGGCAGGCAGAGGATGGCCAGCATGGCGACAAAGGTCTGCACCAGCATCGACGGCCAGTTGACGCTCTCCTGCCAGAAGGCCTCCAGTTGCGGCGCCACTTCGGCTTTGCGCAGCAGGTCGTCGAAGCCGTCGTACAGGCCGTAGGTGACGAAGATGCCAACCGCCAGGAAGGCCAGCAGCTTGACCAGCGACTCGAAGGCAATTGCCAGCACCATGCCGCGGTGGTGCTCGGTGACATCCAGGCTGCGGGTGCCGAACAGGATGGTGAACAGGGCCAGCACCAGGGACACCACCAGGGCGGTGTCCTGAGCGCGTACGCTGTTGGCATCGGCGCCGCCGCCAATCAGCAGGTTGACGCCGAGGACGATGGCTTTCAGTTGCAGGGCGATATAGGGCAGCACGCCGACCATGCAGATCAGCGCGACGGCCACCGCCAAGGATTGCGATTTGCCGTAGCGGGCGGCAATAAAGTCGGCAATCGAGGTGATGTTCTCCTGTTTGCTGATCATCACCATCTTTTGCAGGATCCAGGGTGCAAACAGCATCAGCAGGATCGGACCGAGGTAGATCGGCAGGAACGACCAGAGCTGCCCGGCGGACTGGCCGACAGCGCCGAAGAAGGTCCAGCTGCTGCAATACACCGCCAGCGACAGGCTGTAGACCCAGGCGCGCAGACGCGGTGACAGCGCCGTGCCACGGCGATCGCCATAAAACGCGATGGCAAACAGGATGGCCATGTAGGCCAGAGCGACCGCGGCGATCAAGCCGTTGGACAGGGTCATGAATACTCCGACTGCGCGAGGCGAGAGGCTCGCCGGTAAAACTGTTGGGTTCGGGCCGCCTGCGGGGCGGCACCATCAATGGGGCAAGTCTCGCACGTCAGGCGGGCGCCGTCAGGGGCGACCAAGGTCGCAGCCTGTGCTGGTTGAAATCTTGATCGATCTATCAAGACAATCGCGCTAGCCTGCTCGGCCTCAGGAGGTGTTATGTCCCGTTCACGCGAATTCTTTCAGGCCATGCGCGACATGTTGCCGCTGCTGGTTGGCGCCATGCCGTTCGGCATCATCTACGGCACCCTAGCGGCGTCGGCCGGGTTGTCCGCGGCTCAGGCGGTTGGCATGTCGCTGCTGGTGTTTGCTGGCTCGGCGCAGTTTATTGCCCTGTCGCTGCTCAGCGGTGGCGCCGGCATGGCGGTGGTGCTGCTGACCACGCTGGTGGTCAACCTGCGCCATGCCTTGTACAGCGCCACCTTGCAGCCTTTCGTTCGGCATTTGCCGGCGCGCTGGCGGGTGCCGTTGGCCTTCTGGCTGACCGACGAGGCCTTTGCTGTGGTCCAGCATCGTTATGCCGAGGAGGACAGTGCTGTGTACAAGCATTGGTACTTCTTCGGTGCGGCGTTGGCCATGTACCTGAATTGGCAGCTGTGTACGCTGATCGGCGTACTGTTTGGCCAGACGGTGCCGAACCTGGCGGCCTGGGGCCTGGATTTCGCCATGCTGGCGACCTTTATCGGCGTGGTGGTGCCGATGCTGCGTAACTGGCCCCAGGTGGCAGCGGCGCTGGTGGCCGGGGCGGTGGCATTGGCCTGTCATGGCTTGCCTTATCAGTTGGGCTTGCTAGCGGCAGCGGTGAGCGGCATCACCATCGGTTTATACCTGGAGCGCCGGCAAGGGCTGCAGGTTGTCGAGGAGGCTGTCTGATGTCGATCTGGAGCCTGATCATCGGCATGGCGCTGATCACCTTTGCCATCCGCTACAGCCTGTTTGCTTTTCCCCATCTGCGTTTTCCGCTGATCGTGCGTCAGGGGCTGCATTACGTGCCCGGTGCGGTCCTCGCGGCGATTGTGCTGCCGGGTATGTTTATGCCCGACGGCCAGCATTGGCAGCTAAGCCTGGATAACGCTTATTTGCTGGCTGGGGTGGCGTGCATCCTTATCGCGGCTCTGACCCGTCATCTGCTGGCGACGATTGGCGGTGGGTTGCTGATTTTCTTTCTGCTGCGCTGGGCCTTAGGTCAACTGCCCATCTGATGGCGAGCGATTTTGCCGACTGCTGCGGCAAAATCGCCCAAGACTGTGGCTTTTCTACCTGCGGATGCGATCCAATTCAGTACGGCCAGTGGGGCCGCAAGACCGCTATCAAGGGACGATGAACGACTATGAGTGGCCATTCGCAGTTCTCATTGCTGGGTAAACGACGCTTTCTGCCGTTCTTTCTCACCCAGTTACTGGGTGCCTTCAACGACAACATCTTCAAGCAGTCGCTGATTCTCGCCATTCTCTACAAGCTCAGCCTGGAGGCTGACCGCGCGCTGCTGGTCAATCTGTGTGCGCTGTTGTTTATCCTGCCATTCTTTTTGTTCTCCGCCCTGGGCGGCCAGTTTGGCGAGAAGTTCGCCAAGGACGCATTGATCCGCGCGATCAAGCTGGCCGAGATCGTGATCATGGCAGTGGGTGCCGGCGGTTTTCTGCTCAACAATTTGCCGCTGATGTTTCTCGCCCTGTTTGCCATGGGCACCCACTCGGCGATTTTCGGTCCGGTGAAATACTCAATCCTGCCGCAAGCGCTGCATGAGGATGAGTTGGTGGGCGGCAACGCGTTGGTGGAAATGGGCACGTTTCTGGCCATTCTCGCCGGTACCATCGGCGCCGGCATGATGATGTCCGGCAGCGCCTACGCCAATTGGGTGGCGGGTGCGATTGTGCTGGTGGCCTGCGTCGGTTACCTGGCCAGTCGCGGCATTCCGCGCGCCCATGCGGCCATGCCGGAGCTGCAGGTGGATTGGAATATCTTTCGCCAGTCCTGGTCGATCCTGCGCCTGGGTCTGCAACAGCAGACGCCGTCGGTGTCGCGCTCGCTGGTGGGCAACTCGTGGTTCTGGTTTCTCGGCGCCATCTACCTGACCCAGATTCCGGCCTATGCCAAAGAGTGGCTGTATGGCGACGAAAGCGTGGTGACCCTGATTCTCACCGTGTTCTCGGTCGGTATTGCCAGTGGTTCGATGCTCTGTGAGCGGCTCTCTGGCGGCAAGGTGGAGGTCGGCCTGGTGCCGTTCGGCTCCTTGGGCCTGACCGTGTTTGGCGTGCTGTTGTGGTGGCACTCGGGTGGCTTCGCCGCCGGTCTTGAGCCGCACAACTGGCTGGCGGTCCTGGCAGAGCCGCAGGCCTGGTGGGTGCTCGCTGACATCTTCGGCATTGGTTTGTTCGGTGGCTTCTATATCGTGCCGCTGTATGCGCTGATCCAGGCGCGCACTGCGGAGAACGAGCGGGCGCGGGTGATCGCCGCCAACAACATTCTCAATGCACTGTTTATGGTGATTTCAGCGATTGCCTCGATCCTGTTCCTGAGCCTGGCCAAACTGAGTATTCCGCAGCTGTTCTTGGCGGTGTCGCTGATGAACATCGCGGTCAACAGCTACATCTTCAAGCTGGTGCCCGAGTTCAGCATGCGCTTTCTCATTTGGCTGCTGACCCACTCTATGTACCGGGTCGAGCAGCGTAACTTGCAGGTGATTCCGGACGAGGGCGCGGCGGTGCTGGTGTGCAACCACGTTTCGTTTGTCGACGCGCTGCTGATCGGTGGCACCATTCGCCGGCCGGTGCGTTTCGTCATGTACTACAAGATCTACAACCTGCCGGTGCTCAACTTCATCTTTCGTACTGCCGGCACCGTGCCGATTGCCGGGCGCAGCGAGGACCTGCTGATCTACGATGCCGCGTTCAAGAAGATTGCCGAATACCTGCGTAACGGCGAGCTGGTGTGCATCTTCCCGGAAGGCAAGTTGACCACCGATGGCGAGCTGAATGAGTTCAAATCGGGAATTGAGCGCATCCTCGACGAAACCCCGGTGCCGGTGATTCCTCTGGCGCTGCAAGGGCTGTGGGGCAGCTTCTTCAGCCGTGATCCGCACAAGGGCTTCTTCAAGCGCCTGTGGTCGCGGATCACGCTGGTCGCCGGGCAACCGCTGGCGCCGGAGTTGGCCAAGTGCGAGGCCTTGCAGGTGCAGGTTGGCGCACTGCGCGGCAGCCAGCGCTAAGCGCCCGTAAACGAAAAAGCCCGGCAGATGCCGGGCTTTTTGTTGGTGCGATTATCAGATGCCCTGAGGAATCTCTTCGCCACCGAGGGCGTCGAACAGCTGCGGCAGGAACTCGCCGAAGGTCAGCATCATCAGGGTGAAGCTGGCGTCCTGCTGGCTCAGGTCGTCATCGCCACCATCTTGTTCGGCCTGGTCTTGCAGCAGGTCTTCGAAGCGCAGGCGCTTGACGATCATCTTCTCATCGAGCACGAACGACAGCTTGTCTTGCCAGGCCAGTGACAGCTGGGTCACTTGCTTGCCGGTGCTGAGGTGCAGCTGGATTTCGTCGCTGGTCAGGTCCTGACGTTTGCAGCGAATGATGCCGCCGTCTTCCTGCGGGTCGCGCAGTTCGCATTCGTCGAGCGCGGTGAAGTGCTCGGCGGCTTGCTGGGTCTTGACCCATTCGGTGAGTACGGCGGTCGGCGCCATCTTCACGGTTAGCGGCCGCACCGGCAGCGAGCCGATGGCTTCGCGCAGGGTCGACAGCAGGTCTTCGGCGCGCTTCGGGCTGGCGGAGTTGACCAGAATCAGGCCCTGCTTGGGCGCGATGGCGGCAAAGGTGGTCGAGCGACGGATAAAGGCGCGGGGCAGGAAGGCCTGGATGATTTCATCCTTGAGCTGATCGCGCTCCTTCTTGTAGACCTTGCGCATTTGCTCGGCTTCGATTTCCTCGACCTTTTCCTTTAATGCATCGCGCACCACGCTGCCCGGCAGGATGCGGTCTTCCTTGCGCGCGGCAATCAGGATGAAGTCCTGGCTGACATGCACCAGCGGGGCGTCTGCACCCTTGCCGAAAGGGGCGACGAAACCATAGGTGGTGAGTTCCTGGCTGGCGCACGGGCGAGCGGGTTTGGCGGCCAGGGCGGCTTGCAGTTCGTCAGCAACGAAGGGCAGATCCTGGGTAAGGCGATAGACAAGCAGGTTGCGGAACCACATAAGGATCACTCTCCATTTACAAAGTGCGCATTATTCT
>RCMZ01000749.1_pt1 | contig 13744 bp, 12 predicted proteins | sample 2041141 | NCBI WGS metagenome assembly RCMZ01 (sample SAMN09708263, study PRJNA481090) | Wastewater metagenome, whole genome shotgun sequencing project. | biome: sewage; isolation source: Davis station wastewater (DW) | place: Antarctica: Davis Station | collected 2010-03-01
CCGAGTGACAGCAGTTGGGTGCTGCAGATTTTGATTGTGGAGATGCGGTAATGGCGCGAAACGAAAACGAAGTAGTGGATGTGGTGTTGGTTGGTGCCGGCATCATGAGCGCAACGCTCGCCGTGCTGCTCAAAGAGCTCGATCCTGCGATTAAGCTGGAAGTCGTTGAGTTGATGGATGCCGGTGCTATCGAAAGTTCCAATCCATGGAACAACGCAGGCACCGGCCATGCTGGGTTGTGTGAGCTGAACTACACGCCACAAGCTGCCGATGGCTCGATTGATATCAAAAAGGCCGTCAGCATCAATGCCATGTTCGAGGTGTCCAAGCAGTTTTGGGCGCACTTAGTCGAAAAAGGCACTTTCGGTTCTGCGCAGAGCTTCATCCATTCGGTGCCGCATCTGAGTTTTGTGCGTGGCGCGAAAGACATCGATTTTCTGCAAGCCCGTTTTGCTGAGCTGAGCAAGCATCATTGCTTTGCCGGCATGCAGTACTCCGAAGACAAAGCCACTCTAGCCGAGTGGATGCCGCTGATGATGCCCGGCCGTGCGGCTGATGAGCCCGTGGCCGCAACGCGCGCGCTGGGCGGCAGTGACGTCAACTTCGGCGCCCTGACCAATCAAATGCTGCGTTTCCTCTCTGAGCAGGAGGGTGCTGACGTTCAGTACAGCCAGCGCGTGGTTGGCCTAGAGCGCAGCGGCGAAGGTTGGTGTGTCAGTATCAAAGACGTGGTTAGCGGTGCAACCCGCAAGATTACCTCGCGTTTCGTATTCCTCGGCGCCGGTGGCGCGGCCTTGCCGCTGCTACAAATGTCCGGTATTCCGGAAGGCAAAGGCTTTGGTGGTTTCCCGGTTAGCGGTCAGTGGCTGCGCTGCGACAATCCTGAAGTGGTCAGTAAGCACCAGGCCAAGGTCTACAGCCAAGCCGGTGTGGGTGCGCCGCCGATGTCCGTGCCGCACCTCGATACGCGCGTAGTGGACGGCAAGACCTCTTTGCTGTTCGGCCCATACGCTGGCTTCACCACCAAGTTCCTCAAGCACGGCTCGTTCCTGGATCTGCCGTTGTCGATTCGTCTCGGTAATATCTTGCCGATGCTGGCGGTGGCGCGCGATAACTTTGATCTTACCCGCTACTTGGTCGGTGAGGTGATGCAGTCGCAGGAGCAACGTCTGGACGCCCTGCGTAAGTTCTACCCTGAAGCTAAGGCCGAAGATTGGCGCTTGGAAACAGCCGGTCAGCGTGTACAGATCATCAAGAAAGACCCCAAGTCTGGCGGTATCTTGCAGTTTGGTACTGAGCTGGTGTCTTCGGCGGATGGTTCCTTGGCGGCCTTGTTGGGCGCATCACCTGGTGCATCGGTGACCGTTTCGATCATGCTGGAATTGATCGAGCGCTGCTTCCCTGAGCAGGCGCGTTCGCAGCAGTGGCAGAGCCGCTTGCAAGCGATTTTCAAGGCGACTGGTAAGGAGCTGCAAACCGACGCCGCGCTGTATCGCAGCGTGCAGGCCAAGTCCAACGAGTTGCTCGGACTGGTTGGCGACGTGTAATCGCGTCGCATAAAGCCAAGGCCGCCTTTCGAGGCGGCTTTTTTATGCCCATGGTTTTCTCCGCGCAGCCATGGCTCTGGGCGGAACCTCGCGGGTTTCAGTGAGTCACAGCACTGCGTGGCTGTAAGCCTGCAACCGGCGTGGTTATACTGCCGGCCATCGCGTGCCTACCTTTGGAGAGATGAACATGCTGCATCGCTTGTTACTTGGTTTGTTGGCCATGGCCAGCTTGACCCTTGCCGGTTGTGTGCACAGCCCGCAACAGCTCAGCCCGCAACCCGTGCTCAATACTCAGTTGGCGGCCGTTGGCCGTGGCCAGCCGGTAGTGGTGCGCGTGGTCGATGGTCGACCTTCGCCGGTGCTAGGCACTCGCGGTGGCATGTACCCAGAAACCAGCTCCATTACGGTTGCTGGTCCGCAGTTGCTGCCGCTGCTGCAAACTCAGGCAGAAGCGGCAGTGCGCTTGCTAGGCTTCACGCCGACGGCCAATGCTTACAACGCGCCGCAATTGACCCTGACCCTTAGCGACCTCAAGTACCAGTCGCCAAAAGACAGTTTGTATGTGACTGAAGCCACTATCAGTGCCACCTTCCGGGTCGAAGCACAAAACGGCGGGCGTCGTTACAACGGTCGCTACGGCGCATCTATGGATCAGCATTTTGGTATGGCGCCCAACCAGCAGACCAATACCAAGTTGGTTACTGAAGTGTTGAGCGATGCGCTGAGCCGGGTATTCAAAGACCCGACCATTGGCCAAGTGCTCGGTCAGTAACTTGCGCAGATAAACTAACCCCGGCCCTGGCCGGGGTTTTTTATTGGTGGCGTTTACTTTTCCGCTTTGCCCTGAGCGGTTAATCGATTGGCAGCTGGTCGCAAATCTGCGGCATTAGCCTTTGCTATAGGTAGAATCCTGCGCCGTATTACCTCGCTGGATTCGCCAAGACCTGGCGTGTCGCGAGCGGGGTGAAGTCACTGAGGCGGAGATTAAGCATGTCGTTGCAGACGGTTCTCACGGTATTTATCGCCCATCCGGGGCGCAGTCTAAATGTGCTGGCATTATTTTTTGCCTGCGCTGGCGCTTGGCTATTGCTGGCCACCCGCCGGCGGGTGTTGCTGGCCGTAGCCCGGCTGGATGCGCAGCACGATGAGCAGCGCGAAGCTGTTATCGATCGTGGGCCGACCTTACGCGTGAATCGGTTCTTTTATCAGTTTGGTTTTGCCTGTCTGGCTATTGCGCTAGTGCTGTCGTGGGATAGCACCCGGCTATAAGCGAAAGCTAGCAACAATAACGGCGACTCAGGGTCGCCGTTATTGTTTGTGTCGCCGCAGTTACAGCGGTAAGCCAGCTTTAATGCGGTACTGGTTGCGCACTGGGTTGGCGTACTGCATTACTAGGTAAGGCTGCTGCTCAAGCGGGCAAGCGTTTAGGCGCTTTTGCCATTCGGCCTCGGACTTGGCCAGCTCATCCTTGGCAAACAGCTCGCTCGCAGCCGGCACCTGCAGCTGCGGGTCGCGTTCTTGCCACATGGCGTAGGCCAAGTAATGCACGGGGAATAGGCGATAGCCACTGAGGATTTGTCGGTCCATCTCTGCCGCTAATTGCTTGGTGTCGGCAAAGTCTTGGCTGATCGCCTCGGCGAAATTGATGTGCACGCGGCCTTTATAGCCAGTAATGCCTTGGGCAATGCTGAGGTCATCTTCGCCTGGAGTTTTTTCGTAGCTGCCGCTGTTGGCGCGGATAAACAGCTCGCGCGCCTTAGCCTGATCGCACGGATCATACTCGTAGCTGATCGACACCGGTGTCAGCTTGAGGCTGCGGATCACCTCGGCGAAAGGCTCGTCCTTGCGACTCATATGAAACATTTTAAGGATCGCCGAGTCGGTGCGGTCATTGCCGTCTTTAGCTCGGCCTTCGGCTTGAGCAATCCAGATCGATTGGCAATCGTTGCGGATCGAGTGATTGATATAGGCCGACAACAACTGGAAGGCCGCCAGTTTTTCTCGGCGGCCAGTTAGCGAGCGGTGGACGATAAAACTCTTATTCAGGCGCATCAGATCGCCGACAAAGGGCTTTTGCAGCAGGTTATCGCCGATAGCAATTCGCGGTGTGGGAATGCCCGCGTGGTACACGGCGTAGTTAACGAACGCCGGGTCCATAACGATGTCGCGGTGGTTGGCTAGCAGCAAATAGGCACTGCCTTTTTGCAGGCGTTCTACACCGCTGTAGGTCACACCGTCGGTGGCGCGCTCGATCGTGCGGTCGACATACGGCTCAACCTTGTCCTGCAATTGCGCTACCGAATGAATCCCGCGCAACTCACGGCGTAGGCGATAGGCTATAAGAGGTCTAAGCAGCCAGCCGAACGAGTTGGCTAAGCGCGGAAAGCGAAAGTGGGTGAGGATCGATAAGAACGCGGAGTCGCCCAGCAGGCGCTCTAGCACCGCCGGGACTTCGGCGTCGGCGTAAGGTCGGATGGCATCGAATTCGCCCATCATATTCTCTTGTTGTGGTGTCGGCAGGAGGCAAGTGTGTTCGCGATTGGCTAGCTTGACGATGATCTCGAACAAGTCTTGGTCAATTTGATCCGCGCGTAAGGCTGCACATAGACCGCGAAGTATACCCGCAAGTCACACGGAGGCTGCGATGCTGGAATCTCAGAACTATCAGTGCCCTTATTGCGGCGAGCCAGTAGAGGCGCTGCTGGACTTATCCGGCGGCGATCAGCACTACATCGAGGACTGCTCGGTATGTTGCCGGCCGATTCAGTTTGAGTTGCACACGGATGGCGAGCACTGGGATTTACAGGTGCGCCGGGAGGACGACTAATGGTACGTATCTATGAGCCGGCCGACGTGTTCGAGGCCGAGTTGCTGTTGGCCATGCTCGCCAGCGAAGGCGTAACGGCTCACCTCAGTGGCCGCTATCTAGTCGGCGGCATGGGTGAGTTGCCTGTGAGCGGTTTACTCGGTTTGCAGGTGGCTGATGCGCAGGCCGAGCGCGCGCTGCAACTGATCACTGCGTACAATGCCGCGCAACCGCTAGACAGTGCTGAACCGGTTGATTACGCCGGCGAACTGCTCTGCTGAACCTTTATCCCGCTGAGTGTTGTTATCCCGTATGTGTGGACGCTACGCCCTGTTTCGCTGGCCTCAGGCCCTGACGGCCTTGCCCGGCTTTCCGGCCGAGCAACAGCCGCACTGGAATATCGCCCCCGGCGCCAATGTGTTGATGGTTCGCCATGAGTCCGGTGCGCGTCACGCCGCGTTGGCCCGCTGGGGCCTAACGCCGCCTTGGCTAACCGATTTGTCGCGCACGCCGGCGCAAGCCCGCGCCGAAACCTTGGCTGAGCAGCCAATGTTTCGCGAAGCGTTCCGCCAGCGCCGTTGTTTGCTCCCCGCCAACGGGTTTTACGAATGGCGTGGTGCAGTGTGCAAGCGCCCTTATTGGCTGACGCATGAGACCTCACCGCTGTATTTTGCCGCGGTTTGGGAGGCTTATCCGGTTGAAGGGCATACCTACCTGAGTGTTGCCGTGATAACCCAAGCTGCTGCCGACCAGCGTCGTCCGCTGCTGTTGGATGAGGCTGCGCAAGAGCTTTGGTTGGCAGCTGATACCCCGCTAAGCGATCTACAGGCCTTGCTGGTCAAGCCAGCGCCGGCGATGCGTGAGCGGGTGCTGGCTAATCTGGTGAATGATCCCAAGCTGGATGCGCCGGAGTGCCTGACGCCGGCTTAATGCGTTAGCGGGCCGCTGATTTGTTGGATAAAAAAAGGAGCCTTATAGGCTCCTTTTTTGTGCTCGCTGTGCGCTCGACTAGACGCGGAACTGGTTAATTAGGCGCCGTTGCTGTTCGGCCAGCTTGGTCAGTTCGGCACTGGCCTGACTGGCTTCATCGGCGCCGCTGGCCACCTCATTAGCCACTTGGCCGATATTGGTGACGTTGCGGTTGATGTCTTCGGCCACCGCGCTCTGCTCCTCGGCAGCACTGGCGATTTGGGTGTTCATGTCGTTAATCACCGACACCGCCTGAGTGATCGACTCCAGCGCTTCGGCCGCTTCGGCCGCATGTTTGACGCTGTCATCGGTTTTAGTCTGACTGTCCTCCATGACCTTCACCACTTCACGAGTACCGTTTTGCAGTTGCTGGATCATGGTCTGGATTTCTTCGGTGGCCTGTTGGGTCTTCTGCGCCAGGTTGCGCACCTCGTCGGCGACCACGGCAAAACCGCGACCCTGTTCGCCGGCACGTGCGGCTTCGATGGCGGCGTTCAGCGCCAACAGGTTGGTTTGTTCGGCAATACCGCGAATCGCTACCAGAATGGCGTTGATGTTCTCGCTGTCCTTGGCCAGGGTTTGCACCACGGTTACCGCTCGACCGATTTCGCTGGCCAGCGCGGCGATGGCCTGTGAGGTGTTATGCACGATGCCTTTGCCGTTATTCGCCGCTTGGTCGGCATGGTTAGCCGCTTCGGCAGCATGGGTGGCGTTACGTGCAACGTCTTGGGCGGTGGCGGTCATTTCATGCACCGCAGTGGCAACCAATTCGATCTCCTGCATCTGCTTCTGCATGCCTTGGTTGGTGCGGATGGCAATGTCGGCGGTGTGTTCGGAGGAGTCGCTGACCTGCTGCACTGAGGACACCACCTGGCTGATCATTGCTTGCAGCTTGCTCAGGAAGGTGTTGAAACCTTTGGCGATGGCACCCAATTCATCGACCCGGTCGGTGGTCAGGCGGCGGGTTAGATCACCTTCGCCTTGGGCGATGTCATCGAGCATGGCGACCATTTGCTTGAGTGGCTGAGCAATGCCATAGCCGACAAACCAAATCACCACCAAGCCCAGGCCAGCAATCAGCAGGCCAACCAGCGCCATGCCCAGCGTATCGTCTTGGCTTTGGGTTTTCAGTTCCTGCTGCAGCTTTTGCAGATCGGCCATCACCGTTTGCAGTGGCAGTTGCAGCATCAAGGTCCAGTGCGTGCCGGTGTCGCCGATGCTAAACGGCTGGAACACCTTGATCATGCCGTCGCTGTCGTCGATTTTGTAGAAGGGTTGCTCGCCGCTGAGTTGTTTTAGGTCGTTGAGGTCGTCGGCACTGAGGATTTTGCTGCCCTGTTGGCCGAGCACGTTGGCGTCCTTGGTGAAGGCCACCACGCTGCCGTTGGCGGAGAACAAGGCCATCTCGCCGGCGCCGTCATACAGCTGCTTATCGGCTTGCGTGAGTAGACTTTGGATAAAGTCCACGGCCAAGTCATTACCGGATACGCCGAGAAACTTACCGTCAACAATCAGCGGCACGTTGAATGAGGCGCTCAGCACCATTTTGCCGTTGACTTCATAAGGTGCCGGGTCGATCACACAGACTTTTTTCGTGCGCTTTGGGCACAGATAAAACGAGCCTTCAGCCACGCCAGTGGGCAGCAGCTTTTCGCTTTCCATCACGCTTGCTTCCAGCGGCGAAACCGTTGGGCTGCCATCGGGCTTGCGGTACCACCAAGGCATAAAGCGCCCGGTGTTGTCATAGCCTGCGTCAGCTTGGTCTTTGTACAGGTCATCGTTGCCGTCGAAGGCGTTGGGCTCCCAGCCGATAAACACATCCAGTATTTTGGGGTTGCGCACCAAGGCTTGTCTGACCACGTTGCTCAGCTCTTCGCGGCTGATGCTCAGCTGTGGTGAGCCTGCGGCGTCAGTTTGCGCCATCAGCATGTTGGTGTTGGCCAGCTCACGGGCGGCGGTCAGGGCGTATTCTAGCTCGCGCTGAATTTTACTGGCCTGGGTATCAGCCAAAGCAATCAAGCGTTCGTGGATGACCTTTTCTAGCAGCGTATGGGTGCGTTCCTGCACCAGTGCCTCAGTCCTGGAGCCAGCAAATAGTGCATACAGCACCAATGCCACCACTACGGCCAAGACGCTAGCGCCTGCCAGGACCGCCACAGAAAACTGGATGGATTTGAATTTCATGGGAGCTCCAAGGTCTACGAGTTACGCCTGTTTTTGATATATCGGCAACGGTGTAACAAAGCATTAACGTTCTAACAGCAAAGAGTGTTGTCGGTAATCATGCAAGTGCACAGTTGCTGTGTTTGAGCCGGTAGCCTAGTAGCATGGGCGCTTCATTACGTAGGAGAGTCACAGTGGGTAGGTTGGCACGTTTGACAGGGTTGAGTGTGGCGGTGTGGCTGGCCGGTTGTCAGGCCGTTAATACCACCAATGGCGGGGCAGTTGGGGTTGAGCGCAAGCAATACATGTTCAGCATGCTCTCGACTCAGCAGGTCAATCAGATGTACGCGCAGTCGTATCAACAGACCCTAAGCGAAGCCGCGAGTAAGGGCGTACTGGAAAAAAACAGCGCTAATGCCAAGCGAGTTAATGCGATCGCCCAACGCCTGATTGCTCAGGCACCGGTGTTTCGTCCGGACGCTGCGCAGTGGGATTGGCAGGTCAACCTGATCGACAGCGATGAGCTAAATGCTAACTGCGGCCCTGGCGGCAAGATCATTGTTTACAGTGGCCTGATCGACAAGCTCAAGCTCAGTGATGATGAGCTAGCCGCGGTGATGGGCCATGAGATAGCCCACGCTTTGCGCGAGCATGGTCGCGAAGCCATGTCCAAAGCCTATGCCACGCAAATGGCGCAACAGGGCGTTGGCGCCTTGCTGGGCTTGGGGCAGGACAGCATGGCTCTGGCCGACAGTGTGGTGCAGTACGGCATGACTCTGCCCAACAGCCGGGACAACGAGAACGAGGCTGACTTGATCGGCTTGGAGCTCTCGGCACGCGCAGGCTATGACCCGCAGGCAGCGATTAGCCTGTGGCAGAAGATGAGCAGCAATAACGCCGGCGCACCGCCAGAGTTTATGAGCACTCACCCATCGTCCAGCAGCCGAATCTCCGCGCTGCAAAACGCCATTCCGAAAGTCATGCCGTTGTATCAGCAGGCTAAGGCCGCGCGCTAAAAAAACGGCCCGCGGAGCAAACGCTGCGCGGGCCGATTGAGTGAGCTTGCTGTTCGCGGGCCTTAGTTAGCGCCAAACACCTTCTTCGCCAGGCTGGTAGCCGCGGCCGCAGGGTTTTCGCGGATGGAGGCTTCCTGTTTGGCGATGATGGTGAACAAGCCATCCAGCGCTTCTTCGGTCACGTAGTTTTCGATGTTGGCGCTTTTCGCGTCGATGGCGCCGAAGCTCGCCGCTTGGCCGGCAAAGCTGTTGTACTGCTTAGCCAGGCCAACTTGGTCGGTAGCTTGTTTGACGATCGGCAGGAACTTGGCGCGCAGCTGCTCGCGGCTGGTTTTGTTCAAATAGGTGGTAGCGGCGTTATCTGGGCCGCTGAGAATGCTTTTCGCATCGCTCACGGTCATCTTCTTCACCGCATCCAGCAACAGTGCCTGAGCCTGCGGCACGGCGGCTTCGGCGGCCTTGTTCATGCTCGCTTCCAGCTGCGTGACCTGAGCGCCCATGCCCATCATCTTCATTGCCGACGCGGCTTTGCCGAGGTTGCCGGGTAGTTCAATGCGCACTGCCGGGTCATTGCTGAAGCCGCCAGGCTTGCCCAGTTGTTGCACGGCGACTTTGGCGCCTTGGGCCAGCGCGTCTTTAAGGCCGCCACTGGCATCGCCCTGCGTTAGGTCGCTGAGAGACAGGGCATAGCTGTTGAGGGACAGCGCCAGGCCAGCGATGAGAGTGGTAAGTCGCAGCATGTTGAGCTTCCTTGTACTGAATAGGTTGGCGTGCAAGCCCGTGCTGCCACGGGCTGCTGTAAATTTAGACCAGCAATGTAGTCGCGGAGTTCTCATTGTCGTGATCGTGGTCGTTAGCCACCTGGCGAATCGACAGGCGAATCTCGGCGGGCAATACCCGTTTAGCGGCGCCTTCCACCAGCTCGCTGAGCTGCGGATGGTGGCTGAGCTTGCCGGCTTCGTCTTGGCGCAGCACGCGCTCATCCAGCAGGGTTTGGATAAAGTGGCGGAACAGGCTCTTGTCGAAGAACTCTGGCGCATTCAGGCCATGCAGAATCGACAGGCGCTGGGCCATGACCGTGCACAGGTCTTCCAGCTCTTCGGCGCTCAAGGCGTTCTGCCCGGCATTCAGCACCAAAGCGATGGCCATATAGAAGCGCTGCAAAGTCTGGGCGATGGCGCGCGACAGCAGGGTTAACAGTACGAACTGACGCGAGCTAGGCGCCGGGCGCAAGAACACGCCGTCTTCCTCGCGCAGCAGGCCTTGCTCGACAAACGCGGCCAGCCATTGATCGATCACGCCATCCAGCTCGTCGAGGTTCCAGCGGATAAACAGCTCCGACTGCAAGTACGGATAGAGCGCGCGGGTGTAGCGCAAAATCTGTTCGCGGCTGATTCGCGCGTTACTTTGGAAGAAGCTTGCCAACAATGCCGGCAGGGCAAAAATATGCAGCACGTTGTTGCGGTAGTAGGTCATCAGAACGGCATTGTTTTCGTCCAGATAGAGGATCTTACCCAGTGCATCGGTCTGCTCGGCCAGTAAGTCCATGCCTTTGGCGTAGTCGATCAGCGCTTGGCCGTCGCCCTCTGGCAGGGTGGTGTGCGGGGAGTAGGGCACGCTGCGCAGCAGGGTTAGATAGAGGTCCAGGACCCGCGTTAGCGCCTTGTCGTCCAGCGCCAGCTTAGTGGTGGACAGCAGCGCCAGCGCCACCAAGTTGATCGGGTTGATTGCCGCCGCTTCGTTGAGGTGGCGGGCAATGCGTTCGGCCAAATGATTAGTCGCGTCGTTTAGCCAGCTTGGCCGGTACTGTGGCGCTAGATTCTGGCTGCGCCAGTCGGGTTGCTGCTGGTCGAGGAATTCAGCCAGCTTGATCGGCTCACCGAAATTGACCCCAACACTGCCAAAGCGCTGCTTGCGGATGGCGTTGATGACCTTGAAGATGTCAAAAATCGACTCCTTCTTCTTGCTCGCGCCACGCAGTTCGCCCAAGTAAGTGCGGCCTTCCAGTACCCGTTCGTAGCCGATATACACCGGTACAAACACGATCGGCAGGCGGTTGGAGCGCAGAAAGCTGCGCAGGGTAATCGCCAGCATGCCGGTTTTTGGTTGCAGCATACGGCCGGTGCGCGAACGCCCGCCTTCAACGAAGTACTCCACCGGGAAGCCCTTGCTGAACAAGGTATGCAGGTATTCGTTGAACACCGCGGTGTACAGCGGGTTGCCCTTGAACGTGCGGCGCATAAAGAACGCGCCACCGCGGCGCAGCAAGCTGCCGACTACCGGCATATTCAGGTTGATGCCAGCCGCGATGTGCGGTGGAGTCAGGCCGTTGGTGAATAGCAGGTAAGACAGCAGCAGGTAGTCGATGTGGCTGCGATGGCAGGGCACATAGATCACCTCATGGCCGTGGGCGACTTCCTGCACGCCCTCAATGTTGTTGACCTTGATGCCGTCGTAAATCTTGTTCCAGAACCAGCTGAGCACCACTTCGAGAAAGCGAATGGCGGTGTAGGCGTAGTCCGAGGCGATCTCGTTGCCGTAGCGCAGTGCCTGGGCTTGGACTTTTTCCAGGGGCAGTTGGCTGCGCTCGGCTTCATCGAGAATCGCCTGATGTACCTGCGGTCCGTCGATCAAGCCCTTAACCAGATTGCGCCGGTGAGAAATGTCTGGGCCGATGACCGCGGCTTTCTGATTGCGAAAGTGCACCCGCAACAGGCGTTGGACCATTCGCCGTGTCAGCTCAGGGCCTTTGTCCTGCTCCACCAGCTCGCGCAGTTGCAGCGGCGTGGAGAATTGCACGCGGGTTTTGCGCCCGAGAATCAGGATGCTCAGAAGTTTGCGCAAGCGCCCAGTCACCGCCCAGCTGTCAGCAAACAGCAGCTTCCACGGACTGGACTCGCTGGCTGGGGTTTGGCCCCAGAACACGCTGACCGGCACGATCTGCGCGTCTAGGCTGGCGTCGGCCGCTAAGGCGTCGAGCACACGTCCCAGGGTTGGCGAGGTGCCGCGCTTGTCCTGACCACCAAACCAACCGGGTTCTGGGGTCAGGTAGAAGAACGCGCTGGGCTCATCCAGCGAGCCAACACTGACCGGTAGGATCGGCCGTGGCAGGCCGGCCTTGCGGCACTCGCTGTCGACTACTGCTAAATCGGTGACCGAGGGCAGCTGCAGCACGTAAAACACCGGCCGGCTGCGATCGAGTTTGAGGGTAAAAGCTGACTGATTAATGGTCTCTGAGCGTACCCATAGGTACAGCAAGCGATGCAGGGCACCAAAGACAAGACGGCGAAGTGGCGAACGAGTCATACGAATTCTGCGGCTGATCAAAAAAACGAGCATTTGCTCGGGGGCGCCAGTGTGAACCATCGACCGCTTGTGGGCAAAAGCATCTAGTCGGGTTTAACGCCTTGATGTTTGTCATGGGTGCTGGCCTGCGCCCTGCGGGACTGCGCAGTAGCGCAACTTCCTGACTTTATTACGGTCTTGCATAGACGCCGACGGAGTCCTTATAGTCCGCCGGCATTTTGCCGGCCTGTCTCGTCGGCCGCGCCAGGGCTGGCGCGGCGTGAGAGAGGCATTGATCGCGTGGATAGAGACGATGATTGAAATACACAACCTGAGTAAGCGTTTTGCTCAGCACACGGCTGTCGACAACCTGTCGTTTCAGGTACAGGCGGGCGAAGTGCTGGGTTTTCTCGGCCCCAATGGTGCCGGCAAATCCACCACCATGAAGATGCTCAGCGGTTTTCTCGCGCCTAGCAGCGGACGGGTGAGCATCTTCGGTTGCGACATTCAGCGGCAAACCCTGCAGGCCCAGCGCCAGATCGGCTACTTGCCGGAAGGCGCACCTTGTTATGGCGACATGACGGTGCAGGGCTTCCTCGGCTTTATTGCCGAAGTGCGCGGCTATCGTGGCGCCGAAAAGCGCCAGCGGGTGGCCAAGGCGGTGGCCCAGTTGGAGCTGGATAAGGTGCTGGCGCAATCCATCGACACCCTGTCCAAAGGCTTCAAGCGCCGCGTTGGCCTGGCTCAGGCCATTTTGCATGACCCGCGCGTGCTGATTCTCGATGAGCCCACGGATGGCCTCGACCCGAACCAGAAGCATCAAGTCCGTGGCCTGATTCAGAGCCTGGCAGCCGACAAGATTGTGATCATCTCTACTCACATTCTTGAAGAGGTCACCGCGGTGTGTACCCGCGCGCTGGTGATTGCCCATGGCAAGCGGGTGGCGGATGAAACCCCGCTGCAACTGCAGAGCCGTTCGCGCTATCACCAAGCCGTGACCTTGGTCAGCGACGCTGCCCTCGATCAGGCCGCGCTGGCGGCTTTGCCCGGCGTGGTGGGCGTGGAAGAAAACGCCAACGAGCACAGCTTGACCATATTGGCGCAACCGGGGCAGGTGATTTTTGCTCAGGTTAACCAGCTGATCCATGCGCGTGGCTGGCAGATTAAGGAGCTGGACGTGGAGCGCGGCCGCTTGGATGAAGTATTCCGCAGCCTAACGCGGGGAGAAGTGGCATGAGTCAGTTAACCGTGATCTGCAAACGCGAGCTGGGCAGCTACTTCGCCACGCCGCTGGCGTATGTGTTTATGTTGATTTTTTTGGTGTTGTCCGGAGTGTTCACCTTTTACCTGGGCGGCTTTTACGAGAGCGGTCAGGCCGATCTGGCGCCGTTCTTTAACTTCCACCCGTGGTTGTACCTGTTTCTGATCCCCGCGCTGGCCATGCGCCTGTGGGCTGAAGAGCGTAAATCCGGGACTATCGAACTGTTGATGACCTTGCCGATTACGCGCTTTCAGGCGGTTACCGGTAAGTTTCTCGCCGCCTGGATATTTGCCGGCTTAGCCCTGCTGCTGACGTTTCCGATGGTGCTGACGGTTAATTACCTCGGTCAGCCGGACAACGGCGCGATCGTCACCGGTTACCTGGGCAGCTGGCTGCTGGCCGGTTGCTTTCTGGCGATTGGCTCGTGCATGTCGGCGTTGGCGAAGAACCAAGTGATCGCTTTTATCCTCTGCGTCAGCGTTTGCCTGCTGTTTATTCTCAGCGGTTTCCCGCTGGTGCTGGATGCCTTCAGTCAGTGGGCGCCGCAGTGGTTGGTGGACGGGATTGCCTCGTTGAGCTTCCTGACCCGCTTTGAAGCCATCAGCAAAGGCGTTATCGACCTGCGCGACCTGCTGTATTTCGTCACCCTGATTGCTGCCTGGCTGGCGGCGACTGCGGTGGTGCTCGACCTGAAGAA
>RCMZ01001264.1_pt1 | contig 13716 bp, 13 predicted proteins | sample 2041141 | NCBI WGS metagenome assembly RCMZ01 (sample SAMN09708263, study PRJNA481090) | Wastewater metagenome, whole genome shotgun sequencing project. | biome: sewage; isolation source: Davis station wastewater (DW) | place: Antarctica: Davis Station | collected 2010-03-01
GAAAAGACTCCAGAGCACTGAAATATAAAGAATTTTTAAAAAATGCTTGACGCATCGCGGGATGCTCCGTAATATGCGCGCCACTTCAAGCAATAAAGCAAATCGCCCAAGCTTAGAAGTTGCAAGCTGTAATAAGCTCAAGGATGCGTCCCCTTCGTCTAGTGGCCTAGGACACCGCCCTTTCACGGCGGTAACAGGGGTTCGAGTCCCCTAGGGGACGCCCGGGAATAGCTCAGTTGGTAGAGCACGACCTTGCCAAGGTCGGGGTCGCGAGTTCGAGTCTCGTTTCCCGCTCCAAATTCACAAAAACGCCGCTCATTGAGCGGCGTTTTTGTTTGTGTAATTTACCTGCACAACAATAAAGCCCGCCGGTTGTCCGTGCGGGCTTTATTGTTTTAGGCAGTGTGTCTCAGTGCTGGACGCTTTGCGGCGACAGGCTCAGCAGTTGTTTCTCTTGATTCCAGTCGAACGGTTCGTCGTTCTGCGCGGCTTCGTAGCGGCGCTCGTCCAGAGCCTGGAACAATTGCAGCTCTTCGTCTGGCATGTAATGCAGGCAGTCGCCGCCAAAGAACCACAGCAGGTCGCGGGGTATTAAATGGGCGATCTGTGGGTAGCGGTGGATGATCTGGCAGATCAGGTCTTGGCCCAGATAGAGGTTCTCATCCGGCGCGGCGGGCAGTTCGGTCAGCAGCTCGTCGAAGCGCTCAAGGAACAGGGCGTGGTTGTCTTCAGTCACCTGCTCAGCATCACTGAGGGCAACCAAAATGCTGCGCAGGTGTGCCAACAGGGCAAGGTGGTGGTCGAGATAGGTGGTGGCCATGTTGCAGTCCTCTGCAAAAAATCAAGCGCGCGAGTATAGGCGGCTAGCGTGCAGCTGTCCTGTTTGCCGTGCGGCGGACATTGGCGCAATGGCCCGCAAGCCTGGCGTGATCAGCATTAACTCTCGGCATCGGTGCTGGTTAGACTGAGGACCTATTTGCTGAGGAGCGGTCGCCATGAATGAGTATTTGCAGCCCGGACCGTTTATCGACAGTGATCACCCTGAGGTGCGTGCTTTTGCTGAGCGCCATCGCGGCGCCAGTGATGATCCGCGCGAGCAGGCAATTAGCTTGTATTACGCCGTGCGTGATCAAGTGCGCTACAACCCTTACACCTTCAGCCGTGACCCGCAAACGCTTAAGGCCAGCCATGCACTGAGTGCCGGTGAGAGCTATTGCGTGCCCAAAGCACTATTGCTGGCAGCCTGCGCCAGGCATTGCGCGATTCCTGCGCGGATTGGCCTGGCAGATGTGCGCAACCATTTGGCGACTCCGCGCTTGCTGGCGCTGCTGCGCAGTGAGGTGTTTGCCATGCATGGTTACACCGAGCTGTACCTGGGCGGTCGCTGGGTTAAGGCGACCCCGGCGTTTAATCTGGCGTTGTGTCGGGTATTTAAGGTTGAGCCTTTGCCGTTTGATGGCATTCACGACAGCGTCTTTCATCCGTGCAATCAGCAGGGTGAGCGTTATATGGAGTATCTGCAGGACCACGGTCAGTTTGCCGAGCTGCCGCTGGAGTTGTTTTTCAGCCATCTGGCCGCCTGTTACCCGCACCTGTTCAATGATGACGCCCTGGCCTTGGGCGGTGATATGCAGCTTGAGGCTGGTGCGCTGGTCTAGTCAGCGGCACTTGGCTGCTTGGCTGATATGCAGCGAGTGAGTTGCATTTAGCTCTGCGCGCCCTTATCTAAAGACTCCCATCTTTATTTGCGCGTGCACTCTATGCATTCTGCTTTGTCCATCCGGCAGCTAACTAAAACCTATGCCAATGGTTTCCAGGCCCTTAAGGGTATTGACTTGGATGTGGCCGAAGGCGACTTTTTTGCCTTGCTCGGGCCCAATGGCGCCGGCAAGTCGACCACCATTGGCATTCTTTCAACGCTGGTAAACAAAACCAGTGGCACGGTGAATGTATTTGGTCATGACCTTGATCGATCGCCGTCGGCGTTGAAGCGCTGTCTAGGCGTGGTGCCACAGGAGTTCAACTTCAACCAGTTCGAGAAGACCCTCGATATCGTCACCACTCAAGCGGGCTATTACGGCATCCCGCTGAAACTGGCCAAAGCGCGGGCTGAGCAGTATCTGACCCAGCTTGGGCTGTGGGACAAGCGCGATGTGCCATCGCGCATGCTGTCTGGCGGGATGAAGCGGCGCTTGATGATTGCGCGTGCGCTGGTGCATCAGCCGCGCTTGTTGATTCTCGATGAGCCCACCGCTGGGGTCGATATCGAGCTGCGCCGTTCGATGTGGGGTTTTCTCACCGAGCTGAACGAGCAGGGCATCACCATCATTCTTACTACCCATTATCTGGAAGAGGCCGAGCAGCTGTGCCGCAATATCGGCATCATCGATCACGGCCAAATTGTCGAGAACACCAGCATGCGTGAGCTGCTGGGTAAGCTGCATAAAGAAACGCTGTTGCTCGACCTTAAAGACGCACAGCTGGTGCAGCCGCATTTGCTCGGTTATCCCGTACGCATGCTCGATGCGCACACTCTTGAAGTGCAGGTCGAGAAAAGCCAAGGCATTACTGAGCTGTTTCGCCAGCTGGCCAGCCAGAACATTGAGGTGCTGAGCTTGCGCAATAAAACCAATCGCCTTGAGGAGTTGTTTGTCTCTCTGGTCGAAAAGAATCTGGCTGAGGCAAGCGCATGAGCAGTGAATTTATCAACAGTGAGCTACGTGCCAATTGGGTGGCCCTGCAAACTATTGTCAGCCGCGAGACGCGCCGCTTCACGCGCATTTGGCCGCAAACATTGCTGCCGCCGGGCATCACCATGGTTTTGTATTTCGTTATCTTCGGCAATCTGATCGGCCGGCAAGTCGGCGAAATGGATGGCTTCAGTTACATGGAGTACATCGTGCCGGGGCTGATCATGATGTCGGTGATCACCAATGCATACAGCAACGTAGTGTCGAGTTTTTTTAGCAGTAAATTTCAGCGCTCGGTGGAGGAGTTGCTGGTGTCGCCGGTGTCGCCTCATGTGATTTTGATCGGCTACGCGACCGGCGGTGTGTTGCGGGGTTTGGCCGTGGCGCTGATCGTGACCTTGCTGTCGCTGTTCTTCACTCATCTGCAGGTGCATCACCTAGGCATCACCATCTTGGTCATCGCATTGACTGCCACCATTTTTGCCATGGGCGGCTTTATCAATGCGGTGTATGCGCGCAACTTCGATGATGTGTCTATCGTTCCGACCTTTGTGCTGACACCGCTGACCTACTTGGGTGGGGTGTTTTATTCGATTCACATGCTCTCGCCGTTCTGGCAAACGGTGTCGCTGGCCAACCCGATCCTGCATATGGTCAACGCCTTCCGCTACGGCATCCTCGGTGTTTCCGACCTAAATATCGGCGTGGCCATTGGCTTGATGTTGCTCACTACGGCTTGCCTGTATCTGTTTTGTATCCGCTTGCTGGTCAGCGGTCGCGGTATGCGTCAGTAAGCTTGTGGTGCGTTGATTTATTCTGCTGACGGTCGCCGACTCGCTGCCTTGCGTGCACGCTGAAAGGCGCCGTTAAACGGGCTACAATCGTGGCCTGTTCTGACTTGGGTTGTCTTTATATGCATCATCCTGCCGCCGAAGATTCGCCGCTGGGCAAGGCCAGTGCCTACGTCGCTACCTATACGCCGTCACTGCTATTTCCGATTCCACGCACAGCCAAATGGGCTGAGCTGGGCCTTACGGCGCAGACCTTGCCGTATCAGGGTGTGGATATTTGGAACTGCTATGAGCTGTCTTGGCTCACGCCCTCGGGTAAGCCAGTGGTGGCTATCGGCGAGTTTGTCATTCCAGCGGACTCACCGAATATCATCGAGTCGAAGTCGTTCAAGCTGTACCTGAACTCGTTGAACCAGACGCCTTTCACTTCGCGTAGCGAGCTCGCGACATTGTTACAGGCCGATTTGTCGGCGGTGGCCGGTGCGCCAGTAGCTGTGCGGTTGCGCACCTTGAGTGAAGTCGAGGAGGAGGGTGTGGCGCGCCTGCCGGGTGTGTGCATTGATGAGCTGGAGGTAAGCATCCAAAGCTACCATCAGCCACAACCGCAACTATTGCAGTGCGATCCGCAACGGCAAGTCACGGAAACCGTGCACAGTCATTTATTGCGCTCCAATTGCCCAGTTACCGGCCAGCCGGATTGGGGCAGTGTGGTGGTCGAATACAGCGGCGCAGCGCTCGATCACGCCAGCTTTTTGCGCTACTTGGTGAGTTTTCGTGAGCACGCTGATTTTCACGAGCAATGCGTGGAGCGCATTTTCCTCGATCTACAACGCCTGCTGCAGCCGCAAGCGCTAAACGTATATGCGCGTTATCTGCGTCGAGGCGGTCTGGATATCAATCCGTACCGCAGCTTGGCGGCGCCAGCCCCGGATAACCGTCGACTGGTGCGCCAGTAAAGAAAATCCCGGCTATTACGCCGGGATTTTTATGCCTCAGATGCCCATGTTTGCCAGGCTTTGCACGATGTTACGCAGGGTGCCTGCCACTGTTGGGTATTCCACTTCAAAGCGCTCTACGGCGAGGTTTACGCCGTCAACCAGTGATGTGTCTTGTGGGTCGATATTAGGGCGCGCCAGTTGTTGTTCGATTTCCGCCAGCACGCTGCCGAGTGCAGCGCGGTCGTCCTCGCTCAGTGGCTGCTGCTGGGCCAGTTGATCGCGCAATTCTTGCAGTTGTTGCTGTAAATGAGCCGTCATGATGGTTTCCCTAGGTAATAAGCGCGTTGGTTATGCTGCGCATGGGCGTGTTCAGTGCAGATTAATCTACCGGGGCTTTGCGTGTCTGATTAAGGTCAAGTGCTGTGCGTTCGGCTTTAATGTTAATACCGCTTTGCGTGCGACAGAAAGCTACGCTGTGGCTTTATACTGCGCGACAGCGTCGACGGGTTAGCCGCATCGGCAGATTTTATTGAGTGGAGTGAGTGGATATGCGTGCAATAGCCGCGAGCTGGGCTGAGCAACTGAAGGTTTTGGCCTTCACAGGCCTATTGTGCCTGCCGGTATTGGCGCAGGCCGCCAGTGAAGATGATCCGTGGGAGTCGTTCAATCGACCGATCTTCACCTTCAATGACACTCTTGATACTTATGCGCTCAAGCCTTTGGCTCAGGGCTACCAAGCGATTACGCCGCAGTTTCTCGAAGATGGCATTCACAACATGTTTGCTAATGTTGGCGATGTCAGCAATCTGGCGAATAACTTGCTGCAGGGCAAGCTTGAGGCTGCCGGCATCGACACCAGTCGAGTGTTGTTTAACACCACCTTTGGTTTGCTCGGTTTTTTTGACGTGGCGAGCAAGATGGAGCTGCGTAAAAGTGATGAAGATTTTGGTCAGACATTAGGTGTTTGGGGTGTAGGTAGCGGCCCTTATATAGTGCTACCCCTATTAGGCCCGAGCAGCGGTCGTGATGCCGTTGCTAAAATCCCAGACAGCCTGCTTGAACCCTACCCGTATATTAACGATGTGCCAGCACGTAACCTGATCCACGGCGTTGATGTCGTCGATACCCGTGCCAATCTGCTGTCAGCTGAGAAGCTGATCAGTGGTGATAAGTATGTGTTTATCCGCAACGCTTATTTGCAGAACCGTGAGTTCAAGGTTACGGATGGCCAGGTAGTTGATGACTTTTAAGTCATAAGCTAACTAAAACAAAAGGCGGCCATGGCCGCCTTTTGCTTGTGAGCGAAGCTTGCCTCAACTCATGGATAGAATGGCCAGTCCCAGTGATTGGCGCCCGTCGCCGAGGTCGATTACCCGCACCACTTCGGTCTCAGCATTGAGGCCGGACAGTTTGTCGTGGTCAGAATCGATCTGTACGCGGATTTTGTCACCCATCTGCAGGCTGCTAGTGGCTTCAATCTGCATGCCGGTGCTCGACAGGTCGAGGCACAGAGCCGGGGTTTCCTGGCCGGCGTGGTGCAGCGTCATTTTGGCTTCCATCCGCATGCGGATGTAGTCTCGCTTCTCGCTGTAGGCACGATCAATTTGGCTCATTAACCCCTTCCTCTTGTTTCCTCTTGTTCTATGGGCGCTAATCAGCACTCTTTATAACCCTCACAGAATTGAGGTGTAAAGCTGCCGAGCGACGATCGGCTCGCGCTTGAATCGATGTTGAGATGGGAGTACCGTCTGCGCCTTGAAGTAACGCCTTGCTAATGCATCCAGACTTGTGTGCTGGTGCCAAATTTAACTCGTGCCCGGCGTTGTTTGCCCGGATATCCAATGCCCAGTTCCAGTGCCACGCTGCTGATCATTGACGACGACCAAGTCGTGCGTGCGAGCCTAGCAGCTTATCTCGAAGACAGCGGTTTCAACGTTCTGCAAGCCAGCAATGGGTTACAGGGCCTTGAGATGTTTGAGCGCGATCAGCCCGATCTGGTCATCTGTGATTTGCGCATGCCGCAAGTCGATGGCCTTGAGCTGATTCGGCGGATCAATGCGCTGCAGGTCGAAACGCCTGTCATCGTGGTTTCCGGCGCCGGGGTCATGACCGATGCCGTCGAGGCCTTGCGCTTAGGGGCTGTCGATTATCTGATCAAGCCCCTTGAAGATCTTGCGATGCTTGAGCATTCGGTGCGCCGAGCGCTAGATCGTGTTCAGCTGCGCTTAGAAAATGTGCGCTACCGGGAAAAACTTGAAGCCGCTAATCGCCAGCTGCAGGCCAGTCTAAGCCTGCTCGAAGAAGATCAGAACGCCGGGCGGCAAGTGCAGATGAATATGCTGCCGCAGACGCCGTGGAGCGCAGATGGCCTGCAGTTCGCTCACCAGATCATCCCGTCGCTGTACCTGTCCGGTGACTTTGTCGACTACTTTCGCCTGGACGAGCGTCGCGTCGCGTTTTACTTGGCCGACGTTTCAGGGCATGGCGCGTCATCAGCCTTTGTTACCGTGCTGTTGAAATTTATGACCACGCGCTTGCTCTATGAGTCGCGCCGCGAGGGGTTTTTACCTGAGTTCAAGCCCTCGGATGTACTCGCGCATATCAACCGAGGCCTGCTGAACTGCAAGCTAGGTAAGCATGTGACCATGATTGGCGGGATTATTGACGAGCAAGCAGGTTCGCTGACTTACAGTATTGGCGGTCATTTACCCTTGCCGGTGCTGTTCAGTCAGGGGCAGGCGCACTATCTGCAAGGGCGCGGCTTTCCGGTGGGTTTGTTCACCGAAGCGACCTATCAGGATCATGTTATATCAGTGCCTGAGAGCTTCAGCCTGACACTGCTATCTGACGGCATCTTGGACCTTTTGCCCGGCGATACACTCAAAGAAAAAGAGACCTTGCTGCCACAGCTGGTGTGTACGGCAGGCGGCACCCTTGAAGGGTTGCGTCGAGTCTTTGGTCTGGCCAAGTTGGGCGATATGCCGGATGATATCGCCTTGCTGGTGATGAGCAGGAACCTTGCATGAGTACTGGTAAAATCCAGTTTGCTGAGCAAAGCGGAACATTTATTCTCAAGTTTGTCGGTGAAGTCCGCTTGACCTTGTGTTCGGCTTTGGATGCGACGATTGAAAAGATCTTCACGTCGCTGAATTTTTCGGCCATCGTCATTGATTTGACTGAAACTCGCAGTATCGACAGCACCACCCTTGGTCTGCTGGCTAAATTGTCGATTCTCTCGCGGCAGAGAATCGGCCTTTTGCCCACCGTGGTCACTACCCACGAAGACATCTCGCGCTTGCTGCACTCCATGGGTTTCGATCAGGTGTTCAATATCGTCGAAAGCCCAATGCCATGCCCAGATTGCCTGGCAGACTTACCTTCGCAGGATCAGTCGGAAGAGGTGGTGAAGGCCAAAGTACTAGAAGCCCACCAAATTCTTATGAGCTTGAACGAGTCCAACCGTGAAGCCTTTCATGATTTGGTGACGGCGCTGGAGCGCCAGCACTGACAACGCTGCAACCTGATTTTATGACAACGGGCGATCCCTAGGTGGATCGCCCGTTGTCGTTTCAGACCTGAGCCGTCAGCAGCGTTTCAAGCTTTTCCTGGTCGCGAGCAAACAAGCGAATACCTTCGGCGAGTTTCTCTGTACCCATGGCGTCTTCGTTCATGGCCCAGCGGTACTGACTTTCGCCGAGCGATTGTCGCGCCTCGCCGGTTTTGCCTGGCGCAAGCATGCGTGGCAATGGCGCGTGTTCGTCCGCTAGCTTTTGCAGCAGCTCGGGGCTGATGGTCAGACGATCACAGCCGGCTAATTGTTCGATTTGGCCGAGGTTGCGAAAGCTCGCGCCCATCACCACGGTGTTGTAGGCATTAGCCTTGTAGTAGTTGTAGATGCGCGTGACCGATTGCACGCCTGGGTCTTCGGCGCCGATAAAGTCGCGGCCTTCGGCTTTTTTGTGCCAGTCATAGATCCGCCCGACGAAGGGCGAAATCAGAAACACCCCCGCATCAGCACATGCAGCGGCTTGGGCGAAGGAGAACAGCAAGGTCAGATTGGTCTGGATACCTTGGCGCTCCAACTGCTCGGCGGCGCGGATGCCTTCCCAGGTAGCAGCGATCTTAATCAGTACGCGTTCGCGCCCGACATTCGCTTGCTCATACAGGCCGATTAGACGTTCGGCGCGAGCCAAGGTGGCCCGCGTGTCGAATGACAAGCGCGCATCCACCTCAGTGGAAATTCGCCCCGGAATGACCTTGAGGATTTCCTGGCCGACGCTGGCACCAAACAGATCGCAGGCGAGGCCTAGATCGCCGTCACAATGGCTGATGGCGTGTTTCAGTAACGGTGCGTAACGCGGTAAGGCAGCAGCCTTGAGGAGTAGTGACGGGTTAGTGGTGGCATCCACGGGTTGCAAACGAATGATTGCGTCGAGGTCGCCAGTATCGGCCACCACGGTAGTGAACTGCTTGAGTTGGTCCAGTTTGGAAGTCATGGCGAGGCCTTGTTGATGCGAATGCCCTGACATTACCCGAGCGGCTGCAGCCACTCAACGACGTTAATGGCCTTCAAGCAATTGAGTGGCTTGATCCAACAGTTGTAGCGGGTCATCAACCTTATGCACATCCACTGAAAGCAGCTGGCGGAAGCGTCGAGCCCCCGGAAACCCTTGCCCCAAACCGAGAACATGGCGAGTGATGTGGTGCATGGCACCGCCTTCAGCCAGATGCTGTTCAATATAAGGGCGCAATCGTCGCAGCGCTTCAGCGCGGCCAACCACGGGTGCGTCACTGGCAAACAGCTGTTGGTCGACCTGCGCCAGCACATAGGGGTTGTGATAAGCCTCGCGGCCAAGCATCACGCCATCGAAGGTTTGCAGGTGCGCGCGGCATTCATCAAGGGTCTTGATGCCACCGTTGAGAATGAACTCCAGATCAGGAAAATCCTGCTTAAGTTGCGCGGCAACCTCGTAGCGCAGCGGCGGCACTTCACGGTTTTCCTTAGGCGATAGGCCCTCGAGAATGGCGATTCGCGCATGCACAGTAAAACTGCGGCAGCCAGCAACCGCGACGGTGCCAACAAAGTCGCGCAGCTCGGCATAGCTGTCGCGGCCATTGATACCGATCCGATGCTTAACCGTTACTGGAATACTTACCGCGTCTTGCATGGCTTTGACGCAATCGGCGACTAGCTGCGGGTGGCCCATCAGGCAGGCACCGATCATGTTGTTCTGCACCCGATCACTGGGGCAGCCGACGTTTAGATTGACCTCGTCATAGCCGGCAGCTTCAGCCAAGCGCGCGCAGGCAGCCAAGTCAGCAGGATTGCTGCCACCCAGTTGCAACGCCAGCGGATGCTCGCACTCGCTGTAACGCAGAAAACGTTCACGATCGCCATGCAGCAGCGCGCCGGTAGTGACCATCTCGGTGTAGAGCAGAGCGTGTTTGGATAACAGGCGTAGAAAAAATCGGCAGTGCCGATCAGTCCAATCCATCATCGGTGCAACGCTGAATCTTCTGTTTATATCTGTTTGATTTAAAATGACATTTTTCAATTCGGTGACCGATATTTTGCTGTGTTCTAGTGCTTGGGTGCACATGAGGGGCACACGGTGGGTAAGACGGGTACATGTAGGTGGCATTATACAGGCGCATTGCTCTGTACACCGATTGCACGCTTAGTCAGATTGAAGAGTAGAGGGTTCGAAGGCGTGGAATCTGGATTTTCCGTCTGGGCGATTGGGCAAGAAATTTACAAATTCATGGCGCAAAGCAGAACAACCGCGGATGAAAAAGGATTTTAAATGGCAACCTGTTGCTGCTCGAACAACATTGCCACATAACAAAACTGCAGGAACTAGCTCAGTGCTAAAGCACTATTGAATGGCACTGTTTCTGGAGCGATTCTGAGCGTGCCGCATTCCGCCAAGGTTCCGCCTGCTCATGTCCGTTAACTCATCATCTAGCACCGCCATTGATCACTCGCCCGTCTGCACGCGCTTGGCCAATGGCGTGCAGGTGGCTGTGCTCAGTCAACCGAGCAGCATTCAGGCTGCGTTGAGTGTGCGGGTGGCGGTGGGTAGTCATGATGAGCCGGCCGAACATCCCGGCTTAGCGCATTTTCTTGAGCATTTACTGTTTCTTGACTGCGCTGAATTTGCCGCTGATCAGCGCCTAATGCCTTTTGTGCAGGCTTGCGGTGGGCAGCTTAATGCCTCGACTCAGGCGCGGCATACCGATTACTTCTGTGAGGTGCCGGCAGCGCTCTTACCCGCGGCATTGGCGCGCATGTGCGCGATGCTTGCTCAGCCATTGTTGACAGTTGCTGCGCAGCTGGCTGAGCGCGAGGTGCTGCACGCGGAGTTTCTCGCCCGCGCTCAAGATGCCGATACCTTAGTGGCCGCTGCATTGGGCCAAGCGCTGGCAGATGGGCACGTATTTGCCGCGTTCCAAGCTGGATCGCGAGACACCCTGGCGGTGGAGCAGTACGCGTTTCAACAAGCCTTATATGAATTTCATCGGCAGCATTATCAGGGCGCTAATGTTGCGTTGGTGCTGGTAGGGCCGCAACCAGTGGCTGAATTGCAGGCGCTGGCGCAGCAGTGTGCTAGCCAGTTGGCCTGCGGTACGCCGTTGCCGGCGCTGGCGCCATCAGCCCTGTTGCCGTTGCGTCGGCAGCAATTAAAGCTGCAGCTGCCGAGCGGTGTACCGACACTGCACCTGACGTTTGCCCTAGGGTTGGCGCCTACGGATCACGCCGGCGATTTGCCACAAGCTCTGGATTTTATCCAAACTTGGCTGCTGGCCGAGTCATCAGGAGGCCTGTTGGCTCAGCTGCGCAGCGCGCAGTTATGCAGCGATTTGAGTGCGCGGCTGCTGTATCAGCATGGCGATCAAGCCCTGTGGTTGCTGAGTTTTGCTGGTGTTGCCGACGATGATGCGGTGCAGGCTGAGTTAGCTGCTGCGTTGTGCAGCTGGTTAGCATTTTTTGCCCGCCATGCGCCTTGGAATGAGCTCGCTGAGCGCTATCAACTGATTCAGACGTGTCGACCGCCGCGCTCGCCCTTGGCTCTGGCGCGGGAGTGGCAGGCCGCCTTGGCTTTAGGCGTAACGTCTGGGCAGGGTTTGAGCGGGCCAGCCATGCAGTTATTGCCAAGGTTGTTGCAGCAACTGCAGGTGCCGCAGCGGTGCATCAGCCTGTTTGCCAGTCAGGCGCAGCAGCCAATGTGGCCGGGCCAGCATGGTTTTGCTTTGCGTCTGTGCGAAGGCACGCTACCCATTGCGATCAGTCGTTACTGGGCCTGGCAATTGCCGGCGCGCAATCCGTTACTGGGTGATGCGCTAGTGACATTACCGCGTTTGGCCATTAGGGCAGAGTTGGATTGGCTGGACACGCCAGCGTTAGCCTCGGCTAGCGATCAGGCAGTGTTGCATGGTCTCTGCCGCTTTGCTCCTCAGTTACCGCCGGCGCAGCTATTGGCAGTCGCTCGGGTGGCGTGGCGTGAGCTGACAGCGAATGCGGAGCAGGTCGGCTTCAGCCTGCAACTATCCGCGCAGCGCGGTGCTTTGCAGTTGCTGTTGCAGGGGCCTAGCCGTTTGCTAGCGCCATTATTAGGACAATTGCTGGCGTGCCTACTGGCGCCGGCAGTAGAGGTTTGGCCACAGGCGCTGCAACTAGCGAAGCATGCTGACGATTTGGCACAGATGCCGTTACGCCGGCTGCTGGGGTGCTTGCCCGAGTTGTTTGAAACCAGCATGCAAAGCGTAGCGGCCGACAGTACAAGCGAGCTGCAACGGGGTTATCGACTCACTGATGTGCTCGCTCAGATCTCAGGTGTTGCAGTGTCTGAGCAGGCCCGCATTACAGCCTTGTTTAATGGGATAACGCCCCTGGCGCTCAATCCGCGATTTGAATTGCCCACAGTAGGGCGGCGCTACTGGCTGGTAAAGCCAGTCGCCACGACTGAGGTCTGTGTACTGCTGTTTTGTTCATTGCCTAGTCGCAGTGCGTGCGCTGAGGCCGGCTGGCGGCTGCTGGCTCATTATTATCAAAGTCCGTTTTTTCAGCGGCTGCGCAGTGAGTTGCAGTTGGGCTATGGGGTGTTTTGTGGCTTGCGTCAGGTACAAGGCCGGCACGGCATTCTGTTTGCCGTGCAGTCGCCGCATGCTTCGCAGGCGCAGATTCTGGGTCATATTCGCAGCTTTATTGCGGACCAGACGCCACGCTTGGCCGCGCTCACTGCCGCTGAGCTGACCGCGGCCGCGCAGACGGTTGCCGAGCCATTAAATGTTGCGCGAATGAGCCTAGTCGAGCGTGCCGAGTTGTACTGGCAGCAGCATTTGGCTGGCCACACCACAGAGCATGCAAACGCTGTGTTGCAGGCTCTGTTGAGCTATGAGCACAAGCAACTATTGCGTTGTCAGCAGCAGCTGCTGGATGCCGACGGCGGCTGGTATCTGCTCAGCAACCAAGCGCCCAGCGGTAACGATTGGTTGCCGCTCGGCTAAGCAGTTCGTCAGCAACTTCCCCTTTTATCAAACACTCGCAATCCGCAATCCGCGCTCTAGCGGCGTGGCTGATTGGCTGCGATTCGCGTGCCTGTAACTCGCTAAAAGTTACTGCTCATTCATTAGGCCCAAGGCGACGTAAGACCTAGGGATTGGCTCCTTGCGCTAGTTGTGGTCGTACACCTTAGCGGTTGCGCCGACGAGCCTGGCCAAAGCAGCAGTAATTCGGTGCTTTTGCAGCGTATGGCTGGCCGTGGGGCTTTTTGATAATCGCTGCGTCCTGACAGACCTGACTGTCGTCCCACCCGCGGAGTGCGTTATGAACAATAAAAAGATTGCCCACAGCCGATTCCTGCCCCTGGCCCTAACTGCTGCTGTTGCTCTGGCTAGCGCTCAGCAGGCGACTGCGGAAATCGTGTTGTATGACAAAGACGACACCACGTTTGCTACTGACGGTTACCTGAACACGTTTTATGTGAATAGCGATGTCAATCGTGAAGGCGATACCTTCGACCGCAGCCAATCACGGGTGAAGATGGGCTTTCTGCCTAACTGGTTAGGCTTTACCTTCGGCAAGGAAATCGACGGTCTGACCCTCAGCGGCCGTTCGTCGTTCTGGGTCACCATTAACGACAGCGAAACTAACGGCACTGATACCGCCATCGATGTGCGTCAGTTCTACGGCACTATTGCTAGTCCTGAGTGGGGTGAAGTGCTGGTCGGTAAGGACTTCGGCCTGTTCTCGCGCTCCAACATCTTCCTTGATGAAATCCTCTCGGGCTTCGGCAA
>RCMZ01001007.1_pt1 | contig 13699 bp, 13 predicted proteins | sample 2041141 | NCBI WGS metagenome assembly RCMZ01 (sample SAMN09708263, study PRJNA481090) | Wastewater metagenome, whole genome shotgun sequencing project. | biome: sewage; isolation source: Davis station wastewater (DW) | place: Antarctica: Davis Station | collected 2010-03-01
CGTTCGATGCTGCTCTGGGCTTTTTCGCCGTTGACGGTCATCACGTTCAACACGCCATTGGCGCTGTTTTGCAGGCGTTGAATGATCTGTTGGATCTCGGCGGTGGAGGCAGCGGTCTTCTGCGCCAGGTTACGCACCTCGTCGGCCACTACGGCAAAGCCGCGGCCTTGTTCGCCGGCGCGGGCGGCTTCGATAGCGGCGTTAAGGGCCAGCAGGTTGGTCTGTTCGGCAATGCTGCGAATCACGGTAAGCACCGAGCCGACTTGCTGGGTTTCTTCTTCCAGTTGCTGCATGGCTTCGACCGCGCCCATCACACTGCTGCCTAGGTCGCTGATGCTGGAGGACAGGCTGCCGATGCTTTGCCGTGCGGCGTCGGCTTGTTTGGAGGCTGCGCCGGCTTCATCCGAGGCTTGTCGCGAACGGTGGGCGACCTCCTGGATGCTGCTGGTCATGGTCTGGATGTCGCGGCTGATGGAGTCGGTATGGCCCTGCTGGGAGCTGGCGTTTTCTTCCGAGCCCTGGGTCAGGCGGTACAGCTCCTGAGACATCTGCCCCAGAGGGCTGGCCGCTTCGACGATCTGGCGAATGGTGCCTTGCAGTTTGTCGAGGAAGCCATTGAACAGCTCGATCATGGCGCCGATTTCGTCGTTGGCCTCCACCGACACGCGGCGGGTCAGGTCGCCGTCGCCGCGGGCAATCGCTTGCAGCGAGTCGATCACGCCATGCACGTTGCGCATGATGCTGCTGATCACCAGCCACGAGCCGAGCGCCACCAGTGCTACCAGTACCAGGCTGAGGATGATCCCCACGCGGGTGGTGGTGGCATTGTCTTTACGCGTCTGGGCCAGAGCGCTCTGGAAGTCTTGATAGGCATTGGCGCGGAACTCTGAACCGAGCTTTTGTGCCTGGCTCAGGTCGCTGGCCATGCGGTCGAGATTAGGCCGCAGGGTGTCAAAGTTGGCGGTGCCTTTGACCAGTTGGGAGGATGCCGATAAGGCGTTTTCCGCATAGCGTTGCACGGCGACACGCCAGGCATCGAGTTCGCCGCTGCGCTCGCGCTGGTTGCTGAGCAGGCCTTGCAGTTCCTGCTGCTTGGCGGCGATGGCCTGCAATACCTCGCGGGCTTCGGTGAGCGTTGACTCTTCACCAGCCGCCACGGCGCTGTTGAGCAATGCAGGAATACGCGAGAACTGGAAGATCACCGCATCGGTTTTTTCCAGGGTCGGGTAGCTGTGGGTTTCCAGCTCCACCAGGCGCGAATCGTTGTTGGACAGTTGCTGCGAGTTGTAGCCCACGTATAGCAACAGGCCGAGCAGGGCAACGGCTGGCAGCAGGGCCAGTTTCAGGGTCAGGGACAGATTCTTGAGCATGTTGTGCTCCAATACGGGACACGTAAGTAATACAGGAGTGACCGGGGCATTTTGCAGGGGCGCTCTGGCTGACTGCGCAGTTAGCCCCCGTTTTATTGATATCGGCTGCCCCTACATTTGCTATAGCCGTTTGGCTGCACTAATGCACGGTTATGTGCATAAAAAAGCCGCCTTTTGAGGCGGCTTTTTGTCGCATTGCTCTTACAGGCCGTTGGCCGCTTTGAATTCGCGGCGACGACGGTGCAGGACTGGCTCGGTGTAGCCGTTCGGTTGCTTGGTGCCTTCGACGACCAGTTCAACAGCCGCCTGGAAGGCGATGTTGCTGTCGAAGTTCGGCGCCAGCGGACGGTACAGTGGGTCGTTGGCGTTCTGACGATCCACCACCGGCGCCATGCGCTTGAGGGTTTCCATCACTTGCTCAAGGCTGACCACGCCGTGATGCAGCCAGTTGGCGATGTGCTGGCTGGAGATACGCAGGGTGGCGCGGTCTTCCATCAGGCCGACATCATTGATGTCCGGCACCTTGGAGCAGCCGACGCCCTGGTCGATCCAGCGCACCACGTAACCGAGGATGCCCTGGGCATTGTTGTCCAGCTCGTTCTGCACGTCTTCGGCGGACCAGTTGGTGTTCGGCGCCAGCGGAATGCTCAGGATGTCGTCCAGCGAGGCGCGTTCACGCTTGGCCAGCTCGGCCTGACGGGCGAACACGTCGACCTTGTGGTAGTGCATGGCGTGCAGCGAGGCGGCGGTCGGCGACGGTACCCAGGCGGTGTTGGCGCCGGCCAGCGGGTGAGCGATTTTCTGTTCGACCATGCCAGCCATCAGGTCAGGCATGGCCCACATGCCTTTACCGATCTGGGCGCGACCCTGCAGGCCAGCGGCCAGGCCGATGTCGACGTTCCAGTTTTCGTAGGCGTTGATCCACTTCTCGGCCTTCATGGCGGCCTTGCGCACCATGGCGCCGGCTTCCATGGAGGTGTGCAGCTCGTCACCGGTACGGTCGAGGAAGCCGGTGTTGATGAATACCACGCGCTCGCTGGCGGCCTGGATGCAGGCTTTCAGGTTGACGGTGGTACGCCGCTCTTCGTCCATGATGCCGACTTTGAGGGTGTTGCGGGTCATGCCCAGTACGTCTTCGACGCGGCCGAACAGTTCGTTGGTGAACGCGGCTTCTTCCGGGCCGTGCATCTTTGGCTTAACGATGTACATCGAGCCGGTGCGGCTGTTCTTGCGGCTGCTGTTGCCTTTCAGGTCATGCAGGGCGATCAGACTGGTGACCAGGCCGTCCATGATGCCTTCCGGCACTTCGAAGCCGTCTTTATCGATGATTGCGTCGTTGGTCATCAGGTGGCCGACGTTGCGCACGAACAGCAGGCTGCGGCCGTGCAGGGTCAGGCTGCCACCGTTGACGGCGTTGTAGACGCGATCCGGGTTCATGGTGCGGGTGAAGGTGCTGCCGCCCTTGGCGACTTCTTCCGCCAGGTCGCCCTTCATCAGGCCGAGCCAGTTCTTGTAGATGACTACTTTGTCGTCGGCATCGACGGCGGCAACGGAATCTTCGCAGTCCATGATGGTGGTCAGGGCGGCTTCCATCAGCACGTCTTTAACGCCGGCGGCATCGGTCTGGCCAACCGGGGTGCTGGCGTCGATCTGGATTTCGAAGTGCAGGCCGTTGTGCTTGAGCAGCACGGTGGTCGGTGCGGCTGCGTCGCCCTGGAAGCCGATCAGCTGGGCATCGTTTTGCAGGCCAGTGTTGCTGCCGCCCTTGAGGCTGACGATCAGCTTGCCGGCTTCGATGCGGTAGGCGGTGGAGTCAACGTGGGAGCCAGCAGCCAGCGGCGCGGCTTGGTCGAGGAAGGCGCGAGCGTAAGCGATGACCTTGTCACCACGGACCTTGTTGTAGCCACGGCCTTTCTCGGCGTCGCCTTCTTCGCTGATTACGTCAGTGCCGTACAGGGCATCGTACAGCGAGCCCCAACGGGCGTTGGAGGCGTTGAGGGCGAAGCGCGCGTTCATCACCGGCACGACCAGCTGCGGGCCGGCCATGGTGGCGATTTCGGCGTCGACGTTTTCGGTGGTGATCTTGAAGTCAGCCGGTTCCGGCAGCAGGTAGCCGATTTCCTGCAGGAAGGCTTTGTAGGCGACGGCGTCATGCGCCTGGCCGGCACGGGCCTGGTGCCAGGCATCGATCTGCGCCTGGAGAGCGTCACGCTTGGCCAGCAGTGCACGGTTTTTCGGCGCCAGGTCGTTGATGACCGCTTCGGCACCGGCCCAGAATTTCTCGGCCGCAATGCCGGTACCCGGAATGGCTTCGTTGTTTACGAAGTCGAACAGGACTTTGGCGACCTGCAGGCCACCGACTTGTACGCGCTCAGTCATTGCTTGCCTCTCTCTATCAAAATCAACGCTGGAGAGCCTTACGGTTTTTAACGGCCGCCAAGCAGGCTCTAAACCAAGGCCGGGCGGCCATGTAGTTCGAGGCGGCGGATACTACATGATGCCAGCGAAAAAATCAGCGGGCGCGCGTCGCTTCGCGACTATCGCGCGTGTGCTGGTCACAAATGACCGTCTGGCTATACTCGCCTGAAATTCTGCCGGGAGTCGCTCATGTCTGTTACTGCGGTTGGTGTTGCTGATCTCGATGCGCTGGTGCCGCTGTTTGCCGGCTATTTGCAGTTCTATCAGGTGCCCAGATCGGCCACTGAGATTCACGCCTTTCTCCTTGAGCGCCTGCAGCGCGGCGATGCGCAACTGTTTATCGCTCGCGATGAACAGGGCATGGCCCAGGGCTTTACCCAGCTCTACCCGCTGCAGTCATCCCTGTCGTTGGCGCCGGCCTGGTTGCTCAGTGATTTGTTTGTGTTGCCCAGTGCTCGCCGTCAGGGCGTCGGTGAGGCGCTAATGAATGCCGCTCGCGCCTATGCCGAGGCGAGCGGGGCGTGTGGCTTGCAGCTGGAAACGGCGAAGACCAACCTGGCCGGCCAGGCCTTGTATGAGCGCCTGGGCTATGTGCGCGACGAGCTGTACCTGACCTATTGGCTAAGCTTGGCGAATACATGAGGGGCCCGATGGGTGCCGCCTATTGATAAGGAGATGTCTGTGAATCATCTGGTCTTGACGGTAATTGCCCCCGATCAGCCGGGGCTGGTGGAAAAGGTTGCGCAGTGCATCGCCGCCCATGGTGGCAATTGGCTGGAAAGTCGCATGTCGCGCATGGACGGTCAGTTCGCCGGGATTCTGCGCGTCGGGGTGCCGGCCGAGGCCTACGATGAGTTGGTCGAAGCCCTGCACGCCTTGAGTGCGCAGAACATCCGCGTGTTGCTGGCGGAGAGCGGCATCCAGCCGTCCTGCACCTGGAAGCCGATTTTGCTCGATCTGGTCGGCAACGACCGGCCAGGGATCGTGCGTGACATCACCCGTTTGCTGGCTGAGCTGGGGGTCAATCTGGAAAGCCTGGCCACTTCGGTGGCGCCGGCACCGATGAGCAGCGAGCCGCTGTTCCATGCCGAGGCCGTGCTGGCGGTGCCGTTGAGCCTGAGCCTGGAGGTGTTGCAGAACAAGCTGGAAACCCTGGCCGACGACTTGATGGTAGAGCTGCGTCTGCGCACCGAGGTTTGAACGCTGCCCCTGCTGGCGAGCGCCGCTCAGCGCTGGCGGCGCAGGGTGAGCCAGGCATCCAGGCTGTAGACCAGCAGGCCGGCCCAGATCAGGGCGAACGTCAGCAGCTTGCTCGGCTCGAAGTGCTCGCCAAACAGCAGCACCGCCTGCAGCGCCACCAGGGTCGGGGCGATGTACTGCAAAAACCCCAGGGTGGTGTAAGGCAGGTGGCGCGCAGCAGCGTTGAAGCACAGCAGTGGCAGCAAGGTGATGGGCCCTGCCGCCATCAGCCACAGCGCCTGGGAGCTGCTCCAGAAGGCTGGCTGCAGACTGCCGGCCTGCGGGTTGAGCAGCAGCCAGATCAGCGCGACAGGCAGCAGCAACCAGGTTTCCACCACCAGCCCCGGTAGGGCGGCCACCGGCGCCTGTTTGCGGATCAGGCCATAAAAGGCAAAGCTGCCGGCCAGCGCCAGGGATAGCCAGGGCAGGCTGCCCACCTGCCAGAGTTGTTGCAGCACGCCCAGGGCCGCCAGGCCAACGGCCAACCATTGCAGGCGGCGCAGGCGTTCGCCGAGCAGCAGCATGCCCAAGAGCACGTTGAGCAGCGGGTTGATGTAGTAGCCGAGGCTGGCTTCGAGCATGCGCCCGTTATTCACCGCCCAGACATACAGCAGCCAGTTCGCGGCAATCAGCAGGCCACTTAGGCTCAATACCGCCAGGCGTCGCGGATTGGCCAGCAGTTCGCGCCACCAGTTGGGGTGCTTCCAGACCAGCAACAGCAGAGCACCGCCGAGTGCCGACCAGATGATCCGGTGGGCGATGATCTCCCGTGCCGGCACTTCGGCAATGGCCTTGAAGTACAGCGGGAACAGGCCCCAGACGATATAAGCGCTGAGGCCCAGCAGATAGCCGCGGCGCGGGTTGACGGTGTTCATGGATGTCCTGGCAAGCGTGGGCAAACAGCGGTGCAGTGTACTGTCGGGGTGCCTTGTTTGTCCGCTTGCTCAGGTTTTTTGCGGCTTAAAACAGCCGCAGCGGCTCTTCATCCAGCGCCGACAGTTGCTCGCGCAGGATCAATATCTGCTCACCCCAATAGCGCTCGCTGCCGAACCACGGGAAGCTCATGGGGAACGCGGGGTCGTCCCAGCGCCGCGCCAGCCAGGCGCTGTAGTGCATCAGGCGCAGGCTGCGCAGGCCTTCGATCAGGGCCAGTTCGCGCGGGTGGAAATCGTGGAACTCCTGATAGCCCTCCATCAGCTCGGCCAGTTGCGACAGGCGCTCGTGGCGCTCGCCACCGCCGAGCATCATCCACAGGTCTTGCACTGCCGGGCCCATGCGACAGTCGTCGAGGTCGACCATGTGGAAGCTGTCGTCGCGGCACAGCAGGTTGCCCGGATGGCAGTCGCCGTGGATGCGGATGGCCTGGTAGGGCGTGGCGGCAAACAGGCTGTGCAGGCGCTTAAGCAGGTCGCGAGCCACCGATTCGTAGGCTGGCAGCAAACCGCGGGGGATAAAGTTGCCTTCCAACAGGGTGGTCAGCGAGGCGTCGCCGAAGTGGCTCACCGAGGTGATTTCGCGGTGTTCGAATGGCTTGATCGCGGCAATTGCATGCATCCGCCCGAGCAGGCCGCCGAGGCGATAGAGCTGGTCCAGATTGCCCGGCTCCGGCGCCCGACCACCGCGCCTCGGAAACAGCGCGAAACGAAAGCCGGCGTGCTCGAACAGGGTTTCGCCGTCACGCATCAGGGGTGCCACCACCGGCACTTCGTGCTCGGCCAGCTCCAGGCTGAAGCTGTGCTCCTCGCGGATCGCCGCATCGGTCCAGCGCTCGGGGCGATAGAACTTGGCGATCAGCGGTTGCTCGTCGTCGATGCCGACTTGATACACACGGTTCTCATAGCTGTTCAGGGCCAGCACACGGGCGTCGGACAGGTAGCCAATGCTCTCGACGGCATCCAGCACCAGGTCTGGGGTCAGGGCAGCAAATGGGTGGCTCATTATCGTGTCCGGGCGGCGTGGGGTCGCCAGTGTACGCTGGCGTTGGCGCAGTTGTTGGGTCTTAGTCACCCGGTTTCGGCGTGCGCGCCAGGCAGTAAACGTCCACCCGTGCGGCGCCGGCCCTGCGCAGCAGACGGGCGATGCTCTCGGCGGTGGCGCCGGTGGTGAGTACGTCGTCGACCACGGCCAGGTGCAGGCCTTTGACCTGACCCTCTGCTGCCAGCTCAAAGGCCTGGCGCAGATTGCGTCGGCGCTGGGCGGCACCTAGTTGTTGCTGGGCAGGCGTGTCCTGGCGGCGCTGCAGTAAGTGCTCGTTCAGCGTGAGCTGCAGGCTTTGGCTGAGCCAGCGCGCCAACATGCCGGCCTGGTTGAAGCCGCGCTGGCGCAGGCGGCGGCTGGACAGCGGCACCGGCAGCAACAGGTCCGGCTTGGTCAGGCCTTCACTAAAGGCATGTTGCAGATGATGTGACAGCAACTCACCCAGCAGGCGTCCCAATGGCCATTGCGCCTGATGCTTGAAGCGAGTGATCAGGCTGTCCAGCGGGAAGTCGTAGCGCCAGGCGGCCTCAACTCGCTCGAATGCGGGTGGTTTGCGCAGGCAGGCGCCGCAGATGAGTCCCGTGGTTGCCAGGGGCAGGGCGCAGATCCGGCAGTGCCCGCCGAGCCAGGGCAGTTCGGCCTCACAGGCGCTGCACAGGGCCAGTGGGCTGTCGCTGGGTTCGTCGCAAAGCAAACAGGTTTGTGTGTTTTTTGACCAGATGTAAACCGGCCTGTCGTGTGTTGGTTGACAGCGCATAAGGCTTCCCTAACTATGCCAAACATCCGTGTTGTGCTGCCTGACTTTAGCAGGCACAGATTACTAATAAGGAACATCCGATGAGCGCGTCCACTTCCGCCAACTTGCGTCACGACTGGTCTCTGGCCGAGGTCAAAGCCCTGTTTCAACAGCCGTTCAATGACCTGCTGTTCCAGGCGCAGACGGTGCACCGTGGGCACTTCAACGCCAACCGCGTGCAAGTCTCCACCCTGCTGTCGATCAAGACCGGCGCCTGCCCGGAAGACTGCAAGTACTGCCCGCAGTCCGGTCACTACAACACCGGGCTGGAAAAGGAAAAATTGCTGGAAGTGCAGAAGGTGCTGGAAGAGGCCGCCCGCGCCAAAGCCATCGGCTCAACCCGCTTCTGCATGGGCGCTGCCTGGAAGCATCCGTCGGCCAAGGACATGCCCTACGTGCTGGAGATGGTCAAAGGCGTGAAGGCCATGGGCCTGGAAACCTGCATGACCCTCGGCAAGCTTGACCAGGAGCAGACCACCGCGCTGGCCCAGGCCGGTCTGGATTACTACAACCATAACCTGGACACCTCGCCGGAGTTCTACGGCAATATCATCACCACTCGCACCTACGCTGATCGCCTAGAAACCCTCAGCTACGTGCGCGATGCGGGGATGAAGATCTGCTCCGGCGGCATCCTCGGCATGGGTGAGTCGCTGGACGACCGCGCCGGTCTGCTGATCCAGTTGGCTAACTTGCCAGAGCATCCAGAGTCGGTGCCAATCAATATGCTGGTCAAGGTTGCCGGCACGCCGCTGGAAAATGCCGAGGAGGTCGATCCGTTCGACTTTATCCGCATGCTCGCCGTGGCCCGCATCCTTATGCCGCAATCCCACGTGCGCCTGTCCGCCGGCCGTGAGGCGATGAACGAGCAGATGCAGGCCCTGGCCTTCCTCGCTGGCGCCAACTCGATCTTCTACGGCGACAAGCTGCTGACCACGGCCAACCCGCAGGCCGACAAGGACATGCAGTTGTTTGCTCGTCTCGGCATCAAGCCGGAAGCCCGTGAGGAGCATGCCGACGAAGTGCATCAGGCCGCCATCGAGCAGGCCCTGATCGAGCAGCGTGACTCCAAGCTGTTTTATAACGCCGCGGTCTGAGCCGTTGCAGGCGTAGCCCGGATCAACCCAAGGGTTAATCCGGGATTCTGGTTTTCCCGGATGGCGCTGCGCTAATCCGGGCTACGGAACGATTTATGAGCTTCGATCTCGCCTCCCGCCTTAACGAGCGCCGCGCCGCCCATCTGTACCGTCAGCGCCCCTTGCTGGAAACTCCGCAGGGTCCTGAGGTCATGGTTGAGGGTGAGCGGCTGTTGGCGTTCTGCTCCAACGACTACCTGGGCCTGGCCAATCACCCCGAGGTGATCACGGCCATGCAGCAGGGCGCGGCCAAATGGGGTGTCGGTGGTGGCGCCTCGCACTTGGTGCTCGGCCACAGCACGCCGCACCACGCGCTGGAGGAGGCGCTGGCCGAATTCACCGGGCGACCGCGGGCGCTGCTGTTTTCCACTGGCTATATGGCCAACCTGGCGGCCGTCACCGCGCTGGTCGGTCAGGGCGACACGGTGCTGGAAGACCGCATCAACCATGCCTCCTTGCTGGATGCCGGGTTGTTGTCGGGCGCGCGTTTCTCCCGCTACCTGCACAACGATGCCGTGAGCTTGGCCAGCCGTCTGCAGAAAGCCACGGGCAATACCCTAGTGGTCACCGATGGCGTGTTCAGCATGGATGGCGATCTGGCCGACCTGCCGGCGCTGTGCGCGGCGGCAAAGCAAAAGGACGCCTGGGTGCTGGTTGATGATGCCCACGGTTTCGGCCCCTTGGGTGCCACGGGCGCTGGCATCGTCGAGCACTTCGGCTTGGGCGTCGAGGATGTGCAGGTGCTGGTCGGCACCCTGGGCAAGGCTTTCGGCACCGCCGGCGCTTTTGTCGCCGGTAGCGAAGAGCTGATCGAGACGCTGATTCAGTTCGCCCGGCCGTATATCTACACCACCAGCCAGCCGCCAGCAGTGGCCTGCGCCACCCTGAAAAGCCTGGAGCTGTTGCGCACGGAAAACTGGCGCCGTGAACACCTGAATAAACTGATCGCGCGCTTCCGCGAGGGCGCCGCTGCGATTGGTCTGACCCTGATGGACAGCGCCACGCCGATCCAGCCGATCCTGATCGGCGACAGCGCCCGTGCCTTACGGCTGTCGGCTCTGCTGCGCGCGCGCGGCCTGCTGGTCACGGCGATTCGCCCGCCGACCGTGCCGACCGGCAGCGCGCGCTTGCGCGTCACTCTCAGTGCCGCCCACAGCGAGGCGCAGCTGGAACTATTGTTACAGGCACTGGCCGAGTGCTGGCCGCTGCTGGGCGAGAACGAAGATGCGTAATCGACTGATTCTGTTGTCCGGTTGGGGCCTCGGCAGTGCGCCGCTGGAGCCGTTGGCGGCGGCCTTGCAGGGGCTGGATCAGCGCCTGCGGGTGCAGGTTGAACCGTTGCCGGCGCCGGGTTCGGCCGACCTCGATGAGTGGCTGGACGAGCTGGACAGCGCGTTACCGGAGGATGTCTGGCTGGGCGGCTGGTCCCTCGGCGGCATGCTCGCGGCCGAGCTGGCTGCGCGGCGTGGCGAGCGCTGCTGCGGGTTGCTGACGCTGGCCAGCAATGCCTGTTTTGTTGCCCGCAGCGATTGGCCTCAGGCCATGCCGGCCAGCACCTTTGCCGAATTTCAGGCGGCGTGTGCGGCCAATCCGGCAGTCTGCCTGAAGCGCTTCAGTGTGCTTTGCGCCCAGGGCAGTGAAGATCCCCGCGGTATGGCGCGCTTGCTGGCGTCCGCCGCGCCCGTGGTGGCGCCCGAGGCGCTGCTGCAGGGCTTGGCGTTGCTAGCGGCCATGGATACCCGTGCGGCGCTGCAAGGGTTTGCCGGCCCGCAGCTGCACCTGTTCGGTGCTGACGATGGACTGGTACCGGCCGAGGCCGCGGGCGCCTTGCTTACGCTGTTACCGGATGTGGAGGTGGGCCTGATCGAGCAGGTCGGTCACGCCTTCGTGGTTGAGCGTCCCCATGAAGTGGCGGCTGCGATTCAGGCTTTTCTGCATGAGGTCGAGGATGACTGATCTGGCTCAGGTGTCGTTGCCGGGCGTGCCGGACAAGCGCCAGGTGGCGGCCTCGTTTTCCCGTGCTGCGGCCAGTTACGACAGCGTGGCGGCCTTGCAGCGCGCAGTGGCCGACACCCTGCTGGCGCAGTTGCCGGCCGATTTACGCCCGCAGCGCTGGCTGGACCTGGGCTGTGGTACGGGCTATTGCACCCGTGCCCTTGCCCAGCGCTACGGCGCAGGGCAGGGGCTGGCCGTGGACCTGGCTGAAGGCATGCTGCGCCACGCCCGGCCGCAGGGTGGCGCCGCACACTTTATTGCCGGCGATGCCGAGCGCCTGCCGTTGGCGACGGATAGCTGCGATTTGCTGGTCTCCAGCCTGGCGTTGCAGTGGTGTGGCGATTTTGCCAGGGTGCTCGCCGAGGCGCGGCGGGTGCTGCGTCCAGGCGGCGTGCTGGCGTTCAGTAGCCTGTGTGTTGGCACCCTGCACGAGTTGCAGGGCAGCTGGCAGGCGGTGGATGGTCATGTGCACGTCAATCGCTTCCGCGCCTTGAGTACCTATCAGCAACTCTGCGCGGACAGCGGTTTGCAGGTGCGAGCGTTGCAGGTGCAGCCGCAGGTGCTGCATTACCCTGATGTGCGCAGCTTGACAGGCGAGTTGAAGGCCCTGGGTGCCCACAACCTTAATCCCGGACGCCCCGGCGGCCTGACCGGACGTGAGCGTATTCGCGCCTTGCTCGCGGCCTATGAGGGTTTTCGCCAGCCCCAAGGGCTGCCGGCCACCTATCAGGTGGTATATGCCGTGCTGCACAAGGAATTTTGAGATGAGTGCTGTGTTCTTCGTCACCGGTACCGATACCGATGTGGGTAAAACCACCATCGCCGCCGGCCTGCTGCGTGCGGCGCGGCTGGCGGGCCTGAGCACCGCGGCAGTCAAGCCGGTGGCCTCCGGTTGTGAGGATGGCGTTGACGGCCTGCGCAACAGTGATGCGCTGGCGCTGCTGGCCGAGTGCTCGCTGCCGTTGAGTTATGCCGAGGTCAATCCATTTGCTTTTGCCCCGGCCATTGCGCCGCACCTGGCGGCCCGTGAGGCGGGCGTGGAACTCAAGGTGGCGGCACTGGCCGACGCCGTGCAGACGGTGCTTGCGCAGCAGGCGGACTTCACCCTGGTGGAGGGCGCCGGTGGCTGGCGGGTGCCGTTGGGCGAGCAGGCCACGCTGGCCGACCTGCCTGTCGCCCTCGATCTGCCGGTGATTCTGGTGGTGGGTGTGCGCCTGGGCTGCATTAATCATGCGTTGTTGACAGCCGAGGCCATTGCCCGCGATGGCTTGCGCCTCGCCGGCTGGGTGGCCAATGTGCTCGATCCGCAGACCTCGCGCCTGGACGATAACCTGCGCACCTTGACTGAGCGGCTGGCGGCGCCCTGCCTGGGGCGGGTGCCGCGGCTGGAGCAGGCTGGCGCCGCGGCGGTGGCTCGACACCTGGATATCAGCCTTTTGGGGTTGACGCCTGCAAGCGTCGGGCTATAAGCGATTGCGGCGTGATTGCCTTTTGTTTGTATATTTATTGAACAAACTCGGCTTCAATGAACTGAAGATTGCGCAGGATGGAGTCGGATTATGGAAATTTCAGGCAGCAGTGCCTTCAGTTCGGGCTTGAGCAGCATCCAGAACGGCCAGCGCCGGGTGGATCAGGCGGCGGCACAGATTGCCGGCGCTGGGTTGCCCCAGACCTCGCCAGCGGCGGAGCCCAGCAAGCCTTCCGTCAGCGAGGCGCGGCCGGTTGATCTGGCCAGCAGTCTGGTGGATTTGCAGGTGGGCAAGGTCGAAGTCCAGGCCGGCGCCCGCGTGCTGGAAACCGCCGACGCGGTGCTCGGCACCATGCTCGATACCCGCGCTTAGGCGGCTTAACGGCCTCCCGCACAGGCGGGGAGGGGCCAGATGAATATCAATTCGCAGGCTTCCAGAACGTTGGCCGCGCCGCCAGGGCAGGTGGCGCGCTCGCCTGTCATCTCCGCGTACGCAGATAAACCGTCCTCGGCTGCCATGGCTGAGCGTGACGCCAAGCCTGCGGCCGATGCGGCGTCAGGCGATACCGCGGTTTCCCCTCAGCAACAAGCCCAGCTGCAACAGCAAATTGCCGCATTGGCCAGCCGTGATCGCGAGGTGCGCAGTCACGAGCAGGCCCATACTGCCGTGGGCGGTAGTTATGCCGGCGCACCGACCTACAGCTTCAAACGCGGCCCCGATGGCCAGGCCTACGCCGTCGGCGGTGAGGTCAGTATCGATGTCAGTCCTATTCCCAATGATCCTGCTGCCACCTTGCGCAAGATGGAGGTGGTGCAGCAGGCCGCGCTGGCGCCGGCTGAGCCGTCCGCCCAGGATTTGCGCGTAGCGGCCCAGGCGCAAGTGCTGGCCGCGCAGGCGCGCAGCGAACTGGCGGCGCTGCAGCGGGAGGAGGTCGCCGCAGCGGCGGCGGAGCGCAAGGCAGAGGCTCAGGCGCGCGAGGAACAGGAGCAGACTGAGCAAGAGGAACCGGCGGTGTCTGAAGTGCAGCAGCAGGGTTTCGACTTAACGCCTAATCTGCAGTTATACCGGCGCTTGAGCCAGCTGCAGGAACCGGCAGCGCTGGTTGATCTGGTCACCTGATTTGCGCATCTGCAGATGCTTGACAAGGTCAGGGCGTAAACGTATGTTTCAAACGCCTGTTTGATTGCTGGCCCGCATCAACTGTCGGGCGGCTGGGAGTGATCCCGCAAGCGACTGGTAAACCGGTCACCCTTACTAGGAATTTACAGCAGAGGTTATTCGCTATGCCTGACTACAAGG
>RCMZ01000750.1_pt1 | contig 13698 bp, 10 predicted proteins | sample 2041141 | NCBI WGS metagenome assembly RCMZ01 (sample SAMN09708263, study PRJNA481090) | Wastewater metagenome, whole genome shotgun sequencing project. | biome: sewage; isolation source: Davis station wastewater (DW) | place: Antarctica: Davis Station | collected 2010-03-01
GGGTTTCCCCATGTGAGAGTAGGTCATCGTCAAGCTTCTACACCAAACCCCTGATCATCGTAAGATGGTCGGGGGTTTGTCTTTGCGCGGGAAAATTAAACGCGGCGACACAATCTGCAAGTACAGTAGCGTCTCTTTTGAGTGTCATTTTTGTATGGGCTTCTGTTGATGAGCGAGTCTGCTGGCTCTAAGCAATTATCCGAGCTTTCTCTTGAGGCCTTGGTAGCTTGCCATGAGTGCGATCTATTGATGCGCAAGCCGCCGTTGGCCGATGGTGAGCGCGCCGAATGCCCGCGTTGTGGCTTTGAGTTGTACAGCCATAACCACCACGTGGTGCGGCGTAGTCTGGCCTTGGTCATTGCGGCCTTGCTGTTGTATATCCCGGCTAATTTCCTGCCCATCATGCAGATCAACGTGCTTGGGCAAACGTCCGAGGATACGGTCTGGAGCGGCGTTCTCAGCCTGTACGCCGCTGGTGGATTGCTCAAGACCATCGCGCTGGTGGTGTTTCTCTGCAGCATGGTTATTCCACTGCTCAAACTCTTAATGCAGTTGGTGGTGTTGCTCAGCATTCGTTGGGACATTGGACGCAGTTATGGGCTGCTGCTTTACCGGATTTATCACCATCTACGCGAGTGGGGCATGCTTGAGGTGTATCTGATGGGAATCTTGGTCTCCATCGTCAAGCTGGTCGATATTGCCTCGCCCACGCTGGATGTTGGTCTTGGCTGCTTTATCGCCTTGTTGCTCGCCCAGGTATGGCTGGAAGTGACCATGTCACCACACCAGATCTGGGAAGCCTTGGCAGGCGGGGATGCCCATGCGAGCCATTGATGCCGGTATTTTGATTTGCGTTGAGTGTCATGAGCTCAATCGGCAGGACGCAGACAATGATGATCAGCGCTGCACCCGCTGTGGCGCCAAGGTTCATGCCCGTCGCCCTGACAGCCTGAAGCGCACCTGGGCATTGCTGCTGACGGCGGCCTTGATGTACATCCCTGCCAATGTCCTGCCCATCATGACGGTTTATTCGCTGGGCAAGGGCCAGGCGGACACCATCATGTCTGGGGTAATCGAGCTGATTCACTACGATATGGTGCCTATTGCCATCGTCGTGTTTGTCGCCAGTATTCTGGTGCCGACGTTCAAGTTGGTCGGGTTGGCTTTGCTGCTTTATTCCGTGCAACGCCACCAACCCTTGTCCGCTCGTCAGCGTGGCTGGATGTACCGCTTTATTGAGTGGATTGGCCGCTGGTCGATGCTGGATATTTTTGTCATCACGGTGCTAGTGGCCTTGGTCAATTTTGGCAGCCTTGCCAGAATCGAAGCCGGCTTTGGTGCCGTCGCATTTTGCAGCGTGGTGGTTTTGACCATGCTTGCCGCTGTCACTTTTGACCCCCGCTTGATCTGGGATAACACGGAGTCGGATAACGACCATGACTGATTTACCTATAGCCAAGACTCGTCCGGCGTCCAATTGGTCGGCCATCTGGGTGTTACCCATCATTGCGTTACTGATTGGCGGTTGGCTCGGTTGGCAGGCTTACCAGAAAGCCGGTATTCAGGTGCAGATCCTGTTTGCTTCGGGCGAGGGTATTGAGGCTGGTAAAACCCAGTTGATTTACAAGGGTATGCCGATCGGCAAGGTGTTGAGCTTGGGTTTTCCTCTCGATGGTAAGGATCGCGGGGTCATTGCGACGCTGGAAGTCGACAAGCAGCTTGAGCCTTTTTTACGCAGTGAAACGCGCTTCTGGCTGGTTAAACCGAGCGTCACCCTGGCAGGCATTACCGGTCTGGACACCTTGGTGTCAGGCAACTACATTACCGCCAGCCCAGGCCTTGGTACGCCCACCCACGAGTTTGTTGCGCTGGCCGAGGCGCCGCCTCTGGCGGAAAGCACCCCTGGCTTGCATATCACGCTAAAGGCCGAGCGGCTGGGCTCGCTTAATCGCGACAGTCCGGTGTTCTACAAGCAGATTCAGGTTGGCCGGGTGCGCAGTTATGCCCTGGGCGACGATCAGTCTACCGTCGATATCAAGGTCTTCATTGAGCCCCAATACGCCAGCCTGGTGCGCAAGCACACGCGTTTCTGGAACGCCAGTGGCGTCACGGTCGATGCCAGTCTTAGCGGTTTGACGGTGCGTACCGAGTCGCTGGCCAGCATTGTGGCGGGCGGTATTGCCTTTGCCACGCCGGAGAATCGTGCGGATAGCCCGCCGACTGACCCAGCACTGCCGTTCAAGTTGTATAGCAACTTTGATGACGCCCAGGCCGGGATCAAGGTACTGGTCGATCTTCCGGATTTTGAAGGACTCACGGCGGGCAGTACGCCGGTCATGTACAAAGGCATCCAGGCCGGGGTGCTGAAGAAGATCAAGGTCAATGAGAACCTGATCGGCGCCAGTGCTGAGTTGCTATTGGACCCCCGCACTGAGGACTATCTGGTTGAAGGTACGGATTTCTGGATCGTTAAACCGTCTATTTCCCTTGGTGGCATCTCCGGCATCGAGGCGCTGGTCAAGGGCAATCACATTGCCATACGCCCAGGTGAAAAGGGCGCTCCCGCCAAGCGCAGCTTCCAGGCGTTAGCCAAGGCACCGCCCATGGATATCAATGTGCCGGGTCGGCACTTGGTGCTGCGCAGCAGCAAGCTGGCCTCGTTGTCGGTCGGCAGTCCGATTCTGTTTCGCCAGGTCAAGGTCGGTGCCGTGCAGAGCTATCAGCTGTCTGCCGACCATAAAGAAGTCTTGCTGGGCGTCCATATCGAGCCGGAATACGCCAGCCTGGTGAACAGCTCGACGCGTTTCTGGAATGCCAGCGGCGTAACCCTGACTGGAGGGTTGTCGGGTATCGAGGTCAAGAGCGAGTCGCTGCAAAGCTTGCTGGTCGGCGGCATTGCCTTTGAAACCCCAGATCCGAAGGCGGTCCTCAAGGGACGCTTGCCTGAGTTCAATTTGTTTGTTGACCGCGACAAGGCTCTGGAGACCGGTGTCGAGGTGCAGATTCAGGTGGATACCGGCGATGGCCTGAATGTCGGCACGCCGATTCGCTACAAGGGGCTTGAGGTTGGCAAGGTCGATCGACTTGAACTGACCGCCGACCTCAAGGCGGTGATCCTCTACGCGCGGATACTCAAGGCCAGCGAGCATATCGCCCGCGCCGGAAGCAAGTTCTGGGTGGTTCGGCCCGAGGTCAGTCTGGTCCGAGCGGCCAATCTGGATACCCTGGTAACGGGCCTGTATCTGGACGTACAGCCGGCTGTCAGCGGTGGCAGTGCGGTGCAGACCCGCTTCGTTGCGCAGATGCAGGCGCCCACCGAGTCACCCTCACAAAAGGGCCTGAAACTGGTGCTTAGCACTGCGGCGCGGGGCTCAATCAAGCCCGGCGTGCCCATCAGCTACCGTGAAGTTCCGGTGGGCAAGGTCGTCGATTACCAGCTGTCGGCTACGGCAGATCGGGTCTTGCTGCATGTGTTGATCGAGCCGCGTTATGCGCCCTTGGTGCGCAGTGCCACCAAGTTCTGGAACACCAGTGGGGTGACCGTCGATGCCGGCTTGTTCAAAGGCGTGAAGCTGCGTACTGACTCGCTGGAGTCGATGCTGGAGGGTGGTATTTCCTTCGCCACTCCGGACAATCCGCAAATGGGCGGCCCGGCTCGGGCGGGGCAAACCTTCGTGCTCAACAGCGAGCCGAAAGACGAATGGTTGCAGTGGGCGCCGAAGATCGCCCTCGGCAAGTAATAGCTATATAACGCCAAGGGCCGCAGATGCGGCCCTTGGCGTTTGTGACGGGGGGTAATCAGGCCGGTTCGGCTTCGCTGACTTTTTCGGCGTTGCTTTCGCGGCGGCGAATGTACTTCCAGTCGGCTTCGTCGATGTAGATGCCTTGAGGGCCGCTGCCAGCCTCCAGGTCGATGGCCACATGGGCCGACACCTGCGGTTTGACCGAGGCCAGGATCGGTACGAAGCCGAGTTGCAGGCTGGTTTCGATCAGCGCCTGTTGGTTGCGCTCGTCGATGTCGGCGGCCTCATCCAGGTAGTAGGGCAGGCGGATCTTGCCGGCCTGCTCGCGGTCCATCAGGTGCAGCAACAGGTACATGTTGGTCAGCGCCTTGATGGTCATGGTCGTGCCGTTGGACGCCGCACCGTCGATGTCGGTATGCACCACCGGCTGACCACCGACCTTGGTGATCTCGAAGGCCAGCTCGAACAAATCCTTTAAGCCGAGTTGGTTGTGGTTGGCCGCGACCAGGCGCGCCAGGTATTCCTTGGCTTCCTCGTTGCGCGAATCCTGCTCCACCGATTGGGTCAGGTCGAACACCGACAGGGTTTCGCCCTCTTCGTACTGCCCGGCACTGTGGATGATCTGGTCGATGTGCTTGAGCGCATCCTTGTTCGGCGCCAGGACGATACGGAAGCTTTCCAGGTTCGACACCTGGCGCTTGTTGATCTCGCGGTTGAACAGCGCCAGTTGGTGCTCGAGGTTGTCATAGTCGCTGCGAATGTTGCGCAGGGTTCGGGCGATATCGGTGACTGCGGCGCGGCGGGCCTTGGCCAGGGTCAAGGCTTCGTCCTGACGGTGTGCATAAGCGTTGATCAACAAGTGCAGGCGGCGCTCGACGTCGTCTTCGCTGTCGAACTTGGCCACCCCCTTCAGGCGCACCTGGGCGTACAGCGCATCGATCTGTCCGTCGATGCGTTGCAGGCCCTGCCAGCTGTCCTGGTAGTCATTGAGCAACGGCAGTAGGTTGTCCAGCGAGTCGTCCAGCGGGTCCATAAATGGCGTGCCGAACGGCAGGTCGGCAGGCAGCAGCTGACGCCGGCGCAGGGCATCCTCGAGGGTGCGCTCCTTGGCTTCCAGATCGGCGAGTTGGCGGCCGACCAGTTGCAATTTGGCGGATAGCTGCTGTACGCGCTCGGCAAAGGCGTCGCTGGCGCGCTTGTGTTCGTCCTGGGTGGCTTCCAGCTGGGCCAGTTGTGCCAGCTTGTCTGGCTCTTCGACGCTCAGGGTCTGGCTGCGGCGGAAGTCCTCCAGGGCCTTCTGCGCTTCCAGCACCTCGCGGTAGAACTGTTCGGCCTGGGCCTTGCTGGCGGCGCGGTCGGCGGCCACTGATTGCTGGGTTTTCAGTTGCTTGAGCTCTTTCTCCAGGCGTTCCTTCTGGTCGCGCAGGGCGGCACGGTCGGCCAGGGCCTGCAGGGCCGGCGGTTCGATATGGCTGAGGTCGATGCTCAGCCCCGGCGCCTCGAAGTGCTCGCCTTTGAAGCGATCCAGCAGCGCTTCCAGGGATTTGACCCAAGCGCCGCTGTCGTCCAGCTGAATACCCTTTTCGCCCAGCGGCAGGCTGAACAGCGCACCGTTGAAGAGGCGCATCAGGCGTTCGACATCCTGCTGGGTGAACTCCTCACGCAGCCGTGCGTAGCTGTTGTTGTCGGCGTGTTCGAGCTGCTGCTTGACCGACTTGAGGCGTTTTTCCAGGTCACGCAGGCGCTCGTCGAGGTCTTCGGCGCTGAACTGCCGCGACTGCGCCAGGGCGCCGGCCAGTTCGTCATGGGCATCCTTGGCGGCCAGCAACTGTTGTTCGAGTTGCTGCACATCGTTGACCAGGGCGAAGCGATTTTTCAGCACCGCCAGTTCGCCGAGCCAGCGCTGCAGTTCGCTGATCTCGCGCTCCAGACGCATCAGCTCCTGGGTGCCGCCGCGTTGTTCGTGCTGCAGGCCGTCCTGCTGGGCGCGGTAGTGTTCGTGCTGGATCAGCAGTTCTTCGCGGCGTGCACCGCTGTAGTCCTGCCAGGCGCCGAGCAGGTTATCCAGCAGCGGCGACAGGCGATGCAGCTTGCCGCGCAGCAGTTCGCGCTGGCTGACGCCGGCGGCCAGGGCTTCCACCAGCGGGCCGGCGGCGACCAGGGCCTGGTAGTCCTGCTCCATGCGCCGCACATCGCGGAACGCTTCTTCGCAGGCGGCAATGTAGTCGACGCTGCCGGAGCGCAGGCTGTGCTCAAAGGCGTCGAGGAACAGTTGTTTGAGTTTGGCCGCGGTGATCTCGCGCATGTGCAGCAGGTTGATAAACAGCGCACGGAAGGTCTTCAGGCTCTGCTCGCTGGTGGAGCGCAGCGGGATCAGGGTCAGGTCCAGTGGGATCGAGGTGTGCCCACCGACCAGCAGGCGGCGCAGCTCTTCCGGCTTGGCCTCGTAGGCCTTGATGCCTTCGCGCTCCAGGTTGGCGAACAGCTCGCGTTGGCGCAGGCAGGTGCCGTTCTTCTGGTAGTGCGCCAGATCCAGCTCGCCGGCATAGACGAAGAACTGATGGCCAAAGCCGCCGCCCGGTCCGCGCCCGGCCACGCCGATTACGTGCGGGCCGTGGGGCAGGGCGACTTCGACGAGGATGTAGCTGGTGTCGGTGGCGAAGTAGAACTTGCGCGACTGCTCCAGGTTGTACTTGCCGAAGCTCATGTCCGACATGCGCGCCAAAATCGGGAATTGCAGGGCGTTGATTGACGCCGACTTACCCAGGTTGTTGGCGCCGTAGACCGACAGCGGCTGTTCCAGCGGGAACAGGCCGAGGCTGTAGCCGGCGGTGTTGAGCAAGGCAAAGCGGCGAATGCCGTAACGTTCCTGGGTCATGCGTCAAGCTCCTGCTCTTCGGCGATGGCGCGGGCCATGGCTTGCTCTTCGGTTTCTTCTTCGGGGTTGTCGATGGCGATGATTTCTTCACCGCTGTCGTCATCCAGCAACTGTGGGGTGGGCAGCGGCAGGGCGCTGTGCAGGCTGGCAGCCAGGTCGCGGTCCTGCTGCACCGACAGGCAGACATCGAGGAAACGGTGCATCGGTGGCAGGAAGCGGTAGATGCCGTTGTCTTCGCTGGCAAAGCCCAGTTGGGTCAGGCGGCGCATGACCTTTTCTTCCAGTTCGTCCTGGGTCTGCACTTCGGCCTGGAGGAACAGGTCGCGGTATTTCTCCAGCAGCGGCGGCAGCTCATCGCGGCCGAGGCTGCCGCCGTCGAGCACGGCCAGCGGGTCGCGGCCCTGGTCGGCGAGATGCTCGACGATGATAAAGGTGAACAACGCTAGGCGCTGGGCGGTCTTGTTGACCTGGGCGCCCATCTGTTCGGGCACGAAGTAATAGAAACCGCGGGTATCGCATACCAGTTCGAAGCCGAGGGCCTTGAACAGCGCGCGGTACTGGTCCTGCTGGTTGGACAGCTGGCTGTACAGCTCTGCGTCGCGGCGGCTGACGTGATAGCCCTTGAACAGTTCGCGGAAGATCGGCGCCAGTTGGCTCAGTTGGTTAAGGTCGATAGTCATGCTGTGGGCATTCCGCTCTTGAGCAAGGCGAAGGAACTCAGGCTGACCTGATGTTCGGTGGTGAGGTAGTCACGGCGCTGCAATCGTTCACGCTCAAAACGTGGGTCGCGCGACAGGCGCGAGAACCAGTAGAGCAACTCGTCGGTGGCGCCTTCGGGCTCTTGTTCCAGTAGCCAGGTCATCAGGTCCGGCAGCGGCAGGGCGTTTTCGCAGCGTTCGAGCATTTCCCGGGCGGTGCGCGGCGCCTGGGTTGGTTTGCTGCCGCGCGGGCCGCTGGCCTTGGGGAACTGCGCCGGTTTCGGTTCGAAGCGGGCCAGGGCGTAGACATAGGCCTCGACTTGCGCCGCGGTGCCGAGAAAGTTGCTCTGCGGCCGAGTAAACAACGGCAAGGCGGCCTGCGGTACGGCATCCAGGCCTTTCTTGCGGATGGCGGCCAGGGCCAGCGCCGCGCCACGGGTCACGGCGTTGTGCCGACGTGCTTCCTCACGCAACGGCAGCAGCAGCTCGCGGGCGCGGCGCAGGGTCAGCTGGGCGGTGGTCTGCATGTCGAGGATGCGCGCGTGGGTACGCAGCAGCAGGTCGTCGTCTACCAGGTGGCCGAGACGCTGTTGCTCACCGAGCAGGCGCAACAGCACCTGTTCGACGCGATAGACGCCCTGCTCGAAGGCGCCGTCGGCAGCTACCAGTTGGATCATCGGCTCGACGTATTCGTCCCAGGTCGCCAGCACTTCGGCATAGCGCTGGCGCAGCGGGATCTGCCGGTCGCTGGTCTTGGCCCGCTCGGCCACGCCGACCAGGGCCTGCTCGTCGTTGGCCAGCTTCTTCAACACATCGCGCACGCGCATGTCGAGCAGGCGCAGTTGGCGGGCCAGGTCCTGGCCGTCGCGGTTATCGAAGGCTTCCTGAATGTACTTGGCCAGGCGCTCCAGATGGCGCAGGTAGGCCTCGATTTCCAGGCACAAACCCAGGCGATGTTCGCGCCGCAGGTAGGCGAGAAAGTCGTGGATCTGCGCATTCAGCTCGAAGCGGTTGGGGCTTTTCGCCACTGGAATCAGGATGTCCAGGCGAATCCACTGGTCGAGCAGCGCGGTGATATCGGTCGGCGTGCCCGCGGGCAGTTGTGCTGCCAACTGGTTACGCAGTTCCACCAGGCTCAGGGTGCCCTGGTCAAAGCGCTCGCACAGCGGCTCCAGCAACGTCCAGTGTTCGGCAAGGGCGCGCAATACGCGCTTGGGGTCGATCATCACGCGGGAAGGTTCTCGCAACAAAGGGGGCGCAAAAGCCAGAAAAGCGCCGATTGTACTGCAGCGGAGGACGCTGCGGCATGCCGGCGGGCGTGGTGTGCGAGGCGTGTGCGATGCGGCGCATAAGTGTTACGCCGCCGCGCTGCTCGCCGTCGACGATACCCGTGGGTTTGCACGGCGTGACGGGCCGCGTGACGTGCTGTTCCCGTGCGGCTGTGGCGAGGGGTAACAGTACGTGACAATGCCGGCGGATGCCTGCCGGTTTACTGGACTATGGATCGGCAGCCAGTTGGACGTGGGCTAATTAGAGTGGCAGTTGGTGCATTCGGCAGTGGTTGCCGATTGCAATAATCAGGATATGCGCCATGTCTCTTGTCTCGAAACGCATCCGCTTTGCCCTTCGCCTGCTCGCCGCCGGCCTGCTGTCCGCCTCGGCCAGCGCGGAGCTGCGGCCGCTGGATGATGGCGAGTTGTCGGCGGTGGCGGGGCAAGGACTGATCAATCTCGATGCGTTGACTTACGGTGGCTACGAGTACACGCGGCTCAATATCGGTGGCGACATGAAGTTGCTGACCAATATCGACAAGCTGCGCTTGGGCAACTTTGCCCGCACCGGTTCAAGTAATCCGTCCAACCTGGGCACGGTATCCAACCAGTCGGCGGATATCGCCATTGATAATTTTGCCTTGGGGCGGGTGGACAACGCCGGTGGAGCCAATGCGCAGATAGTGCCGTTCGAGATCCGTGACCCGTATATCGAACTGGCGTTCAAGAACAACGGCAACGGCGTACGCGAAATCGCCGGTGTGCGCTTGGGGTTTGGTCGCGCGCGCGGCGACTTGTCGGGTGATATTCATTCCCTGACCGGCACCATGGAGGGATATATCAATGGTCCGGCGAGCATCGCCCTTGAGTATTACAAGCAAACCCATAGCGGTTGCGATTTCAACTGTATTGCCTTGAGCATCGCCGGGGATGCCGAGCTGTACAGCAAAGTGCAATTGGTCAAAGAGGGCAGCGGCGACGTGACGCAAAATGGTGTGCCGATCAACCGCGCGACCCAGATCGGCGTGGCCAACGGCGATCGCTTCCACACCACGGACGCATTTCTTGATGGCTTGCTGCCTCTGTTGGCGACCCAGGGCGGTGACTGCAAGGCCTCGGGCCTGCCGGCGTGTTTCCCGTTGCTCAACTACAAGAGCATTTTTGTCGGTGATCGGCTGAACAGTAACTTGGCCACCGGCGGCGCCCAGGGCATTTTCTTCTCGGTGCAGGGGCAAAATGTGCCTTGGCAAGACCTGGCGGACAAGAGCAAGTTTATCCAGACCCAGGCCGGCGCCTTCGCTAACTTCGCCAAGTACACCGACGGCAATAAAGACATCTACCCGTTCGCCGTTGCCCTGTATGACGCCTTGCGCGGCACTGCGCGGGTCGATACCTGCATCGGAGGCAAGGGATGCTGAGCATCGCCACGCGGCATGGGTTGGCCGCATTGTTGCTGCTGACGAGCGGCTCGGTCGCCGCCATGGAGGCCATGAGCGAGGATGAACTCGGGGCGGTGACGGGCGCTGGGGTGGGCTTTTTTGTCGATAACTTTCTCTATGATCAGGGCACGGCCACGGCCCAGATCGGCGGCCTGAAAGACTCCTCCGGCGGTGCGGTCACCATTGATGTGACGCGTGGCTATATCAAAGGCGAGGGCAGTCGCCGCGGCCAGGATGATGTGCTGGCGAGCATTGGTTCGCCGGCCCATCCCTTTACGTTGGGCGTGGTCAGTGGCCTGGATGCGCCAACCTTGCCGGTTGGCCAGCAGGCGCTGCAATTGAAAACCCCGACCTACAGCGATCCGCTCAATGACACTCGCCAGTACGGCCTCTGGGCCTACTACCAGGGTTGCGTCTATGGCGAAGCGGGCTGTGCCGATGCCAATGCCGCGAACACTAGTATTGCCGCCGAAAATGCGGCGTTGCAGGCCAGCCGTACGACGCTGCAGAACAAGTATCAGTCGGTGGGCTTTCTGACCTTGAAATCGGGGATCGATGCCGACAAGGTTGTGGTCGATCAGCGTCAGGCCACGGTCAATACCAAAACCGGCCAGGCGGTCGTGGCTACCAATAATTTGAACAATACCTATGCAGCTGCGCCGGACAGGTATTACGCAAGTTCAGATCCGCTGCATTGGGTTCCATACGATAAGCCTGATTTAGGTGAAAAATATTCATGCCCACTTGGTTGCCCGCAGGCGGTTAAAAATTACAACAATTCGATTGATCCATTTAATACCGCGCAGAGCGAGCTGAGTGCGGCGCAAAAAAGCCTTAGTGAGGCGTGGGGCGTTCAGCGCAATGGCGTGACGCTGATTCAGCGTTATGCCGACTACGATGCCTTTGTTGCCTTGTGTGGCGTGCCGACCCAGGAGTCGCCCACGTGTACGGACGGCAGCATCGCGCAAGGGCAGGCCGATCAATTAATTGTCGGCGGCGTGGCCTCGGCATTGAACGGCGGCGGCAAGCGGGTCAAGGGGCTGGACCTGGGCCTGGAAACCACCTTCACCGTGCCCAGCGTGGCCTATGCGCAAAATGGCACAGCGGGCGCCACGACCAATCGCAAGGACTTCTTCAATATCTATGTGCATGGCCTGACGTTGCATGGCTCCTACCTGAATATCTGGGGCAACGATCAGGGCCTGCAGGCGGAAACCAGTTTGCAGTTTTATATCAATCGGGTTGCCCTCGATGGTTGCCAGCCCGGCTTATGTCTTGAGGGCAATCGGGCGATAGCCAAAAACGTATATTTTGATCTCAACTTGGGTAACGCCAAATATCAGCCGTTGAACTTCAAGATGGATGCCAATGGCGAGGTTAACCTGTCGCTGCCAGCTGTTACCTGGGCCAACCATGCCGCCTTCTATAGCAATGTGCAGAAGAGCAATATCAGCGTCGGCAACTTGAGCTTTGGTAATGGCCATGACGTCAACGGCGTGGCGCGGCCAAGAACCGACGTGGGCGCGCAAATCGTGCAGGGCATGCGTCTGGATTACTTTGAATTCAAATCCACTAATCTGCCGCGCTAAGAGGGTCGCATCATGAACGCAGTGTCGATTCTTGCAGGCGTGTTGGCCGGTCTGGTGGCCAGCATGGCGGGTGCCGAGTTGCGAGCTCTGCCCGAGGACGAATTGCAGCAAGTCAGCGGTCAGGCCGGGATCAGCTTGAGTGCCAATTTGAACTTTGCGGTCCGTGCCAGTGACACGCGCTGTCCTGGCGGTTGTGGCGCGCGCCTGGCGATCCAGCCGGCCAAGGGCGCCGGATTTCTGGTGCTGGACAATATCAGTGGTGCCTTTGTGTTTGATGGCGCGAGCCTGGATATTGTCGGTATCGATGCGGCGGCCGGTTTCGCCGCCGAAAGCGCCGCGACCGGCAGCAAGGCAGTGCGGCTGGGCTTGGTGAATGGCACTTTCAATAATTTCAAATGGACCCTGGCAGGCTCCAATCAGGCGGTCGCCGGCGGTGCCGGCTTCAAACAAACGGACTTGCTCACCTATCAAACCAACGGCCAGACCCGCATGCAGGGCAATCTGTATTTGTTTGCCACGCCTTGAGTGCCCTGACGTTAAGTTAGAGGCTCTGTTGCCATTTCATTCGTCGTTCGCCGGCGCTGTTGGTGCCCGCAGCGGCACTTCTCGCCAGGCCGCCGCGCAGCCTGCTTGGCGACTGATCGTCATCCCTCTGTCATCCGTGGTGGGCATCCTGCCTGCCGGTGACGCCTCGCTTGAGTCCGCGTCCTGGGGTTGTTAGCAGGCGTCACCAGCGGTCGCCAGGCCGACGAAATATCCCCGTTGCTCTTTCGGTATGGGCCGGTTGCCGGCACAATTCGCCTCCACTTTTTCACGGGGGCCGGCATTGCCGGTTTCCTGCCGGCTGACTTTGCATGGGCACCCAGATGATCAAGACGCCGTACTACCTCATCGACAAGCAGAAGCTGCTGGTCAATCTGCAGAAGATCGCCTACGTGCGTGAGCAGTCCGGCGCCAAGGCGCTGCTGGCGCTCAAGTGCTTTGCCACCTGGTCGGTGTTCGACCTAATGGAACAATATATGGACGGCACCACCTCCAGCTCGTTGTACGAGTTGAAGTTGGGTAAGCAGAAGTTCGCCGGGGAAACCCATGCCTACAGCGTGGCTTGGGCCGATGACGAAATCGAAGAAATGCTGGCCAACAGCGACAAGGTGATCTTCAACTCCATCGGTCAGCTTGAGCGTTTTGCCGAGGCCTCCAAGGATGCCGTCCGTGGTCTGCGGGTCAACCCGCAGGTGAGCAGCTCGGATTATCTGCTGGCCGACCCGGCCCGTCCGTTCAGCCGTCTGGGTGAGTGGGACGCGGAGAAGATCGCCGGCGTGATGGATAAGATCAGCGGCTTTATGTTCCACAACAACTGTGAGAACGGCCGCTTCGAATTGTTCGATGAAATGCTCAACACCATCGAAGCGCGCTTCGGTCATCTGCTGCACCAGGTGCAGTGGGTCAGCCTGGGTGGCGGCATTCACTTCACCGGCGAAGGCTATCCACTCGACCAGTTCTGCGCGCGCCTCAAGGCGTTCTCCCAGACCTACGGCGTACAGGTTTACCTGGAGCCAGGCGAGGCGGCGATCACCTTGAGTTCTTCGCTGGAAGTCACGGTGCTCGACACCCTCTACAACGGCAAGCATCTGGCCGTCGTTGACAGCTCCATCGAAGCGCACATGCTCGACCTGTTGATCTACCGCCTCAATGCCAAGATGGCGCCTTGCGACGGCGAACACACCTACATGGTGTGCGGCAAATCCTGCCTGGCCGGCGACATCTTCGGTGAGTATCCATTCGAGCGTCCGCTGACCATCGGCGATCGTCTGTCGTTTATCGACGCAGCGGGTTACACCATGGTTAAAAAGAACTGGTTTAACGGCCTGAAAATGCCGGCCATTGCAGTACGACAACTCGACGGCAGCGTCGAGTTGGTTCGTGAATTTGGGTTTGATGATTACCTGTCCAGCTTGTCCTGAGTTGGCAGATAAGGAGAGATAAAGAAATTGAAGAAGAACGTTCTTATCATTGGTGCAGGAGGTGTCGCCAAGGTGGTGGCCCACAAGTGCGCGCAGCACAACGACGAACTCGGTCG